>ERZ1740072.799-NODE-799-length-12354-cov-15.710627_pt1 | contig 12354 bp, 9 predicted proteins | sample MGYA00581733_ERZ1740072 | MGnify/ENA primary metagenome ERZ1740072 (study PRJEB43018, sample SAMN04849741) | marine metagenome | isolation source: floating plastic debris | place: Pacific Ocean | collected 2008-08-30 | study: EMG produced TPA metagenomics assembly...
GGTCTCAGGAGTTTCTGGAGTCTCTGGGGTGTCGTCTACCGGCGGGACGTCAGGGGTGTCGATAATATCTCCTTCAGAGTCAGGCGGGGTATTGTCTGATAGTGTCTGAACGGATGCGTTCTGGAACCCTGTTAAGAGACCATTAAATGCTTGTTTGGGGCGATAGTTTTCATCAAAGGGGAGAGCGTCGTCATATCCCTGAAAGAATCCAGGTATCCAGGAGTAGCGGTCGGTAACGCCCCAAATTGTGACTGAATCGCAATTGCCCGCTTCTGCACAGGTGTCTACAATTGTCTGGTAAATTTTTGCCTGGTTGGCCTGTCTTGCAGCGGTTAATGGCTGCTTAACGCGAACGTCAGCCTCTGTAAACTGGACTTCCAAGCCCAAATTCCCAAGGCGTTTCATATTTTCTGCAACGCTGGTGAAGTTACGAGGGTCGTCCTCTGACATGTGCATCTGGAAGCCCACCCCATCAATGGGAACTCCTTTTGCTTTCAAGTCAGACACTAGCTGAAAAGCCCGGTTAGATTTTTGGTTGACTTCTTCTATTCTGTAATCGTTGTAGAGTAACTTGGCGTCGGGGTCGGCTTCGTGGGCCCACTTAAAGGCCAGTTCTATATATTCTGGGCCAATCTTTTGTAGCCAAAATGAATTACGTAGCTTGCCGTTATCATCAACAACTTCATTGACAACGTCCCATACTTTAATTTGTCCCTTGTAGCGGCCAACAACAGTCTTAATATGGGTTTCTAGAATGTTGAGTAGCTGCTGACGGCTAAAGTTTCCCTTTTCGAGCCATTCTGGGTTATCAATGTGCCAAACGAGGGCATGTCCCCTAAGATCCATGTCGTTTTGTTTGGCAAAGCTCATTAAGTCATCGGAATCCCGAAAGTTAAACTTGCCCTGTCCAGGTTGCATGAACTTGAACTTCATTTCGTATTCAGCGGTGATGCTATTAAATTCCCGAGCGACAGTCTCGCGATATTGCTTATCATCTCTGATACGATTGATCTTTACCGCTGCCCCAATCGTCATGTTTTTCTTGTCGGCTGCGGAGCGTAATGTGAGATCGTTGTTGTTCATGACTGAAGTAATTTAATGTCTCAGATAATTGATTCTGTTAGCCAAGCGATAGATACGACCTCACCACAAAATTTCATCGTGGGGTTGCCACGACAACACATAGTCTTTTGTTAAAACTGTCACCTATACCAGAGGCACACTCTGCAACAGAAAAGTATTGGGAGGCACTCTGCACCGAAAACCTAGGCGGAGCAGAAAAATCACACCGAGAGACTTCTGTTAGATGTAGATAGGTAACAAATTAATGCGGTGACAAGGGTCGATATGTTGCCAAAAAATAGACCTTATATTCAAAGTGCGCAAAGCCATGTTTATGCTTTGCCAGATGATTGTTAGAACACACTTCAAACAAGTTATCTCGGATATGGGCTATATGGCAGCCGCCTATAATGAAAAGAGTGTGAGCATTTGATAAAGAAGTCCCTATAACGCTGCCCACAGAGCTTTTTTGACAAAAACCAGGTTAATTTAATTTCTTTTTATACCCTAACAGTCTGAGTGTTAATAGCGATCTAAATGACACACCTCTATTACGTAAACTTGGGTATCTGATCGATCTGTTGAAATGGGCAAAACATTCAAAATAAATAGGGTTGATGTTTTTATTTTCAGGAACGAAACTCTCTTTAAAGCAGACCTATGTTTTGTCTGCTACTAGCTTCTGAGCGATTTTATCCGTAAAAATCCCGTTGGGAATCTGGGGGAGGTTTGCGATCGCAAACCCCAAAAAACCAAAAACGTCAGCGCCCATGATTCAATCCCTTTACAATCCCGAATTCCTCACCTTGTAAGCAATCTCCTCAATTGGCAAATTCTCACTATCCCAATCGCCATACCGCAGCTGTAGCCGTCGCTCCTTTGCATACTGCACCAGCTGACCGCCATACTTTTCTGCCTCAGGCCCCAACCCCTGAATCCGTACTTTTCCGTTAAACACCGTCGCCCGAGCTAGATAAATAACCAAATCATCCCGAGACGGTCGGTTAACCGTCGTACTCGCGGTCAGATGTGCCACCCCCCGCTCATCCATTTCCTGGGTCAACGCCATGGCCGTATTACGAATACCCCGAATCGCCACAATCGCTGCGGCAACCGCCATGGTGATATCCACCCCGTCATCCGTCAAAATTTGATTGTTCGACAGATACTGAAAATTTCGCTCCCGTAAATCATCCCTAATCCGACGATGAATTAAGTTCTGGGGATTGTAATGGTTAAGCGCCCCCACAATCGCCCCACAGGCCGCCCGAGGTTCACGCCAGGGAGACTCACGGGTTTTACCGTAAACCTGTTTGTCACCATCACGAAACCGGCCCACATGGGTCTTTAGATCAATGGCCACCAACGATATCGACTTCGGATTACCCGCATAGATCCGCTGCTTGAGCTGTTCGTCCAGCTCGTGGGCCACGGTCACATGGGCCAGGGTGGCTCCGTTATCCGTCCCCCCACCCGCCGGGAAAAACGCTTCCAGCTTGAGTTCACCAATTTCTGAGAGGGTGGCAAACCGCGACGCCACAACATCCCGATAGCGTTTAGTCGCCTCACCCTGGTGGATGCGATCGCCACAGTTGGTATAGGCCAGGGTGGTCACCACGCTGGGGAGGGTCATGTCTGCACCACAGGCATTAATATCGGACGGGCTAGCAGCCGCAAACTGAAGCTCGTCCCGCAAAATTTGGAGACCTTTAATCAGGGCATAACGATCGCTCACCAGCTCATTGAGATAGTTATGGTAGGCATTGCGCTCCATGCCAAAGCTAGCGGAGAGTTTCCAAAAGTTGTCCACACGTTGCTGGGTGGCGGCTTTATCAAACGGTAGTGTCATGGCTGCCCTAGGGTAAATTCATCAAATTTCACCACCTGTGACTCAGGCTGACCGGTATCAAAGTAATAGCTGCTCACCGTACCGGCCCCCGTATCCAAAATGCTAAAGGCGGTAATGTCGTTACTGGCAAGGTAGGGTGTCGGATTGCCGGTAGCGTCGTTTAAGGTCTCCAGCGTGGGCATGACGGGTGTTAAACCGTTGGGGTCACCAATGGCCTCATAGACTTCTTGATATCGCCTGTCGGCGGGAACGGGTCTTGGGTTGTCGGCGGTGTGGGCACCGTAACTATTACCCACGTTAGAAGACTCTAAAAACTGCATGCCGCTCTCACTCTCGAACCGATTCCAAATGTGAGAATGTCCATAAAATACCAGCTGGGTGCCCGCATTCTCTAACAGCGGCATCAAATATTTAATGATGTGGTCTTCTTCTTTGGGATACTCGTAACGAATACCGACGAGATTTCCGTCATCATCGTGATCGTATACGGGGACGGGGTTAGTAAAGGCCGGCACCACATTGCCACCGAGGGTATGGGGCGGATGATGTAGCATAACAACTTTATATTTAGCCTGTTGAAATTCGTCACTGGCAAGTTCGTTACCCAGCCACTCATATTGAGGACTGCCGGGTTCGATGCTTTCAAAAATGAGATTACCGTGGCCCCAGTTTTTGGGATTATCCAGATCGGCCACCCGTTCCTGGTAGCGCCCCCGTGTTTTGTCATCCACCGTGAACATACGCCAAATTTGGGTCACATACAGCGAGACCAGTCGCACATCCCCAAAGGTGGTGGCATAGTAGCGCTGGGTTTCGCCATTATTTCGGGGAGCTTTGGGCAGTGAAAAAATCTCGTTGTAGGTATCGATGTTAAAGGATTGATTTTTCAGCCAGCGTTGTTCTACATCAGGGGCGTTGGTAGGGTTAAACGCGTTTTTGTGCGGGTCATATAGGGTTTTGGCCGCCGCCCAGGGCACGGGGTCATTAAACTGATCGTTTAACCCGGCCGTGGTGCTGTAGCGCCCCATCACCTCATGGTTGCCCACAGCGGTAAAGAGAGGGGCAGACTGGATTAGCTGCCCCCCTTTGTAGCGGGTGCGGGTGCCGTTTTTCTCTAAGGTGTAGCTACCACGCCCTTGTAAACAGGGGAAAAACGCCCCACCACGGGCATCATCAAACCACTCCGAGGCTCGATCTGGGATATTGACCAAGTCTCCGGCGAGAAAAACGCTGTCCACCTGACCGATGGTTTCTTGCACCTTTTGCAAATTAGCGGCGGTCATCGGCATCAGCTGATGATCTGAGGTGAGCAGTATTTGCAGGGGCTGACCTGCCGGTGGGGTAGGGCCCAGGGTAAATTGGTCGCTGCGAATGGGGTTGCCCGTCGGTGGAGTGCTAACGACAACGTAGGGCAACCGTAACCCAGGGCGCAGCCCGCTGATTTCGGCTTCATGTCGCCAAATGGGGCGCTTAGTGACCTGATCGTAGGCTTGGGCGGTTTTAGATTGGGCATCTTCGCGGGTCCGGCTCAGCTCACGGGTGGTGGCGGTGACAGTCTGCTGGGCCGGGCCGTAAATCACCCGATGGTCCGTACCTTTAAATTCGGTAAACCAGACGACCTTAACCGATGACTCGGTGGGCGCTTGGAGAAATGGATCGGTGAGTAGGGAAACTTGGGGAGGCATAGATATTGGTGGCAGGGGCGCGATGGGGGCGGTGGTTAGCTGCACATATAGCACTACACTCAGGCAAAACAATAGGCCTAAGATTACTAAAGTTCCTGCTTTGACTCGAGCCATAAATTTGCCTGTAAACGTATTTATAAAACCGTTTGCTGAGGGTGGGCGGGCAAACGTCCCAGTCACGTTTAGATAGTAGCCAATTCGGGTTCAACGTCCGTGGTTAATTTACGCAAATTTGCCCTGGTAAGGCTCTTTATGGTTTGCAGTACGGTTGTAGCGTTGTTCTAATCAAGCACCAATCCAAAAATTGTCTAAAGCAGGATCTACTTTTAACCTTTGCAATGAATCATGTAGATGACGGACGGGAGGGGATGACCATTGAGCCATTGGGAGTTAGCCTTCTACAAAAAACTAGGGTTCTGGCTGTAGATAAAACTAACCAGGATTTTTGACACGGGATTTTTGACAATCATTGCAGCATGGCTAAGTTTCACCGGCCAAAACTAAATAACTGGCTATCAACGCTGGTGTTAGCATCCCTGGGACTGCATGGACTGGTGCTGGCATTACCTATGCCCGACTTGGCTGAACCACCCCCTGACCCCCCTGAATTGAGTGAGCCTGATGTCATTCAAGTGGTGACCTTACCCAAGCTGGCAACGGCTCCCGCATCGTCAGAATCACCACTGCCACCGCCGCCGGAACCGCCGCCGGAACCGCCGATTGAGGAAATCGTCATTACCGATCCAGAGATATTGGCTGAGGTCACGCCTGACATCCCCGACGAAATACCGTCGGCAGATAATCAACCCGAACCGCCGATTACCCCATCATCGGGCGATGGGGAGACTGGGGACACAACCGGTCAGAGCGATCTGGACAAACAGCTAAAGGAACGGACAAATTACAGCAATTTTAGCCAGGAGAAAGCGGGGGATAGCTACCGAGAAGGGGGCAATGATTTCAATGGGGCTCTAGCTGAGTGGATGGGTAGAAAAATTGTCTCAGACCCCAATGCGTATAAAACAACTCGTCTAGAGACCATTGAAGCTGAGCTGCCACCGGTGGAGTCTTTGGCCTGTTTGAGCGACCCTCCCAGTAGCTGGGTCAGCGTTATTGTCCAGGTGTCTGCGACCGATGGCAGCTTAGTGGGGTCGCCCGAGCTTTTGAATAGTTCTGGCTATGGGATTTTGGATAAAAAGGCGTTAGAAATTGCCGCTGGTGCTAACCACAGCACTTACTATGATCCGGCTGACCCTGCGCCTGGATATTGGTTTAACGTCAGGGTGACCTATGACCCCTGTTAAATTTGTCGGCGTTGCTGCTTGGGCACCTAACCGATGCCAAAGCGACTGGCCAGGTTGGGGGGCAGCGGCAACAGGATAGCCAACATGAGGAACAGTATCACCAGGATCAGTATCGCTCGGGTATCGTCGGGTTCGCTAATGTCATTGAGACAGGGGCGTTCTTCACCGCGCTGTAGGAATAAAATCAGGGCGGCCCAATAGAGGGCAATGGGGTTAGCCAAAGCAATGATGGTTAACAGCACCAGGGTGACGGCGGTGGCTCGCCCAGCAATTTTGCGACCGTAGATGGCTTGAACCATGCGGCCACCGTCAATGCGTCCGGCGGGCATGACGTTAATGGCGGTGATGACTAAACCGAGCCAGCCCATGAGCACTAGCAGATTGATATCCACTAGATCGACGGTTTGGAGAGTGTCGCCGAGGACAGCGCGGGCCAGCGTACCGACCAGGACAGACGCTCGAAAGAATTCTACGGGGAGCTGGTAGGGACTGCCAGGGTGAGAAAGGACCAACCCCAGGAACAGCATGGCCAGGGAGAGTAACCCACTGGCCGCAGGTCCGGCAAAGGAGATGTCAAACAGAACCGAACGGTTGGGCAGCAGGGATTCAAACCGGGTGAGGGAACCAAAAGCCCCGATCTGCCAGGCGGGGAGGGCAAAGGGAGGGCTGAGTTTGATGTTGTAGCGGTTTGCCTGCCAGCGATGGCCCAATTCATGGACAACCAAAATGGTGAGCACAGCCACGGCGGTGGGGAGGGCTTCTAACCAGCGGCTGGGTTGGTCGAACAGGTTAAAGTCCCTGAGTAGGGCCCCGGTTTCTAGGCTGGTGATAAATGTTGCGATCGCAAGTGCCACCGCAAAAATCTGCTGACGTCGATCGGACGGTTTGGGGTCCGTCTTACTAGGCAGCACAATAACCGCCGGCTTTTCATCCGGGCCATTGATCAAAAACAAGCGATAGCGATCGTCAAAGCGATTTTCCAGCTGGGCCGTCAACGCCGTCAGACTGGCCTCGGGGTCGCCCCGCAGATTGCCCTTAAAGAAAACCCCCGCCTGATAGGGAACGGTTTCTGTTCTAAAGAATGTATCAACGCCAAAAATGGTTTCGATCTCAGCCAGGTCATCGGTTGGAATCGCAGGCGGCGTCACCGGCTTAGACTCAGGACTTTCTGGGGTCGTCTCCCCGTCTGCGGGGGCCGTCTCTATCGGCGCAGCGGCTGCCTCTGCACCATTTGGTCTGTGGATCTGGGTTGGCTCGCTCCCTGGCTCAGTCTCCTTCTGAGGCGCAGCCGCTTCGGCTAAGCTCCTAAGCTGACGCCCTAAATAAATGTAGGCTCCGGTTGAAAACAGCACCAGGATCAGCACCCAGGCCAGGTTGAGATAGATACCGATGCTAAACAGCCCAAAAAATGTCAGCCAGGGCAGCACCAGAACCACCGACTGTAGCCATGCAAATATCCCTAACTTGCCATCGGGCCGAGCGCGGATAAATCCCCAAACAAGTATGCCAACTGCAGCCAATAAAATTAAAACCGTCACCATTGTGCAGAAAGACCGGGAACACCATTAAAACTCTGCTGATAGTTTAATGGTAGACGTCCCTTTCGGGCTAAACTCGACTGCGTAAAGACTTTAGCGAACGCTGTCCGATCTTAGATTTTTAGCTTGATGCCATCTAAATATGAGCGCCCAAGAGCCGTTTGATCGTAATGCTGAGGAGCTTTCAGCCGCGTTGATTCCTCCCAAATCAGAGGTGCCAGAAAGATTTACTGTTGACTACAACCCAGATCCTGATTTTGCACCGCTGCCCGACTCCCATGCAGACGTGTTGGCAACGGTACCTGTCCAGACACCGATGAAAGTCCCGGTGTCGTTGTTGATTGCGATCGCAGCCACCCTAATCACCCTGATCGGTCTAGGGCTAGATAGCTTTTGGCTGATTTTCTTTGGCTCTTTAATTGCCCTGGCCATTTCCATCCGTTTGGCCATGCCCACCCTACGGGCGGTGGTCAACGATCTGTCCTCGGAGCAGCGATCGCTGATTATTGCCATTCCTGGGCTAATTCTGGGAGTCTACGGCCTGATGCAAGTCAGTGGCCTCAACGCCGGTCTGCTGACCTGGGGAGCCACCCTAAACTGGAATGCCATTGGTGCCCTGGGGGATTTTCTCGGTGCCCTCGGACAGATCTTTATTGCGATTTTGGCCCTGTACGTGGCCTGGCGGCAGTTTATTATTTCCCGCGATCTGACCACCCAGCAAAATCTGATCACCCAGCAGCAAACCATCGATGCCTATTTCCAAGGGATTTCAGAACTGGTGCTCGATGACGAAGGCTTACTAGAAGACTGGCCCCAGGAGCGCATTATTGCCGAAGCCCGCACCGCCGCTATCTTAGGCAGCATTGACGGGGAAGGAAAAGCCAAGGTTCTCCGGTTTTTATCCCGCTCCAAGCTGCTCACACCCCTGGCCCGCGACCAGCGATTGGGGCGTCCCATCCTAGACGGCAGCGGTGGCTATGCCGAAGATCGGCTCAATGGCACCCGGGTGATCGACATTGGCGTCATGCTAGCGGCGGGAAATCTCTCGGGTAGTGACCTGCGCTGGGTGGACCTGAGCGATATTAATTTGATCCGGGCCAACCTCTCCCAGTGTGATTTGGTGCGCACCGATTTTGCCCGGGCGGTGCTGTGTGATGCCGATCTGACAGGAGCCGATGTCATGGGGGCCCGATTCTTTTACGGTGCGCCCGCCGCCGCCACCCCCCGCACCCGCAGCGACAAACCTGACTACGAGACCGGTGAGTTTACCGGAGCCGTGGTTGAAGGGATGGATCTATCTAATGTTCAGCGCCTATCGGAAAGCCAGCGATGCTACCTATGCACCTGGGGCGGGAGTAAAACCCGCGCCACCATTCCCGGTGGATGTCGAGATATTCCCAATCGCCTGGGGCGTTAGCAGCCGCTCCCAAAAGGTTGCTAAGTTTCCCTACAGATCATCCAAAGATATAAAAAGTTTTGGTGAGGCTAGCCGGATAGTAATTTGTTTTTTCTATAAATCAAACTAGTTTTGGGTAAATTGAGACTAGTGATGTCGCGCTCCACCGCCATCACCCTCACCCCCTAGCCGGACGCAGCCCCTACCTTTTGCCCATGGCCTCCAAAAAGCCCAAAAAGCCCAGAAAGAATTCTAAAAAACGTTCTGCTCAGTCAGGGCAAAGCGCGGAGCAACCCCTGAGCCGTAAGGAGCAGCGGGCGAAGGAACGGGAAGCCAGCAAGGCCCGCGCGCAGCTAATCCAATTTACGGTGTTAGCGTTTGTATTCTCAGGACTGGTGGGACTGCTGCTGGGGCTGATGGTAGAGCCTACGCTGGGGGTGGCCGCCACCGCTGGTTTGCTGTGTCTGAGCCTGTCCTTTAAATACCAGCGCCAGGCGCTCTATGCGTTTATTATCTACATTCCCTTTTCCGGCACCGTCACCTATATGCTGGGGGGAAATTCGTTACTACAGCTAGCCAAAGACGCCTTTTATATCCCGGCCCTGATTGGTGTCATTCAGATGTGCCGCAAAAAGCGGTTGGATATCTTACTGCCAGAGTCGGTAAAAGTACCCCTGGTGCTGGTGATATCCATTGTTGTACTTAATATTCTGCTGATCAACCTGCCCCAGCAGGTCCAGTCTGCCGGGGATGAAAGCCCTCTGATGATGGGGATTTTAGGTCTTAAAGTTCTGCTGGGATACCTGCCCATCATCACCTGTATTTACTATCTGATGCGCACATCAGAGGACCTTTATTTTTTACTGCGGATACAGGCTGTCCTGGTAATTACCGCCTGTGTTTTGGGGTTTGTGCAATATTTGATGCTCAGATCGGGCGTCTGTGCTGGCACCGAGGGGACGGGGGCCCAGGGTGTGGACCTATTTAAAGCGTCGCTTCAGTCTCGCTGCTTTGTTGGCGGGGCGCTGCTGTACAGTCCATCCCAGGGCCAGATTCGACTGCCGGGTACCTTTGTTGCCCCCTGGCAGTGGGGCTGGTTTTTAATCTCCAGCGCCTTTTTTAGCTTTGGTACCGCCTTTAACGACCGTTCTCCCTTTTGGCGGTTAGTTGGCATCATTTCACTAATTACTGTCGTGGTGATGGCAGTGGTGTCTGGACAGCGAATTGCTCTATTTTTAGTGCCAATTATTGTTTTGGTGCTGAGTGTGATGACCGGTCAGGTGACCAACCTGAAACGGTTTGTACCCATCGGGGTTATTTTGGGGCTGATCCTAATGGTGCTCACCGTCCGCAACCCAGAGCTATTGCAGGAACGGGTGGATAGTTTTCAGGCTAGATGGGACGCGTCCCCACCCCATGAGTTTGTCAGACAGCAGTTTGTGGAGGTTTGGGACGCCCAAAATGGCATCTTAGGAAACGGGGTGGCTCGAGCCACCAACGGGGCCCGTATCTTTGGCAAAATCCGTCTGGTTGAAACCTACCATCCCAAAATTCTCTACGAGCTAGGGCCTTTGGGGTTATTCGCCGTCATGGTGTTATACACAGCGATCACCATTGCCACATTCAAGGCCTATCGCAAAACCAAGGATAAAAACCTGAGGGGATATGCGGCCTCCATGTGGGTGTTTATCCTATTTATTAGCTATTTTCCCTACTACTATCCGCTGGATGTTGACCCGGTATCTGTGTATTACTGGCTAGCGGCGGGAATCGCCTTGAAGATTCCCACCCTGGATAAACAACAGCGAGAGCTGGCCAATCCGAAAAAGTCTAGGCGGTTGCGATCGCGCAAAAAATCATCTGAGCAGCCCCCTCCCGATGAACCCCAGCTCGCATGAGATGGCACAGCCCAAGCCTCAATTTATAACCTATGACCTATGACTATCGTGCCAGACCCTCTTATTTCAGTCGTTATCCCCACCTATGGGCGAGAAGCCGTTCTCTGTAGCACCATTAAAAATGTTTTAACCCAAACCTATCCTGCGTTTGAGGTGATTATTGTCGATCAGACCCGTGAGCACGAGCCCACAACAACAGAATTTCTCAACAGCTTAAAATCAGACCCCAACGTAGCCCTATACACCGTTGACTGGGCCAGTCTCCCCGCTGCCCGTAACTATGCCGTAGAACGCTCCCACGGCGATATTATTCTGTTTTTAGATGATGATGTAGAACTTCCCCAGGGCTTTTTAGCCGCCCATGCCCACAGTTATCAAACCCGACCTGACATTGGGGCCGTGGCCGGACGTGTCTTTGACCGGATGAAGCTGGCCGAGTCAAACTCAGCCAAGCGGATTGAAACCCTGCCCCCCGAGGCCATGGACCCCGGCATTGCCTGGTATCACATCGATTTGGTCCATACCGTCAAACCCCAAGAGGTACTCACCGCCCGAGGGTGTAACATGTCGTTTCGGCGGGAGGTGTTTGCTACCCACGGTTTGCGGTTTGACGAACGCTTTCAGGGCAGTGCGGTGCGAGAAGAGTCAGACTTTTGTCTGCGCTTTCGCCGCACCGGGCTAAAAATTTGGTACGACCCAGCCGCCAACCTGATCCACATTGGCGAAGAAACCGGTGGCTGCCACGACATCAGTACCCGCTCCCTCAAATATCAGCTGACGTTTTATCACAACCATTTTTTGATGGCGTTAAAGAACCTGACGCCCTGGCAGCTGCTCAGACTCTCGGGGCGTCTGTTCGACTGCCATGTGCTAGGCAACCCCCCCTGCAATAAAAGTGGTTCCCCCATCAAAATTGCCAGCCGGTTTGGTTTCTATACCCTGGGCTTTTTACAAGCCTGTTGGACATTGATAACAACCTTTAGCGACCGGGTTTACAGCGTACCGGCTCACCCCATGGCCGCCGCATCACCCCAGCCCGATTCTCGTCCAGAGGCCGTCCCTAACCCATGAACGTTTTAGTTGCCAGCCACAGCTACATTGTGGAACTAAACTGTGAAAAACTGCGGACGTTGGCCCACATGGGACACGACGTAACGGTAGTAGTGCCCAAACGGTGGAATCCAGGCGGGGTCCAAAACCGGATTGTTGAACCGGAGCCACGCCAAGATGGCTCCTTTCGGGTGGTGCCCATTGCCAATCTCAGCCAAAACAACCAGGGATTGCTGAGCTTTGGTTGGGGAATTGTCAATCTGCTCAAGACATTTAAACCCGACATTATTCAGGTAGAGCAAGGTTCCAAATCCCTCGGCTATGCAGAGCTGATTACACTGAATCGGCTGCTGGGGGGCAACGCCAAAAATCTCTTTTTTACCTGGTGGAATTTGCCCTACGAGCTCAAATTTCCGCTTTCTCTGTTAGAAGGCTATAACCTGCGCCACACCGATGGTCTGGTGGTGGGCAACCAGGACGGTGCCGACATTCTAAAAATACGAGGATACCAAGTGCCCGTGCGGGTCATGCCCCAGCTTGGCGTTGATGAAACGCTATTTCGCCCCCAAAAG
>ERZ1740072.800-NODE-800-length-12350-cov-4.309313_pt1 | contig 12350 bp, 12 predicted proteins | sample MGYA00581733_ERZ1740072 | MGnify/ENA primary metagenome ERZ1740072 (study PRJEB43018, sample SAMN04849741) | marine metagenome | isolation source: floating plastic debris | place: Pacific Ocean | collected 2008-08-30 | study: EMG produced TPA metagenomics assembly...
CGGTATAGAGAATCTGATAAACCAAAATAATCCCCACAAAAAAGCCCATGCTGGTCAGCAGCGAAAACACAAAGCCGATGTTAGTGTTTTCCTGCCAGTATTTACGCTCTCGGATCACAAACCCGTTTTCGCCATCGCGGGCCATCACCAGCACATCATTCGGCAGATTATTTTGCAAGGTCTCAACCATGCGGTCTACATTGGTGCCAGGTGTGAGTTTAATCACACCGATGTCTACTGTGGCAAAGCTGCGTTTGTCTTCCTCTGGACCGCGATCGGCAAAGTAGCGCAGAAAATTCTGATCGCTCATCAACAGATTGCCATTACCCGAGGCAAAGTCGGTGCCCATGGTAAAGGTGCCCACTAGGCGAATCCGCCGATCCGCTAGCTCGCTAGTCACTCCGGCCGCCACCGGACCCACCTCCGCCCGGGATTTTGTATCCATGAGAGCGGTTTCCGGCAGCTTGAGTGCCTGACGATGGGTAGCAATTTCAGGAATGTTGAGTACCGGTTCATCCGGGTTCACCGCAATCACTCTGACACCACGAGAGTTACGATTTTCTGGATTTTTCCAATTTACTTCGCTGCTGTACATGGCGTCGGCGTCTTGCACTCCGGCAAAGGCACGGGCCTGCTACAGCCGCCTACGGGCAACGCCGGCGGGCGTGGGTCAGGTCGAGCCAGGCTAAGGGGATACGTTTAATCATTCAAGCCGTCCTCTAGTAAAACCATGGGCCTCCTAAAAGATTTCGGCTGGGTCAGCGGTGACGGCTTTTCTGACGGAAATGAGACCCGAGAGGCTACACATCAGCAGGGTGAGAACCAGAACAAAAAGAACCCGGCCGCCGTTCATGGCGACCGGTAGGGTGCCAGCCGTGGCCGTGGCCGTCAGGTGGTAAAGTCCCAGGGCGGCAGCAAGACCGGGAATATAGCCCAGCACCGCCAAGAGAATCGCCTCTTGGAGCACAATCTTGAACAAATATTGGGAGCGGTAGCCCATGGCTTTCATGGTGGCGTACTCAGGCAGGTGATCGCGAATATCGGTAAACAAAATCTGATAGACAATAACGGCTCCCACCACAAAGGACACCACAACACCCATGCTAAAGATAAACCCGATGGAGGTGGATTCTAGCCAGTAGGTGGAGTCATGCTCGATAATGCCTGCTTTGGTATAAACAACGACGTCAGCGGGCAGTAGCGATGCGATCACCGCCGCTACTTTTGCGGGGGAGGCTCCAGGCTGGAGCTTAACTAGACCAACATTCACCAAACTTAGCGGTCGAGGGTCGAGGTATCTCACAAAATTTTGATCGCTCATGATCAGCGTGCCATCGGCAGCAAACCCGCCACCCAGGGTATAGGTGCCACCCACGGTGATACGACGACGGTCGGCCTCAGTGGTGGTGCCAATCTCCTGGGGGCCAAACTCAGGACGTGAGAACCGATCGATAAAAACAGTATCGGGGCGACTGAGAATACGGCGGGCCTCGTCTCCCTGGAGTTCGGGCATGAGAAACGCCGGATCGTTCGGGTTGATGCCATAGACAAAGATGGCGCGACTTACCCCAGTTTCTGGATTGCGCCACAGCAGATATTCACTGTAGAGGGGCATGATCCGCTCCACACCCTCCACACCGGCTACCTGGTAGAGCCGCTCTCGGGGGAACGCCGTGGAGGTACTGATTTCTAGGGTTTCGGGCGAAATCAAAAATAGCTCTGCGTTGAACTGCTCGTAAAAGTTGGTGGCCGTAGAGATGAGTGCCCCCATAAACCCAAGGTTCATAAAGATGAGGATCACGGCAAAGGCGACACCTGCGATCGCAACCATCAGCCGGGTGCGCTCATGCATCAGATTAGACCAGGCCACCGAGATCCGAGCCATGGCTAGCTCTCCCTAGAACTGACGTTAGAGCTAATGTCGGACTTGATATCGATCAGCACATCCACCTGCAGGTTAGTCAGCATGGCCACGGCCTCATCTTGATCCACGGCAATCCGTACCTCTACAATGCGCGCATCAGCATTGGCAGCAGGGTCGTCATCGAGCACATCGTTCTTAAAAATCTGCAGCCCAATGGTTTCCACAGTACCGCTGAGGGTCCCTTCAAAAGCGCCATTACGGCTGGTAATCGTCGCTTGCTGGCCGACGTCCACCAGACCGACATCGGTTTCATAGACTTCGGCCACGACATACATCTCATCTGTGTTGCCCAGGGAGAGCAAACGATTGCTGGATACGGCTTCCCCTGGCCGCACATAGATATCTAAAATTTGTCCTGTAGCCGGTGCCATTACCACCGTGCGCTCGAGTCTCGCATCGGCTAGGGCCAAATTTTGCCGGGCTGCCTCCACACCAGATTCTACGGAGGCTAGCTGTAAATCGGCCTCGGCCATGGATACCTGGGCCGCCGCATTTTTTAGGGCCGTATCTCGCGCCAGCTCTAGCTGGTTTTTAGTGGCATTGGCATTGGCAATATCGCTCAGCAGCTCGTTCACTTCTGTTTGCTGACGGTCAAACTCCTGCTGGGTAATGGCTCCCTGGCTCAACAGATTCTCAAATCGAGCCAGATCAATGTTTGCCAGCGATAGACGAGCCTCCAAGCTACGAATCTCAGCGGCTTGGGCTTCAATCGCTTGAATCTGGGGCCGGTCGATCTGTTCTGCTTTTGTCGTTGCTTCGGCAATGCGGGCTGCACCTAGGCCACTTTCAGCGGCTAGGGTTTGCTGAGCTTCCCCGAGCTGACTGGCGGCATAGTCGCGTTCGGCTTTACGGATAGCATACATATCTAGCTCGGCTAACACCTCACCTGCTTGTACCTGAGCGCCTTCATCCACCAGCAACCGGGCCAAAACTCCAGTTTCTGCAGCGGCCACATCAATCACCTCACTTTTGGGTTCAATGCGACCTAGGGCAGCCACATCCACTCGCTCCGGTGGAGGTTTGGCAGCTTCTTCTAGGGCAGCCTGCCGTGAGCGTCGAACTGAGCGCAGTGCCAGTAGGGAAGCACCGCCAACGACTAAAAGTAAGGCTATCCCAATCCAAAAACCAGTTTTTCTAAAGGGGCGTTGAGCCGACTGTGGAACCATACAGATCGTTTGTTTCTCTGTGGTGTTGGCACTAGAGAAAGCATTACAAACTACTGTATTTAGTTTAGGTCTTCTGTCCCGCTATCCTACTCCACTCTTAACTTTCCACTAGATTCATCAGCGTTACTTCCCAAACCAGACGGGGCTGCACATATCTCAGTAGCTGTTTACGGGCTAGCTCTAGCTGCTCCATACCCTGGGCATACCCCTGGTGCCATCGACTCTGCTGCAGATAGTCCAGCAGCCACAGCTGCGACTCGGGTTCCAATGTCTGGGCAATTTGACGGCCTAGCTCCAGGGCACAGCAAAGGTCGGATATGGGCTGCCTCACCTGCTGAAGCAGGTCTGGCGGGATAGTATGCAGCTGTTGCCAGCTTGCGATCGCACCCCCCGGACTGACCTGAGCGAGTTAGAGGATCTCGGCATGGGCCAAAATCTCGGCATGGCCTACCCGGTCTAGCACCTGGGCCAAATCGGTGGGACCCAACCGGCGAAACGGGATCGTCTGACACCGAGAAATCAGCGTGGGCAGCAGCGCCTGCTGATCGGGGGCCATCAGCACCAGGGTGGCCTGCCCAGGCTCCTCTAAGGTTTTTAGGAGACCATTGGCGGCAGCTTCAGCAATTAGCTCAGCCGATTCAATCACCACAACAGCTCTGGCCGCTTCCAAGGGGGGCCGCCCCAAAAAGCGAGCAATCTCTCGCACCTGCTCTAGCCGCACCTGGGGGCGCCCGCGTCGTTTAACATCCGCTGCTTGGGCTTCGGCTACGGTGAGCAGCTTACCCTGGTGCAGGTAGGTGGGTTCAACCCACAATAAATCAGGATGGTTTCGAGACCGAATGCGTCGCTCTAGACTGTCAGAAGATGCGCCTGAGCGCCTCAGCAGCAAGGCCACAAACGCCTCGGCCACCAGACTGCGGCCAATGCCGGCCGGTCCCACAAACAAATAGCCAGGGGCAATGCGCTCTCGAATGACAGCCTGGACCAGCAAGGCGACGGCCTGGGTCTGCCCGACAATATGATCAAAATGGTCAAAGAGCCGCTGTGTTTGATCACCTGGGGCTGAGGACGGCTTAGAGGGCATACCATTGCTGCAGATGACTAGAAACGACTGCTTGAACTTGCTCAGCCACCGCTAACTGGCTCAGACTGCCGTCTACAGTGATAAATCGTTCCGCATGCCGCTGGGCCTGAGCCACAAACCCCTGGTGTACTCGCCGGTGGAATTCCACACCCGCCTGCTCAATCCGGTCAGCCTGGCCGCGGGCCGCCATCCGTTCTAATCCCTGGGCTACGTCCAGTTTTAACCAGAGGGTCAGATCGCTGACTAACCCTCCGGTGGCAATGGTATTAAGCGTTTCAATTAGGTCTACGTTTAGCTGTCTGCCGTAGCCTTGGTAGGCAACTGTCGAGTCGGTGTAGCGATCGCAAATCACCAAATGACCGGTCTCCAGCGCTGGCAGCAAGATCCGTTCAACATGATGAGCACGATCGGCCGCATAAAGCAATAGCTCGGATGTACTTGTTAAACTATCATTACCCGCCAAAGGCTGAAGCAAAACCTGTCTGATCTGTTGGCCAATGTTAGTTCCACCAGGCTGTCGAGTCACAATCACCCCGGTGGGATAGTCAACCGCCACCGTGGCCAGTCTCCGGTCTAACCACTGACGCAGATGCTGAATTTGGGTGGTTTTACCACTTCCCTCAATTCCTTCAAAGACAATGAGTTTACCGCGCATCTTTTCCTTAACCGATTCGAGGGAGTATTATTAACACTAATTCAGAAAATACCCCTGAATTTAACCTACATTTATCCTGAGAAATCTACTGTTCCCTTGAAGGGTAAAGTTGGATGCAGATTTCTAGCTAGATCTACTGGAACAATAGATCATGGCAAGAAGTCAAACCCCTTCAGCGTACCAATTGTACGAGTCTGGGGGTGGCCACTTGCCCTTGTCCACACCGTAACATTTGACACTGTGCAGTAGCTCTAGAATTTTCTATGGCCCGGTATACCAACCTTTTTGTAAGCGTTCTTCCTGCAAATAATCTTCGAGAATCTTTGCTAGACGTCCTCCAGTCCTGCGATCTCCACCTGGTCTATCAGGATGGAGATTATATGATGGCAAAAGAGCGTCCTGGACTGGTCTCCTATAGCCAATTAGCCACGGTCGAAGTCCTGATTGGCTCTACTGATGAAACTGAACTAGTGACTCAAAATCCTGCGGCTACTGTCAATCTGGTAGTCAAAAACGAGGAGCTACCCCTCAAGGTCAATAACCACTGCCACCGAGTATTTCAGCAGGTTAACCAGGCGATCGAAAGTAAGGCCAGCTAGCCTACGGTTAGATTTTTTACCCCCACCATGGCCCACTCACCTCTGAATCCTAAACTTTAGACCCAGGCTTTTCAAGCCTAGGTTGACGAATTAGACGTCAGCCGTCTTCTTCCTCATCAATCATATTGGGGCTAATCAGTGTGATATCAAACTCATCTGGAGGAACCGTTGAGGTAGTGTCCCGTTTCAGCTGGTAGTAAATAGCCCGAGCCTGGGGGCCAAAGACGATCTCATCCTCATTCTTTAGATCGTGAGCCTGCAGCTTGCGACCGTTAATTAGCATGCCATTAGCACTGGGCTTGCCTTTAAGATTGCCGTCCACAATCCGGTAATAGTAGCTTTCATCATCCCTGGGAAGCTGAACTAGCGTAGCGTGGTGTCTAGAAACAAACTGTGAGGCCAGACGAATATCACATTTGGCATCGCGACCAACGGAATAGACGGAGCTATCTAGGACAATCTCCCGTCGACCCTGGCTATCCTCGACGATAAGAATACTGCTGAGATGAGAACCTGAAGCCATGCTAATCGTGAAATGATAAATCTTAGATAGAAATCAGACCGTCAATAACTTCTTTACTACTAATATTAAAGTCTTCAGGATTTTCCCTATGTGGCTGTTGGGCCAGTTCCTGTTGAGACGCAGCTGTCAATATAACATTCCCTATCAAATCCTTAAATGTGGCAGCTGCTGTCCTGACCAGTCCGGGGGTGGATGCATTTTATCCACCAGCATGCAAATACCAGGCCAACCCGGTCAGCATATGAATGGGACCACCGTGTTGTCTCCGCCGCGAATTTGTAGAGTTTTTTCAACAGAGCAAGCTGCCGTTTTGTCAAAATCACAAAACGGCAGCGCGTCTGGCAGTCAAAACCTAATCGGCATTGCACGGGCGAGCTAGACTACAGCCGCCACACCAGCCAGCGAACTGGTTAGACGCTCATAGGTTGCACGCATCTTAAGACCGACCAGAACTTGGAATAGCCCGGTACCGTTATTAGAGCCAGGATACTCCCGGTGCTTTAACAGTAGCTCGGTCATTTCGCCATAGCTGCGCGTAGAGATATTGCTGAGGTGCTCTTCGACATAGATAAGCTCCTCTAGCTTCTCAAACTGACCGTCAATTTCGAGGATAGAGACTTCGTTACCCATGTAGGAGTCAGGTCCGTAGGCCATCCGAATACCCGGATAGTAGCAGGTCAGCTTACGACCACAGGGGACCCAGTTAATCGTTGAGCCTTCATCAAATAGGTAGGCGGGCTCTAATCCCTCTACACCTTCCTTCTGAATCATCTGTACCCGCAAAATTTTGCGCTCTTTGTCGTCCTTGATCAGCTTGGTGGGTAAAACCTGCAAAACGATGTCAGCATATTGCTTTTGAACATCGATGTAGGCTTCAAAGTCAGGTTTGCGAGCTTGAATAGATGCCAGAACATCCTCATAAGTATGTCCCCGTTCTGCCATATCGCGCTGAATTTTCCAAGCAATCTTAACCTCGTCGCTAATGTCGAGGTAGACGCTGAAATCAAGCAAGCTACGTACTCGCTCATCGTAGAGAGGGTGTAATCCCTCAATGACAATAACGTGATTGGGGTCGATGCGCTCGGGCGGATCGATAAAGCCAGTTTCGTGGTTGTAAATAGGCTTATCGATTGGGGTTCCGGACTTTAAAGCTTTGATTTGCTCGTACATCAAATCAAAGTTGTTTGCCTTAGGGTTCAGGGCCGTTACTCCAGCTTCTTTACGCTGCTTACGATCCAGACTGTGATAGTCATCTAAACAGATGACAGTCATAAATTCTTCGCCAAAAAGATCGCTGAGGCGCTTTAAAAATGTGGATTTGCCACATCCTGAATCACCGGCAACACCAATTAGAACCACGCGGTCGGGCTGACTGGTCATGGAGTCCTCTTATGAAAACAGTTAACAAAGTTGTGTGAAACCAATCAACGAGCCTATGAACCCTGGCTCAGTTGGGTATCAGCAGTGGGTTTTGAACGTTGCAAAAGTTAAGGCTAATCCTATCAGAATCTGTAGTCTTTTGAAAGGTTGAAGCCTAGCCTGTTTAGACAGGCTTTTTTAGCTATGTGTGGAGAGCATAACCAGTGTATTCGCCAGCAATACTTGATAGGCTGGTAGAAATTCAGAACTTGCTTGAATATTTTTTTATAAACCAACATGGCTGTTTCTAAAGCAACCGTTTCTGACGTAGCTGATCAAGATAGTGTCCTCTGCCGGGAAATTTTAGGGTCTCGCCGCTGGAGCAACTACTGGTGGGCTGCAGTGACCGCCGTCGGTGGGGCGGGTTTTCTCCTAGCTGGCCTCTCTAGCTACACGGGGATGAACCTCTTACCGTTTGCAAATCCGACCCAGCTGATCTTTATCCCCCAGGGAATTGCCATGTGTTTTTATGGTGTGGCGGCCCTGCTGCTGTCGCTGTATCTCTGGCTGATCTGCATTTGGAACGTGGGGGGCGGCTACAACCGCTTTGATAAGGAGACCCAGGAGGCACAGATTTTTCGATGGGGTTTTCCAGGTAAAAACCGCACGATTGATTTTAAGTATCCGCTATCCTCTATTACTGCGATCCGCGTCGATATTCGAGAGGGATTAAATCCTAAGCGGGCACTTTATCTCAAAATTAAGGGCAAAGGAGACATTCCAATGACCCGGGTGGGTCAACCCATGTCATTGGCGGCTGTGGAAAATCAGGGGGCTGAACTGGCTCGGTTTCTGCAGGTTCCCCTAGAAGGACTGTGATACTAGTTCCGGGCCAACTCAGGGGAAATGCCTATTGAAAAGGCATTTCCCCTGTGGCAAGATATGTTGCCCTTGAATAATAAAGGAAGGAATCATGGTTTTGGGTTTCCGTATAAGATGGGCCGTGGGTCTGGCTATGGCCCTAATGATGGTGAGCTGCACATCCTCCACCGCCCCGTCGGAATCAACGCCTGTGGCTGCGGCTGAACCAGCAGAGGTGGCTGCGATACCCATGCCTGAAGGGATGGTACAGCTACAGGGCACGGCTACTGTTGAGCTGTTGGTGAATGGAGAGCGTATTGTGATTGAGGTCGATGGTGCCCAAGCGCCCATTACCGCTGGCAATTTTGTTGACCTGGTGGAGCGGGACGTTTACGACGGTACGGTTTTCCATCGGGTTGTCCGCGAGCCGCAACCGTTTGTGGTGCAAGGGGGCGATCCCCAAAGTAAGGATCCCTCGGTCCCCGTGCAGCAGCTAGGAACCGGTGGTTTTATCGATCCTGATACCCAAGAAGAGCGGATGGTTCCTTTGGAAATCACCCCTGAGGGGGCAGACCAGCCGCTCTACAGTCAAACCTTTGAGATGGCAGGTGAATCCGCTAAACCGGCCCTGCAGCACACCCACGGTGCGGTGGCTATGGCGCGTTCCCAGTTTCCTGATTCGGCGTCGGCTCAGTTTTACTTTGCCCTGGCGGATCTGCCCTTTTTGGATGGTAGCTATGCGGTCTTTGGCTATGTAAGCGAAGGATTAGAGGTGGTGGACAATATCCAGCAGGGAGATGTCATTGAGTCAGCAACAGTGATTGACGGCTTGGATGCCCTCGTTAGCGAATAGTTTAGAAATGATTAGTAGGACGATGCTGTAGTTTGTCTCCGATATGTGTTGCTAATGGTTGATGTCGTTGTGACCGGCATCGGTTTGTGGACAGCTCTGGGGACAACGGTACAGACGACCTGGTCTAATCTGCTGGCTGGCAAACGTGCGATCGCACTTCGCCAGCCATTTTTATCGCTACCGGCGATGCCCTTGGCAATGACCGGCAAGGTTCCAGCTGACCCAGAGGATCTGGTGATCGCGACCGTCAAAGCGGCCATGGCGGACGCGGGGCTGGTGCCCCCGCTTGCCGACGGCGGTCTGGTGGTGGGCTCTAGCCGCAGCTATTTAAACCGGTGGGAGGCTATGACGGGGGGGGTACCAGATGGCTGGCTCGCGGCCCTGCCCTGCGGTCTGTCGAGTCGAGTCGCCCAGCTGGTGGGCACCCAGGGCCCCGTGCTAGCCCCCATGGCGGCCTGTGCCACGGGGCTATGGGCGCTGTTTCAGGGGTATATGCTGCTGCAAATGGGGCAGTGCGATCGCGTGGTGGTCGCCGCTGTGGATGCGCCCGTGACCCCCCTGACGCTGACGGGGTTTCGTCGCATGGGGGCCATGGCTAAGGATGGCTGCTATCCGTTCGATTGCGATCGCAACGGACTGGTGCTGGGAGAAGGGGCCGCCGCCGTTGTTTTAGAAGCCAAAGAAACCGCCAAGAAAATACCCTATGGCCAAGTTCTAGGATTTGGCCTCAGTAATGACGCCAGCCACATCAGCTCCCCCCGGCGCGAGGGAGCGCTGGCCATCGCTAGTCAGTGTCTGCGGCGCAGCAGTTTACAGCCAGACGATATTGACTATATTCACACCCACGGCACCGGTACCCGCCTCAACGATGCCAATGAAGCCCACATGATTCAGCAGCTGTTTCCTCGGGCCGCCGTTAGCTCTACTAAGGGAGCCACCGGCCATACCCTGGGGGCAGCTGGTCTGATCGGCACCGTATTTAGTCTGCTCAGCCTGCAGCAACAGCGTCTGCCTCCCTGTGTGGGCCTTCAGCAACCCGAGTTTGACCTTAACTTTGTCAGTGGCGGCGCTCGCAGTGATGTTCCCATCGCCCATGTGCTGTGCAGCAGCTTCGGATTTGGTGGCCAAAATGTCATCGTCGCCCTAAGCCGTTACCAAGCTAGAGCGCTAAACTAGGTGTGTCGATTTGGTAACCCTAATCGATCGTTGGCAAGCGCTTGCCAACCGGCCCTAGCCTTATTTTTAGCAGTACGTTCTTTTTATATGACTAAGTCCACTCACCCCTCAACCCCTCGGCCCCTCAGCCGCCGTGCGACTCGCAGCTTGGCCACTGGCTGGTTTTTACTACAGACTCTGCTGGTGGCCCCCCTGATAACAGCCCAGCCAGCGGCGGCTCAAGTAGAGGGAGCGGAGGAACCTCAAATCACCTACGGTCAGCTGCTAGAAAAGTTAGATCAAGGTGAGGTAGAGCGGGTTGAACTCGATAACGTTCGAGGTGTGGCCAACGTGCGACTCAAGGGGGACGAGGAACAGGAACCGCTACAGCCTGTCACCCTGTTTGCCAACGATATTTATAACCAGCGGCTGCTACAAAGGCTGCGCAGCAGCGGTGTTGACTATGAAGTTCTAGAGCGTTCCGACAACAGTGCCCTGACCGGGCTAGCGGTGAATGCGCTACTGGCACTAATTGTCGTGTTTGCGCTACTGATGATTCTCCGACGCTCCGCCAATTCTGCCAACGGGGCCATGAACTTTGGCCGTTCTAGAGCCCGTTTCCAGATGGAGGCAAAAACGGGGGTAATGTTTGATGATGTGGCCGGGATTGAAGAAGCCAAGGAAGAACTGCAAGAGGTCGTTGTCTTTCTCAAAAACCCTGAGAAATTTACCGCCATTGGAGCCCGCATTCCAAAAGGGGTATTGCTAGTTGGTCAGCCAGGAACAGGAAAAACGCTGCTGGCAAAAGCCATTGCCGGTGAAGCTGGGGTACCCTTCTTTAGCATTTCGGGGTCTGAATTTGTTGAAATGTTTGTTGGTGTGGGGGCCTCCCGCGTCAGGGACCTGTTTAAGAAAGCCAAGGAAAACTCCCCCTGCATTGTCTTTATTGATGAAATTGACGCCGTTGGGCGTCAGCGCGGAGCTGGCATTGGCGGCGGCAACGACGAACGGGAGCAGACGCTAAACCAGCTGCTCACCGAAATGGATGGCTTTGAAGGGAACGGCGGCATTATTGTTATCGCCGCCACCAACCGCCCTGATGTTTTAGATGCTGCTTTGCTAAGACCGGGGAGATTTGACCGACAGATTACCGTCGACCTGCCTGGCTACAAGGGACGTCTGGGCATTTTGGATGTCCACGCGCGGGATAAAAAGATAGCAGATGATGTCGATCTCGATGAGATCGCCCGTCGCACGCCCGGATTTTCAGGGGCTCAGCTGGCTAATCTGCTCAATGAAGCAGCTATCTTGACAGCCCGCCGTCGTAAAGACTCCGTCACCATGGAGGAAATTGACGACGCCATTGATCGCCTCACCATTGGTCTAACGCTGACGCCCCTGTTAGACAATAAAAAGAAGCGGCTAATTGCCTATCACGAAGTGGGTCATGCCCTAGTTAGCACCATGCTAAAACACTCGGATCCCCTGGCAAAGGTAACCATCATTCCCCGCTCTGGTGGCATCGGCGGCTTTGCCAGCTATTTACCAAAAGAAGATCGCGTGGATGACGGGCTGATTTCCTACGCTGAGCTAATCGATCGGATTACGATGGCGCTGGGTGGCCGGGCGGCCGAGGAGATTGTCTTTGGCTCAGACGAAGTTACCCAGGGCGCAGCTAGCGATATTCAGCAGGTGACTAATATCGCCCGTCAGATGAGTACCCGATTTGGCATGTCAGAGCTGGGCTCATATGCCATGGAAAGCCCTAGCAGCGCTGTTTTTCTGGGACGTAGCGACCTGATGCAGCGTTCGGAATATTCAGAAGAAATGGCGGCAAAAATTGACCAGCGAGTGCGGGAAATTGCTATGACAGCCTACGATCAGGCCCGCTCGATGCTCAAGGGCAATCGCTCCCTGCTAGACCGGCTGGTAGACCGGCTGGTGGAAAAAGAGACTATCGACGGCGATGAATTTCGCGGCATTGTCAGTGAATATGTAGACCTGCCCTCTGCCCAGGTCTAACCCTTATCGCCCCAGGCCCCGGCCTGGGAGGGGATGTGTTAGAGGGGGGGGAAAAGAGCGGGGCCGAGGAGGTTGTTAGGCGCGGGGGGAGGACGAAAAAATGAATGAAGTAGGGGGGGGGGAGTTTGGGCGAAGAGAGGGTGCGAGGC
>ERZ1740072.802-NODE-802-length-12334-cov-168.880935_pt1 | contig 12334 bp, 9 predicted proteins | sample MGYA00581733_ERZ1740072 | MGnify/ENA primary metagenome ERZ1740072 (study PRJEB43018, sample SAMN04849741) | marine metagenome | isolation source: floating plastic debris | place: Pacific Ocean | collected 2008-08-30 | study: EMG produced TPA metagenomics...
GTTTTTCAATATTTTTAGAAGCAATGTGTAAGGAGAGGAAGCTTTTATTATGTAGCGGTCACGTTGATGACCATGGTCACGTTTGATTTTGACCTGTCTGAAAATACATAATATGTTATAAAACTGAAATAATGACTATATTTTGACCTGCTGTGACACTTACTGAAAACAACTTTGCTGTTAAGCGTCTGTCTAGACAGTGACAAGTCATCGAACTGAATGATATTACTTATAGCCAAAGATTTTGGCAATTATCAGACTTTGTAATGGCAATGACCTTGTCCAGACATGCCCAAACAAATAAAAGTATTACGAGTATTATGATGGTAATGGTCAGACTTTACAAATGGTGATGACCTGTTGCAGGCAGGACCAAACACGTGGAAGAATTATGAAACCTTGTAGATTGAGATTTTAAAATGATTTTAGAACATAGGGGATGGAAATGATGGGAGGTAAGCAATCTGTCCTACCTCTAGTCTATACAAATAAGTAAAGATTAGTGGCAACGTTAAAGCTTTGATGGGGGGTTGGACACATTTTACGTCAAAAGCACATATATGTACATGCATATGTATATGTATGTATTCTAACTTATGTAACGCGGTGTACTATAAATTCGGAGATTTTTCAGCAGTTTGTCACTACTTGCTGTGTGGTCAAACCTTATAGACAACTCAAGTCTAAATTTTCGCCTCAGCAAAATGTCTTCCAATAGAGAGTGAGTATAACACTCTATTTTATTAAAATATTTTTGGCATAATTTATCATACATTCTATAATGAATGAATTGAATGCCAATACAACTATTTTATTGAAGGATTTTTTGGCATAATTTATTTAACATTCTATATGGAATGAATTAAATGCCAATATCCATTTTCAAAAAATACCATCAATAGGTACTTATAGCAAAGCAAAAATATTTAAAAATAAGAATTGAATTGGTTACAATTCCTTTGTGCGCAAAGTTGAATTTATAATTTTATAAATCAAACAAAAAACTTAATTTGCATTATTTTTTATTATAGAGCAACCATAGACAAGCAAAATGCAACAAAAAGAAAGGGTTCAGCACCAGCTGACGATAAAGGACCATCAAGCAAGCGTAAAAGACAGGAGACCTTAAAAATACCACAAGGGTAAGTTTGACTACTACAATGAAAACCTAAAAAACTGTATTTTATCTGCTATTAGAGTGTTGTTGATAATCTATGTGCAGAAAATTGCAAAACTAGCTATGAACTTTATGTTCTAATTGTGGATGATTTGTATGACTAAAATTTATGTTTGTGTTTTATTAAGATTATTTGATTATGTTAATCTATGTGTATGTACTTACATTTACAGACTTACTGAGGAGCAGAGGCTCCAGATCAATAAGATTATAGCGGGAGAGAGTGAGGAACCCGCAGTAGTAACACTCCCAGTATCAATACCGTCAGACGTAAGTCTGATGCCACCACCACCATCTATACCCTCTGACACAAGCATCCCCTCTACAAGGTATGCATATGAACAGATTATATGAGATTGCATCTAAAATAATGTATATATTATATAGTAATTGATGTATCATTCAGTTGAACCTTAAAAATATCAGCTAAGAAACTACTTGATCATTTTATAGCTGCGTTAAATTGTAGACAAAAAGCATTTAGACATTTTTTATCTCCTATATTGAACATGACACACTTATTGTAATTGTAAATAATTTTTGAGTTTTTTTGTTTAAGATGAAAAGAACTTGAGTCTTATCGTATTTTTATTTAATTTTATAGCCAAACTCAGAATGATGATGATGAGGTCATAGATATAGCACTCGACGAGCCACAAATCGACAACAGCAAAGGTATCTTATTAAATACGACCAATTTTGATCTAACAAAATTATTCGTGTGTCAAAAAGACAACGCCTATCATGTCTTTTATAACACCGATGCCCGTGTATTCGTAGAGTCGGATACATGGCAGGGTGAACTGAAGATATTCCCTAACCCCATAACCCAGCAGGAAAATTCTCCATATACGAAAATGGCCTGCAAACACTTTGAGTTTATTGACTCCTTATGCTGTGATTTAACCAAAAAAATCCGTGAAACTAATCCCTTTGCATGGCCTGTTGGCTTATTTGGCTCGCAGGAAAACATAAAAAAATACCACAACTTTATGCCTTTTCTAAAAGTGCATGTGAATCCAGAAGGAGAACGTTGTGTGGTAGTTCATTTGGATGGGGAAGAAAAAATCATCCCTATCATTGACATCGCAAACAAGCATTTTAAAATGAAAGCTATAATAAAAATAGGGGCCATCAAACCCCACGCTAAATCACCAAACAGGCTTGTTATAAGCCTCACTGTAGAGGAGCTGAAGCTAAGCACAGACTTAGCGAAGCTAAGCTACAACATTCAAACACCAGAGCTAAGATTTGCTCATAAAATTGATTTTTGAGCATTGGGATTTCTATAGTTTTGTTAAATTCTATAACTACTTTTGGCATATTTTTGGTCCTGATGATGGTAGGCGTTGTCTTTACACATAGCTTGTATGTCTATGTACTATGCTAAACCTTGTTTTGTTGTCCGGCTTTCATTTTTTTGGCAACATTTTTGCAAGTTCTTGTGGTGATTTTGTACTTTTTTTGCTTTTTTATTGCTTCTCTATAATATTGGAAGATTTGACTACACTCATGATTTCGAAAACTTACTTTTTTATCATACCATTTTATGTTCTTTATATTCATGTCAAACTGAAATACTTCAAATGGCTGAAATGGCCAGAACTCCTTATGATTTAATATCATCATGATATAAAATAAAATAATAAGGACTGAAATAGTCAACAAATGCCACCATATGTATTATCACTTTGATGTGAAATGACCAAATCGATTGAAATGAATATTATAACATGAAAAGCAGTGACATACTCACCCTATGTATCTGTATACATCCATGACTAGTTGAGTGTATATTTGACTTGCTGATTGCCAGTCTCATCTGAAACAGTGAAATAAATTACAAGCTATCAAATATCTCTATTTTTGGTTGATAGGAGACATGATACAGTGTAAGCTGACTTCATCTAAAGCGAGATTACCATTTCGTGGCAGTACAAACTCTGCAGGCCTTGATCTGTTTAGTGCAGAAACATTGACAATTAATCCTATGGAATTGAAAGTAATCAGCACTGATTTGCAAATTAAACTACCGATTGGAACTTATGGTCACATAACCACAAGGTCAGGACTTACATTGAGACATAAACTTGTCATTCCAACTGGTACAATAGATCCTGACTATCGTGGTATAGTTAAAGTTGTGATGATGAATACTGATACAAAAAAATTTGTTGTAAATCAAGGCGAACGCATCGCTCAACTTATTTGTGAGAAAATTTCAATACCTAAAGTAAGGCTTTGTATGGGTGAACTTGATGCCACCCATCGTAGCTGTTCAGGCTTTGGTTCTACTGGCATGAAATGATAAAAAGAAATGATGATTGAATTTCATACCTGTCTGATTCTTTTTTGTTGTTTCAATGTTGATGATTTATTTTTGCATATCTATCGATGCAAAACTGAGTGTTTAACTTTCTTGTGTGCTGAATGCTATGTCAGTTGAATACTGTTGTACTATCAAATAATAAATGATGTCAACCGATAAACTTGTTTCAATCACAGCGTGATAAATAAATACATGTACTGTATAATCTCTAAAAGTTGCATCTTATTTTACGAAAGCATGAAGATAATGCAATATCAATCTATTACCACATCTGTAGCATGTGTATCAATATCAAGTAAATTATACATGATGAGTCTTTATTGTGAGAGACGATCATAGTCAATAATAACACCAAAAGCAATATAAAATCATGAAATTTTTATTGTGGTCAAATCTTCTAATCGTTATTATAATTGTGTGTCCAAATGTAGATATTACACAAATATGTAACACATTTCTTGTTTTTGGACTATCGTTTTAGAAGATCTAAGGTACTTTTGTCAACAGTGTGACAAAAGTTACAAACACCGGTCTTCTTTGAGTCGACACAAAAATTTCCACAAGGTTCGATGTGTTGACTGTGATGCGTTGTTAACAAAGGCTGAAGTTAAATCTCACATCTGTCAATATGAGCAACAGGTGAGTATTATTGTGAGTTAAGAGTAGGTATAATTTTATTACAGTGAAAGTAAATAATTGTCATTACGCACGCTTGCTGCGCGATAATGAAGTTATCAGATTAACAGATGAATCGTCTTCTCTCGTAAAAAGAGCAAACGACTCCTGGTGCTATTACCAAAAATAATTTGTTGATTACTCTGAATTGTCTTTTCCTACACATTGTATTGACGAATCCCAAATATATTATAATGCTCATTTTTTTTTAGCAACTACAACAACTACGCGTGCCTGCAACCCAACCCGTTATAACGAATGATGATGAAGCCAGTGACTTTTATTTACAAGAAGGACAGAGACCACTCCATTATACAGGGACTCATGAAGAAAAGACGAGAGAGCTAATAAACAAAAACTGGTCAGCAATACGTAGTTATAGAAAAAAATGGAAGTTTTCAAACCTTTACAATGTTGTGGTAAGAAACAATAATGTAGCTTCATCACTGTTAGATTTTGACATGAGGAGAATTTTAGATGACCAAGCTAACAAATTTAAAATCAATGTGTCCATAGGAGCTATTTTGATCAATAACGAGGATGAAACTATGAGGTACTTTCACCCTAGTGCTGGAAAAGATAGACTTTTTGACCAACCTATTCTCATAACCAACAGAGAAGATTATGACGCATTTGTAGACAAGTTGCTAGCTGAAGATTTGGTTGAGTACTCTACTCGTTCCAGACCAGACACCTCTTGGGGATTGCACATCATTACAAATATCAACTTCTTTGTGTATCCAATATTCAACCATCCAATAGGTTGCTGTGCAACAATACCAAGCCATCTAAAGAGTAGCAAAGCGGTATTAACATTAGAAAGAGATACGAACGGTGAACTATACACAGACAATCTATGTCTATTTCGTGCAATAGCAATGGCACTAGGAAACAAAAGTACCCTCCAAGCATCAACCAAAGCTTATTTTATAAAGTTTCTCATGGGAAAGAGTTTGTCAGCTGAAAACTTCAAAGGCGTGTTGCTAAAAGACATACCCTTTATTGAAGCTATGCTTAAAATATCAATATCAGTGTACACTCTGAAACAAAGCGATTCAGAAGGTTACGTAGCAACTTTAGTGTCAAGATCTATGACCACTTATCCCAATAAAGTAAACCTACATCTAGAAGGGAGCCATTTTTGTCTCATACAAAACCTGAAACTTTACACCAAATCCTACAAGTGTACTCATTGTAACAAACTGTTAAAAACTGCTTCAGATCTGCGAGTTCACTCCTCAAGATGTTCTTCTGAAACTACAAAACATTATTTTCCATACGGAGAATACACACCACCTAAAACAATCTTCCAAAAACTAGAACAAGAAGGGATCGCCATACCAGAAAGCTTGAGATATCATCCGTATTATGCTGTCTTTGATTGTGAGGTATTTTTTACTCACTCTAAAAATGACTTACCCAATAATAGCCCTACAATATCCTGGGAATCAAAACACAACTTAGCCTCAATCAGTGTAGCGAGTAATGTAGCAGGTTTTACTCAACCAGTATGCTTTGTCAGGGAAACTGATGTCACCGAGGGTGAAATAGTTCAAGAGATGCTAAAGTATCTGCAGGCTATGTCTGATCACTGTTATCATAAACTTAGATATGAACGATACCATAAGATATTCAGAGCTTTGGAACGTAAAAAGATAGAAGCAGTGAAGCTGGAAATCAAAGCTGGAAACTTTGAGCAAATGAATTTTATTCAATCTATAAAATTTGTTGGACAAAAATATGACAGATTGATCAAAGAACTAGATACTTACATTGCAGAGTTGATGGTATTTGGTTTCAACAGTGCACGATATGATCTTCCTCTCATTGCTCCTCTTCTGATAGGAACACACATTTCTGAAAAAAAGCAGTGCGGCTATGTAGTGAAGAAAGGAACGAGCTATCAAACTCTATCATTAGGTAGATTAAAGTTCCTTGATGTGTGTAATTTCATAGCACCAGGGTTCTCATATTCTGACTATCTTAAAGCTTTTGAGGTAGAAGAAACCAAGTTCTTTTGGATCCATGAACAGTTTACATCTTTGAAGGTTCTGCAGAGAACTGATTTCCCTGAACATTGGGAGTTCTATAGCTCGCTAAAACAGCGAAATATAACGACAGATGAATATAATCATGTAAGAAAAATCTGGGAAGAGCGTAAAATGAAAACCCTCAAAGATCTTCTAATTTATTATAACAACTGTGACTGCGTACCATTTGTTTCTGCTCTAGCTCGACAGATGCAGTTTTTTAGAAGTATAGGTCTAGACATCAAATCAGCTATCTCTATCCCAGGTCTTTCTATACGGCACCTGTTCAATCTAAAAGATTCTAACTCACCAATAATGATGTTTGGAGAACAAAACAAGGACTTATATTATATGATTCGATCAAACATTCGTGGCGGTCTGAGCATGGTGTTCTCTAGATATCAAGAAGTTGAAAAAACAGTAATCAAAAAAGAGTATTATGCTGAACAAGCAAAAACAACACAATCCGTCTTAGGGTTAGACGTCTCAGCCTTATATCTCAATAACCTGACAAACATGCCTATGCCCTGTGGTGCATTTGTCAGGCGTAGATCATCTAACGATTTCAAGCTCGAACGTTGTTATGCATATGGGGTAAAAGCAGCTCAATGGATAGAGTGGTATGGCCACCAAAGAGGTATAAAGTTTCAACATCTATATAATGGTGGAGAAGTGAGATTAGGTGGAAGAAATCTACCTGTTGATGGTTACGCCCCATGCAAAAATAGCCGAGGGCTTGTCTTGCAGTTTCTCGGCTGTTACTTTCATTCTCACTGCTGCACAAAATGTCCTGTTGGTAGAGAACAAAATGTTGAGAGAGATGCTATTAACAGAGAAAACACTATGTCAAATGTCAAGTATTTAGAGGATTTAGGCTACACCGTTGTTATAAAATGGGAATGCGAGTATGACAATGAACTGAAATCTGATAAACTTCAAACATCGTTTTGTAGAGAACAAAACATAGCTATAGACAACAGACACAAGTTATCCGAAAAACAAATTCTTCAGGGTATAACCGATGGATCATTTTTTGGGATGGTAGAATGTGATATTACGACTCCAGATGAGCTAAAGCCATACTTTGAAGAATTTCAACCAATAGCAAAGCACGCTATGCTAGATAGAAACTCAATAGGTATCCATATGAAGAGTTTTGCTGAGGCAAACAAACTGTTGAAAAAACCTAGTAAGACCTTACTCTGTAGCTATTATGGTAACCGTATATTACTAGCTACTCCACTTCTACAGTGGTATCTATCAAAAGGATTGGTTGTAACTAAAATACATCAAACCATACAATTTAAACCCGAAAAATGCTTTCAAAAGTTTGGAGAAACAGTAGTGGATGCTCGCAGAGAAGGGGACACAAACCCTGCGACAAAAGTGGTGTCAGCATCCAGCAAACTCATGGGAAACTCTGCCTATGGCAACTGTCTAAAAAATGTAGAAAACTACAGGGATGTGACATATCACAAAGCCGATGAGACTGCTATTCACAGTCTGATAAATGGAAAACGATTCACCCATTGTCAGGAAATAAATGAAAATGTGGTTGAAATAGAGATGGCAAAAAAGAGTGTCAAGGTTGACATCCCAATTCAAGTGGGTTTCTTTGTGTTAGAATACGCCAAGCTGCTGATGCTGAGGTTTTATTATGATTTTCTACTAAAATACATTTCTGATAGAGATTTCTGTCTAATCCAAACAGACACAGACTCGCTATATTTTGCTCTATCTACCAAATCTTTGTGTCAAGCTGTCAAACCTGAACTACGTGATGAGTTCATGAGAGAATACAGCTCCTGGTTTGCTATTGAATACTGTGACTATCATCAAGTCCAATTCTTTGAGACTGCATTTGAAGGGAATACCTGGAATCCACTACCCTGCTGTGAAAAAGTCAAAGTATTCGACAGCAGAACCCCTGGAAAGTTCCATTTAGAATTCAAAGGTGATGGTGTGATTGCCTTGTGCAGCAAAAGCTATTACTGTATCGGAAAAGACCCTAAACTTAGTACAAAGGGAATCAGTAAAGTACATAACAGTCTAACAGCTAGCAACTTCAAAGATGTTTTGTTCAATCAAGAAATTTCATCCGGTATAAATAAAGGCTTCAGGGTTAGGGATAACACAATATATACATATACTCAAAGTAGAAAAGGTCTAAACTATATGTACGGTAAGAGACCTGTTATGTCTGATCATGTCACAACAACTCCAACACTGTTATAACAAGATACCTCATAGTACCTCATAGTTTCAAATTTCCATTATTTACTTACATCATTCATTTACAGAGCTAATTTGTATTACACAAAGTCTGTCATATCTTTAGCATGCTGCTACATGTAAATAATTCATTTGTAAATATTTTTTTTATCTTCTACGGCAATTATAAGCGATTTACCACTCATCATTTTTCATTTGTTATTATAAAAAATAAAGGTAATACATAAAACGTGTAATTTCATCTGATTTTTTTCATTTGAGTTTTCAAAGTCATTAGAGAATGACTCTCACACTTACACACCCTTTTAGCATGCTCGTGTCTGGTCCTTCAGGAGCCGGTAAAACCAACCGTATCGCTGAGCTGATAAAATATAAAAAACAGCTCATTTCTCCGGAACCTAAAGCGGTATATTTTTGTTACAGTGAGTGGCAGTCTTTATACGAGACTGATGCATTCGCAGGAGTACAATTTATTCAAGGTTTGATTGAAATTGATCAAATTGATGTATCTATTCCAAACTTATTGATTATAGATGATCTTATGTCACTTCTAGGAAAAAAAGATGGTTCAATTATCTCTGACACATTTACAAAGCATTCGCATCACAAAAATTTGAGTGTTATTTTGATTACACAAAATATGTTTGAGAAAGGTCCTCATATGAGAAACTGTCAATTGAACAGTCATTACCAAATACTGTTTAAAAATCCACGTGATCGATTGCAAATCACTCACCTAGCTCGACAGATGTATCCTAATCAAGTGAAATTTATGCTGAGTGCTTACAACGACGCTGTAGCTAAACCTTACGGGTACCTGTTTATAGACCTAAAACAAAACACTGAGGAATGGATGCGATTGCGCACCGGTATATTTCCAAATGAATTATGTTATGTATACCTTCCAAAATCGAATTCTATTCATTTGACATCTAGCCTTGAAACTGTTAACAAGTATGAGCAGTAAGATTAAAAAACACGCTAAAACTTTGAAGTTTCTGACTGAGACAGACCAAGCTACTGCAAAGGCTATCATTAAATCAGCGAGACCCGATTTGGTTAATTGCTTCACAGAAATTTGTTACAACGTGTTGAACGGGAATATCAACTTAACACCTTCCTATAAAAAGAAATTAGCTAAGCATAAGAAAATATTAAGATCAATTGCTAAAAAATCAACTAAAACATCATCTCGGCGAAATCAAATCCAAAAGGGTGGGTTTCTCCCACTAATTTTACCGCTTGTCAAGACATTATTACCAACCCTTGTGGGTGGGCTCCTTAGCAGATAATCATGAATGACGCAAAAAAGTACCTACTCATTGATACTAACAACGCTAGCCAAATTTCTAAAATATTTGAATCTAATTTAAAGAATACATCTCAAAGACTTCTACCACCTCTAAAACGAGAAATAAACGAGTTGGATAAAATGATGGCTGAGGTCGCTCAAAATCAATCATTATCTGTTGATGAGAGGGTCGATATGTATGAAAAACATTTAAATAACTTCTTAACTCACCGTGCTTTAGCTAGCAGACCATTACCACAACCTCAAAAAGATCAACCTACACGGACAACAAATTCTGAAACCAAACCAGTAGGTGATGATCATTTGCTACCCATACCTAAACCTTTAAAAAATAAGGCAAAATCATTGTATTCGTATCTCGATAGACTTCCAATTACCTACTCTCAGTCTGGAGAAATTATTATAAAAGGAAAACCAATAAAAAACAGCAATATATCTGACTTGCTAAATGCTGCTGTGAACTCTAAGGCTATTGGTGAATATACCACAGGATGGAATGAGTTTCAAAATTTTTTGAGAGAAAACAATGTCCCAAAATCTTTGCTAGCTAGAAACGTGGCACTGACTATAAATGATGTTGATGATTTCAGTTCACCTCAGTCTTCATTTCATACACCAAAAGGAGCATACAACACACCTAAGACTTTAAAAAGGAATAGGAGAAAGCGCAAACCATACACTCCTGAAACCATAGCCGTTTCACCTAAACTTTGGGCTCAACCTTAAAATGAAGAACAACAAAAAAAGGTCAGCTAAACCTGACAAAATATCATCTAGTGAAAATAAAATTTTGAGTGAAACTTACTTGACTGCAATAAATCCTGGTAGTTTTGGAGGCAAAAGAAAGTTAAAAAAACAAGTCAAAAACATCTCCACTGCTAAAATAAAACATTGGTTGAGTAGCAAAGATACTTACACCTTGCATCGACCCGCAGTAAAAACTTTCAAACGGAGAAAGTTCATAGTGAGTGGCATCGATAGCACATTTCAAGCAGATCTCACAGATTTGGTACAGTTCACAAACGACAATGATGGCCATCGATACATATTGTTTTGTATCGATGTATTTTCAAGATATGCTTGGGCAAGACCAATAAAAACAAAGTCAGGAAAAGAAATGGTAGCAGCTTTCCAATCAATATTTGATGATGACAACAGAATTTGTCGCTACCTTCACACTGACAAAGGAAGAGAGTTTTATAACAAAGAATTCCAAAATTTTCTAGCTGACTATGATATCAAACTTTACTCTACTGAAAATCAGGAAACAAAAGCTTCAATAGTAGAAAGGTTACAAAAAACAATCAAAAGTACTATGTTTCGGTATTTTACCTACACTGGAACATATAGATGGATAGATATTCTTCCAGACATCATGATATCCTACAACAACAGTTACCATTCATCATTGAACATGAGGCCTACAGATGTAAATTATCACAATCAAGAAGCTCTCTGGCATCAACTATACAATGATCGCTTCATGAGAGCTGAGTCAGCAAAAGCTAGATTTAAGTTTAAAGAAGGTGATACAGTTCGAATTTCTAAATACAGTACAGTTTTTAAAAAAGGATATCTGCCGTTATGGAGCGATGAAATCTTTGTGGTAGCTGACCGCCATCACACCATTCCACCTGTCTATTCTCTTAGAGATCAAGCTGGAGATTATTTAAAAGGAACATGGTATGAAAAAGAACTCCAAAAAGTAAAAACTGACAACATATATAGAATTGAAGCCATATTAGGCAAGCGTAAAGTGAGAGGAAAAACACAATATTTGGTGAAGTGGAGCGGATATCCTGACTCATTTAACTCTTATGTAGACGAGAAGGATATTTTAGACAATTATAAAAACTAGTCACAGCTGATGAAACAATCATTTGTCAAAATGAGGGTTGTGCTGCCAAGCAATGCTTCTATGGAGCATTTCCCCAACAATTCTCTTACAAGCTATACCGTTCAGTTTTCAGAGGAGATCATCTTACCCCCTGGACAATGGGAGGTTGGTCTATTAGAAATGCAATTTGAAAAAAGCTGGTACAACCTACAGGATGGTAAAATAATGATCATAGAGACAGGTACCCCACCTAAATTTGTGACCATTGACTTCAAAGTGGGTTATTATCCTTCACCAATCGATATATGCAACGCTCTCAATCAACAACTAAAAGTTTATTACGGAAATGAACCGATGAAAGTAGAATTTGGTGTAGATGATATTAGCGGAAGAGTCACAATTACATTCAGGTCTTATGGAATTAATGTAGCCATTGACGAAGATCTTGGAGAAATGTTAGGGATAGCAAAGGGTAGAGAAAGAACAATATTTAGAAATTTTGTAAACTATGATGACAAGAGGCCAGAAGTATATACTACTAAAGTTAGCCAGTTTCCAAACATGAATCCTGTAAAAAGCATCTACGTGTACTCAGATATAGTACAAAATTCACGTGTCGGTGAGATCGAAGCTCCTTTGCTGAGAATTGTTCCAGTCAATAACTCTAAGCATTGGACAACTCAATACGTAGAATATCAAAAAATTCAATACGTACCAGTTAGTAAAAACAGATTCAGACAGA
>ERZ1740072.803-NODE-803-length-12313-cov-3.916789_pt1 | contig 12313 bp, 12 predicted proteins | sample MGYA00581733_ERZ1740072 | MGnify/ENA primary metagenome ERZ1740072 (study PRJEB43018, sample SAMN04849741) | marine metagenome | isolation source: floating plastic debris | place: Pacific Ocean | collected 2008-08-30 | study: EMG produced TPA metagenomics assembly...
CGGCGATCGATTGAACAAGGGGCTGCGCGAGGCTCCAGCGGGCCCCGTTTTGTTCATTGGCAGCGACGCACCCGACATTTCCACCGCCTTGCTGCGCCAGGCCACGCGCGCCCTGAGCCGCCACGACGCCGTGTTTGGACCGGCGCCCGATGGCGGCTTCTGGCTGTTCGGGCTGAACAAGAGCGCGCGAACCAAAAGCCCGTTCAACAGTGTGCGCTGGTCTGGTCCGCATGCGATGGAAGACGTCTGGGCGAATTTGTCAGAGACGGCCAAAGTCGCTGTGCTGCCGCAATTGATCGACATTGATGATGCCAAAGACTGGGACATCTGGCATGGCCGCCATGACGCCGAAGTCGAGGCTCATACCGAAGCGCAAACGCATTCCGCGCCAGCGAACGTAAAACCAGGCTTCTTCAAACGCTTGCTCGGACGCAAATGAAGGGACGGATCAAATGATTAAGAATGTCGTCTTCGATATCGGCAATGTTGTGGTGCGCTGGGACCCGAATCTGCTCGACGAACGAACCTTCGGCGCGACGGATACGGCTTCAACGCAGCGAGATGCCATATTTGGTCATCCACTCTGGGTGAGGTTGAATCGGGGCGAGGTGACAGAAGAAGATGTGAAACGCGCGTTTGCACACGAATTGGGTGTGGATCACGACACGTTGGATCGCCTGTTCTTTCATATCAAGGACAGTCAGGATCTGCGTGACGACACGATTGCGCTCATGCATGCTCTGAAGCGACAGGATTTTCGCTTGTTCGCCTTGACCGACAATGTACACGAAATCGTTCGCTACTTGCGGGAAAAGTACACGTTCTGGGATTTATTCGAACACGCTACGGTCTCAGCCGAGATTGGGGCGCTCAAACCGTCGCCGGAAATTTTCAAGCACATGCTCTCCACCAACGACCTTATCCCTGGTCAAACCGTCTTCTTTGACGATGTGCCGAAAAACGTTGAGGGCGCTAAAGCCGTTGGCATCGAGGCGTTTGTATTTACGGATGCGCAGCAAGCCATCGCGGAGCTTGCCACTCTCGATGTGGTGGTCGGGCACTAAGTTAGCCTGCTAATCCGCACCAATCCGGCTTCTTGCTCAGCGCTTTCCGACCCTTGTGCGGCCAGTCGCCGAGATGCCCGGCGGCCTTGCCGGCTTCGGCCACATCCTCGCCATTGGCTGACAGCGTGATGACTTCGCGCTCATAACGGTCCTTGCCCGAGCTGCTGGTGATGACCAGATCTGCACTGCGGGTCAGTTCGACCATGAATTCCTTGGCGTCATAGCCGAGCTCGCGCTCAAACTCACACTTCGCGCCGCCTCGGGCGCCGACGCCGCCTGTCTCTGGCGCATCCACATTGGCGAGCCGGAATTTCATACCATCAATCCGTCCGCTATCGCCGTCCGACCAGTAAATCGTGGCGCCCGCCGATAACGGATTGGTCTGCGCGAGCGGATCGGCACAACAGGCCAAAACAGCAAACAGGGGTAGCAAAGCATATTTCACACGCCTTGATTGAAACGATTCGGAGAAACCCGGGAAGGGCTAGTCCTTTGGGGTAATCCAGCCGAGGTCTTTGGCCGCGCCGTATAAGGCCCAACCGCCTAATCCCAAAGGCACGAGCGCTTCAGGCCGAAAACCAAGCAGCAACGGCAATCCCACCGAGAACACGAAGATGAAGCCAACGAACAGGCGAATCCCGATCAAAAAATAGTTGCGGGCCGTACTGGCAGCCGATTCAATCTCGCGAAAAGGCATGATCTTCCCCTAGACTTCAGACTTCAAACCCTAGCAAATTGAAGTTTCGGTGATTTTGCCGGGAAACGTGAAATTCAATCGGTTTGGGACGGCACCCCGCATGACAACACTCTTGATCGTCTATCATTCCCGAACCGGCGGCGCGCAGCAAATGGCCGAAGCGGCCTGGCAGGCCGCCAAGACGGAGACGGAGACGATCCTGCAATCGGCCGGAGAAACCTTGCCCGAACACGTGCTGGCAGCGGACGGCTATCTGTTCGTGGCCCCGGAGAATCTGGCCGCGCTGTCCGGCGCTATGAAGGAATTCTTCGATCGTTGCTATTATCCGGTCCTCGGCAAGATTGAAGGTCGACCTTACGCGCAGATGGTTTGCGCCGGATCGGACGGCGAAAACGCCGTGCGCCAAACCGCCCGAATTGCCACGGGTTGGCGCCTTAAAGCAGTCCACGAGCCGGTGATTATCTGTACCCACGCCCAGACCGAGACCGAAATCCTCGCTCAAAAAGAAATCGCAGAAACCGATCTCGAAATATGCCGAACACTCGGCACGACCCTGGCCGCGGGTCTGGCCATGGGCGTGTTCTGAGCCGTCGCTATTTCTTCCCGCCCGGCGGCATGGCGGAGACAAAGGTGAAGCCCTCATCCAATAGCTTGGTGACCAGGCCATCGTCCGCCAGCATCTGATCCGTCAGGCAAACATAATCGCGCATGGTCGCGCCATAGGATTTGAACGGCCCGGCGCCATAGGTCGCCAGCAACTCTTGCTGACGCGGCTTCGGCAGGCGAATGCCGAGCTGATCATCCTTGTTGATCTGCGAGAACATATGCCCATTCGCGGATGTATAGGGATTGGCCTTGCCCTTGCGCTCATATTGGCCTGACGCGGTGATCGCATCCTCAAACAGGCTGATTAAGTCAGTACGGTTCATGTCTGGCCTCCGGAATCGGAATTAGCCTCTTCTTTTTGACCCAGTGGCCACAAATTCCAAGCCCGCATCAAACGCGGTTTGCCAGACCACGCGTGCGAACCGGTTCAAACCGATGCGCGATGCCTTGATTTTCACGATGGGCGGCAAGGTACCACGATTTCGGAACCGAATGCGTGCGCCGGAGGAGGATACGTCTAGAATAATCCCTTCGCGTACGGCGCCGGCCTGCGAATAGACCCCGCAGACACACCAGACGCCCTTGCGCGGCGCGCCTCTGTTTTCGCGGCGAGGACGAAGCACAGGAATAGGGAGTGGAGACGTCGAATTGGTTGCACGCTCCAGATCTACTTTCAGTTTGATTTTCGACTTCGACGAAAACATCTCAGTGTCTACTTCCTCAACAAATATATTAACACTTATCTCGTTAAGGTTGAATTACTGGCAAAAAAAAGCCCCGCAGCTTGACTGCAGGGCTTTGTTTTTATTGAATTTACATACGTTCAGCCGGATTTCATTTCGTCAAACGGAATATCCTTATCCACACGCACGTCCTGAGGCAGGCCGAGCACGCGTTCGGCGATAATGTTCTTCAGAATCTCGTCCGTCCCACCAGCAATGCGCAGTCCCGGAGCCCACATGAAGCTTTGTTGGAACAGTCCATCGGCCGGCATATCATCGCCGGTCATCAGGCCATAATGGTCCTGCATTTCGATCGCTGAGTTGCAGATATCCTGCAATTGATTGGCGGTGATGATTTTGCCGATGGAGTTTTCCGGACCCGGCGTCTGACCTTTGGACAGCGCTGTTTGCGTGCGCAATTTGGTCAGCTTGTAGCCCTGTGCGGCGACATACCAATCGGCGAGATTGTCCCGGAACGCGGCATCGCTCATGGTCCCCGCCTGTTTGGCATAGTCCATGATCTCTGACCAATCCGGCCCCGGCGATCCACCCACAGCGAGCCGCTCATTCATCAGCGTCACAATGGCAACCTTCCAGCCCTGACCAACCTCGCCCAGCCGATCGCTGTCGGGAATGCGGACATCCGTGAAATAGACTTCGTTAAACTCGCGGCCGCCCGAGGCCTGGTGGATCGGTCGCGCTTCGACGCCTTGCTGTTTCATATCCACGATGAACATGGTCAGGCCCTTGTGCTTGGCGGCTTTCGGATCGGTGCGCACAAGCAGAATGCCATAATCGGAATAGTGCGCGCCGGAAGTCCAGACCTTCTGGCCATTGATGACCCAGTCATCGCCATCCTTGACCGCACGGGTTTTGAGACCGGCAACATCCGAGCCAGCAGATGGTTCAGAGAAGAGCTGACACCAGATTTCCTCGCCCGTCAGGGCTTTCTGGACATACCGTTTCTTATGCTCATCCGATCCGAACGCAATGACCGTCGGGATACACATGCCGAGGCCGATCGTGAACGGACCACCGGGGGAGTCGAACTTGCTTTCCTCCTGGCCCCAGATCACTTGCTGCATCGGCGTCCCGCCGCGTCCGCCCATTTCCTTGGGCCAGGTGATTTTGGCATAGCCCGCCTTGGCTTTTTCGGCCTGCCACTTTTTGGCTTGCTTCATGAATTCCTCGCCAGACACACGCTGACGCAGCGGTTGAGCGCCTTTGGGCTCCAGATGCTGTTCCAGGAACGTGCGCGCTTCGGCGCGGAATTCGGCTTCTTCGGGGGTGTCGTTGAAATCCATCTTAGTCTCTCCGTTCCCTATGCCGCGTTCTTGAGTTCAAGCGCGCGGACCAATTTCTCTTTCCAAACTTTCGGGGCGCCGGCTTGCACCGCCAGCAGCTTGGCGCGTCGATAGAAGAGATGGCAATCCACCTCCCAGGTAAAGCCCATACCACCATGGGTTTGGATATTCTCTTTTGACGCGTACCAGTAGGCTTCACTTGCCGCTAAACGAGCAGCCGCAGCCGCCTCCGGCAGCTCTGCAGCATCTGTCGACACAGCCCAGGCGCCATAATAGCAATTTGAGCGCGCCACTTCGTTTTTGACATACATGTCGGCAAGCTTGTGCTTGATCGCCTGATTGCCACCAATTGGACGGCCAAAGGCATAGCGTTCCTTGGCATAATCGGTCGCCATTTCCAGACAACGCGTGGCGCCACCCAATTGCTCAAAGGCCAGGAAAATCGCGGCGCGATTCATGATCGCACCATGCAGATCCGCGCCCTCACCGGCTGGGCCAAGGCGTTCGCCGGCCGCGCCGTCAAAGGTGATTTCAGCATGGCTGCGCGTGGGTTCGAGCGTTTTCACGGCCTTGCGAGACACGCCGGTGCCATTCAGGTCAACCAGAACCAGGCTGGCCCCGCTGCCTTCCTTGGCGAGGACAATCGCATGAGTGGCAATATCGCCATCCGTGACCGGCACTTTCGTGCCCGACACCTTGCTGCCATCAAAGGAGACAGACAGTTTGGCAGGATCCGGGTTGCCTGGGCCCTCGCTGGCCGCATAGCAGCCAATGACATCGCCGCTGGCGACCCCTGGCAGGACCGCGCCTTTTTGCGCCTCGCTGCCGGCAATCATCAGGCCCTCGGCGAAGAAATAGACGCTGCTGGCAAACGGAACCGGCGCCAGAGCGCGGCCCATTTCCTCCGCCAATACACACAATTCCAGCGCACCAAGGCCAAGCCCGCCATGCGCTTCGGGAATGGCTGTACCCAGCCAACCCATCTCAACCACCTTTTGCCAGACGCCTTCATGGTGGCTCTTATCGTCATCATTCAAAACCTCGCGAACGTGCTGCGTGGTGCATTCCCCGTCGAGGAATTTGCGCGCTTCGTTCCCGAGGAATTTTTGATCATCGGAAAAATCAAAATTCATGGCCCGTTCGGCCTCCCTGTCATTTCTTATGGCAAGGACAATAGCGCGGTTGACGTGCACGGAAACCCGTGACGCCACGGTAGGCTAACACAGGGAAAATTCAGTCTAACTCAAACCCTGGATTGCAAGCGCTGCCGGGATGTCTACATGGGATAAACCAGGTTCAAGAAAGGCTCTTTCCATGCGCACTGAAACGCCAGTTCAAATCAAGCTTTCAGATTATCAGCCCTACCCGTTCGCGATGGATGAGGTTGAGCTGACATTTGAACTCGCGCCCAGCGCCACCAAAGTGCACGCAAAAATAGCGGTGCGGAAACTTGCGGAAAGTCCGCTGAAACTGGACGGGATTGCGCTGCAGCTGGACGAAGTGCGCCTAAACGGTGCCAAGCTTGAGCCGGGTGCCTATGAGCTCACAGATGAGAGTCTGACCCTCAAAGATCTGCCAGATACATTCACGCTCGCGACCTCGGTCACCATCGACCCGTCGGCGAATACCGCGCTCTCGGGCCTGTACATTTCTAGCGACCGGTTCTGCACCCAGTGCGAGAGTGTCGGCTTCCGCCGCATCACGTTCTGGCCAGACCGTCCGGATGTGATGAGCCGGTTCAAAGTCCGGATCGAAGCCGAAAAGGCGCCCTATCCCATTTTGCTTTCGAACGGCCCGCCGGGCGGGACCGGTGAGCTCGTCGATGTCCGCCACTTTGCCGAACTGGATGACCCGCATTTGAAGCCGTCTTACCTGTTCGCGCTCTGCGCCGGGGATTATGACATCTATCGCGATAGGTTCACGACCATGAATGGCGCCGAGATTGATCTTGCCGTGCATGTCGACAAAGGCGATGGCGACCGTGCCGCCTGGGCCATGGAGAGCCTGAAAGCCTCAATGAAGTGGGATGAGGATGTCTTCGCCCATGAATATGAGCTCGGCGTGTTCAACTTTGTTGCAGTGCGCGATTTCATTTTTGGCGCGATGGAGAATAAGGGCCTGAACATCTTCAATTCGGCCTATGTGCTGGCCGATGAAGCGACCGCGACGGATGCCGATTTCGAAGCCATTGAAAGCATTGTCGGACACGAATACTTCCATAATTGGACCGGCAACCGCATCACCAGCCGCGACTGGTTCCAGCTCTGCCTGAAAGAAGGCCTGACCGTGTTTCGGGATCAGGAATTCAGCGCCGACCTGCGCTCTCGCCCGGTGCAGCGGATCAAGGATGTCATCCGCTTGCGCGCGCGCCAGTTTGCCGAAGATGCAGGCCCGCTCGCACATCAGGTCCGCCCGGACATCTATGCAAGTATCGACAATCTCTACACCGCCACCGTGTATGAGAAGGGCGCAGAGCTTATCCGCATGCTGAAAACCATGATTGGCGATGACGCCTTCGCCAAGGGCATGCAAATCTATTTCGCGCGCCATGATGGCGAAGCGACCACGATCGAGCATTTCTACACCTGTTTTGAGGAGGCCAGCGGCGAGTCCCTGTCCGATTTCCGGCGTTGGTACAGCCAGCCCGGGACGCCGACCCTGACCGCATCTGAAATCTGGGACGAGGATGCTGGGACCCTGACCGTGATGCTGTCGCAATCCAATCCGGAAACGCCCGGAAACAGCGCGCCCACCCCGTTGCCCATGCCGCTCCGCGTCGCAGCGTTCAGCGCGGATGGCGAGAAAATTGAAGATCTGACCCTGACGGTTGAAGGCGAAGACACGATCTGGCGCATTGAGGGACAGACAGCCCGTCCGAAAATCTCCCTCAATCGCGGCTTTTCGGCCCCAATTCGGCTCGACCACCAGATCAGCGATGCCGAACGCCTCACGATTGCCAATATGGACGATGATCCGTTTAACCAATGGGATGCGCTTCAGGCCCTGGTCAAACAGGAGATCCTGGCCATCGCGTATTATCAGAAAGCCGAGGCCGATGCGGCCATCGTCACGGCCCTGGCCGATGCCGTCCGCCGCAACCTCGACGATCCGGCCTTCGCCGCGCTGCTGACTCGCTTGCCCGATGTCGGTGAGCTATTCCTGGAACACACCCCCGCCGATCCAAATGCGCTCGCCGAAGCGCGAAAGTCAGTCCAGCACAGCCTGGCTGCCGCTTTGGTCGAGGATGCCCGCGCAAATCTCGTCAAAGCCTCGCCAGCGCCGTTCCGGCCGGATGCGGAACAATCCGGGCAGCGCGCTTTGCGCAGTGCGTTTATGACCCTGCTCAGCGCTCTGGGCGAGTCTGCAGATTCCGAACTGAAGACCCTGTTCGACGCCGCAGATAATATGACCGAAAGCCTGTCCAGCCTGCGCGCTCTGTCCAATGCGGGCGGGCCTGGCAAAGCAGAGGCTCTGCAGGCATTTGAAACCAAATGGCGCGATAATCCACTGGTCATGGACAAATGGTTTGCGGTACAGGCCTCGACCGGAACGGTTGAAGACATCACCACCCTGACACAGCATGCCGAGTTTGACCTCAGCAATCCCAACCGCGTGCGGTCGGTCATTGCGGTGTTCGCGATGCAAAACCTGCGCGCCTTCCACGCCGCCGACGGATCCGGATACGCCCTGGTGACCGGGATTATCGAAAAGGCTGATAAGTCAAATCCGGCGCTTGCCGCCCGCCTTCTGACCGCGTTTGAACAGTGGAAGTCGCTTGAGCCGCAGGCCCGCGCCGCGGCGGAACAGGCTTTGAAGGGATTGCGGGCCGGGGATTTGTCGAAAAATGCCTCGGACATCATCACGCGCACACTGGGATAGGCCCCGTTTCAGCCCCAAGAATCGTGCCATTGGTTAACCAATCCTGAACTTTCAGTCATGAAACCTGAAAGATGAGCAAGTGCGTCCTGAAGAGACGCCGGAAGAAAGGCGCGGGCTGTGGCACGTCAGACGACGCAAGCGGCAAAGACAGACAAGGGGGGCCGATCAAAATCGCGCCCGTCCCTTAGCCTGACCAAAGCGCTCGGTCTGATCATCCTGATAGAAGGCCTCGCGCTCGGGTTCAAATTCTATGATGACCGCCAGCGCCTGATTTCGGCCAAACAGGTTGAGGCGCATCGCGAGGCACTGGCCATTTCGGAGCGCGTCAACGGACATATCAAAACCGTCGAGCAAACGCTTCGCCTTGGCTTCCAGGCCGGCTGGACACCGCAACAGACGGGGCGCGCGCACCCCGATCTGGAAAGCGTGGTTTCCATGGCTGACGCCTTGACCGCAACAGACGGATCGCGGCTCAGACGCGCGGGCGAAACCGCATCTCAGTTACTGGCGCAAAACAGGCTGGCCGGACTGACGACCGAGGGAGATGTGATCATTGTGTTCGATCCGAGCGCCAGCGGACCACGCTTCGGCCTGGTTCCGGCGCCGGACTGGCTGCCGGAAGCCCGCGGCAATCGCAAATTTACGCTGCTTTCAGCGCAGGCAGAGGGCGCAGAGTTGTCAGGACCAGGGCAATTGACCGCCTGTTCCAGGCTTACCAATGCCGACCTGTCGGTCTGCGTCCGCAACAGCTTTCCCACAGTCTCCCGCGCTGAGCTGCTCAGCCTGCTCATCTATGGCCTCCTTTTGCTCGGACCGGCTTTGGCCATTCTTGGCCTGTTTCGCATGTTTGAACGTCGCCGCATCGAATCCGAGACGTTTGAGGGCGAAGCCACCCGCGCGGGCCGTATTCTCAAGACGGTTCTGAATCAGGCCAAGGCGGGGTTCTGGTCCTGGAACACCAAGACCAATCAGATCTGGATCAGCAATGAAGCGGCTGAACTGCTGGGGCGTGAGACCGCCTTTGATCTGTCCGTGGATGAGTTCCTGCGCTTTGTGCATGATGATCATGTCGAAAGCCTGAAACAGGCCCTCCGAACCATGCAGGAGCGCGGCTTCATATCACAGGTCTTTGCCAGCCAGGACAAGTCAACCTGGCTCGATATGCGCGCCAAGCCAGATGAACATACCGGCGCGATCAATGGCATCTTGCAGGATGTCACCGCGACCAAGGTTGCGGTCGCCCGGACGCGCCAGGCAGAAAACCGGTTGCGCACTGCGCTGGAGGGCTTTTCCGGCCCCGTCGCTCTGTGGGATGCGCGCAAGCGTCTGATCTACTGGAACCGCGCCTTTGTTCGCGTCTTCGGGCTTGAGCCGACGGTGCGCGCCGGCATGGGCTATGACACCGTCATGCTGTCGCAAGCGACCAATATCATTGATCGGCGCCCCAGTATTGAAGACGATCACACGGAGATCGTGAAAATTCGCGATGGCACCTGGTTCAAAATTGTTGAACGCTCGACCAAAAGTGGCGGCATGCTCACGGTTGGCCTGGATGTGTCCAGCGATGTCCGCAACGAAGTGGAACTGACCAAACAGCAAGGGCGCTTGCGCAAGCTGGTCGCAGAGCTGGAGCGATCGGATACGCGGACCGCTGAACTGACCCGCCACCTGAAACTGGAAAAGCAACGGGCGGAACGCTCAGCCAATTCCAAGAATGCCTACCTGGCCAATATGAGTCACGAGCTCCGCACGCCGCTGAACGCGATTAATGGCTTTTCCGAAATCCTGGTCGGGGAGCTTTACGGCCCGCTCGGCGACGACCGCTACAAGGAATATGCGCAGGACATTCTCGATTCCGGCAAACACCTGCTCGACATGATCACCGACCTGCTCGATATGGCGAAGATTGATGCCGGCAAGATGACCGTCGACCTGCATCCGATCGATATTGTCGACCCGGTCGATGCGGCCATTCGGATGATCCGGCGCAAGGCGGAGGAGAAGAATATCTCACTGAAGCTGGCGGCCAATTCAAACCTGCCCCTGGTCGAGGCTGATCACCGCGCCATTCGTCAGATGATCTTGAACCTGGTCTCCAACGCCATCAAGTTTACCGATGAAGGCGGCGAAGTGCGCGTCACGGTCGACCAGAAAGACAAGGAATTGCGCGTTGCCGTGCGCGACAATGGCATTGGCATTCCACCGGATGCCCTGCCCCGGCTGGGCGAGCCGTTTGAACAGGTCAGCGATACCCGCGATCGCAATTATGATGGCACCGGCCTTGGCCTGGCATTGACCAAATCATTCGCGGAGATGCATGGGGGTCGTCTGACCATTGCCAGCGAACAGGGCCGCGGCACGCAGGTCAGCTTCTATTTGCCGGTGCCGGCGCATCAGCAAAGTGCATCGACGTCCGCGGCCTAAGAGACGTCGCGCAGAGTCTCGATCACAAATAGACTGGCTTTTGAGGCACACTCTGATGCCGCGGCGCGCAAGGCCAGCGCGCGATTGGCAGAAGAATTACTGGTTGCCGTCTGCTCAGCCCGCACCACGGTCTGGTCGAGCAGCGACCGATCAACAGAGACAATCACGGTGACTTTCATTTCACAGGTTGCCCGGGTGCCGTTCAGCTTCAGCGCCGACAAACGACTGGCCACTTCATAAGGGGTGAGAATGCCGAGTTCAGGCGCCACCGCGCTGCCCGCATCACCTGTCTCGAAACTGTCAATCATGGCGAACTGGATTTGCCGCGTCGCCGGGCCGGCCCATTCCGCGCCGGAGACCATGCGTAGGCCGCCATCGCCCCGTTCGCTAACCATGCCTTGTCCCGCCACGAGGCGCGCGGATTCCGGCTCGCGAATGGTGACATCATGCGCCAGGCCAGCGTGCACCACGTTGGCTTCAATGCTGTATAAGGCGTCCGGCGCCTCTGGCTCTGGCAGGACGGAGACACAGGCGGCCAACATACTCGTTGCCAGTCCCAGACCGATCAGCTTCATCTTCATCCGTCTCACTCCTCGTATGGCAGCGGCTTGCCGACCACCAATCCTTGTGGATTCTGTTCCAGCTCGCGGGTCAGGCGATCCAGACGCGAAATCAGGACGCGCAGTTCCTGCGCAGCAAGATTGGTCTGCGCCACTGTATTCGACGCCCCGCCTTCAACCAGAACCGTCGCGGCCTGAACCGCCTTGCGACTCTCTGTCAGCATTTCGCTGGCATCGCCGGTCGCACCATTCAGCTCTGCGACCAGGGCCTTCAATTCGACATTCAGGCTGGCCAGTTCCTGATCCACCGAGTCGGCGACAGAGGTGATATCGGTGGAAGCCTTGGTGAGATTGTCACCGGCCTGTTCCAGCGATGCGAGCGTATCGATCGCCTGCGCCAGCAGCACCGCATCCTCAGCCGAGATAGCAGAGGTGATATCGCGCACATTGGCCAGCGTCTGAGACATGGCTGCGATATTGTCATCCGTCAGCAATTGCCCCAATTGATCAATCGTCATGCCGGCCTGACCGACAATTTCAGCGCCGCCATTGAACAGGGCTGCCAGCGGCGTCTCGCCGGCCTTAATGACCGGAACGGTTTCATAAGGTGCGGGCAGCAATGGACCTGCGCTGTCGCTGCCCGCATTGATCTGCACGAAGGTCACGCCGGTAATGCCGGCAAAGTCGATAATCGCGGTCGAGTCGGTTTTCACTGGCGTAGATCGGTCAACCCGCAAGCGGGCGCGCACCATGGACGCGTCCCGGCGATCGATCCGCACGCTTTCCACTTCGCCAACCTTGATCCCGATATAGCGCACCGAGGCACCTTCTTCGAGCGAGACCGGGCCCGGGAAGATGACATCATATTGCGAGAAGTCGCGATTGAATTGCGACGAGCCAAGCCAGAGGGCAAAGCCGATCACAGCCGCTGCCGCCATCAGAACGAAGGCTCCGATCAGGGCATAATTGGCACGTGTTTCCATCATCCGGCTCCCATTATAGCGCCGCGACCGCGAGGCCCCCCAAAATAGTCCTGAATCCAAGGGTGCGGTTCTCT
>ERZ1740072.804-NODE-804-length-12312-cov-6.285877_pt1 | contig 12312 bp, 8 predicted proteins | sample MGYA00581733_ERZ1740072 | MGnify/ENA primary metagenome ERZ1740072 (study PRJEB43018, sample SAMN04849741) | marine metagenome | isolation source: floating plastic debris | place: Pacific Ocean | collected 2008-08-30 | study: EMG produced TPA metagenomics assembly...
GAATAATTCTTTAGCTTCAGAATCAGAACCTTCATCTTCAAGTTCTCCAGCCTTTTTAGCAAGCATTTCCACCGTTATTAAGTATTCTTCACTATCTGCAACTTGTTTTTTATATTGTTTTTTAGTATTATTTAATTCATCTTTAGCATTCTTTAACTCTTGTTGAAAACTTTCTTTATCTTGTCTAATTTTATTTTCCAATTCTTGCCTGCTATTTTTGACTGATATCAACTTCTGATTGCTATTTTGTAGCTGTTGATTAGATTCCTCCGCTTTTTTTTCTAATACTTGTGCTTGCTGTTCTAATTCTTTTCTTTGGCTAACTGCTTGAGCAAGTTCTTTCTCTGCATTGTTTTTATTTTTAATAGCTTCGTTTTCACCTTTTTTTGCTAAATTTACTTTTTCTTTGAAATCTTTCTCTGTTTTTTTTAACTTTTCAATTTTGCTATTTGCTTCTGTAACTTCTTTCTGCTTTTGTTCTACATCTTTCTGTGCTTGTTCTACTTGATTATTTGCTTTTCTGACTTCTTGCTTAGCATTATCAGCATTTTTTTGTGCAAGAAATGCTTTATTCCCTTCCCTTGCTGCAAATACTGCTAAACCCACTGCACCCAACAAAGCCAAAACTAAAACAACAGTCCCATTCCGAATCCGTCGTTTAGCTTTAATATTCGCTTCACTTAATACCAGATTTCTTTGCTCCGCTGCTTCCTTATCCTTCCTCTCCCTTTCCAACTGCGCTTCTTGTTCTTCAGCAGCAATTTTGGATTGAATTTCCTTCTCTCTACTAGCTGCTAAAAACTGTTTATCCTGATAACTTAAATTCTTATCATTAGCCCATTTTTCTGCATCTGCTAAAGCCTTTCCTCGCAACAGTCGAGATTCATCTTTACCACCAGAAGCTACCCAAAATCTAAAATTTTCCGAGTAAGGACGCAAATTATTTAATTCATTTTCAATCCAATTTTGGTTAAAAACTTCTTTATATATAGCGTTATAAACCTTTAACTTACCCTCTCGTCTCGCAACTAATCCAGAAAGTAGTAACTCACTTTGTTCAATCGTATTATCTGCTGTAATCGAAGATTTTGCATCCGCCAGCCTAATTTGCTGATATAATTCCAACAAATATGCAGCACGCTCTTCATTCCTTAAAATTCTGGCTCTAATTGTGCGTAAATGCTCTGGTTCATCTTGGGATTCCCAACTTTCAATAATCCTTGAAAAAACAACTTGCTCAACAGTACGTGGTTTTTCATTCTCCGATTCTTCTACCATAAACTGACACAATTTTTGCGTCAAAAATGGTTGCCCTCCCGTCCAATTTAATATTTCTTGCATCACCGCTTGGGGGTGACTAAATTTTCCCCTTAAACCCTTTTTTAATGGTTCAACTTCATCCAACTTAAACCCCTTGAGAGAAATTGCTTTACCAATATTAAAGGGAGTGCGTTGTTTATCTTGAATTAAATTACTGGGTGATGCGACTCCCAACAAACAAAATGTCAGACGTTTATATGCAGGATTATCAACTCGCTGATTATGACAAGCACGAATAAAAGCAAAAAAATCATCCGTAGGGAAGTTTAAACTTAAAACACTATCAATTTCATCAATAAAAATCACAACCGGTTCTTCAATTTCAACCAACAGATGCTTTTCCAGAAAATTAGTAAATCGCATCAAAGGTGAATTTAATTTATTCCTCTCCCAGCAGTCTTTTAAACCCACATCTAAAACAAAACTATTAATTAAAATAGTAATTAAATCCGCGTACCAATTTTCTTGGGTAGCACCTTGGATATTTATAGAAGATAAATCAATAGAAGCACATTCCACTCCAGTTTCAGAAAGCCGACTCATGGTTCTCAAACGCAAACTAGACTTTCCACTTTGTCTGGAATTCAGCACATAACAAAACTTACCTTGTTGTAGCGCTTCATACAATTCATCATCAGCTTTCCGTTTGACATAGGTGCTGGCGTTTTCTGGTAAGCTTCCAGAAAATATATACTCATGAATACATTCTTCAAACATAAGTAGTGGCATTGAAAATAGTAATTAGGATAAGTAAGTAGTGAATAGTGAATAGTGAGATTTAGTTTAAAAAGACTGAGAAATACTGACGATATAAATCACAACTAGAAACACAATCGTTACCAATAATTTTAACTAAACCCAGACTGTGCAATTTAAAGGTAATTTTCGGATTTAATTGCACGGGTTCAGAAGCTGTTACAACTTGTTTATAGGCTACCTCTAACTGAGAATCAGCTTGTAAAATTTCTAATATTTCTCCCAAATGATAACTAAAAATTCCTTGGGAAGTAGGTGCAAGATTCAATAGTGATTCTAAAGCTATTTCCTGACTTTTGAGGTTAGAAATTACTTCTTCTACTAAATAAGGATGTCCCCCTACTAAAGCCATTAACTTACTTATTTCTTGTTCTCCCAATTGACTATCTGATTGATATTTAATAGCCATTTCTTCTACTTGGCTTTGGTTAAATTCAGGTAAATCAATGGCTAAACCAACATTAAAAGGCGAGCGATTAATGTCTAGGTTAGGATAAACTTCGGTAGAATTAACCACCACTAAACGAAGTTTCTGCCAAATTTTCCCCATCCTGTCTCTTTGTTTGGCTGTTTCATACCAACTCCGCAGCAGTAAACAGAAGTCGGAGAAAATATTTTCACATGTAAACAAGCGTTCAAAATTATCTATCGCCAAAACCAAAGGATTATCTATTTTAGCTAATAAATATTTTTGAAAATAAGTAGTACAACTAATATTTAACCCAGAACCATCTTGCCAGTAGTCATCTAAGTTTGGTTCTTTTTCTAAACTGTTGGCAACATAACTACATAGACACTGTAAGAAAGATTTCAAATCAGTAAGAACAGATTTATCAGCAAGATTCAAATCTAATTTTGCTGTTTGATAACCCTGCTCTCTAGCATAATCCAGCATTTTCTCCAGAAGCAAAGTTTTCCCCATTTTCTGGGGTGCTTTGATGCGAATTAATGCTCCTGGTTGCAAAATAGCCTTTAAACATTTCTCTTCAATTGGAGGTCTTTCAACATATATATTTGTATCTGTACTAAAGTATTCATCACTATTATCTAGCTCATAATCCGTATTGAAATCAGTTGTTTCTACCTCCTTCTTATTTTTTGGTAATGAAACATTCTTAGAATCAGATGGGAATTCAGAATTTTTATAACCAGCTTTTTCTAGTAAGACACAAGCACGCTGCCAACTCATCGTTTTTTCTAAATCATCAGGATATTCAAGTAACTCCTTAACATAAGGATTTATTTCAGTAGAACAAGCTGTTTTATTTGCTCTTTCGTTGACTCTTGAATTAAGCTTTTGATCAATATCTTTATTTGGATAAACCTCTAACTTTGCACATATATAATATTTATGCTTTTCTGATAGCTCACCTTTGTGGTCGAATTTCTCTCTAAAGTTATTAATTCCATTAATCAATTCAGTTATCTTCCAATTAGCAGCTTCTGGGAATAGTTCTAACGGATTCATATCTGTATAGTTGTAAAGCACCGCTTGATTTTAATATATTATGGGCGACTGTAAAACCCTGCTAACTAACGTTAGCTAACTACCGTTAGATTACTCTTCATTTTAAGTAGATAAGTACGAAAAATTATCGTTGGGCAAAGGCAGAGTGCAGAAGGCAGAAGGCAGAATATAAAAGGGTTTGACCCTAAATTACATTTATTTATATAGCGTAGTTTTTTCACGCCGACTTACTTAGATAACGCTTGTAATTACATCACAGAAAATAAAAGCTTATATTGAACTCATGAACAAACAAAGGAGGTGCAAGACACCTGAAATAAATAACTTAAATTGAACTCAAGAAATGATTTAACTGGCTTCTAAAATCTTTCCTAAATCATCAATATTTATTTGCTTCCAGTAAATAATATTTTCTAACTAATAAAACAATCCTTTCTGGAAGCTTCGTATCTTGATTTGGGATATGTAAATAAACAATCAACCTTCCTTAAAAAAGAGTAAAAATGCGATACAAAACATTACCAATTGGTTTATTGGCAGCAATAAGCATCATTAATTCCACAGTATTACCAGCTAGCGCTAATCCCAGAAGAACGAGACAAGATTATTATCAGGCTTGCATTGAACAAACGTATAGGGATTGGGATGAATGTAGTGGTAAAGCTCAACAAGAAGCTGTCAAAAACGGTAGTATTGCCTTTGCAAGCACACCGGGAACGGCAAGAGAAAAAGGCATTGTAGCGATACCCGTCGCAGCCGCAACACTAGCATACAGTTCAGCTGAATGTTTATACGAATATACACAAAATTATTTTTCATGTAAGTCAGAAGCCAGACAGAGACGTTCTAGAAAATTAAGGCAGAGAAACGCTAGAAGAAGCTACAGAAAAAGAACTTCTCGCAGAACAACAAGAGCCAACTACTGATTACTTGGCTGCATAAATTTTCCATTCCGAATTAATCTGTGGGGTCAATTAATCCCACTTCTCTCTTCAAACATTGTTCTTGTAATTATTAATCTCAAAGGAGTCAATTATGTTACGTCAATTACTTTCCGCTTCCATTGCAACTATCACCATTCTTGCATCCACAGCACCAGTATTTGCCAATCCTTTAAATAAGTTTGAATCATCCTTCAATCCCGATGCTGACTATAGCAGGTACTGTACTGATATCCCAGTTGCAAACACCGAAGACACAGAAACCAAAAATAGACAAGATAATAATGGTTCTCAAATCAACTCCAGTAAGCATGCAGAAAGCGAATCTCACAATCGTTCAAGCGAAAAATCCGGAAATGGTAAATTCTTGGGTATTGGTGGTGGAGGCAAATCCACTAGCAGTAGCGAGGGTAAGCGAGATATAAATTCTGAAACCAATTCAGAATCTGAATGGGATGAAGATTGGGAGTCATCAGAGACAAGAAAGATAAAAACTTACGTTGACTTGGGGCTGAAAAATTGTGATGTCTTCAACCAGTCCGCAGCCGAGCGCGATAAAGCTTTATTTACTGCCACTGCTAAAACAGCAATAGCTAATAGCAATGCTAAACGCGATATTCAAGTTGCAGGTATTGAAGCTGATGCTCAAAAAAATATCAATTACGAACAACAACAAACTCAGCGTATGGCAATTAAAGCCCAGGAGAAAGTGAAATTAAGGGGAATTGAAATTAAGGGTCAGATGCATTTTATGGAAGTTTTCATGAAAGACTTCCACGAATAGTAATCATCTCGGTCTAATTAAATATGGGTAGGCATCTAGCCTGCCCAAATCATCCCCAACTAAATTATTTTTTGTCAATTAATCTTCCTACCTAATCGCTACATTTGTCACCAGGTAAATAACCATGAATAAAAGATTTTTGTCAAGTCTTACCTTAAGCCTTTCATTGTTAGCTACTACTTCTTTTACAGCTTTCGCTAAAGACATTAATACCAAAGCAATTACAGAAAAACCTTCTCCACAAACTACAAATATAGAATCAATAATAGTAACCTTCCCAAACAATGTTGAATTTGATGCTGGAGGTAAAAAGCAACGACCTGTTGTCTTGCGGATTGTTGAACCAGTTTACAATAATGCCGGAAAAGTAGTAATACCAGCATCAAGTAGAGTAGAAGCTGTGTTAGTCCCTGTAGGTAAAGGTAAAGATAAAGGCACGATGATTTTTGCTAAATCATTGATTATGAATGGTAAATCTTACCCACTTAGTGCCACAGGTAGTACCACAATTCCCGCTCGAAAAATTACTAAAAGAAGTCGTTTGGAACAAGCTCAAAAATATGGCTTTTCTGTGTCTCGCTTTTCTCCCGTGTACAGTACATTTACTGGTGGAACAGAAAGCCAAGAAATGATTAGAAACACATTATTAATGCAAGGAGTAGGCGCAATAATTGGATACTTAAGTCCTCGTTCCAAGCTTGCATCTCGCATTCCAGAAGGTAGCGAGCATATTCTTCACTTACAAAAAACCCTTAGCTTAGATACCACCCAAAATACACCTGTAATTGCTAATAATTCCTCAAAAACACAAGAATATTCTTTCGCTTTTCGCGACCAAGGACAATACAATAAATTACTTAAAAAGGTAATAACAGCTTACAATCAGAAGGAAATTTCTCAAACACAAGCATATAAAATTTTAGAAACTGCCAATAAATACGTGAAAACACAAGTAAATCCAAGACTCTACCCACAAGATAACTTACGCAAACAGGTTTCTAAACTTATTGGTTTTAACTACGCTATAGACTAAAGAAAGATTTAAATGCACGTCAATAATTGAAGTTGTCAATTGCTGATTTAACTAATAAATATCTCTGCTCCTTATTGCTCCTCATCCGATAATAGTTGTACCTCGCTTCAATGTATACTCGAAAATTTACCATGCTTCAATAAGATAAGCCCAAAACCACTCTTGGATCTGAAATTAGCTTTTAAGTTAATGTTAGCGATGTGACTAAAAAATTTTATTTTTTCAGTCACATTATTCATTTTCATTGTCATATATAATTAGAAGCCTAAAGCTTACCTAGACACTAAATTATAATTGAAAAAATTAGTTTAATATATCTCAATTACTATACATATGTCATTGTGAAATAGTATTTGATTATTGTGTTAGGGCTGGAATTTAGCTTTGATATTTATCAAAAAGATACGCTATTATGCAATATTTAGAACAACAACAGTACGTAATCTCAATATCTCCATTGGTAGATGTTAAACAGCAAGTAGATATTACATACTTATTAAGTCAAGGAGGAATTTCTGTTGCAATTATTCTATCACTTACAATCTTTATCTCTGTAACTCTTTCAAGAGTGAGTCAATTATCTAAGATTATTTTGCTTTCGGTTCATAGAAGCAGAAGAAATTAAAAGTAATAGCAATTAACGAGCATAAGTTATAATTTGTCGCTTACCTGTAAACCGATAAATTATAACTAGTTGCTTCTTATTGTTTATGTAATATCAATTATATGTGAAGATGCATATAAACGATACTTAGCTAGTAAGTATTATCTTTAGTTAATTGTGTGAGTCTTCATATTAAAACAGTATAGTTACCAATAAATTATTACCTAATTGATTAGGCAATAAAGATGCATTCAATAAAAAATATTCATTTTTACATTTTTAAAAATAAAGTATTCAGTAGCCTTTTTACTTAGCTTTGCGACGAGCATCATTATTACATAATGTCTGCATGAACTCATTTGAATTACGTAAATGCATAAGTTGTCGTCTCATTTGCGGCGAGGCTTTTAACTCAGTTGTTTGATGAACCTTCACAACTTGCTGCAACATCTCCAAAAAGTCGTCAGAACCCTCGACTAATGCTTCTAGTAGTACTTGTAACAATTGTTCACGATCGCGCAAGAAACTCTTTTCCTCAATCAATCGGAATTTAAGATTTATTTCGCATTCGTAAACTCCCACTTGCACATTACGACGATTATTAATTACCCGATTTTTTTGAGAGTTTGTAACGGGTTTTAATCTTTCAATATCTTCTTGATTTTCTTCTTTATTTGCCTTCGTAAATAGATAAAAACTTCTTGATTCGTCTAAGTTTAATTTATCAACAAAGCAATCTTCCTGATTCAATAAATTATTTTTTTGGGCAATGATGTAGTCAATCTCATTTATTATGAAATTTAAATCACTATCACTTTGAGCCGCTTCAAGTATTTGAATCATACGTTCTACAGCATAATCAGATATTTCGATAAGATTTGCCAATTTATAATACTCTTTAGCAATTTCTTTATAATCTGAAAAGTTTGGCATATTAATTTTTGTCATGTTATTGCCCTATTCTTAGTACATTCAGTATTGAATTATTTACCAGTGATACGAATACATATAAAATTGATTTCAAAATTTGATTTAACCTTTACCAGATTTGTAATGTTCTGCTTGTATCATGTCATAATAATTTTGACGTAAACGCTTTAAAGCGCGTTGTCCTCTTTTACGAAGACGTGTAATTATAATGTCATTAACTTCTGATTTTTGCTCTGTAGAAACAAGAGATTTTGCGATTTCACGCCAAGATAAACCATCGATTATATGTAACTTCAAAATGTGATAATCTTTTTCCTTCAAAGATTGAAGTGCTAATTCTAATACTTCAATATTGGCATCAGCAGTGCTATTGATATTATTATAAGCGAATTTCACTTCCATTTCAGTTTTATATAAGTTTTCTTGAAGATGATTACGTATCTGTTTTTCCATAAATTTTACTCTAACAATATTTAACGCTGTCAGTTTAACCCAAGCAGAAATACACGGTATTTCACCTCCTGTTATGATTTTTTTTAACCCTCGAATATATGCTTCTTGAAAAATATCAAGTGGTTCATAATCATTGCCTATTTTAAATTGGAGAAGGTAGCGTTTGATAGTAGCTAAAGTTATAAAACTTTGCGATTCCGAGGGGTCCAACAATAACTTTATTGATGAATTAAACAAATTAACTTTATCTTTTGTTTTTGAATCGGCTTGCTCTAGAAGAGATGACATCTCCTGAGAGTAATTGATTGATTTTTTTGGAAAATTCATGTTTGCCTCAATAAAACATATTCATTTTTATTTATCTACCAACTTTATATAAACTTATAAATCACATTTGTCTAATTTCCATAAAAAATCAGCGTTATCGAATTAAAATATGAATAAAAATTAAAAATTTTTGGGTTATTTAGAGAAGTTATATGTAAGTCAATATGAGGGTTTTGAGAGTACTACAAAACTATTTACAAATATAATTCATCGTTGAATTCACCAACGCCAAAAATTTTTATAATTCACTTTTTGTTGATTCTAGATGGCATACCTCCGTTTATTTCATTAGATTACATTTGTAAAATGAAGTTTGTTTCAACGTAGCAATAGAAGTTTCAGATGCTTCATTAAACCTGATTATTCAAGTATCTATAATAAGTTTGTTAATTTCGCAAAAAGCGTGACATTTTGGTATTTTTCACCCATAAGCAGGAATCGAACAGAAAAGCAGCTTAAGCCTGCTTCGTCATATACCGTAAACATTCCACACCAGTTAGTTGTGTCAATTAGCTTTGACTATCCTTATCCTGCCAGTAACTACGAGCGCGAAAAGCAAGGATTTTAGGTTTTAGAGACAACTACTTATGTAGTATAAATATTACAAGTTGTCTCGATTTTCTGTTTCCATGATGAAGCTGTTGGCGAATTATTCATTAACATTGGAAACGCCTATAAAACATTGTTTTCCAAGACGTTGTTTTTCTCATTCCAAGCCAAGTCGCGAAAAATAAGAGCTTTGAATATAAAGTTATATTTCACCAATAATACGAATTGCTACTTTTACCTAAATTAGCAACTCATATTTTTTAAAAGTAAGAAATGGTTTCGGGATTTTTTCTTACTTATGTAGAAAATGCTGTATTCTTATTCTTAAGCCATCCAGCCGCCAGTGCTGTACAAGTCGGCTGCGAGACAGCGGTTTTACTCACCTTTTATTTTCTTCCATCGCACGCGGTGCGTGCGAACACAATCATACTGATAATACTTTTTACATTCAAGTTTACGTAGTGACTTTGTATTCTAAGACGTTATTGCAGACATACATTTGTAATAACGCAACCGCATACATCTCTACTGTCATTGGGGAAAGATGGCGGGGTTTTCATACTGTACTGCATGAAGACACCTACCAATCAAAAAATATTGATGCATTAATCAAAATTAACCATCCATAGAATCATCAAAATTGCAACTATGCCTGTGCCAGTTAATTAATGTAATATTGTATTACGCTCAAAAGTAATATAAAAGTAAGAATAGCATCTGTCACAGCCTGTAATATTTAATCTCTTTAATGCAGCGTACACATTATATACAGAGTTTTATTACTGAACCGTTACTGAGCATCGGTCATGCTAAGTTTTGATTAAATTATTCCTGAAAGTATTGCTGTATCTAAATTTATGCCAATTGTAGCACGTAAGGTAAGAATTTGCTCGGTAATGGTTTAACTTAGTTTGTCCGATGCATCGGACAAACTGGTCACAACTGTGGATACTAAAGTCAAGTTATATTCTTGAAGTATGATTTTCTATACCTCTTGCCGCTGTATTAATTTCTTCTGTACCTTCCGCTAGACACCAAGATTTAAAGAATACCGGAGAAAAACCGGGTAATCTTCCGACATTTCAATCAATTCTTAAAATTACCTTAATTCTCAATAACGGCTAAATTGGTTAAGAGTCTTAATTAATCAGCCCACTGAGTCTAGACTCAAATAAAAATAATGCCCCTTGGATTATCCAAAGTAGTCCAGGGGGTTAACTTATGGAGTATTTATTTCTTAAATCTACTGTTGGTTGCTATTTTGAAAATTTACTTTGATATTCTGTAACCACTTGCTGACAATTCAAATGTTTATCATTCCCAGCTTTACCGTCAGTGCAAATAGTAAAGTTATATTTTAATTGTTTATCTCCTGGTGTAGCTAATTTCTCATTATATGCCGGTTTTAATCCACCGCTTATTGCTGCAATAATTCCTATTCCTATAGCAATTGCAAAACCTACACCAATTATACTACCAATATCAAATGAATCATCATAACTACTATAGCTATATTCAGGATAACTGTATTCTGGCTGATAACTTTGTTGTTGATATTCATATTGTTTGACTATATTAACAACTTGTTCAAACTCTTCATCTGTAAATTCAAACCATTCATTATGTTTTCTATAATTTGCGAATCTTTGATGTAATTCTCTTTCTACTTCTGCTACATTCCATGCTAAAATACTTCCCATTAACTCTAGAGGATATGGTGATTGTCTACTATTCAATTCCTTAAACCTAGTTTCTACATCCCTACGAGTTAATCCAATTTTATATCTATTAGTACCAATAGCATGGACAATATAAATATATCCGTAATCGGTATTTGTGGTTGTCATAGTTTTGTTGTTGGGTTTTTAAATTTCAATTAAGAGTCTGAACTAAAATTCAATTATTTTTTTACCCTGAAGATGTTTACTAATTATCTCAGGTCTGAACCAGCTAGGTAAAGTCTTTTCGGGATGAAGTCGAGATACGTGTGATTTCTTGCAAGATGGTCTGAAAAGTCTTATTATGCAAGCGTTTGATAATTTGTTACATCATAGTCAAAAACGCCTTTATTTGTGACGAGAAATCAAGGCTTTTGAAGGCCGGACAGCAGGTTTTTGGTCACATCTAGGCTCAATGCCGTTCCAACACGAACAACAAACTTTACACCCCCTCATTGAAATAAGAAAGGATTAAGTTTAACGCTCTCGCTTCTTGAAAACTTCAGCATACTGATAATTTTCAAGCAGTTAAGAGTTTCTTTAAAAGTTTTTTCTTCTATTTTAATTTTTAAAGGAAACCTGGTCTATGTCCGTCAATTATAATAATGGTTCTCTCCAAAAATAAAACGTCAATGATTTCCATATAAATGTTTACGAATTAAAAACTTTTTTGTTGAAGAAAGAAGTAATTAATTCCCGCTCAAATCAGAAGATTTGAAAGAACTCTTGAAGCTCTTGAAGCAGGGGGGAGAATATTCTTTCATATATGGTGGTGTTAGCAAAGCGTGCCCGTAGGGCATAAATTGTTTTTTCTTTTATGGACTGTCTCCTTCTTTTGCACTGAAGAACAAAGTGAGTTTTAAAAAATCATATGTGTGGTCTGTCAGCCACTTTCGCTATTCTATATTTTTAAGTAATACAATGTATTGAGAAATACTAAAAAATTATACGTAATTTTCAACCCATTTTCACCCACTTTTCACCCACCTAGCACCCACTTTTACCCACTAATATCATTAAAATTATCAAGTTACCATCAAATTAACACCCACTTTCACCCACTTAAAACCCACCTAGAACCCACTTTTACCCACCTCGTTTCTGAAACTACAACATTATTACAAACTCTACACCGCTGGGGACAAGGTATGACTTCATACGTATATTTTATCTTTAAACAATACGAATCGATACTACATAACATATTAAAAACCAAAAATTGTCGGGAAGCGAGCGGCTTTCTTGTTGCTTGTATTCTTACCCAACCAAAATTTTATTCAAAATTAATCGGACTACCATTAAAATGCCCATAAATCTTATTCGCTTCCAACCAATTGGGTAATGTTCTTTCTACTTCTTCTAATTCGTTACCATTATCATCCACTAACCCATGTACAATCTGCACTCTAGATAATGGTGTTTCTCCATT
>ERZ1740072.805-NODE-805-length-12311-cov-5.364556_pt1 | contig 12311 bp, 8 predicted proteins | sample MGYA00581733_ERZ1740072 | MGnify/ENA primary metagenome ERZ1740072 (study PRJEB43018, sample SAMN04849741) | marine metagenome | isolation source: floating plastic debris | place: Pacific Ocean | collected 2008-08-30 | study: EMG produced TPA metagenomics assembly...
AAAAGGTGCAGTCCCGCGTGATCCGTGAACGGCTGATGAAAGAGGCGGAATCAACCGTCGCGATCAAGATCTCTGACACGCCGGGTGGAGACGCCTTCGAAGTGGCCGGACGCGGAGAACTGCAAATGGGCGTGCTGATCGAAAACATGCGCCGTGAAGGGTTCGAACTGTCCATCTCGCGCCCGCAGGTTCTGTTTCAGGAAATTGACGGCGTGCGCCACGAGCCCATCGAAGAAGCGACAATCGACGTGGACGACGAATACTCGGGCGCTGTGATCGAAAAGCTGACGGGCGTGCGGCGCGGCAATCTGGTCGAGATGAAGCCCGCAGGCGCCGGAAAAACCCGCATCATCGCCCACGTCCCATCGCGTGGCCTGATTGGATATCACGGTGAATTCCTGACGGACACGCGCGGCACGGGCGTGCTCAACCGCGTCTTTCACGAATGGGCCCCACACAAGGGACCGATCCCGGGACGGCGCGCAGGTGTGTTGATTTCCATGGAAAACGGCCAGTCGGTTGCCTTTGCTCTGTGGAATCTCGAAGAGCGTGGGCGCATGTTCATTGGCGCACAGGCCGACGTCTATACCGGAATGGTCATCGGCGAGCATAGCCGGGAGAACGATCTCGAAGTGAACCCGCTGAAGGGCAAGAAACTGACCAACGTGCGCGCCTCTGGCACCGATGAAGCGGTGCGGTTGACCACGCCGATCACGATGTCGCTGGAAGAAGCTATCGCGTATATTGATGATGATGAGTTGGTCGAGGTCACGCCAAACGCAATTCGTCTGCGCAAGCGCTTTTTGGACCCGCATGAACGCAAACGGATGGCGCGGGCAAGCTAAGGGTAAGGGGATCAGCCCCCTCGCCCTGCGGGCTCACCCCCGAAGTCTATCTGACAAGATGAAGTGCGGTTTATTCCGACGTCTCGACGATGAGAAGCTCGCGCTCGGATGCGCCCCGTGCATGTGCGAGGGCCGCCTGATAAGTGGCTGAATGGTAGCACTTTTCCGCGGTTTCCACGTCTGGGAACCTGGCGACCACATTGCGCGGACGGTCCTTGCCTTCTAGCTGCACATAGCGCCCGCCGCGCGCGATGAACGTCCCGCCATGTTCGGCAATGGCGACGGTCGCGCCAGCGGCGTATTTCTTGTAAGCCTCTTCGTCGGTGACTGTGACGTGTGCAATCCAGAGTGCTGGCATATTACCCTCCCAAAACAGATTTGGCGGCGGCGATGGCACCCTCCGCATTGCTGATGTCTTTGGCTCCGCCCTGAGCCATGTCAGGGCGCCCACCGCCTCCTTTGCCGCCGAGTTCGGCCACGGCAGCTTTGACCAGATCAACGGCGCTGAGGCTGGCGGTTTTGTCATCCGTCACGCCTCCGGCCACGGCCACTTTGCCATCGCTTTCGGCGATGAGCAGGATGGCCCCACTGCCGAGGCGCGCTTTGTGCTCGTCGATCAGTGCGGGCAGGTCCTTGCCAGTCACGCCGCTCAGGACCTGCGCGAGGAACGCGGTGCCGTTCACCTCTTCGGCCTCAGGCGCCGCCTGACCGCCACCGGCCATTGCCAACTCGCGGCGCAGTTGCGCCACCTCACCCGCCAATGCCTTGCGTTCATCCAGAAGGCCCTTGATCCGAGCGGGCACATCCTGAGGCTGCGCTTTCAGTTCCAAAGCAGCCTGTGCCAACAGGTGATCCTGTTTGCGCAAGTACTCCATCGCAGCCTGCCCGGTCAGCGCCTCAATGCGCCGCACCCCGGCGCTTGATGCACTGTCGCCCAAAGTTACAAAGGCCCCGATATCGCCCGTCTGGCGCACATGTGTTCCGCCGCACAGCTCAAGCGAATACGTGTCGCCGCCCGTACCCTTGCCGGACCCATCCTCGCGACCCATCGACACGACACGCACTTCGTCTCCGTACTTTTCGCCAAACAGTGCCTGCGCCCCAAGTGCGCGCGCGTCGTCCGGCGTCATTATACGTGTTTCGACAGCCGCGTTCTGTCGGATGTAGCCGTTCACCTCAGCCTCGACGCGCGCGAGCTCATCCAGCGCCAACGCCTTGCCATGTGAAAAATCAAACCGTAACCGGTCTGGCGCATTGAGAGAGCCACGTTGCGCCACGTGATCGCCTAACGCCCCACGCAAGGCTTCGTGGAGCAAGTGTGTCGCCGAATGGTTGGCACGAATGGCTGTCCGTCGCGCATGGTCAACTTCAAGAACAGCCGCTTCACCCTTGGAAACGCTCCCTTTTACGACCTTCCCGATATGAACAAACACATCAGCTGTCTTGCGGGTGTCCGTGATCTCGACCTTGCCGTTTTCCGTGCGCAGTGTTCCAGTGTCGCCCACCTGCCCGCCGCTTTCAGCGTAAAATGGCGTCTGGTTAAGAGCGATCTGAACATCGCTCCCTTCTCCGGCGGATTGCACTTCGGACCCACCCATCACGAGGGCGGCAATCTGCGCCTCTGCGGTTTCGGTGTCGTAGCCTAGGAATTCCGTGGCGCCGTGTGCTTCGGCCACGTCAAACCAGACGGTAGCATCGGCCGCTTCGCCTGATCCGGACCACGCGGCACGGGCCTTTGCCTTTTGTTCAGCCATGGCAGCGTCAAAGCCATCCGTGTCGACACCGCGGCCCTGTTCGCGCAGAGCATCCTGCGTCAGGTCCAGCGGGAACCCGAACGTGTCATAGAGTTTGAACGCGGCAGTGCCCGGCAGGTCCACGCCCTCGTCCAACCCAGTGACCTCATCTTCAAGCAACTTCAAACCGCGCTCGAGCGTCTGTTTGAAACGGACTTCTTCGGCCTGCAACGTCTCGGTGATCAGCGGTTGCGCCTGACCCAACTCGGGATAGGCTGCGCCCATCTGTTGGACCAGCGCAGGCACGAGGCGGTACATCACAGGGTCCTTTGCGCCAAGCAGCTGCGCGTGACGCATCGCGCGCCTCATGATGCGACGCAACACGTAGCCGCGCCCGTCATTTGACGGCATCACGCCGTCGGCAATCAAAAACGACGTGGAACGCAAGTGATCCGCAATCACGCGGTGATGCACGTTCTGATCGCCGTAAGGATCGACACCGGTCGCATCTGCCGACGCCTCGATCAGCGACTTAAACAGGTCCGTGTCATAGTTGTCATGGCTGCCCTGCAACAGGGCACCGATACGCTCCAGCCCCATACCGGTGTCGATGGACTGCATATCCAGATCGATCATGCTGCCGTCTTCGAACTGCTCGTTCTGCATGAAAACGATGTTCCAGATTTCGATGAACCGGTCGCCGTCTTCTTCGGGGCTGCCCGGAGGACCGCCCCAGATGTGATCACCATGATCATAGAAAATCTCGGTGCACGGACCGCACGGACCTGTCGGCCCCATTTGCCAGAAGTTGTCGGATGTCGCGATGCGGATGATCCGCTCATCCGGCACGCCCAGCTTCTTCCAGATGTCATAGGCTTCGTCATCCGTGTGATAAACGGTGACGGACAGACGGTCCTTGGGAATGCCGAATTCCTGCGTGATCAGGTTCCATGCAAAGGGGATCGCTTCGGATTTGAAATAGTCGCCAAAGCTGAAATTGCCGAGCATCTCAAAGAACGTATGATGGCGGGCGGTGTATCCGACGTTGTCGAGATCATTGTGCTTGCCGCCTGCGCGCACGCATTTTTGCGAACTGGTCGCGCGTTGATAGTCGCGCTTTTCGACACCGGTAAACAGGTTCTTGAACTGCACCATGCCCGAGTTCACGAACATCAGGGTCGGGTCGTTGCGCGGCACCAGCGGACTGGAAGGCACCACCGCATGCCCCTGTTTTTCAAAGTAATTCAGAAAAGTTGAGCGGATATCGTTGAGCGATGGCATGGGCTTTACCTTAGGCGTCTGCAGGATCGCCCTGACATATCCTTGCGCGACGGCACTGTCCACAAACGAAACGGGGCGGCGCCGTCGCACCACCCCGTCCCGGATATGTCCGCATCACGTCTGACGCGTCACAGGTGTTCTGGGTCACCCGCCAGCCCGACTGGTCAGGCTTCGAGAATGTCGTCGTCCTCGACTTTTTCGTTTTCAGCCATGTCGAAATCAAGCCCGTGCGCGGCGCGGATCTTGTCCTCGATTTCAATCGCGATACGGTCGTTTTCCTTCAGGAAGGATTTGGCATTTTCACGCCCCTGCCCGATCCGTTCGTCGCCGTAACTGAACCAGGACCCCGATTTTTCAACGACGCCTGCTTTGACACCCAGATCGAGCAACTCGCCCATTTTCGAAATACCTTCGCCATACATGATGTCGAATTCGACCTGTTTGAATGGTGGTGCCACCTTGTTCTTGACGACTTTGACACGGGTGGCATTGCCGACCACCTCGTCGCGGTCCTTGAGCGCGCCAATGCGGCGGATATCAAGACGGACGGACGAGTAGAACTTGAGCGCGTTCCCACCTGTTGTTGTTTCAGGGGAGCCGAACATTACGCCGATCTTCATGCGAATCTGGTTGATGAAGATCACCATGCAGTTGGAGCGGCTGATCGAGCCGGTCAGCTTTCGCATCGCCTGGCTCATCAGACGGGCCTGAACGCCGACGCTGCTGTCGCCCATGTCACCTTCAAGCTCCGATTTGGGAGTAAGCGCTGCAACCGAATCGACGATGACCATGTTCACAGCACCGGAGCGCACCAGCGTGTCGGTGATCTCAAGCGCCTGCTCGCCTGTGTCGGGTTGCGAGATCAGCAACTCATCAAGGTTCACGCCCAGCTTTTTGGCGTATTGCGGGTCAAGTGCGTGTTCCGCATCCACAAAGGCGCACACGCCGCCTGCCTTCTGCTGTTCGGCCACGCAGTGCAGTGTGAGCGTGGTTTTACCCGAAGATTCAGGGCCATAGATCTCAACGATCCGCCCCATGGGCAGCCCACCTATGCCCAGAGCGATGTCCAAGCCGAGCGATCCGGTGGAGCTGGCGGTGATATCCATCACAGCGCCTTTGTCGCCAAGCTTCATGATCGAGCCTTTGCCAAACTGGCGTTCGATCTGTGAAAGCGCACTGTCCAGCGCCTTTTGTTTGTCTGCCGATTTCTTGTCTGTCATTGTCAAAAGGTCTGCCGTTGCCATGTTGTTGATCCTTTGTGTCATACCCGTTGGGGGGCGGCAATCACTGCCGCGGCTGCTTCGATGTTCCCCTTGCGTTCCTTATGGGACCAAAAGTGGAACATTTCAATAAAATTCTCTGTACCCACCTTTTGCCGCCAGTGGTTAAAGAGTAGTTTACGTCACAGGCCAGAGTGGCGAAAAACGGATAGGGCGCGGGAATTGCTGGTATTTTACAAAGCGAAATTGGCGTTCTTGTCGGTCCCAAAGACCGGGACAACTGCTTATGAGGCCGCGTTGCGCGATCATGCCGACTTGGTGATTTCAGAACCACCCATGCTGAAACATGCGCCGGTTTACCGTTACAACCGTTTTGTGCGTCCGATGTTTGCCAAGGTCTGCGACGTTGACCTCGAGGTTATGGCGGTTATGCGCGAGCCCATCAGCTGGCTTGGGAGCTGGTGGCGATATCGCCAACGACCCTTCATGCAGGGCAAGGCGAACGCAACACATGGGATCAGCTTTGACGACTTTATACTGGCCTACATGAAAGGCAAGAAACCGGGCTTTGCGGATGTTGGCAGCCAGTTTAAATTTCTGGAAAGCCAACCCAATGGCACACATGTTTCTCATCTTTTCCGATATGAGGATCAGCCGCGACTGCAACGGTTTCTCAAGAACCGGCTTGAGGTCGATTTCGACCTTGAACGCAGCAACGTCTCACCAGATATCCCCGTGACGCTCAGCGACGATGTCGCACTTCGGTACAAACGCAAGTTTGCCGAAGAGTTCGCTCTCTACGACAGTATTCCTTGTGATTGAGTCGGTTCAGGCGGGTCAATGCAATTGCTTGTGCACAGTCTCGGCAAGATCATTCAGGGAAAACGGTTTGGGCAAGAAGACTGAGTTTGGGATGCTATCTTGTTGGTTGTTCAATCGGTCTTCGGCGTACCCTGACACAAACACAACACGCACTTCGGGGCGTTCTTTCAGCGCTTCCCTGACCCAGCTTGGTCCGTCCTTACCCGGCATAACCACGTCTGTGACGAACAAATCAACGCTTAGGCTTTCGTCCTCCAGCGTCTTAAGAGCCGCTTCCGCAGACTCCGCTTCGAGCACGGTATATCCACGCAACCGCAATGCCCGGCTGGCAAAAGCGCGCACAGGCGCTTCATCTTCAACCAGCAAGATCACACCGTCGCCGTGCTTGGGCTCCACTTTGATGCCGATTTTCTTTGATTGAGCCGGTAGAGGTGATTTTTGCTCGATCACCGGGAACATGATCGAGAAACAGGTGCCTTGCCCCAGAGTGCTGTCCACAAATATGAAACCACCTGTCTGTTTGACGATCCCATACGCCGTCGACAAGCCAAGGCCTGTGCCCTCCCCCGTTCGTTTGGTCGTGTAGAACTGCTCAAACACCTTTTGCAGTTTGTCCGCAGGAATACCGGTGCCCGAATCGATCACGCGCAAGCACACGTAGTCGCCGACCGGCACACTGACCCGGTCTCGCTCAAGCGGTTCCTTTAGCGTGATGCACTCCGTCTCGATCTGGATCTCGCCGCCGTTTGGCATGGCGTCGCGGGCATTGACGACAAGGTTCATCAAAACCTGTTCCAGCTGGCGTTTGTCTGCCCGAATGGGTTTGAGCACAGGATCATGGGAAAGCGACAAGCGCACCCGTTCTCCGACCAACCGGTTCAACAGGTGGGTCAGATCGGACATGGTGTCGCGCAAATCCAACTCTTCGGGGCGTAGGGTTTGTTTACGGGAGAACGCCAGGAGCTGTCCAACAAGCGCTGCGGCCCGATTGGCATTCTGGTTGATTTGAACCAGATCGCTGTAGTCCGGATCGCCTTGGTCATGGCGCAAGAGCAACAGATCGCAATGGCCGGAAATAGCTGTCAGCAGGTTGTTGAAGTCATGTGCAACACCACCCGCCAACTGACCGATTGCCTGCATTTTTTGACTTTGCACAAATTGCGCCTCAAGCGTCTTGAGCTCGGTTGCGTCGGCCAGCACGGCGAAAACCGATGTCTCGCCCTGATCGGTCATACGGTTCAGCGCAACTTGCACAAACATCTCTTTGTCGGTGCGTTTCAGGCGCAAGAACTCAGACTGCTGCACCGCACGCCCGGACACTGTTTCGCTCAACCAGTCAGCGATTGGCCGTCCCAATCCCTCCATCAGTTCGGAGATGTGGACCCCGTCAACCAAGCCCGGACCGATCAGGTCAGCGGCCTTGCGATTGAACTTGCAAACGTCCCCTTCCGGCGAAAAACGCACCAGCGGCACAGGCAAATCCTCGAACGATGACCATGATCCCGCGGAACTCGCGACCACTGCATCGCCCGGGGGCAGAAGGTAAATCGCAGTCCGCCCTGCACCTGCATCCACATTTGTCGCCAAAACACTTACCTGACCCTCGGCGGTGGTGATCTGGTTCACATCACCAAAGCGGGGTGGCATCGTGTCAAAAATGGCGTCCAATGACTTGGATCGCCCGCCAATGAGACTGCGCGCGCCTTCGTTCATATAAAGCACCGCCCCGGTGCGCCCCGTCATCAGCATGGGCAAACTGGGTCCGTCAGGGCCACGGCCCTGTCCCGTCTCCGCCACCGCCTCAAGACGCCAAAGAAACTGATCAGCCTCGAGCGCATGCACGGCCAAGCGCATGTGCCCTTTGCGCGTCACAATATCTTCGCGCGCAGCACCATTGTCGGCTTGTGCCGCTGATTTGAGCCTGAAGATGATGCCACCGGGGTTAGCAAATGTATTGCGCAGTGTGCCTGCAAGCGTTTCGCCACGCCGGGTTGAAAACATCTGCCGCGCGGCCGCATTGGCTCTGATCACCTCACCATCCGCAGCGCATACGAAACTCGGCGAGCCATCCTTTTCGATAAAACTGGAAACCGCGGCGATGGAGGTTTCGGTGTGCATCCGCGCGCTGCGGGCCGACAGCATGATCACGATACCAAGGCCCATCAGCGCAACCGCCGCAGCCGCCAGGCCCAACTGAACCAGCGGTTCGGGCGTAAAGAACGCCATGACGGCGAACAGAACAGAGCCTCCCAAAACGCCAAGTGTGCGGTGTGAACCATCTCGCGTCACCAGCGAAAGCCTGCTTTGGGAAAGCGCGCTGTCAGTCACCGAACACCTCTTTCTTATCGATTCGTTCCCGCTGTTTTGCAGTGAAAACGGTTAACTAGCTCTTAAATCACGCGTAAATTCGCAATGCTCAGACGTCTTCTGTAGCACAACTTTAAGAAATGCGTCTAAACTTTAGGTTGAGTGTCGACTGCGGACCAGATTCAGTGCCGTGTCAGATGCGCCACAAAGAACCCATCGCCCCAGTCATCGACGTCCCATCGCTGCATATGCGTCACCTGCCACTCCGGATATCGGGCAAGAAACGCATCGATCTGAGCTTCGTTCTCTTCATTTAGTACAGAGCAGGTCGCGTAAATCAGTTGGCCTCGCGGCGCGACATGTTCACGTGCGGCATCTAAAACCTGTACTTGAATTGACATCAAATCCTGCAGGCGATCCGGAGTTAGCGCCCATTTGGCCTCCGGCGTTCGCCGCCATGTGCCCGAACCGGAACACGGCGCATCGCACAAGACGAGATCAAAAACACCGGCCCGGGCAATGTCATCCGGCGCACAGATCGAGATATCGTGCCCGCCCCTCAGTGCACGCGCCGGGATATCACGCATCCGGTTCGCATCCACATCATGGGCCGTGACGCGCCAGCCGGTCGCTGCCAACGCAAGCGCCTTGCCACCACCGCCGGCACAGAAATCAAGCGCTGTGCCTGTGCCCTCAATTCCACCGAGTGCCGCCTGACTTGAGCCATCTTGCAGCTCTACCAAGCCATTGAGGTAGCTGGGTGAATTGCGCAACCGACGCGGGCCTTGCGTAATCGTCAAGGCGGTTTGTGCACGTGGATTTTCTGTCGTCTCTATGCCGTCGTTCAGCAGAAGTGCCTGCGCATTTGAGAGGTCCGTTTTGCCTGTATTCACGCGCAGGGTCACGGGCGCACACAACGTGCGCGCCTCAGCCGCGGCTTGGGCACGTTCGCCCAGACTGTCTGTAAATGCGTCGGTCAGCCAAGCTGGCAGGTTCCAGATATCTTCCTTTGTCTGCGGTGGTTCCCCGGATGCCCGTTCCTCTGCGCTCAAAGGTTGCGGCGCGTGGCCAACACCATCAAACAACCCGGAAATGTCCACGCCCTCGGCGCGCAAACGCCCGATCATCAACGCGCGTCCTGTGTGTCCGCCCCCACGGCAGGCATCGCTGCGCCAGTTGCGCAGCACGTCATAGACGTAGTCCCGAATGGCAGCGCGGTCGCCGGAGCCGGCAAAACGGCTGGCGCGGGCCCAACGTGTCAGGGCCTGTTCGGCAGGTTGTCCATTTTGGATGCTGTCGAGGATATCGATCGCGGCCGCGACGCGTGCGCCGGGTGTCATACCTCGTGTATCACTTTAAGATTACCGCTCAACATTCAGACAAATCACATAATTCGATAGTTCGGAGATTCTCTCGTGATTTGCACATCATGCACGTGACTTTCCTTGAGACCCGCGCCGGTGATCTTAACAAAGTCGCAGTTCTTGCGCATCTCTTCGACGGTTGCACAGCCGGTATACCCCATGGCTGCGCGCAATCCACCGACAAGCTGGTGGATGACGGTCCCGGCGGAACCTTTATAGGGCACCTGGCCTTCAATCCCTTCCGGCACCAGCTTGTCGCTGGCCGCATCCTTCTGGAAATACCGATCTGCCGAACCGCGCGCCATGGCGCCAAGGCTGCCCATCCCGCGATAGGATTTGAAGCTGCGGCCCTGATAGAGGATCACCTCGCCCGGGGATTCATCCGTGCCTGCGATCATCGATCCGACCATGGCACAGGATGCCCCTGCCGCGATGGCTTTGGCGAAGTCGCCCGAGAACTTGATGCCCCCATCCGCGATCACCGGTACGTCACCTGCCGCCGCAGCGCAGTCCATGATGGCGGTCAGTTGCGGCACACCCACACCCGCAACCATCCGCGTGGTGCATATAGAGCCGGGGCCAATGCCGACCTTGATCGCATCCGCGCCCGCATCAATCAGCGCGCGGGTTGCAGCACCCGTAGCCACGTTTCCGGCGACAATCTGAACCTCGTTGGACAGCGACTTCGCCCGGCGCACCGCGGCCGCCACCCCTTCGGAGTGCCCGTGGGCCGTATCAATCACGATCATGTCGACACCAGCATCCACAAGTGCTTCGGCCCGTTCAAACCCGGCATCCCCGACGGTCGAGGCCGCCGCCACACGCAAACGCCCCAGTGAGTCTTTGCAAGCGGTCGGGTTGAGCACGGCCTGTTCGGTGTCTTTGAGGGTCAGAAGGCCTGTCAGTTTACCGTCGCCATCCGTGACCAGGAGCTTTTCAATGCGGCGCGCCTTCATCAGGCTGATCGCCTCTTCGCGGTCGGCAGGTTCGGTAAGGATGGCGAGGTTGTCAGACGACATCATGACCGACACCGGCGTCGCATCATCACTGGCAAAGCGCATGTCCCGATTTGTCACGATGCCCAGCACACGCCCCTTTTCATCAACGACCGGAAAGCCGGTGACGCGATAGCGCTCCTGCAAAGCCTTGGCATCTGCCAGTGTCTGATCCGGGGTCAACGTGATGGGGTTGTAAACAATCCCGCTTTCAAACCGTTTAACGCGGCGGACTTCGCGGGATTGCGCCTCGACATCAAGGTTGCGATGCACCACCCCCATGCCCCCGGCCTGGGCCATGGCGATGGCCATGCGCCCTTCGGTCACGGTGTCCATGGCTGAACTCAGCAACGGTATGTTCAGCCCAATGGCCCGAGTCACCTGCGTGCGGGTATCGGCGGTTGCCGGCAGCACGCTGGAGGCGGCTGGCACAAGCAGGACATCATCAAAGGTAAGCGCCTCGCGAATCTCCATGGGGGTCTCCTTGGGGAGGGTTCGTTTGACGATTTCGTATGTCACGGCCCTTGGGGAATGGAAAGGCCTGTGGTGCCCTTTTCCTGAGCGCGACGCCCGGGATTGGAACGTCGGCGCATCGAGATGGCTTTCATTGACCCGGCGCCTGCGTCAAACATGGGCAAACAGAAGGCGCAAGGAACTGATAAGCAATGACCAACAGCTATGATACGGGCCGTCTGAATTTGCCTTTTGTCGGCATTTCGACCTTTGGAAAACGCCCATATGTCGAAGACTGGGACGCATTGGACGCGGATGTGGCCATTCTCGGCGCACCCTTTGATGCAGGCACGCAGTGGCGCTCTGGAGCGCGGTTTGGACCACGGGCGGTGCGCGAAGCCTCGACTCTGTTCAGCTTTGGCCATGGCGGGGCCTATGATCACGAGGATGACGCCACCTATCTGCCCAACACGGTCGGGATCGTGGATATGGGGGACGCCGACATCATCCACACCGATACAAACGGATCGCACCGCAACATCGAGGTGGGCGTGCGTGCCGCACTTGCTGCAGGGGCGCTACCTGTGACGATCGGTGGCGATCATTCGATAAACATCCCCTGCATCCGGGCATTCGACGGTCAGGGGGACATTCACGTTCTTCAAATTGATGCCCATCTGGATTTCGTGGATGAACGCCACGGGGTGCGGCACGGTCACGGCAACCCGATGCGGCGCGCAGCGGAACAGGACTATGTCACCGGCCTCACGCAGGTGGGCATCCGCAATGTCAGCTCGACCGCGCGTGAAGGGTATGAAGATGCGCGCGCGATGGGATCGGACATCCTGTCGGTACGGCAAGCCCGCGCCATGGGTCCGCGCGCGGTTGTCGATCACATACCTGAAGGCGCCCGGGTCTACATCACAATCGACATCGATGCCTTTTGCCCGTCCATCGCGCCGGGCACGGGAACACCCAGCCATGGCGGATTTCTCTACTATGACGTCCTCGAAATGCTCCAACAGGTGGCGCGCCGTCACGACATCGTAGGAATTGATCTGGTTGAGGTCGCACCGGATTATGACCCGACGGGCAGCACAGCGATCCTGGCAGCACAGGTTCTGATGAATCTGCTGGGTTTCATCTTTCACGCACGCGGTATGTAAAGTGCGCGCCATTTGCGGCGTGGGGGGAGGCCAGGCCAACCCCCAAAAGTTATTAAGGCAAGATGAAGAAGGATAAAGGGAGAATCCAAATTGACAGGAACGCGGACAACCCGCAGCGCGAAGGT
>ERZ1740072.806-NODE-806-length-12297-cov-12.350351_pt1 | contig 12297 bp, 1 predicted proteins | sample MGYA00581733_ERZ1740072 | MGnify/ENA primary metagenome ERZ1740072 (study PRJEB43018, sample SAMN04849741) | marine metagenome | isolation source: floating plastic debris | place: Pacific Ocean | collected 2008-08-30 | study: EMG produced TPA metagenomics assembly...
CTGCTAGCCGAATTAGAGCAAACAGAAAATAGACCTGCACATCTACGGTTGGCACTGCTTAGCGGAGATTGGATTCCTCTCACCCTCCCCGACCAGTTTAGACAACAGTTTCCCGATACTCAGCTCATTAGCCTGGGCGGTGCCACTGAGGCTTCTATATGGTCTATTGCCTATCCGATTGAGGGTGTCAATCCTGACGAGTGTAGCATTCCCTATGGTCGTCCGTTGGCTAACCAACAGTGGTATGTCCTAGATCAGCATCTGAAATCTTGCCCCCCCTGGGTGCCGGGTCATCTTTATATCGGCGGTATTGGCCTTGCCAAAGGCTATTGGCATCAGCCTGAATTGACCGCAGAAAGATTTATTAAAAATCCATTTGAAACCGCTCAAGCTCAGGTGAACGGCGCTAAGGCGGGATCTCGTCTTTATAAGACGGGTGATTTGGGTCGCTATCTCCCCGATGGCAATTTAGAATTTCTCGGTCGAGAAGATTTTCAGGTTAAAATCAACGGCTACCGTATTGAGCTAGGGGAAATTGAAACTGCTCTGCAACGGTATCCAGCCATTGAGACAGCGGTAGTCAATGCGGTGGGGATTCCCCCTGAGCTAGTGGCCTATGTAGTACCAAAGATTAGTGGCACCCATACCTTAAACCAGCCGCTGGCGAAACTGGAGTTTAAGCAACAGCAGCTGGGGATTCGTGGGATTGCCCCCGAAGAAGACACCATTGATCTACCCTCGTCAAAGAAGCAAAAAACAGAAGGCTTTCTACGCCGACAAAGCCATCGTCAGTTTCTCGAAAATCCGGTTGACTTAGAGACGTTTAGTGAATTTTTGTCGGGCTTACGGGCTCAATCTTTTCCCACATCTCCCCTACCCAAGTATCGCTACGCCTCTGCCGGTAGTCTCTATCCTATCCAAGTTTACCTGCACATCAAAGCAGAAAAAGTCACCAATCTATCCGCCGGTTGGTACTACTACCATCCCGTAGACCATCGCCTGGTGAAACTAGCCGTCGATCAAGCATCGGTGTCGCTCACCGCAGCACTGTATGGTCCCCACCAGCAACTCCACAATGACAGCGGGTTTAGCCTGTTTTTAATCGCCCAAATGCAGGCCATTGAGCCAATTTACGGTGACAAAGCCCGAGATTTTTGCCTGATCGAAACCGGCTACATGGGACAGCTACTGATGGAGACAGCGGCTGATTTTGACCTGGGTTTATGTCCCGTAGGTGGGTTTGACAGTGAGGTATTACAACAGATTCTCGGTCTCAGTGAGCACCATCATCCTCTCCATGGTCTAATGGGCGGAGCTATTGATCCAGCATGGTCTAAGCAGTGGATGGCCATTAGCAGCTCACCTGGCAATGTCTCTATCACCGACACCCTGAGACAACACCTGAGCGCCACATTACCCACCTATATGGTGCCCACCCGCTATCAGCTATTGGAGACCATACCACTCACCACCAATGGCAAAGTAGACAGACGCGCCTTGCCAATGCCAATTCTAGGCTCCACCGCAGACTATGTTGCCCCCACCACCTCCATCGAGACCACCATTATCGAACTTTGGCAAACGCTTTTAGAGGCTGAGAAAGTCGGCCTCAACGACAACTTTTTTGAAGTGGGCGGCAATTCTCTCACAGCAATGCAGCTACTGTCACAGCTGCAGCAAGCTTTTTCTACAGAGCTGACCATTGCCCAACTGTTTAATGCTCTAACACCGGCTCTCCAAGCCCAGATGGTATTAGAGGCTCAGGAGTCTTCTTCCACTTCTCCTCAACAGGACATGATTCAGCCTGTCTCGAGGGAAACCCAGATATCCAACGTTGACGACCTATCGGATACTGACGTTGATGATTTATTAGCGCAGCTGTTAAACCATCAGGAGGTACCCCAATGAGTTCTATCAATTCTCCTGATCTCACCCATCTATCTCCTGAACAAAAGCGTCAGCTACTAGCAAAACTGCTTGCTAAGAAACAAAACGGCAGTCAACAGACGCGCACGGCTCAAAAATTCCCGCTATCCTTTGCCCAGCAGCGTCTCTGGTTTATTGATCAGCTCCAGCCAGGACAAACGGTTTACTCAATCCCGGCCGCCCTGAGGCTCCAGGGTTCTCTCCAGGTAGATCTGCTTCAGCACTGTCTCAGTGAGATTATGGCCCGCCATGAAATTCTTCGCACTCAGTTTATTGCTGAAGCTGGTGAACCTTTCCAGGTAGTGCAACCTCAACAGTCCGTGCCGCTACCCGTCATTGACTTAGATGATGGAGAACAACACATTACCCCCTACCTACAGGCATTAGTGGCACTGCCCTTTGACCTGACAACGGGACCACTGCTGCGCTGTCAGCTGTTACGCCTCAGCAAGACTGACCATGTTTTGGCCCTCAGCATTCATCACATTGTGGCCGACTACTGGTCTCTGCGGGTGTTAATGAAAGAGATTGCCCTGCTATATCAGGCATTTTCACAAGCCCAATCTTCGCCACTACCAGCCTTACCGATCCAGTATGCAGACTATGCCGTATGGCAACAGGATCAGCAAACGCAGCAGTTAGATAAACAGCTGGATTACTGGCTCACACAGCTGGCCAGCCCACCTACACTACTGCAGCTACCCACGGATCATCCTCGCCCTGCGGTCCAAACGTTTCGCGGTGCCCGGTGCAGCTTTGACTTATCCCAACAGCTGTCAGCAGGCTTATCCAGACTGGCCCAACAGCACCAAGCAACGCTGTTTATGACGCTACTAGCGGCCTTTAAGGTGCTGCTATATCGCTACTCAGGACAAGTCGATATTTTAGTTGGGTCAACGGTAACTAATCGCGATCGCAACGAAATCCAAAATCTCATTGGCCTATTCGTCAACAATTTAGTCTTCCGCACCCAGATAAATCCTAATCTCACCTTCCAGCAGTTATTAGCACAGGTAAAACAGACAGCTCTAGACGCCTATGCCCACCAGGATATTAGTTTTGAGCAAGTTGTCGATGCCCTAAAAATAGACCGCCAGCTCAGCCACAATGCCCTATTCCAGGTGATGTTTATCCTCCATAACACACCAAAGGCAGCAATTACGCTACCGGAGCTAACGGTCACCGCATTAGAACTCACCAACCAGGCCTCCCGGTTTGATCTCAGCCTAGATATGTACGAAACCGAGACTGGTCTCACGGGAGTCTTTGAGTACAATACGGATCTATTTGAAGCCGCTATCATCGACCGGTTAGTCACACACTTTGAGACATTGCTCACAGCCATTGTCACCCAGCCGGATACAGCCATTGGTCTACTGCCCCTGTTACCTCAGTCAGAACTAGATACCTTAAACGCCTGGAATCAGACAGACGCAGTGATTCCAAATCTGTGTGCCCACCAGCTGATTGAGGCACAGGTTGAGCGGGTGCCAGATGCGATCGCACTCACCGTCGATCACATCCTCGCCGATAATGTCTTCTCACAGTTTGCGGTTCCAGAAAACTCCTGGACCTACCAGCAGCTCAACCAACAGGCGAACCAGGTAGCCCGCTTTCTCACAACCCAGGGTGTCAGCAAAGGCAGCCGCATTGCCCTCGCCTTGAATCGTTCTGCCGAACTAGTAATTGCCATACTAGCGGTGCTCAAGCTTGGCAGCACCTACATTCCCCTCGATCCCACCCATCCCACTAAACGCCTACAGCATGTACTTCAAGATGCTGAGGTAGCTCTGGTACTCACCGCAGACGGGGCGTTATCTAACCACGATTTATCTGGCGAATTTAAGCTCATCGATCTCAAAGAACAGAAAGATTTTATTGAGCAGCAGCCCCCTGAAAATCTCTCGGCACCAATCACACCAGATGACCTCGCCTATATCATCTATACCAGTGGCAGCACCGGTAAGCCCAAGGGTGTTCCCATTTGCCATCGCAGCCTGGTTAATCTATTAATTGCCATGGCCAAAGCGCCTGGTATCACCGCAGAAGATGCTCTGTTAGCCGTAACCACCGTCGCCTTTGACATTGCTACCCTAGAGCTGTTGTTACCCTTAACCATAGGGGCCAGACTAGCAGTTGCCAGCCCCGACACCATCAATGATGCCAGCCGATTGATGGCTCAAATTGCCCGCGATAAAATTACCATCATGCAGGCTACCCCTGCCACCTGGCGGCTACTGTTAGAATCTGGCTGGAAAGGCGAAGAGACTCTCAAAATCCTCTGCGGTGGAGAAGCCCTAGACCCCGTACTCGCCCAGGAGCTGTTGCCCTGCTGCCGCGAACTGTGGAACATGTATGGCCCCACTGAAACCACTATCTGGTCAGGGGCTTTACACATTGATGCAGACGATCTCAAGGACAATATTGTCCCGGTTGGTGGTCCCATCGACAACACCCAGTTTTACATTTTAGATACCCAACAACAGCCTGTTCCCATCGGCATTCCTGGTGAGATTCACATTGGCGGCGCAGGTCTCAGCCCTGGGTATTGGAACCGTCCTGATCTGACCAAGGAGAAGTTTATTCGTACACCAGCGGAAAAGGTGGGCAGTGCCCCCCCTTCCCCCTTTCCCCCTTCCCCCCTCTACAAAACTGGAGACCTGGCTCGCTACCGCCCCAACGGTACCCTTGAATACCTGGGGCGCTTGGATCATCAAATTAAATTACGGGGCTTTCGCATTGAGCTAGGCGATATTGAAACAGCCCTCACCCAGCATCCTGAGATTGACCAAGCACTGGTAGTACTTTGGCAAACCGCATCAGACGAACCGCAGCTGGTGGCCTACTGCAACGTGGAGCCGAAGGCAGAGATTGCGGAACCCCAAGCTATTCGACACCATCTGAGTGAACATCTGCCCACCTATATGGTGCCCTCGACCTATGTGTTGCTAGATGAGTTCCCCCTTACCCCCAATGGCAAAATAGACCGCAAGGCCTTACCTGCTCCGATAGCTGAACCAATATCAACATCCGCCATCCCACCCCAGACTCCAACAGAAAAGCAGTTAGCAGTGATTTGGATAGAAGTTCTAAACTGTTCTGTTATCAATGCTACCGACAACTTTTTTGAATTGGGTGGCCACTCGCTACTAGCAGCCCGGATCATGGCTCGGATTCAGCCTACATTTGGGGTGAGCATTCCCCTCAGAGCCTTGTTTGAGCATCCCAGCCTGTCGGATTTTGCCAGGGTCATTGACCAAACTCTCGCAGACCAAACATTCAACGCCATTCAGCCCATCCCAAGGGATCAGCCACTGCCCTTATCCTATGCACAGCAACGGCAGTGGGTTTTGGCGCAGCTAGAACCCGAGAGCGCTTTTTACAATATCCCAGCAGCAGTTCGATTAGAGGGTGACTTTTCTCTAGAGTTATTAGAAAGAAGTCTAGAAATCTTGTATCAGCGTCATGAAGGTCTGCGTACCGGTTTTAAGTCAGTCGATGGGGCCGCTAAGTTAGTTATTCTCGATCAGGTTAGACCGACAGTTACCTGGGTAGATCTCTCAGAAGGTCTCTCAGAAGGTCCCTCAGAGACTATCGAAAAAAGTATTCAAGCCTGTCTCCAAACTGAGGCGACAAAGCCCTTTGACCTAGAGGCCGCACCGCTGATGCGAGTGCAAGTCATTCGACTGGGAACCCAGGATCATGTGGTTTCCCTTGTGCTTCACCATATCGTGGCCGATGCTGGGTCGATAGGGCTATTGGTCAGAGAACTGGTATATGTCTACGGTCAGCTTCAGGCAAAGCGGCCAGTAGAGCTGACTCCCTTGAGCGTGCAATACGTAGACTATGCCGCTTGGCAACGAAGTCTAGATACTGAACAACAGCTAATTTACTGGCAACAACAGCTCGCGGACACACCGCCACTGCTAATGCTGCCCACAGACTACCCTCGTCCAGCAACACAACAGTTTGCAGGAGGGACTCATCAATTCACCCTCACAGCAGCCCAAGCGACAGCTCTAAAGTATCTAGGCCAGCAGCACGGTGCGACACTGTTTATGACGATTTTAGCGGCATTTAAGGTGTTGCTCCATCGTTATAGCGGTGCCAGCGATTTGGTGGTGGGTACCCCCGTCTCCCATCGTCCCCAGGCGGAGTTAGAAAACGTATTTGGCATGTTTGTCAATACGCTGGTGTTGCGTAGCGACTTCTCTCAAACCGTCTCTTTCACAGAGCTACTAAAACAAGTGAGAGATACCGCCCTAGAGGCCTATGCCCACCAGGACGTTCCCTTTGAGCAGGTAGTTGACACCCTGAATATTCCTCGCAATTGGAGCCATTCTCCTCTCTTCCAGGTGATGTTTGTATGGCAAGCGGCAACACCAGAGCAGCTAGCAACCCATGACACAGCAATAACCTGGTCCCCCATAACGCTCAGCAGCAACACCACCAAGGTGGATCTCACCCTGATGATGGCAGAGAAAGACGGGAGCCTCAGCGGCAAATTTGAGTATCGCCAAGATTTATTCAAACCTGACACTATTCAGGCCATGGCTGAAGCCTTCTGTACGTTGCTAGATGCCATTATTCAAACTCCAGAGGAAACAGTTTCAGGCTTACCACTCCTTCACCCTCATCAACAGGAGCAGTTAATCCGCTGGAACAACACCCAACGCAGCTACCCCAAAAATCCTTGCCTCCACCATCTGTTTGAACAACAGGTGCAGCGCACCCCTGAGGCAACGGCCTTAGTAGCCATCGATCAAAACCTCACCTATCAAGCGCTCAATAGCCGCGCCGACCAACTGGCCCAGTATCTGCAATCCCTGGGCATCGAACCTGAAGCTCGCGTGGGTGTTTGCTTAGATCGCTCCGCCAGTTTAGTGATAGCTCTCCTGGCAATTCTCAAAGCAGGGGGAGCCTATGTGCCGCTCGATCCGGCCTATCCAGCGGAGCGGCTGGCCTACATCTCAGCAGATGCTCAACTTTCTGTCATATTGACTGAAGAAAAGTATCAAAGGCTAACGGAAGCATCAGAACATTCTTTGAAAACCGTTTTCTTAGATTCCTTCTTTGAGAACAACTCCCAGCCCACAGAGCGAATAGTTACCGCTGTCCAGCCCGATAATCTGGCCTACATTATTTACACCAGCGGCAGCACTGGTAAACCGAAAGGTGTGGCTATTGAACACCGGAGCCCCGTGACGCTCGTTAATTGGGCACAGGAGATCTTCTCAGCAGATCAGCTGTCAGGTGTACTGGCTGCCACTTCAGTTTGTTTTGATCTTTCAGTTTTTGAGATTTTTGTTCCTCTCAGCAGTGGTGGTACCATCATCCTGGCGGACAATATTTTACAGGTACCCAATTTACCTACGGCCAATGAGATTACGCTGATTAACACGGTGCCAACCGCCGTTGCTGAACTCCTCAGAGTGAATGGAATTCCCCAAAGTGTTTCTACCATTAATTTAGCGGGCGAACCGATACCACCTGTTTTAGTACAACAGCTCTATGCGCTGAATTCAGTGCATCAGGTCTTTAATTTGTACGGTCCTTCAGAAGATACCACCTACTCAACCTATACGCTGCTTTCCCCTGGTGAGGCTATTGTTCCCATTGGTCGGCCCATCGCCAATACCCAGGTGCATGTTTTAGATGAGCATCATCAGCCGGTTCCGGTCGGCATGACCGGGGAACTGTATCTGGCTGGAGATGGCGTGGCACGGGGATATTGGAATCGGCCGGAGCTAACTAAAGAGAGGTTTATTACCAACGTGATTGAGGTGGGCAGTGCCGACCTTACACGATCACCGGCTTCATCGATTTTCTATAGAACGGGTGATCGTGTCCGCCATCGCAGCGATGGACAATTAGAATTTTTGGGTCGCATTGACTCTCAGGTTAAGGTGCGCGGGTTCCGGATTGAGCTGGGTGAAGTTGAGGCTGTGCTGTTGCAACACCCAAACGTGACCCAGGCAGCGGCTAGTACCTGGGTGGATAGCCAGGAGAATCGGCGATTGGTGGCGTATGTGGTGCTAGAGAACGTGCCGGAAGACACGGAGTGGGGAACAGCGCTAGGGTCTGATGTAGGTGAGGGGTTGCGATCGCATCTCCACGCCTCCCTCCCCGACTACATGGTCCCAGCCTTTTTTATTCCTTTAGCATCCCTACCGTTACTACCCAACGGCAAACTCAACCGCAAGGTGCTACCCGCCCCCATACTGCCACAAACTCAGGCTAACGCCATAGCTCAAACCAATACAGAACAACAGCTGGTTGCCATTTGGCAAAAGCTATTGCAGCGGTCAGTGGATCTGCATGACAATTTCTTTGAGCTAGGCGGAGACTCTATCCTAGCGATTCAAGCTATTGCCAGGGCACAACAGGTGGGTCTGTACTTCTCTCCTAGAGACCTATTTCAATATTCCACCATTGCCCAGCTAGCCACCGTTGCCCAACACCAAGCATCTAGCCAAGTTCCACAGATACCTGTCGTTGGAGAGGTCCTCCTCTCCCCGATCCAACACTGGTTTTTTGAGCAGTCTTTGGCTCACCCCCACCATTGGAATCAGTCGGTTCTGCTGAGTGTACAGCAGGAACTACAGCCCCAGGTACTGACCCGAGCGTTGCAACAGCTCATGCAGCACCACGACAGTCTCAGGGCCACATTCCACAAAACAACATCAGGCTGGGAACAACAGTATGCTCCTCCCTCTGATACGGTGCCCATCGCTATTATCCGTAAAGCTGTCGAGAATATTGCTAAAGAAATTACCACGACTGCCAACACAGTTCAAGCCAGCTTTGATCTCGCCACCGGACCTCTCTGGCGAGTAGTGTACTTCGAGTTAACAACACCGACCCGTATAGAGCGACGGTTATTGATCGTTTGTCATCATCTCTTAATCGATGGCATCTCCTGGCGCATTCTCTTAGAAGATTTACAGCTACTCTACACCCAGCTTCGCCAGACGAGTACAGCCCAATTACCCCTTAAAACACACTCTTGTCAGAGCTGGATTGAGCAAATAGAAGCCACTGATAGATCCTCAGAACTCCCCTACTGGCAAACGATTACACAAGCCTCCTTAGCGCCCTTACCCCAGGATTTTTCCGACGGTAGCAACACCATGGCTCTGGCAGAGACCGTATCGGTACACTTGCCCCAAACCGATACCCAACGTCTGCTGCAGGAAGTATCTGCCGCCTACAGCGTCCACATCAATGACCTGCTGCTAACGGCCCTGGGGCTAACCTTCAAACCGTGGACTGGCGGCACCCTACGCATTGCCATGGAAGGCCACGGTCGCCCTGATGACATGAATCTCACGCGCACCGTGGGCTGGCTAACCACTCTATATCCGGTGCTATTACAGTTACCCGATGGTAATGATTTAGGAACCGCCATCAAAACCATTAAAGAAACCCTACGCGCAGTGCCGGATCAGGGGTTGGGCTATGGTGTTCTGCGTTATCTCCAGTCACAAGAATCCAATCTCAACACAGATGCTCCCATCCGATTTAACTATTTAGGACAGACCGATCAGCTCTTTGCAGGGAACTCTCTATTAGCAGCGGCCTCAGAACCTACCGGAGCATCCCGCAATCCCCACGACAGTCGCGATGTGCTGATTGAGATTAATGCAGTAGTCAGCCGCGACCAATTGCACCTGCACTGGACCTACAGCCGAGGGATCCATCACCAAGAGACTATCGAGGCATTAGCCACAGATTATCTGACACAGCTCAATGCCTTGATTGACTATTGCTTAGCACCCGAGACAGACCACGGCTATAGCCCAGCGGATTTTCCTCAAATGGAGCTGGGGCAGGGTGAGCTGGATGATTTGCTAGACAGTTTGAATCTAGGTGGGGGAGAAATCTAATGAGCACTATTCAAAAAACAGCAAAGCGTAATGCCGTTGAGGATATCTATCCCCTATCACCCATGCAGCAGGGGTTGTTATTTCACACACTCTTGGCTCCCGCCGCAGGGGCTTATGTACCCCAGATAGTGCTATCTTTTAGCGGTCACTTAGATGGTCAGCTGCTGCAACAGGCATGGGAGACTGTGTTAGTCCGCCACAGTGTTCTCCGCACCAGCTTTTATTGGGAACAGAGGGATCAGCCCTTCCAAGTAGTTCAACGGCAGGTCTCTCTACCCTGGGTAGAACAAGATTGGTGCGAACTATCGACGGCTGAACAGTCGGCAAAGCTTTCGGTTCTCTTAGACTGCAACCGTAATCAGCCCTTTAACCTAAATCAGCCCCCTCTGATGAGGCTTAACTGGATATCGCTGGGAACAGGAGAATCTGGGGAAGAACGTTATCAATTGATCTGGTGTTATCATCACCTGATTTTAGATGGCTGGTCTACCAGTCAGGTGCTAAAGGACGTTTTTCAACAGTATTTTGTCCTGACCGGCACCCTGCCAAGGCTAGCGGCGACCACACCCCAGCCCTATGGTCGCTACATCGCCTGGTTGCGTCAGCAAGATAGGACCGCTGACCAAGATTTTTGGAAAACCTACCTGCAAGGTTGGCACGGCCCAACTCCACTGCCCATTCTCCAGGTCGAACGGCCTCGCCAAACCGCTCTCGAACAACAGGAATTTGCTCTGTCGAAGGACACTACTCAACACCTGCGTGAGTTTATCCAACGGTATCAGCTCACCTTCAATACCCTGATTCAAGGAGCACTAGGCTTACTGCTCAGTCGCTATGGCAACACCCATGATGTTGTGTTTGGGGCCACCTGTGCCGGTCGTCCAGCGAACCTCTCGGACTCCCTTACGATGGTGGGATTGTTTATCAATACCCTGCCTGTGCGGGTGCAGGTGGAGCCTCAGGCAACGGTGGCGAAGTGGCTCCAAGCCTTGAGGGCTCAGCAAGTAGAGACCACGGCCCATGAGCATGTCTCCCTGCGAGAACTACAAACTTGGGTGAATGAGGGTCGGGCATTATTTGACTGTCTGTTGGTCTTTGAAAGTTACCCTGTAGCCACAGACATGTTCCACGGGCAAACCGCCTTTCAGCTAGAGAACATCCAGTTTAATGAATGGACCCATTTCCCTTTAACATTACTGGTCGCTGCAGGAGAACAGCTCACCATTACGGCTAAATATCGTTCGAGACAAATCTCTTCCGATGCGATTGCTCGTCTACTCGCTCATCTCAATACGTTAATTATTCAGCTCTCTGAAAAGCCCCAGGGCTGTTTGCAAGACATATCCTTACTATCACCCACAGAAGAACAACAGCTGAGCGAGTGGAATCACACCGAGACTGATTATCCCCTTGAGCGGGTATTGCCCGATCTATTAGTGTTACAAGCACAGAAAACACCCGATGCGACAGCTGTTGTGTTTGGTGAGCAGTCCCTCACCTATGGCGAACTGCACCAACGGACCAATCAGTTAGCCCACCATCTGCAGCATCAAGGAATTGGCATCGAACATCGTGTTGCTATCTATCTAGATCGTTCCCTGGCCATGGTAGTGGCCATTTTAGCCGTGGTCAAAGCGGGTGCGGCCTATGTCCCTCTTGAGCCCAGCTATCCACCGTCACGACTGCAATGGATGCTCAAGGATGCCGATGTATCAGCGGTGTTAAGCGATCAACAATTAAAGTTGTCGCCCTTACCCCAGACAGCTGTATCCATTGATGTTTCCGCAGGGTCACAACAGCCTGTCACCGAGCCGCAGCACACATTAAACCCAGAAAACAGCATCTATGTGATTTACACCTCTGGCTCGACGGGTCAGCCCAAGGGCGTGATCAATACCCATCAGGGTTTAGTCAACCGCCTATGCTGGATGCAGCAGGCCTATGGATTAAATAATAAGGATCGTATCCTACAAAAAACTCCCGTCAGCTTTGATGTATCTGTCTGGGAGCTGTTTTGGCCTTTACTGAATGGAGCGACTCTGGTTATTGCTAAACCGGGCGGTCACAAAGATAGCGCCTACCTGGTCAAGACGATCCGTCAGCAGCAAATCACCACGCTACACTTTGTACCCAGCATGCTAGCCGTGTTTTTAGAAGAGCCGGACATTAGCACCTGTAGCTCTCTTCAGCGAGTGATTTGTAGCGGTGAGGCACTATCTCCTGCCCTGCAAAAGGAATTCTTTGCCAAGCTGCCCAATACGGAACTGCACAATCTCTATGGTCCGACGGAAGCGGCCATTGATGTGACGGCTTGGCAATGTCGTCCTGAACAGCCAGCCAGTGAGACAACGGTACCCATTGGTCATCCTATTGCCAATACTCAAATCTATCTGTTGGATCAAGACAAGAATCGGGTGCCGGTTGGTATTCCTGGGGAACTGCACATTGGGGGTGTTGGTGTGGCACGGGGGTATTTAAATCGCCC
>ERZ1740072.807-NODE-807-length-12282-cov-8.784084_pt1 | contig 12282 bp, 15 predicted proteins | sample MGYA00581733_ERZ1740072 | MGnify/ENA primary metagenome ERZ1740072 (study PRJEB43018, sample SAMN04849741) | marine metagenome | isolation source: floating plastic debris | place: Pacific Ocean | collected 2008-08-30 | study: EMG produced TPA metagenomics assembly...
AAACTAGCCATGCATACCCCAGTGTACCTGATAATGTTCTGATATTGACTTTTTTCATTTTCGGACACACACACTGGCTAAATACTACACAATATTGGTATAAGAAGGGCATAATAATTAGTCATTATGTAAAATTTACAAAAGCTTATTTTAAGCGTAGCCTGTCTCATTAAAAAAGTGTAAAGTACGATAAAAGTCGTATGAATCACATGCCTGTGTAAATCTGCGGGCCACTATTTGCATTGTGGTTGTACGCTAAATGAAACACATTGGCCATGAGTGCACAACTCACAAGCATAAAACAGTGATAATACATACTTGACTGTAGGTTTAGGAGGAGGAGGTGGGGGTGCCTCAGCTGCTTTCTTCTCTAAGGCTATACCACATTTCTCATGCCAGTGTGCCAGTGTGTGGTCCTCATCTACAAGTAATAACAAGCAGGACATCAGAACATTCGACACGTATCAGCCATACATACACATGTATCAAATTACACAGAGGTGACATGATGTACAACTACATTTATTGAAAGTGTGCAAGTAATGATGCGAATATAAAAATATGTTAATTGAATGATGGGGACAAAAAACAGCTTCAACAGTTGTCTGAGGCCTCAGACTGTGGCGAGCGGGGCGAGCCCCAGTCTGAGAACTTTGCTGATATTGGCTGGAATTGTCTGCTCTCAAAATTGCTATATTTGCTAATGCCAATATCAAATTGCTAGAAGAATCCTTTTGGAACGACAATCATACTTATACAGGTGGAAGATATTGACATTTAGAGCTTTTTATTTGTAATCACAAGTCTTGAATGTCCTCATGAGCTGAGATATTAATGATTCATGTGGTCAAAAATTGAGGGGACAATTCCATCAAAATAGTTGGACTTGCTTAGACTACTTCAACAGCCACATCTTCAACTGCGATTATCAAGCTTGTTGTAAGAAGTCAACATTGTGTCATCCAGCAGCACCTGGTAATGTTAGTCAGCAGCTGTGTGACACAAATGCTAAGGCGTACACATGGACTGTGAGACAGCGAGAAATCAGAGAGAATTGAGATATGATACCACATACCGACTATGGAACACTACGCACAATTCTTTCACATGAAATGGTACTACTTGCGTAATCATATTTGTCTTTTTGTACAGGAGGCTGACAACATGGGCATAGAAAAGTTACACATTGCCTTTTTTACGCTATAAGTTGAGAGAGAAATGTTGAAACTTACCGTCAATCTTTTTTGCGTTGTTGAATGATTGCATGGCATCTTCTAGTCTGTCTAGTTCATATAAAGCTATACCTCTTCTCATGTGTGCTCTCATGTTCTTATCTGATAAACTCAACGATTTATCCGCATCTTCTAATGCCTCTATCGACAAAATACACAGAAGGTAACAAAGCATCTCATGTATGCATCCATTACAGCATGGGAACTCACACGGAAACAATTGTATAAAATATTACAATGATTTGCTGTCAGTTTCTTCTATTGTAGTAGAACTAAAACAACATGCACTACAGGGGGGAGGGGGCACCCCCACTAAAATGTTCATATAATACATGAATGAATGGCATACATATCCACCAAAAATGGGGAATTAAGTGAGGAAGGCTTTACCGTCACTTGACCATGCCATACCAGGCCTACATGTAATAATGGTATTTTCCTGTCAAGTATAGTGTAGTAATACACATGTATGTATGTATGAATATCACTTGACATTGGTTAGGTTGTATGAACTTTGCATGGTAATGTGATACACGTACCTGCGTACATTTTTAGTTTGATATGAGCGTTTGATCTGTTGGAGTAATACTCGGGTTTGTCTGGATTCTGTGCAATGGCATCTGTGTAACACTTTGAATATAAAGAAACAGTATACATATGTATCTATGTGTGATGTGATCAAGTGAGCTATACAGAGCTGACAGTAAATGGAATCAACTATGGTAGCATAAGAAGTAAGAACTCAATCCTATAAATCACTGAGTGGACAAGTACAACTGACAGTAGGCTATGTCAGTAGCAGGGGCAGGCTATGGCTGGTGTATTGCTCTCATACAACTCAATACGCCTATCCTTTGATGATTTTTCTCCTAGGTTGTCATTCATCTTTGTTTGCAATGCAAAATACTAGACTGACAAACATTTCAGAATATGAATATAAAAATTGCGCTCAATATTCAGAGAGACATCCAAAAGTGAAAGATGGAAAGGCCTACTGTACTGTTGTTTGACAAACAGTCTGACCATAAAATTGTGTGCAGTTTAAATTGACCATAACGCCATATGAACCAGTTTACGAGTACACTGACAGCTTTACATGAGGTCTAATACTTACTTTGATAGCTAGCTTATAATCCTCATCCACAAAAGCATCATTGCCTTTGCTGCAAACAGATATAAATCATTATGGGATCAACACCACAACGATATGCCTTGGCTAAACTGAAAAATCTGATTAGCCTGAAAGCCTACCAGCAAAATGATTTTGAACTCCTAATTCAGATTCCAAAGGATGAGCTAAACAATAGAATCCGTCCTTTGACTTTTGCAATATCCTCAGTCTGAATACACCTGCCACACACATCAAAACCAACCACTCAGCAAGCACTAAGGTAGAGTTGTACACACTGAACTTGATAATTACCGTCAGACGCTACCACTATTATCAATGAATCTGACATTTTGTTAAATAAAAAAACAGAGTAGCAATGGCAGTGTGTTGCAAATGTGACTGCATAGTATACACAGACTTTACCATCTGAAGCGGTAATAACAAAGACAGCAGACACCATCTCATCTCTCCTACCTGCAGCTGGGCCTACAGTACAGCCTTACCTGAAAGCATCATCAGCCATTGTGCTTCCGCCAATATACTTATGTCGATACTGTAAGTTTGTGTTGATGCTCTAGGTTAGCGATTTCTACCAAGTACAAAACAGATCAGTAGGCTCTAGTGCAAAACAACGTGACAGAAAGAGAAAAGAAATCCAACAACTTTGCATGTAGGCCAGCAAGAAGAATAGAACTTTACTTTCTACTCTGCTCTGACATGCATACAGTTTTGCAAACTGTTTATTAAAGTGTACTGTGTAGTGTGAACATCATTTAACTATATCTTAGTAATTAACACTGAGCCAGTAAAATAGGCCCTAGGTATTAATTATCAATGATCATGGACTTGGAGTAACTTTCTTTTCTAGTCCCCCTCCCCTTTCTTATTTTAATAGTCTATTGCTGGGCATATAGTATATAGGCCTAAGTTTTGTATCCAAAAGGACTCTTGCACAGTAGGCTTGATAATTTGCCAATCCCCAATTGCCTGTGCTGCTGATGGACAGAGAAATTTTACCACACATTCTATTATATTGCATGCATAGCCTACTCTAGTGAGTAGTCCCAGGTGACAGTCACAGCAGCAGCAATGCTGCTCAGTGAGAGTGGGAGAGTGTGAGTGACAGCCACAGTGACAAATATTGAGTCCACTATAACAAATTACCACACACAGACAGGAGAATCTTGTGCACCATACACAGCAAGTATCAGCTAGTCAGAAGAGGAGAATGCTTGAGTGCTTGAGGCTCCTACTTAACTTTGCTAGAAAGGACAGGTGCTTACTTCTTTCTGGCTACAAAATATATTTTTTTCTTCCAGCAATTTCTTTTCCCAGATTTGTATATCTACCAACAGTGATATCACATAAATAAGATACCCTGTGTTTTACCTGCTCTATCATAATTGTGACTACTATGGATTGTTTGATTTTGAGAGGGCAACTCCAAATCATCAAATCATAATTCTGCTTAGCTTAGCCTGTCCAAGGAGTTAGATTCTAGCTCCTTGGCCTGTTTTGACAACAATTCCAAATATGACCATGATGCAGTTTATCCACTCTGCCAGTAAGATGACTCGACCAGCGTTTTTACTGTGCATTACGGCTGTCAGCATTTCAAGCTATTTTATTTATCTGAACCAACAACAAATCGTTTTAGTAGCTAGTAGTGCGGCTGAGCTGCCTTCTTGTAGAATCTTATTGGGTTACGAAGAATTGCAGAACTAGAATGATGTCCAATCCAATACCTGTATTCATTAACATAGATATGTTGTCTCAATCATTGGCCTCTCAACGACCACAAACCTGGCCAAACACAAATGCAAGGTATAATATTTGTAAGTAATTAAGTCAGTCAAAAATATAAATTTTCGTGCATCTATAGGTCAATAGCAGTACAGTATCTGGGGTGAATGTCTAAAACTACATGTACATGTATGCTAGTTTCCAATTATGATCACAAAAAAACTGACTCGTCCCTAAATAACACATCCATTAAAAGCATCAAAACTTAACTTTGGTTGAACAACCAGCATTCAAAACCAAACTTAATCATTATTATTATGTCTGAATATGAAAGCACAACTATGTTGATATATTAACATTATTCACAAGCAAAGAACATGCCAGAAAGAAAGAAAAACATTATCAGGACGATGCAACAACCGGTAGCTAGATTTGTTAACAAACCATTCTACTGCTAGTTTCCAGCAAGATAGTTGGCAACAATCCTGAACAAAACTAAGCCCTATCCTCAAGGCCGGGAAGCTTGAGCTTCATTCAGGGTAATATACGCATAACACAAAAATAAAAATGAGACAGTATTATTTAAAATGACACTCAGCTTAGCACACTCATCTTATATCGAGAATGGAGTCACAGCAGAAAACACATTAACACAGTCTCTCTGATATAACAACTGAGTTGTATTTATAACAGATTATGCCGGATATAAGGTGAAGGCTGTTGTCGACCACTGATACAAGATAGCAGGAGGGAGAATTACAGATAAGTAAATAACGAGTACATACATAGGCGATATTAACTGACATCCTCAAGCTCTACAATAACATCACCCTCACCTACCGTCTCCCCAGCAGAGAAATGTACAGCCTTCACCTGTCAACATATACAACATGCTCTGTGAAGTGAACCGCCATCAAACCAAACAACACAACAGATATCACTAAGGTAGATAACTGCATATGATTTGGCCTGGTTTTATTTTTACAGAGCATTATGCTCCACTCTGAATGTGCCCTTAGTCCAATTTAGTTGGTCAAGAATAGGGCAAACTGAAATTGTATATAGCATCGAGGAGTTTCTTGTTTAAGCGGTGGGTGGGATAAGACAAACATATTGGCCCTTTTTGCATTATAAACATAAAAAGGTCAATCTATTGATCTAGGATTGAATTACGAGTATAGAATAACTTACTTTGGCAGTTTTTGCGGCGATAAGACTGTTTTGCATTTTCATGGCTTCCAATACACAGGCCTCTGATCCCTCAGGCACCTGGAAAAAATCAAAATTACGTTAGACTGATGGGCAATTAAATCTGATAAATTAAAACATCATATCAAGAGCAATCAACAAAACAAGCATCTTACAAATGCAGACCTGAGAGACTTTAATGTTCTAATAAAACACACTTTGATCTAAAACATACTTCGCATCTTTCTATTAAGTAGAGATAGAAACGTCTAAACATTGTTTTATAAAAATTAGTTAAAAACAACAATGCCACAGCATCATAGTCTGTCTGTCCAAGGATAATGGCATCATCAATTCTAAAACTCTTAAAATAAAGTGTCATTTGTGACCATGTGTGACATCAGCCCCACACTCAATGTGAATTCATCAGGCCACACCATCTGACAATAGACCTCCAGACAATATGGGTGGTGACACCGGCCCACACACAACATGAGTGGTGACACCTGCCCACACACAATATGAGATCTAACCATGTTGCACAGTGCCATTCTATACAGCAGTGTAACATGATATTAGACCACCCAGATTATGGTTTCACAAGTGAATTCTGACATTAGAGCGTTATTGACACATCATATTTTCACCAGTGATGCTTATTGTGTGAAGGAATACATACCATGTCGCCTACTTTGACATTAACAGATTTGACGAGTCCAGGCATAGGGGCTAATATAAGACTACTGTAATCAGGTTCTACTTTCTCTGGCATATGTGACATCATATCTGAAAACTCATCACTCAACACCGACACCTTAAACTAAAATACATAAATAAAACTCAACACTGACAAAACATAAATAACTGTGACATGGTATCACGGTTTGAGGATTGACATTAGGAAAGCAAAACTGAAGCATTAGATCTGGGTCAAAAATGGCAATGCTAAGCCATGAGGCATGGAGGCACTTTATTTTAAAACTTACAACGAATGAGGGAAATACTCAGTCATGGTGATAGACAGGGTTGTTTCTCGGTTTGTTTGTTGTAATTCATATGACGCAGGGAAGTGATTTATAATTTATTTCCAAAATGCCATGTGAGGTATGAGGGGTATTCATTTTATGGTCCCTGAAAGTCAGACGAGGGAGCTGACACAGATCTAATTTATATTTTTTGTTGGCCTTGAACAAAAGTTCAACAATAACAATTATTGAAAATGAAATAAGCACATATAAATGATGAAAATGCATATTCAAATCTTCTATCTGACCATTTTCTAATCCAAGTGCCTATCAACTATTCCTGACAGGGCAAGGCCTGCAGGAGTTTTATGAGACTCATCGATAAAAGTACCAGTGATTCTGTAATGGTATGTGTTCTTACCACTGTGCCAAAGTATCTAAACTTCAGATCTCCATTTGGATATTTGTCCAGTAACTGGAAATGAAAAAATGAAATCTTCATGAATATATATTATATATATTTATATATGTAATGTGTATTCATAACGTATCTGTTCACATATACATAACTCTGTGCAAAACAGTAATAGCAAAAGACAAGCTCAGGCACAAAGAGAGGTCGAGTAATACTATGTCAAATAATCCCGTGTCTCACTAGATAAGAAGTCTAGAGAAAAATCTATCTATAACTTAGTGAATCCTTAGATACACTTTACAGTGTATCACTATACCCTGTACCTGTAGATGTGTAGGTTTGCCGTCTACTTCAGGAGACAGAAGTGATTGCGATACAGAGAAGTTATCAGATATATTCAGAGTTTGTCCGTCTATTGTGACCTCAAAATGACCTCCGTTACTAGTCACTATCACATCCTGTGTACCCACTCCTGGTATAGTAGATCGGAAACTCTTAGTTTTAGGTATCTCTGTGTGATTTCTTATCCTGAAAAATATCAACAGCATCATATCAAATATGTTGCCAATATACAACATGTCTAATGGTATGATAGTAACCTACACATAACCTCACAAGACTACATAAAATATTACAGGCTTACCGCAAAAGTTTATCTCTAGAAACAATGCCAGTATTATGTGTTTAGATTCTCTCTGTATAGAATTGGTCAGAGATAGCAAAATACTAGGATGCGTGTGTTACCTGTGTTGATTTTGGAATGACGTATTGAGTTGATCTTGTTTACATCTGACACAGCAGGCTACAGCTGTTAACAATCTCTGCTCTCCGTCATCTAACTTCTTACCTGCAGTGATTGAATATGGTGATGTTACGATAATCAAGTACAGATGTAGTCATAGTTGTCTCCTCATTATCAGTGGTGGGACAACTCTAGCTTTCACATCGGTTCAACATGTGTTTGTCTATTAATTTACCACGCTCATAAAATACATAAATCATGATTGGTAGAATCATTATTAGTCGTATACATATACACGTAACACAGTAGTTAGCATCACACATCAAATTGTGGAATTTGGGGACGATTCAGCATACAGTTTACTCCAACACATCAAAGTTATCATTCATGTTTGAGGTAAGAGCAAAAATCAGAAAAGCCCATTCAAATACTGTCACTGAACATATTTGGAAATTAGATAATGGGCCATTACGAAGTTGATTTGGGCAACCAAACCAGGGACTAAATATATAAAAATAATATTATTGACTAAATTTTAAAACGCTGTGAACAAGCAAGCGATTTTATATATTCTATGTGTGTGTAACATACCTGAGAACCCATCAGGATAGACCTCCTCCAGGTACTTTGTACTGATGTTACCCTCTCTAAACCTCGCCTCCTCAATCACATCCTTAAGTAGGGGTATATTGTGGGTCACCCCTCTTATCTCATACAGATCTAAGGCTGTGGACATGGTGTCTAAGGCTTTCTGTCTATCATCACCATATGACACCAGCTGACAAAGAAAAAATTCATTCCACAATTTATCCTATGTACATGCACAGTAGACAATTATTCCTTAAATATTAGATACCGCTATGAAGAAGATACACACAAACCCAGGTTACAAGACCTACAAACATCAATGGAACTGAGACTGACATATCCCAACAAACGTCGATATGCATGAAATACACCTCAGAGCCTGCATACGCGCATCTTATATGTTCACGCAAAAAATCTATAATTTTTCATAATCCTTCATTTGAGGTTCAAATTACACTCAAGATTTGTGTATCACCAACTACATAACACCTTGGTATCAAAAACCTGAATTTTGAAAAGAAGACAAAATATAATAGGTAGCTAATGATACTAACCTTACAGATCATAGAATCATAGTAGATACTTATTTCACTCCCCTCCTCTACACCACTGTCACATCTTATCTGTTAATAAATCACAAACTAACGTGACCGTCGACTATAAAACTATTGCAAGACACTATTCTGCCTTTCAAGATAGGTCAAGCCTTATAACACAACAGTGATTGGTAAATCATACTGTATTGTATTGTAACTTGCTATAAGCAGTCAACAGCGGGGTGTTGAAATTAAATCACTGCACCAACAGTAATCATTGCACCAAACAGTTGAGGAAATGAAGTAGACATGGAAATCACAGAGGTCGCAAAAGCCCTCAGCATATCAAGCATGGTAACAAAATAAGCATAATTCATAATTAAAGACATGTTAACAGTTTTGTGAACATGAGGGGAAAAATGGACAACAGCACATGTTACAATGGATACATACATTTGGTATATGCGTAGGTTCTCTATATTTATTCAATCGTCCGACACTCGGCAGGCCGAATCCCTTGTATGGGTCCTCAGCGTACACACGACATTCGACTGCCCAACCTTTAATACCTACAAACAGTACATACAAATTATATATTGTATCACCATTATTTACATCTATCTCTAGTCTGTACATACTACATGCCATACAGGAAAACCTTTGATTCTGTATAATGCATTTTACTTGGTTTTCATTGTGGTCATCGTTATCATTAGTGAGTAGTGACTAAAATCTTTTGGTAGCAACTTCAATGTCTTCAATTTTCCACACACTTTAGAACAGAAAATATTGTAATTTTCATCTGGATATTAACTGAAATACGAGATTGATTTTTTGTTGCCTTGTTGTACACACTGCATGAGTTGGTACTCACTATAGAGTAAAATATATTGGTGTGTACAATCATGTGGTGTCAGAATGAACTGGACAGCAGCACAACAGAAATATACACAGAGACAGACATAGAGATCTACAGACATACATTGTATACACATACACATACCAATATCACTCTGTGTGAGTTGTAATGGGTGACCGCGAGCCACGCGTAACATCTGATGTACTAGATCTACACCAGTAATGAGCTCAGTGATCGGATGTTCTACTTGTAATCGAGTATTCATCTCCAAGAAGTAGAAGTTCTTCTGTGAGTCCACCAGGAATTCTACAGTACCTGTCGAACCAGACAAATACAGTAACATCAACCCTGTCTTTATTACTAGCTACATGTACTACCACAGTGAAGCAAGTTAGCTGTTACTCATAGACTATGCTGTTACTCCACCAGCATGGTATGATGTAATGTTCATGTAGATACAATCTGTGTACGTGGGTTACCAGAATAATGTACCCGTACATGAGAGAAATCACAGTGAACACCACATAACAACCTGGCCCCAGTATGTCTTATCATGGATTTTTATACCATTGTCCTATCAACAAATCTACCATATACACAGAACATAAATATCACAACTTATTGCTATTTTTATTTTCAATACCTAGAAATGAGGGCTTTTTCTCCTGTTTTATCTTATTAATTATCTCTGCTACTACTACCAAGAGTCTCCCCAACAATGGATTTCACCTGGAGTGCCATGAATGCAAAGATATGGGGTCCTCTCCAATGTCCACATAAATTGAGTTACAAAAGGCACGTGGCATTCGACACTTAGGACATATGAACTTAATGGCAGCAATAATGACTAAACAAAAATACTAACCAGCGGAGTCATAGCCGACAGCTTTAGCTAATTGTACAGCCTGAGAACCCATAGCTATTCTCGTATCAGCATCGAGAAATACAGAGGGAGCTTCTTCTATTACCTTCTGATTTCTTCTCTGTATGGAACACTCTCTCTCATTCAGGTATATGGCATTTCCATGTTTGTCACAAAGAACCTGTGTAACATCAAGCCATACATTGGTATCAAATACGGACGCCTGTATCATTAGGCTCTGTATGAATGAAGAATGTAGGATGTGTTATATATGGGGACGTTGACTGATTGACTCCTGTATATGACTTCATAATGCATTCTATTTTTCAACTACATCATGAATTCAACAGCAACCCCATAACAACTCGGATTTTCTTTTTTGACACAGTGCCATAGTATTGTGCTTTATGCGATTTAAGTTTCCCCTGTCATTGAGAAAGCAACTCCAAGAAACCGAGCGGTAATAGCTCAATGTAACTACGGGAAAACTCCCTGATGTCACTACTAACACACTGCTGTGAATGTTACAGGGCCAGGAAGCCAGAACTTTTTGATATGACCATCATGACTTGAATACTTGTTTATTCATTATCCAGGGAAATATTATGCATTACCTGTATCTCTATGTGTCTGGGGTTATCTATGTATTTTTCTATAAGCATTCTATCATCACCAAAGCTGGACTTGGCTTCATCTTTACTGAGTCTGAATCCTTTACGTGTATCCTCATCATTCCATGCTATTCTCATACCCTTACCTCCTCCTCCAGCTGATGCTTTTATCATCACCGGATAACCTGTCACCGCACATCAAATATACATGAACTGTACCTCAACAGGATTGATGATATAATATAACTGTAAATGATCAGCCTGCGTGCTCAAACAAAAAGACAGGTAGCGGGCCTGAGCATTAAAACTAGCAATGCTGTGCCTTTAATGGTCTAGTCAAAAATTTAATTGAAAAAGTCTCAATGACTAAGTTTCTGGCTGAGATGGTTAGAGATAATCAGTTCAATAGTCACAGTCCATCCAACACCCACCCCTCTACAAAGTGAAAGCAATATTTTTTGACCAATACCACGTCCCTGGAAATCATTTGACTGAGCACAGGATGTATAGGAATCCAGTTAATAAATTACATCCATTCCCCCAGCAAAACTACCCAGAAACAGCATCACAACTGCAAAGCTAGATAAACTCCACACAGCTGCACACTTATCATAACTGACCAATATCATTAGCTATCCTCACAGCATCATCCTCTGTAGGTACCTCACCATCATAACCTGGTATTGTGTTTACTTTAGCCTGATTTCCTATTCTCTTACTCTCTATCTTATCACCCATCATGTGTATAGCCTCGCTGTTAGGACCCACAAATACTATGTTGTTCTCAGTCTAAAATATTGTCAAAAAGGTATAGAAGTTCACAGGCTTTAACCATGAAAACAGAGTGGAAAGAAGTTTGGTCACAAAGCTGGCAAAGCTCATATCCCAAGTCAGATGTAGTTGAGGCATGTCGTTATCAATTTTATCTCCTCTTCTGGATAACACAGTGCCACAACTCCCTCGTATTTAAGGTCGGAGCACTTAGACTAGCCTTCCTGTGATTTTGGCCTTTCGCATAATTACACACTACAGATGGTGTAAAATATATCTTTGATATCCTCGATATATACAACTCCTTGCTTTGACTGATATCAATTATACGCCATAACATGGAAACATGATCACATTATGCACTGCAACAAACCAACATAAGCCTACATGTACACGTATGAGCTACCGTACAGCCATCCATGCTGGCTGATAATGCATCAACTTACCAATTTCGCAGCAAAGTCCATATTCTCTGATAGAAATCCATAACCAGGATGAATCTACAATAAAAAACATGATGTCAGAGGCATTTCAAGTTAGGCATGGTCACTGAAACTCATGTTATTTGAATGAGTTGAGGTGATCTAGTCTGTGAGGGTTGCAATATACAATGATGAGGTCAATGAAAGCCTGGAAAATAAGTAAAATAACACAGATAT
>ERZ1740072.808-NODE-808-length-12282-cov-3.494398_pt1 | contig 12282 bp, 9 predicted proteins | sample MGYA00581733_ERZ1740072 | MGnify/ENA primary metagenome ERZ1740072 (study PRJEB43018, sample SAMN04849741) | marine metagenome | isolation source: floating plastic debris | place: Pacific Ocean | collected 2008-08-30 | study: EMG produced TPA metagenomics assembly...
CCAGCGATGTGTTTGGTGACCGAAGTGAACGCCAGCTTCAAGCAGTTCACGCATGGTGAAATCAGGCAATGCCATCTTAATTTTCCTTATCCGGTTGACCGGCATGGTCCCTATCGAGCCTCACATGAGGACCGACACCGGAAGGACCACGCATCGGGGTTATTGCGCGCGTCTATACATGAAAATGGCGCGCGTGCAACACCGCGTGGACAGGATATGCCGGCTCAGGCGGCTTCATGGTCGACGCGGGCCACCCCTGGTGCGGTTTTCAAGGCGCGTAAGGCCTCAATCCCGGTCGGATATGTGTCTGGCAGGCGCAGGGTCACAACCCGGCCATCCTCGATCGGCATACGAACGAAAATCTCTCCGCGATCCTGACCCGACGCGCCTTTCAAACGGGCGGCGATCGCCGCCAGACCGGTCAAATCGGCGCCCTTTTCGAGTTTCACGGACAGGGCCGGCGCCTTTTTGGCAATTCGGGCCTGTTCAATCGGCTGAACCCGGCGGGCGGACAGGCGGATCTCATCATCCCGGCGGCGGACTTCGGTGAGGATGACCACGGCCGATCCCGGCTCCAATTGCTCACGCATATCCGACAGCAATTCCGGCATTACCATCAATTCAACCTCGCCGGTTGGATCTGACAGGGTCAGGAAAGCAAATTTGCCGCCATTGCGGGCCGGTTTTTCAACCCGACGACGGACCACACCGATCAGTTCGATCGGGCGCCCATCCACCGAGGTCTCCTCTATATTCATTGCAGAGGTGATGCGGCCATCTTCGAGACTGTCGAGAATATCATCCAGCGGGTGACCGGAGAAATAGAAGCCGATCGCAGCAAATTCCTGATCGAGCTTTTCCTGCATGTTCCAGGCCGCCGCCTTGGGCAGGTCCGCGCGCATAGCCGGTTCCGCATCCCCGAACAGGCCGCCCTGCCCGCCAGCGCGATCTTCCGCCGATGAGGCGCAGGTCGCGGCCAGGATCGGCGCCGATTTCAAAACTCGGGCGCGGTTCGGCTCCATCGCATCAAACCCGCCCGCCTTCGACAATTGCTCGAAACACTTCTTGTTTATGTCTTTCGGATCGACGCGTTCCGCGAGATCATGCAGGCATTCGAACGGCCCATTCGTTTCTCTCTCTCGGACCAGATTCGCCATGGCTTCGGGACCAACCCCTTTCAGCGCGCCGAGCGCGTAGACAATCGAGTCGCCGGCCACATCGAAATCCGCCGTGGAAATATTCACATTTGGTGCAACCACCGGAATTTTGAGGCGTTTTGCTTCCTGGAAGAAGGCGGCGAGCTTGTCCGTATTATGTAGATCCAGACTCATCGAGGCGGCGAGGAAGGCGACCGGGAAATGCCGTTTGAGATAGGCGGTGTGATAGCCGATCAAGGCATAGGCTGCCGCGTGTGACTTGTTGAAGCCATAGCCGGCAAACTTTTCCATCGTATCGAAAATGTCGTTGGCAAGCGGCGCCTCAATGCCTTTCAGCTCATGCGCACCTTTCAGGAAACGCTGCCGCTGGGCGACCATTTCTTCAATCTTCTTCTTACCCATGGCACGGCGCAGCAAGTCCGCCTCACCGAGCGAATAGCCGGCAATTTCCTGCGCCATCCGCATCACCTGCTCTTGGTAGACCGGCACGCCATAAGTGGCCTGCAGGATCGGCTCGAGATCCGGATGCTGGTATTTGATCGTGTTCGGATCTTCCTTCCCTGCAACATAGACGGGGATATTGTCCATCGGGCCGGGACGATAGAGCGAGATGATCGCGATCACATCTTCCAGGCTGCCCGGCCGCACCTTGCGCAGCGTGTCGCGCATGCCCTGGCCTTCCAGCTGGAACACGCCGAGCGTCTCTCCCGACGCCATCAGCTTATAGGTTTCCGGATCATCCAGGCTGAACCAGTCCGGTCCGACATCCTGTCCATCCCGGCGAATGAATTTCAGCGCCCGGTCAATCACGGTCAGGGTTTTCAGACCCAGGAAGTCAAACTTTACCAGGCCGGCTGATTCCGCCCATTTCATATTGAACTGGGTCGCCGGCAGGTCAGCGCGCGGATCATTGTAAAGCGGCACCAGTTCGGTCAGCGGCCGGTCGCCAATCACCACGCCAGCGGCGTGCGTTCCGGCATTACGATACATACCTTCCAGCGCCAGCGCCGTGTCTAGCAATTCACCAACCCGGGGGTCTCGGCTAACCTCTTCATCAAACTTCGGCTCGTCGTCGATCGCTTCCGACAGTTTCGGCGGCTTGGCCGGATTAAACGGGATCAGCTTGGCCAGCCGGTCGACCTGGCCATACGGCACCTGCAGCGTTCCGAACGTGATGATCATGGCCACCGATTCCGCGCCGTATTTATCGCGAACGTAGCGGATCACTTCGCCCCGACGTTCCTGACAGAAATCGATGTCAAAGTCCGGCATCGAGACCCGTTCCGGGTTGAGGAATCGCTCAAATAGCAGATCGAACCGGAGCGGATCGAGATCGGTAATGGGCAGCACCCAGGCGACCAATGATCCCGCGCCCGACCCACGGCCCGGCCCAACCGGAATATCCTGATCCTTGGCCCATTTGATAAAGTCGGCAACGATCAGGAAGTAGCCTGGGAAGCCCATGCCCTGGATGATACCGAGCTCGTAATCGAGGCGTTCGAAATAGGTCTCGCGACTGGCATAAAGTTGAGGCGCCGCCTCGAGCCGGGCCTCCAGCCCTTCTTTGGCCTGCAGTTTCAGCTCGTCGATCTCGGACCGCGATCCGTCGCCAAAATTGGGCAAAATGGGCGCATGTTTGGTCGCTCGAATGCCGCAACGCCGGGCGATTTCTGCGGTGGTTTCAATCGCTTCCGGCAAGTCAGCGAACAGTTCACGCATTTCAGCATCGGTCTTGAGATATAGCTGACCTTGAACCTGCTGTCGGTCTTCCTGTCCGAGATAGGCGCCATTGGCGATGCACATCATCACATCATGCGCTTCGGCATCCTCTGCTTTCATAAAGCGGACATCATGAGTCGCCACGATGGGCAGATCGAGTTCATAAGCGAGCGCCAGTAAGCCGGGTTCGGTTTGCGCTTCCTTCGGCGAGCCATGACGTGTGATCTCGACATAACAGCGGCCGGAAAACTGCTCTGTGAGCGTCTCTAGCGCCGCCCTGGCCTCCGCCATCTTGCCACGCAGAAGATGCCGGGCGACCTCGCCTTCAGCGCCGCCGGTCAAGACGATCAGACCCTCGGTCTTCTCTTCCAGATAGCGTTTGTGAATGCGCGGCACGCCATCCTCGGCGTCGAGATAGGCGAAGGAGGAGAGCGCCATCAACCGCTCATATCCGACCTTGTTCTGGGCATAGAGGGTCAGCCGGGTAATCGTCTCCTGATGCGCGCCATCCGTGACATCGAAACAGACCGCCATGATCGGCTGCACTCCGGCACCGGACAGGCTTTCAGCCAGTTCCAGGGCGCCGAACAGATTGTTGCGATCGGTCACCGCCACTGCGGGCATGGCCTGGTCGACGCACCATTTGGTCAGACCCTTTGTCGTGATCATGCTCTCCAGCAGAGAGAAAGAGGTTCGAACCGACAAATGGATGAATGGCATTTGACTCAAAGAGCACTCCTGACCCGAATTCAGCACCTGCCTTCTGCTGACCTGATTCTGGACCCTGAAACCAGATCACATATGCGCTGCGATGCTAGAGAAGATCAGTAGCAGAAAAAGGCAAAGAACAAAAGCAGAACTTTCGGGCGCTCAGCTGAATTCTGTGAGTTTCCCATCCTTCAGGGTCAGGACGCGGTCCATATGTTGCGTCAGCGCCATATTGTGGGTCGCCACCAGCACCGCTGCGCCCTCGCTCCGTGCCATCCGGATGAGGCTTTCGAACACCCGCTCCGTCGTTGCCGGGTCGAGATTGCCGGTCGGTTCATCAGCAATCACCAGGCGCGGATCATTGACGAGCGCCCGGGCAATCGCGACGCGTTGCTGCTCGCCTCCTGACATCTGACCGGGCTGATGCGTCAGCCGCTCTGACAGGCCCATATCGGCCAGTAAGGCATCGGCTTTTACCCGCGCCTTGCCGCGCGACAGACCGCCCACCATGAGCGGCATGGCAACATTATCGCGAGCATTAAATTCCGGCAGTAAGTGATGGAATTGATAAACAAAGCCCAGTTTCTCGCGGCGTAGGCGCGTACGTCCGGCATCATTGAGGCTCATACAGTCTTCCCCTTCGAGAAAGACTTGCCCGCCTTCCGGTTTTTCCAACAGGCCTGCCGTATGTAGCAAGGTCGACTTGCCCGACCCGGATGGTCCCACCAGGCCGACCAGTTCGCCCGGATTAAGCACCAGATTGGCGCCTTCCAGCACTTTCAGAACGCCCGCTTCAGACTTGTATTCGCGGACAATGTTTCTGAGTTCCAGCACCGTGGTCATTATTCAAACCTCAGCGCTTCAACCGGATCGAGCCGCGCCGCGGCCCAGGCCGGCCAGATTGTGACCAGCATGGACATGGACATAGCCCAGAGCGTCACGAAGGTAACCTCGAACCAGTTCAGCTCTGCCGGCAAACCGTCCAGGCCGTAAACGGTCGGCGGGAACAGGTCGCGTTGAATGACCCAGCTAATCGAGTTGATCACGACATCTATGTTCAGCACCACAATCACGCCGAGCAGTGCGCCAATCAGCGCCCCCGTCAGGCCGAGCAAAGCGCCAATCATCAGAAAGATACGCATCACCGATCCGCGCGAGGGTCCGACGGCGCGCAGAATTGCGATATCCCGGGGCTTGTTCTTCACCAGCATCACGACGCCGGTAATGATATTGAGCGCGGTGATCATGATCAGGATCAGCATGATGATCATCATCATGGACCGTTCGGTGTTCAGCGCTGCAAAATAGGCCTCATGGCGCGACTTCCAATTGCGCACGGGAAGGCGATAATTCATCGCCTCTAAAATGTCCTGTTCCGCCTGTTCGGTCTGCATCGCTTCTGGGACGCGAATATCGATCTTGTCATAGACATCCTTGCGTCCGAAAAACAGTTGCGCCTGCTCGATCGGCATCAGAATGAAGAGCTGATCCAGCTGCACGCTGCCGGTCTGGAAGAAATGGCCAACCGTATAAACTTTGTTGCGCGGCAATCTCCCAAACGGACCCTGGATTCCATCAGGAGCAATCAAGGTGACCTTGGCCCCTGGATAGAGGCCCAGATCTGCGGCCAGGAACCGGCCCATCATGATCACATCGCCGCCATTGCGGCCTTCGCCAAAGCCGAATGCCTAGGCCGCTTCTGCACCACCTTCCAGGAAAGGCAGATCATCGAGATCTTCCAGCCGAACGCCGCGGACTAAAGCGCCTCTTTGATTGCGTTCGCTCGAGGCTAGGACCTGTTGTTCAATAATGGGCATGGCCAGATCGACCGTAGCGAGATTTTGGAACCGTTCTGCCAACTCATCGACGCTGTCCTCTGGTTCATCCTGAGTCGTGACGTAAATATGCCCTTCGCCGCCCAGTAAGGCATCCAACAGGGTCGCGCGGAAACCGCTCATCACCGACATCACCACGATCAACGCCATTACAGCGAGCAGGATGCCAATAAAGGACACGATCGAAACGACCGACACGCCGCCATTGGCCCGTGTCGCGCGCAAATAGCGCCACGCCAAGGTCCGTTCAACTTGTCCAAAAGGGGTAGCCCGGCTCATGATTTGAGGCCTATTGCGGAAATATGGACAAATCGTGATGACGGGACCGCGATGCGCATTAGCCGCTCGTCAGCTTATTGATTGCCGACTCCAGCGACAGATCTTCCTTCTCCCCCGTCGCACGGCGTTTCAGCTCAACCGTCCCCGATTTCACACCGCGCGGTCCGACGGTGATCTGCCAAGGCAGGCCGATCAATTCCATACGCGCAAATTTCGGCCCGGCCCGGTCGGCGGTTTCGTCATAGAGCGGGTCCTTGCCGGCGGCAGACAGTTTCGCATAAGCCTCGTCGGCGACGCCAGCGACATCGTCGGCATCCGGCTTCATCGAGATGATTCCGGCCCCGAATGGCGCCACTTCATCCGGCCAGATAATGCCATTCTCATCATGGCTGGCTTCGATAATCGCACCGACACAGCGCGAGACGCCAATGCCGTAAGAGCCACCATGAATGGTGACCAGATCGCCATCCTTGGTCTGAACCTCGGCCTTTAGCGGGTCGGAATATTTGGTACCGAAATAGAAAATATGACCGACTTCAATCCCGCGCGCCTTGATCTGACGCTCAGCTGGCAGCGCATTGAACGCGGCTTCATCATGCTTCTCATCGGTCGCCGCATAAAATTGCGTCCGCTTGGTCATTTCGGTTTCCAGCGCGGCCAGATCGTCAAAGTCGAAGTCCGCCCCGGGCGCCGGCACATCGAGCACCGATTTATCACAATAGACTTCGCTTTCGCCACTATCCGCGAGGATCAGGAATTCATGGCTGAGATCGCCGCCAATCGGGCCAGGATCAGCCTGCATCGGGATAGCCGTGATGCCCATTCGATAAAACGTGTTGAGATAGGCGGCAAACATTTTCTGATACGAAATCCGCGCATCGGCTTCGGACAGATCGAAACTATAGGCGTCCTTCATCAGAAATTCGCGTCCACGCATAATCCCGAACCGGGGCCGGATCTCGTCCCGGAATTTCCATTGCTGGTGATAGAGATTGATGGGCAGCGCTTTATAGCTTTTCACGAATGACCGGAAGATATCGGTGATCATCTCTTCATTGGTCGGACCATACAGCATGTCGCGATCATGCCGGTCGGTAATGCGCAGCATCTCTTCGCCATAATCATCATAGCGTCCGGATTCGCGCCACAGATCGGCCTGCTGCAGGGTCGGCATGAGCATTTCAATGGCGCCGGCGCGGTCCATTTCTTCGCGGACGATCTGTTCAGTCTTTTTCAGGACCCGAAACCCGAGCGGCAACCAGGAATAAATCCCGGCCCCATTCTGGCGCACCATTCCGGTGCGAAGCATCAGCTTATGACTGGCAATCGTGGCGTCCGAAGGAACATCTTTCGAAACGGGAATGAAATATCGGGAGAGGCGCATGAGCGTATCTTTTTGATCCGTTTGAGACTTTTCATCCTGTTATGCACACACGGTCAGCTTGGCTAGAGGCAAGTGCGGTGCTTGACGCCGCGCCGAATGCTGGCAGGACTAGGCCCATGCTTCTCTGGGACGTGACTTTTCGCTTTGCGACGATGACCATTCTGCTGCTGACCGCAGCGCTGTCGCTCCGCGACGCCCGGCATTTATTGCAAGGCCGCCTCGCGGCCGTCCTGAGTATCAGTTTGGCCAGCATGTTGGCGCACACCTTGCCAGAAGCTTTGGTTCGGCCATTTGCCTGGCAAGCTACTGCCTGGGCGATACACACGCTCAACATCACCATGTTGTGGCTATTTGGCCTGTCACTGATCGTGGATGGCTTCAAGCTGAAACCCACTCACTGGGCAATCGTCATTGGACACCTGCTCGTTTTAGGGGTGCTGCAATTAGCCCTGGAGACCGATCTGCCGCTCCCCGAGTTTTGGTTGGTATTGATCAACCGCTCGATCCAGCTGGGCGTGCTCGCGCATCTCTTTTGGATCTGTATCAAGGGTTATCGGGATGACCTCGTTGAACAACGCCGGCGCACGCGGCTCTGGTTCATGCTCGCAGGCTCCGTCGCGGCCATCGTCATCGTCGGCGGGGAAACTGCGCAATATTTCGTCACCGGAGCGGCACCGGATCCGGAATGGTTTAAAATTGCAAGGGTTCTGATTATTTTCCCGATCACAGTGTTCGCGGCGCTCTGGTTCCTGCGTCTCCAGCCCGAGCAGTTTTTGTTTGAGACCGTGCGACCAAGTATCGTGCCTGAACCGGCGATCGCCCCCAAAGATCAGGCCACACATACGCGGCTCGTCGCGGCGATGGAAGATGAGAAACATTACCGCGAACAAGGCCTCGGCATTGGCGACCTTGCGGCAAAACTGAACGTCCCCGAGCACCAGCTGCGCGCGCTGATCAATAAAGGTCTCGGCTATCGCAATTTTGCGTCTTTCCTGAACCAGTATCGCCTGGCCGAAGCCAAAACCGCATTGGCCGATCCGGAACAGGCTCGAACGCCGATCCTGACCATTGCGATGGATGTCGGTTACGCGTCGCTGGCAACCTTCAATCGCGCGTTCAAGACGGAAGAAAACACGACGCCGAGCGCGTTTCGCGCTGCCGCCCTGGAATCGGCTGCGCAATCTTGAAAAACCATCCTCATTTTTGAAATTGTGACCTCATTTTCGCGGATGCGGAGAGACTTTGCCCAATTTCTGATTGTCTGACCTCATCAAAAGTCGAGGAGACAAAAAATGGAAATATTACCGTTCTTTACCGATTATCTGGGGCCCCGCATTCTGGGCGGCATTCAGTTTGAATCGACCCGATATGCCATGGGCACGCTGGTCACGTTTTTTGTCCTCTGGATTGTCCTGCATCGCTTCATCGAAACCCGCAAAATCCGCAAGGCAACGCCCCGGGCGAAGCAGATTCAGATGGAATTGAAACACTCTTTCAAGACCGTCTGTGTCTTCGTTGCGATGGATATTTTCATCTTTGAAGCGGCGGATATCGGCCTGTTTCAAAAGTATGATGATTTCGCCGAATATGGCATGCTTTGGTTCTATGTTTCGATCCCGCTCCTGATCATCCTGCACGATGCCTATTTCTATTGGACGCATCGCCTGATGCACACCGCAAAACTCTACAAGCGCACGCATATGCAGCATCACCGCTCGCACAACCCGACGCCCTTCACAGCCTATAATTTTGCCGCGGCGGAAGCCGTGATCGAATACATGTACGTGCCGATCGCGCTCATGCTGATCCCGACGCACAGCCTGGCCCTCTACATTGTGCTCGCGATCATGATCTTCAAAAATGCCCTGGCGCATAGCGGCTATGAAGTCTTCCCGCGCAGCTGGGCCCGGATGCCGGTTCTCGGACGGCTCACCACCGTCACGCATCATGACATGCACCATGAGCGCGGAACCGGGAATTTCGGCTTCTACTTCACCTGGTGGGATCGCTGGATGGGCACCGAGCATCCGAACTATCTCGAGCGTCTCGATGAACAGGAAGCCCGCGCCCAGGCCATCAAAGCGGCCCGCCGCGAAGCCAAGAAACGGCCCCAGATGGTGCCGGCCGAATAGGCAAAACCATCTCTCGACTCACTCCCCCAGCCGGTACATTCGAGTACCGGCTTCTTTTTTTGAGGAATCGACAGGCTGCGTTCAGGGTAATAGGACTTTTCTTTCATCCTGCGGTAGAGGCCTCCCGATTAAGCGGTTCTTTTTCATTTGCTTTTTTGCTGTCGCGCTCAGTGCGCTCGCCGCCTGTTCAGCGCCTCAGTCTGGCGACACAGCGACCATTGCTGTCGCGACGAATTTCAAGACCACGCTGGAACAGCTCGAGTCCGACTTTGAAGCGCGCAGTGGCCTTATGGATCGGCTGCGATTCAATCGCTCGACCGGCTCGATCGCAAAGCCGCGTGGCACTCCAAACTTGTCTATGGCGAAAGCGTTGGCCAGGCCTTCGCCTTTGTCAGCACCGGCAATGCCGAAATTGGCCTCGTGTCCGCCGCGCAAGTGTTGGCGCTACCGGACGCGTCCGAGGGCAGCTATTGGCTCATCCCGCACCAATTGCACGACCCGATCGCACAAGACGCCGTTCTGCTCGACCATGGTCAGGATAATGCGGTCGCCGCCGCCTTTCTGACCTATCTCAAGACGTCAGACGCGCGCGATATCATACGCAGCAGCGGGTATCGCCTGCCATGAGCCTGCCTGACCTTACCGCACTCTGGCTCACCGCCCGTCTCGCACTCGTGACGACCGTCGTCCTGCTCATCATCGGCACGCCGCTGGCCTGGTGGCTGGCCCAGACGCGGTCGCGGTTCAAGCCAGCAATTGAAGCGCTGATCGCCCTGCCGCTCGTCCTGCCGCCGACCGTCCTAGGTTTCTATCTCTTGATTGCGATGAGCCCGAATGCGCCGTTTGGCGGGTTCTGGCTCGCGGCCACGGGCGACACGTTGAGCTTCTCCTTTGCTGGTCTCGTTATCGGCTCGGTCGTCTATTCCTTCCCGTTCATGATCCAGCCCTTGCAGAGCGCCTTTGAAGGCCCCGTCCAGCAGGCCATGCGTACCGCTGCCAGTCTGCGCGCGTCACGGATCGACGCCTTTTTCTCTGTCGCTGTGCCGATGTCCGCGCGCGGCTTTGTCACCGCCATTGTCCTCTCTTTCGCGCACACCCTCGGCGAGTTTGGCGTCGTGCTTATGGTCGGCGGCAACATACCGGATCGTACGCGCGTTGCGTCGATTGAGATTTATGAGAATGTTGAGACGCTGAACTATGCCGATGCGCACGCGCTCTCGCTGATCCTCCTGGTTATTTCCTTTGTGACCCTGTTCTGCGTCTTCCTATTCAATAAACGGTTCCCGGCCCATGTCCGGTTCTGATCTCTCCCTCGCCGCCGAGATCGCTCTGGACGATTTCACGCTGGCCCTGGACACACGGGTACCGCTCAACGGAGTGACCGCTGTGTTCGGCCCCAGCGGCAGCGGCAAGACCAGCCTGCTCAATCTGGTCGCCGGTTTCCTGCGCCCAGATCGCGGAGAGATCCTCTTCGGCGAGACGGCTTGGGCCCGAGCTCGACCGAAGACCTGGGTGCCGCCGCATCGCCGCGCGGTCGGCACCGTGTTCCAGGATGCACAGCTCTTTCCGCACCTCTCCGTGAGTGGCAATCTCGATTATGCCGACAAGCGGGCGGATACCGAAGCGCCAGGCTACCCGCGCGCCAAGATTTTCGACGCCATGGCGCTCGGCCCCCTGCTGGACCGCGAGGTGCAAACTCTGTCCGGTGGCGAACGCCAGCGCGTCGCGATCGCGCGGACCCTGCTGACCCGCCCGCGCCTCTTGCTGCTGGACGAGCCGCTCTCCGCGCTGGACGGCGCCCGAAAAGCCGAACTCGTCCCCTTCCTGGAAACGCTGAAGACCGACTTCGCCTTGCCGACCCTCTATGTCAGCCATGATGTTGATGAAGTCAGCCGGATTGCGGATCGGGTGATCATGCTGGAGGCGGGTCGGGTCATCGCGGAAGGCGGTACCGATGAAGTGCTCAGCCGGTTCGGTCTGGAAGCTGGTCGTAATCCGTGCGAAAAGGCGAGTGTCTTGCGCGGCACACTCGATCAAAGCGCCGCCCAGGACGACTTAATCGCTGTCCGGGTCGGCGAGGCGGTCCTGTGGCTGGCCGCGGATATTGACCTTGCGCAGGGTTCAGACGTGCGCCTGAAGATCCCGGCCCGGGATGTCTCACTGGCGCTAGAGCCCCCGACCGGGATCAGTATTCAGAACATGCTCGCCGCAACCGTAACCTCGATCGAACCAACCAAACGCCCAGCCTTTCAGGCCGTTTCTTTGACGGTCGGCACACAAGCCTTGCTGGCCATCGTTACTCGCAAAGCGGTGGGCGACCTCGACCTGGCGCCGGGCCGCGCGGTCTACGCTTTGATCAAGAGCGCGACCTTCCATCACTAACCCGCTTGAGCCTGCGGTTTGTCCTGCTCGTGCTGAAGTTCCAGAATCTCCCGCCCGAGGAAGAAGGAGATCGCGGTCCGAATAAGCACCAGAAGCCCAACAAAAATCAGATCCGTCAGCTCGCGTGTGATCACCGTATGGATGATGTCCGACGCGATCATGAATTCGAGCCCAGTCAGGATATACGTGCCGAGAATGGTCCGCGCCGCGCTGAGATTGTTCAAATTCCTGGTCAGGCCGATGCCATGGCGCAACCCCGCCAGAAGACGAAACAAAGCCACAAAGAAACCAAACAGGATCAGCGCCACGCCGATCAGGTCGATGCAAATGGCCAGGCCCTCCAGCGCGTGCGCAACCGGTTCATCCAATCCGAATGGCAAGTGTTCCAGCGACGTCCCGCCGGTCATGCCGTCCATCATGTGGGCTTTCTCTTCGCTGGCCATCACAATAGTTCCGCGTCTGTGATCACTTCGACGAGAGATGGGCCATCATGCGCGATCGCCCTGGCCAGGGCCTCGTCCAGTTGATCGCGGGTCTTCACCTGCTCGCCCATGCCGCCGCAAGAGCGGGCAAAGCCGGCGAAACTCGGATTGACCAGGCTGGTCTGCCAGACTTCGAACTCAGCGGCTTTTTGCTCCTTGGAGATTTTTCCGAGCTCGGAATTGTTCATCAGGACATGCGTGATG
>ERZ1740072.811-NODE-811-length-12272-cov-5.874437_pt1 | contig 12272 bp, 10 predicted proteins | sample MGYA00581733_ERZ1740072 | MGnify/ENA primary metagenome ERZ1740072 (study PRJEB43018, sample SAMN04849741) | marine metagenome | isolation source: floating plastic debris | place: Pacific Ocean | collected 2008-08-30 | study: EMG produced TPA metagenomics assembly...
CGACGGCATGGTCGAAGAGGTGGACGAAGAAAACCAACGCCTCAAGGTGACCGTCTCCATCTTTGGCCGCGAAACGCCGGTCGAGCTGGAATTCACACAAGTGAATAAGCAAACCTAAGGCGAATTGACCGCAGTAAGCTTAGAGTATGGCTGGGACCTTCACGGGTTCCGGCCATTTTTGTTTTGGGCCGCGATCGGCAAACTGGATTCAGGCTCGTCCAGCTTGGGGTGTTTCCCGCGCGCGATCAAAACCCGCCTGCTGTTGGCCGGAATTACAGCGCTTCTTCTCAAATCGGCAGTCTACCATAAATAGTAGTGGATAACTCTGTGAACACTATTGACGGGTCTGACCGACTCACGACTAATTGTAGGGATAAGCACACCATATTGGTGTTCCATGCAATAAATAGAGTGTATCTTGGGGGATATCATGAGCTTTAAAGGCATTAAGGACTCGCTGCCGTGGCTGGTGCCATCGGTTGTCATCGCAGCGGTCGGAACTGGATATTTGAAAACTGTCTATGACGCTCCGCCGGTGGCTGCGCCTGCAACACAGGCTGATGCGACCGCCGCATCCGAAGCGCAAATCGAACGCCTGCAAGCCGCCCTTGACGCTGTATTGCTGGCGAACGCGAAAGAAGAGATCGTTGCGCGTCAGGCGACGTCAGCCGATGCGCTGGTTGAGTTACCCAAACCGGCGCCACGCGCCGAGCCGGAGGTCGCCGCAGTAGAGCCGGTCGCCACACCAGCGCAGCCTGAACCTGTAGATGATCGAGTGGCTGCTTTGACGACACCGCACTCCGCAGCCAAGTTGTTCACTTCTGGTCAGGCCGCAGCAGAAGATGCCGCGCGCTGCATGGAAGATCTGCGTAACCTGACATCGCAAGCGGTTGTGTATTTTCCAAGCGGTGGCGTGACCGCGGATGAAGGTGGCGTAGAGCAAGGGCGATTGATTGGTCTTGTCGCACAATCCTGCGAAGGTGTGCGGATCAAGGTCGAAGGCCATTCCGACGCAACTGGTGATCCCGCTGCCAACCTGCGCCTGAGCGAACAGCGTGCACTGCAAGTGATCCAGCGGATTGCGGCATCTGGCATTGATACCAGCATGTTCTTTGCCGAAGGCGCGGGCGATCGTCGTCCTTCTGGCGTGGTGGGTCCACAGTCGCGGGCGTTCTATGACCGTCGCGTTGAGTTTGAAGTGGTGGAAAACGTGACCCGCGTTGCAGCGCGCGCACCCGGCACGGCCAAGCCTTGGGCGAACGCCACGTGCGTAACAGCACTTGAGCGTGCGGCGTCTGGTACCTCGCTGTTCTATGCGCCACGTTCCGTTTCGTTGCAGTCCCAGGACCTGGACACAGCGCTTCAACTTGCTTCGCTGGCCACCGAATGCCCGCATGCCCGCCTGCGCGTGGTTGGTCATTATTCAGCGGACATTCAGGCCCGAGAAGACATGCGCACCGGCCTTTTGCGGGCCAAGGCACTGATGGCAATGCTGGTTGGACGGGGCATTCCGTCTGAACAAATCATTATCGCTGCCCACTCACGTCCCCTTAACGAGTCAGGGCTGCCCGGTAGCCGGGTCAACTTCGACGTGATCCTCGAAGAAAAATAGGTTCAGGCCGCAAGCTGGCCGAAGCCCCAACATTTCGGCTTGATAATGATCCAGAGGCGCTGTATCCGGCGCCTCTGTCACGTTTGGTGACATCCCATGTGGGAGGCGAGGGCAACGCGTTGTCCAGACCGGACCACATCAACCATATCCCGGCGTCGCGACGTGCGGGAGTTGAAAAGGAGATTGGCACATGGCCAAGAAACTCGTCGGGACGATGAAGCTGCAAGTTAAAGCAGGTCAGGCAAACCCGTCCCCACCCGTCGGCCCCGCATTGGGTCAACGCGGCATTAACATCATGGAATTCTGCAAGGCCTTCAACGCCAAGACCGCAGATATGGAGCCCGGCGCGCCGTGCCCGACCGTGATCACCTACTATCAGGACAAATCCTTCTCGATGGATATCAAGACGCCGCCAGCGTCCTACTATCTGAAGAAGGCCGCCAAGGTGAAATCCGGTGCCAAGACGCCATCGCGCGAAACCATCGGTACGGTGACAGCCGCGCAGGTGCGTGAAATCGCCGAAGCGAAAATGGCCGATCTGAACGCCAACGACATCGATGGCGCAATGCAGATCATCCTGGGCTCTGCCCGCTCTATGGGCATCGAGGTGAAGTAAGATGGCAAAATACGGAAAACGCACAACCGCCGCCCGCGAGGCATTCGCAGGCAAGTCTGACGTGACAGTTGAAGAGGCGGTAAGCCTCGTCAAAGGCAACGCGAAAGCAAAGTTCGACGAGACAATCGAAATTTCGATGAACCTTGGCGTTGATCCCCGCCACGCGGACCAGATGGTCCGTGGTGTGGTTGGTCTGCCCAACGGCACAGGCAAAGACGTCCGCGTCGCGGTCTTTGCCCGTGGCCCCAAAGCGGAAGAAGCTGAAAAGGCTGGCGCGGACATCGTTGGTGCTGAGGACCTGATGGAAACCATCCAAGGCGGCAAGATCGAATTTGATCGCTGTATCGCCACACCAGACATGATGCCCATCGTGGGCCGTCTGGGTAAGGTACTTGGCCCGCGCAACCTGATGCCAAACCCCAAGGTTGGCACCGTGACGATGGACGTTGAAACTGCGGTTAAAGCGGCCAAAGGCGGCGAAGTGCAGTTCAAGGTCGAAAAGGCCGGTGTGATCCACGCAGGTATTGGCAAGGCGTCGTTTGACGAAGCCAAGCTGATCGAAAACGTGCGCGCCTTTGTCGGTGCTGTGGCCAAGGCCAAGCCAGCTGGTTCCAAGGGTACGTACATGAAGAAAGTCTCGCTCAGCTCGACCATGGGCCCGGGCGTGAGCGTCAACGTAGACAGCGCCGCCACCGAGTAACCGGGGCACACATTACAAGTTTAGAAAACCGGGCTGCCTTTGCAGTCCGGTTTTTTTGTGCCCGAGCGCTGAATTTTCACCGAAGGGCGCAAAGTCGTGTAGGATTGCACAACAGAATGGGGGGGATGACTGCGATGGGCGACAACAAGCCGTGGGAAAAGTATTTTTCGGATGAGGCCAAGGCCCTGGATGCTGGCAAGTTGGCAGCGCAAACCCTGCCGCAGATGCTTGATCTGGCGGTTGCGAAATATGCAAACAAACCTGCTCTGACGACGATCCTGCCCACGGGGGCTGACACCACCGTCACTTACAGCCAGTTAAAAGATCACGCAGCGGATTTTGCGTCCTATCTGCGTGAGGAATTGAAACTTGCTCAGGGCGACACGGTGGCAATCATGTCCCCGAATTGTATCGGGTTTGGCGTAACCTCCCTCGGGATTTCCATGGCCGGGTGTATCGGAACGAACGTCAACCCTCTCTACACCCCAAGCGAGCTTGAACATCAGCTTAATGACAGCAAGGCCAAAGCCATCGTGATCATTGATCTATTCGGCGACAAGCTGGACCAGATCATTGGCAACACGGGTGTCAAACACGTTGTTACCCTGTCCATCGTGGATTTCTTTCCCGGTCTCAAAAAGATGTTGCTGGGATTTGTGCTCAAACGCATCCGCAAAGTCATTCCGGACATGCGCACCAATCACACAAAGCTGGCTGATGCGCTGTCGATGGGTCGCAAGCATGCCAGCGGACGAGATCTGGCCGCCTATACCTCTGGGATCACTGGCGACTCTGTCGCGTTGTATCAGTATACCAGTGGCACGACCGGGCGTAGCAAAGGCGCCGAGTTGTCCCACCTCGCGATCCTGACCAACGCTGAGCAAGGCAGGTTGATGGCGACCGAGATCATTAGGGAAGGGCAGGAGATCGCACTTGTTGCGTTGCCGCTTTATCATATCACGGCCTTCAGTTTGATCTTTGTATCTGGCCTCGCGGTTGGGGGGCATTGCGTTCTGGCACCCAGCCCCCGCCCACCGTCAAACCTCAAGGCTGCATTTGAAAAGTACCAGATCACATGGTTCACCGGCATCAATACGCTCTTTGCCGGGCTGATGGCCGAGCCGTGGTTTGATCGCAAGCTTTTTGCCAATATCCGGTTTTGCGGGTCTGGTGGGGCAGCTCAGCAAACGGGTGTCGCGCAGAAATGGCAGGAGGCCACTGGCGTGGAAATCTTGCAGGGCTACGGGATGACGGAAGTGTCCGGTATCCTTACCTTCAACCCGCCGGGTCACAATCGCCTTGGCAAGGTCGGTGTTCCGGTTCCGGGCGCGGTCGTGCGCACCGTGGATGATGAGGGCAATGATGTACCTGCGGGCGAACCCGGTGAGGTGATCGCCAAGACACCGTCGATGATGATGGCCTACCTCGACAATCCGGACGCGACGGCCGGGGTCCTGAAGGATGGCTGGTATTACTCTGGCGATGTCGGCGTCATGGACGAAGATGGGTTCCTTGAGATCGTGGACCGGAAGAAGGACATGATCCTCGTTTCGGGTTTCAACGTGGCACCCAACGAGATCGAGGACGTGATTTCGACGTTGCCGGGCGTGGTACAAGTCGGCGTTGTTGGGATACAGCATGAAAAGACCGGAGAGGCGCCTGTCGCCTTTGTGGTCCGTTCTGATGATAGCCTGACCGAAGAGGCGATCCTTGAAGCCTGCAGGGCGCAGTTGACCAATTACAAGATCCCTAAGGAATTGCGCTTTGTGGATGATGTACCTGTCACCCTGTCAGGCAAAGTTTTGCGGCGGCAGTTGCGTGAGGATCACTTTGGTTGATCTTGTGGCGCTGCACGCTGTAGCGTTTGGCGGCACTCAAAAAATCGATGGTCCCCGGTGTGTCCGACGGCGTGCACCGGGGACTTTGGTTTAGGTCTGTCCGTGCGGCACCGTAATACTCAACACACCTTGCGCCAAACCGTCCCGCCCCACAATCGGGCGGTGATCCTGCCCGCGCAGGACAACATCAATCACATGAGTGCCGGGTGCCAGGGGGCCGATCTCAACCGTCGGGAAATAGGCTGACGCCACCTTTTCCCCGTTTACATGAACGTGAGCATGCCCGACTGGCACGGCCTCTGCCTCGGGTACGCAAAGTTCGGTGAACATGAACTCGGTGGTGTCGAGGGACAGGCGATACCGACCGGCTCCGAGAGCCTCAGCTTCGATGTTGACCGTCGGTGGAGTGATGGCGTCCGGCAGGATCAGGAAGACCGCGCGTGGCGGCCTTCCTTTGGCGTTGACGATAGGGGCAGCGATCACAAGGCTTCCAAGCAAAAGCGCAATGATGCAGGGCCCGATGTTCAGTCTTGAGAAGAAGGCACGACCGAACATCAGACCGCCCTCATCCGCTGGGCCGGTGCAACACGATGCGCGATGGGCAATGCGCGTCCGGCAAGAAGTATGACGATCAAAGCGCCGTAAAGGTTGGCGTGAAACAGTGGGGTTTCACCTAGCACGATGGCCAGAAACGTGATGGCCCCAAGGATCGCCAACGCCACGGGCCGCACCAGCCGTCCGGTGACAAGCAGCGCGCCACATAGGATTTCGACCCCGGTCATGACTAGCGCAATTACAGGCATCGGCAGGCTGAAAGTTGGCATTTCGCTGTGCTCAAGAATAGCGATCAGCAGTGTGGGCTGGGTCAGCTTGAAGGCGAGACCCAGATAGACGAACCCGACCCCGATCAGAATATGTGACACGCGCCACAGGATCTGGCGGTAGGGGGCGATCACCCGCTCTGCACCATCAATGTCAAAGACATGATCGCAAGAAAAGCGGCCAGCGCCCAAGGCAACAAGGATCAGCCCTGGGGCCGCGAAATGTGGTGCATAGGACCAGAACGCGGATCCAAAGATCACAGGACCAGCAAGTGACAGGCCGATCAAAGCTATGCCGCAAGCACGTGTTGCAAGACCAGCGATGAGCAGCGTGCCAAGGATCACCTGCAAAAGGATCAGCACGTCCGCGCCCGCAACATTGGTCAGTTGCATGTCAGGGACCATGAACGTCGGGGTGATCCAGGGGGCGGTGCCATGGCGGGGCAGGCCGCCAAAGGCCGCCAGTATCAGCATCGCGGCAAGGCCAAGGCGCAGAACAAGCGGCCCAAAGTCACCGAATTTTTTCCAAACCGGTTGGATAAAGCGATCCTCGACAACCGCGATGACGGGCTCAAGCCGCAATGCGACGAGGGTCAGGGCGAAACCCACAACGGCGGCTAGTCCCAGCCATAGCTGGCTGCGGAACAGGGGCGGGGTAGGGGTGCGCGACAATTCCGCGATTTCGTCGGGTGTCAGAAGCCAAGCTTCGTGGGCTGCGATTGGGGTCGAAAGGCAAAGGAGGACTGGTAGCGCGGCGGTCAACCGCGCCATACTGAAATGACGTTTCATTTGAATCTCCTGCGAGAAATTAGGTTTTAATGTCTAAAATGCGAAGTGCCAGAACCCAAAAAGGACTGGGTCGTCTTGAAAATTTGGTCTTTTAAATTTGGACGGCGGAACGTTTCATCGTCTCTGTCGTCGTACGAGCAATGTATGTGGCCTGTTTACGGCGACCAAGTCAGGAACTCCCTACCTTGGGTAGAAACCCGCGCATGACCATGGGTGCCGCATTCAGGTATTGGTTGTCGTTGCAAAAGAGGCGGGGCTGTGGATAAGGACAGCATGAGTGATCCGCGGACAAGAGACCAAGGTGTTTTTGGCGTTGGTTGAAAGTGTTGTAAACACGAGCTGATCTACCCGCCTGTTCCGCCTTACCCCTTGGCATCGCGCCACAAACCCTCTAACCACCGCCGCAAGGATGCATCCGTGATTCGGGCGCGCCCTTATTTCGTCCGAGACGGTGGGTGAGGCGTACCTCATAAATCCTGCCCGAGGCGGGAACAGACCTTTCTTCCAGATGCTCCGTCAGAGCCTCTGGCGGTCTTGGACCCGTGTATTTCGAGGACCAAACCGCCGGAGTGATCCGGTGCTACTTGAGCCGGGGGGTTCGCCCCTCAAAAACTGGAGAAAACTGTGGATAGAGCCCAGAAAGAGAAAGTGGTCGAGGAACTCGGCCAGATCTTTGAAAGCTCTGGCGTCGTTGTGGTTGCCCACTACGCCGGTCTGACAGTTGCCGAGATGCAAGACCTGCGTGCCCGTGCACGCGACAACGGGTCGAGCGTTCGTGTTGCCAAAAACAGGCTCGCCAAAATCGCCCTTGATGGGAAGCCATGCGCAAGCATTGCGGACTATCTGACGGGCATGACCGTTCTGACCTTCTCTGAAGACCCTGTGGCAGCTGCCAAAGTGTCCGAAGACTTCGCCAAGGAAAACGACAAGTTCGTCATCCTCGGCGGTGCAATGGGTGAGAGCGCTCTGGACCGGGCCGGTGTTACGGCTGTGTCGAAAATGCCTTCGCGCGAGGAGCTTATCGCTACCATCGCTGGCATGCTTGGCGCACCTGCATCGAATATCGCCGGGTCTATTGGCGCACCTGCAAGCAACATCGCGTCCATCTTGTCCACAATCGAGGACAAGGCGGCCGCATAAGGCAAACGTCTGATTGGCGTGTGAACACCTCACGCGTTGGAACACACTGTAAACGGAAAGAGCTGATACAATGGCTGATCTGAAAGCACTCGCAGAAAGCATCGTGGGTCTGACCCTGCTGGAAGCACAAGAACTGAAAACGATCCTCAAGGACGAGTACGGCATCGAGCCCGCCGCTGGCGGCGCTGTGATGATGGCTGGCCCTGCAGACGCCGGTGGCGCTGCTGAGGAAGAGAAGTCGGAATTCGACGTTGTCCTGAAAAACGCAGGCGCGTCGAAAATCAACGTCATCAAAGAAGTCCGCGGCATCACAGGGCTGGGCCTGAAAGAAGCCAAAGACCTGGTCGAAGCCGGTGGCAAGATCAAAGAAGGCGTCGACAAAGCCGAAGCCGAAGACGTCAAAGCCAAGCTGGAAGCAGCTGGCGCAGAGGTCGAACTGGCCTAAGTCGGTTTTTCTTTGCGAGACAAAGAGCGGCGGTTCCGAAAGGGGCCGCCGTTTTTCGTTTGCGCGGTGCGTGCGCGCAACGGTTAACGCTGCGTTTGCGGGCAGGGGGCGGAACACAGGAGTTAACGCCTATTTTTATGGCAAAAGGGCGATGCACAGGCCGTACACAAGCTGTGCACTATCTGTACACCGTGCGTGCACCGTGGCCGGGGTTAACGGGGCGCGCGGTGGGGAGTGTTAACGGTCAGTTAACGGCGGCTTCGCAGTCGGAAACGGGCATTCGTGTGAAGCACAAGAACCGGCGCAGGGGCGCGTGCCTTATCGGATGCTACGATCTCGTTTCTTCGGGGAAGGCGCTGGCGTAAAAGAACGCGCCATCTGCGAGAACTTCATCAACCGTTTCACAGGTGACTGCTTTTTGGTTCTTGCTGACCGCATAGACCATGGACAGGTCGCACAGCTGGTTTATCAGCCGGGGCACGCCACGGGTCATTTCGTGGATCCGTTTGCAGGCGCCCTCTGAAAAAAAGTTGCCGGTGGATCCGGCGACCTGCAGGCGGTGCGCGATGTACTCTGCCACCTGTTCGGCGTTCATCACGTTTAGATGGTAGCGTGCAGCAACGCGTTGTGCGAATTGGCGCAGCTCCGGGCGGTTGATTGTATCGCTGAGCTCGGGCTGACCCACCAGTACCAGTTGCAGCAGCTCGTCCTTGTTGGAGTTGATATTGGTGAACATCCGTAACTCTTCGAGTGTTTCGGTGCTCAGGTTCTGGGCCTCATCGAGGATCAGAATGACGCGCCTTCCGGCGGCGTATTCGGAGATCAGATAGGCCTGAAAAGCCTCGAACAGGTCCACATAAGTCGCGTCGGGTGCGGCCGTCTGGTCAAGGGACATCAAGACCCACCGCAGCAAGTCTCCGCGCGATCCCTGACAGTTCGAGATCAGCCCGATTGTGACGTCGTCTCCAACGCCTTTGAGGAACTTTTGCAGCAGCGTGGTCTTTCCTGCACCGACTTCGCCGGTAATGAGCGTGATTGGCGCACCTGTCATCGTGCCGTATTCCAACATTGTGAACGCGCTACGATGGTCCTGAGACCAGTAAATGAAGTCGGGGTCGGGCAAGAGGGTAAAGGGGCGTTCGGTCAGGTTGAAATGCCCGGTGTAGATGTCGCTGGCGCCCCCCATCGCTGGGAACTGGCCGGGCTCCCAGATCTCATTTGGGTCACTGGATGCATCACAGGGGCGCACGTTCTGCGCCACAAACGCCGTGCTGATCATAGGCTGCGGACGTGGGACGGGACTGGGTGCCTTGTCGCGGCCCGTTCGCACACTGCGAAAGACCGGAACAAAATCCTCGTTTGTTTTGGCAGTGGGCTTCCTCAGTCGCAAACCCATGCGGCGCACAACGCCCTTGTTGTCTGCTGTCGTGGTTGGAATAGCATAGCCCTCGTGGCCTACAGACATGGTGTCTGACCTGAAAAGATTATCCTGATACATCCGGACCTCTTGAATACGAACGCGCATCCAGACGTGAACTGTTTACATTGGAACCGGGTAATTTTTGCCTGCTACACACTGATTTGGTTTGGGTGCTAGGCTGCCTGATGGTCCTGACGATATCGCGACAAGACTAAGGTGGTTTCGTGTCACCCGTGGTTCGCTCTTTTGGGAGGCTGCGATGCCGACCGTCCGCCGCGCCCGCCCATAGCTGGCGTTCGACGCCCCTTTGTTCATCGACAAGCATCAAGCGTTGTCGACGGCGAGCACGTGCTACCGGAGCACCTTGGCCCAGGTAAATAGGACGTGTTCACTGGGGTTTAGGCGTGCAATAGGGCGATACGGACCTTTGTTTAGCCTATTGGGCGCGCTTGAATGCGGCAGTTGCAACTCCCATTGCAATCAACGCACCACCACCCAGTCGGGAGAACCATGCCAACACAGATGGTCTTGCAATCTTTGCCCGTAACCTGTCAGCCAAGAGCGCATATGCCAGTGCATTGAGCGAAGCCAATCCGACAAATGTGGCGATCAAAATCGCAAACTGGGGCAATAACGGGCTTTCAATGACAACAAACTGAGGCACGAAAGCGATAAAAAATACGATAGATTTGGGATTGAGGGCTGTCACAGCCGCCGCGTGGCCAAAAACACTGGACGCCTTTGTCTCTGTAACCTTCTCAAGATCCCCGAGCGAAGCCGTTGACGCACTGCGAAAAAGTTTGACGCCCAAATAAACAAGGTAGGCTGCGCCAACCCACTTCAAAACGGTAAAAAGAGTTGCCGACGCGAGTACCAAGGCACCTAAGCCTGCGAGGGATGCTGACATCGCTATGAAGTCGCCCAACGCCACACCGCCTACAGTTGCAAGTGCAACCCGTTTACCTTGGCTCATGGCATAGCTCAGCACGAGCAGAACCGTTGGTCCTGGAATGAGTAGAAGTGCAGTAGAGGCTGCGACAAAGGCCAGCCAAATTTGAAAATCCATCGAAATGCCTTTCTGTTCTTCCAATCAGCCAGCCACAGCATCAAACGACTGTAAAGCAATTCCTTTTGAGGATTACGCCATATAGCATTTGGACTGTATGGGCTCAGATGCGCACTTGGCGCCCGGATCGCAACCAGACACGTAGCGCGCTGAGCTATCGTCAGTCCGCCCCGGTGCTGGCGACGGCCCGCTTGGAGAGGGGCCGTTTTGGGCATGTTGCTGGCATTTGGCTTGGGCGTGATTAACCAAAAAACATCAAGGCTTGTCACATGTGACCGAGTTGTCCTAAGCTTATCCACATCAGACAGCAGCGCTGTGCCCGGCGTGTAGAGAGGTTTTCCGAATTTTCTCGGGACGCCCCATTGTACTTTTCTTAATCACCCCCTAATTGAGAACCTCCGCTGGGAGCGATGATTCGTGCCCGGTTTTTTGCGTTTTGGTATGGCAGGAGCAGGCACCTACAGTTCATTCCCCCAAGTCTTTCGCAAAAAGCCGCCCTCGCATCCCCCCAGAGCGGCTTTTTAGGAAAGATTGAGATCGGGCGCGCGCCATGGGCAGGCGGGCAGGTATAGATCTTCTTTTCGATCTTTGAGAGGTCGCGCCGGACCGCCCCCCCGGCCGTGACCAAGACAAAGATGGAGTGCGAAAACCGCATGGCAAATACGTTCCTTGGCCAAAAACGACTTCGTAAATATTATGGCAAAATCCGTGAAGTTCTGGATATGCCAAACCTCATCGAGGTACAGAAATCCTCGTATGACCTGTTCCTGAACTCAGGCGATGCAGAGACCCCCACGGATGGCGATGGCATTCAGGGTGTGTTCCAGTCGGTGTTCCCGATCAAGGATTTCAACGAGACCTCAGTGCTTGAATACGTCAAGTATGAGCTCGAAAAACCCAAATACGATGTTGAGGAATGTCAGCAACGCGACATGACCTACAGCGCGCCACTGAAAGTGACGCTGCGCCTGATCGTGTTTGATGTGGACGAAGACACCGGTGCCAAGTCCGTTAAGGACATCAAGGAACAGGACGTGTTCATGGGCGATATGCCTTTGATGACGCCCAACGGTACTTTCACCGAGCGTGTGATCGTGTCCCAGATGCACCGTTCGCCGGGTGTGTTCTTTGATCATGACAAAGGCAAGACACACTCGTCCGGTAAGCTGCTGTTTGCCTGCCGTATCATCCCTTATCGCGGCAGCTGGCTCGATTTCGAATTCGATGCCAAGGACATCGTGTTCGCCCGCATCGACCGTCGCCGCAAACTGCCTGTGACAACGCTTCTTTATGCTCTTGGTCTCGACCAGGAAGCGATCATGGACGCGTATTATGAAACCGTCACGTTCAAGCTGAAGAAGAACAAGGGTTGGGTTACCCCGTTCTTCCCTGATCGTGTGCGCGGCACCCGCCCCACATATGATCTGGTGGACGCCAAGACAGGTGAAGTCATTGCCGAAGCTGGCAAGAAGGTCACCCCGCGCGCGGTCAAGAAGCTGATTGACGAAGGCAAAGTCAAAGACCTGCTGGTCCCTTACGAGCACATCGTGGGCAAATTCGTCGCCAAGGACATCATCAACGAAGAAAACGGCGCGATCTATGTCGAGGCCGGTGATGAGCTGACACTTGAGTACGACAAGGACGGCACGCTGATCGGTGGTACAGCCAAAGAGCTGATTGATGCGGGCATCACCGAGATTCCCGTTCTGGACATCGATAACGTCAATGTCGGCCCCTACATGCGCAACACCATGGCGCAGGACAAGAACATGAACCGCGAAACCGCGCTCATGGACATTTACCGCGTCATGCGCCCGGGCGAGCC
>ERZ1740072.813-NODE-813-length-12264-cov-6.960930_pt1 | contig 12264 bp, 6 predicted proteins | sample MGYA00581733_ERZ1740072 | MGnify/ENA primary metagenome ERZ1740072 (study PRJEB43018, sample SAMN04849741) | marine metagenome | isolation source: floating plastic debris | place: Pacific Ocean | collected 2008-08-30 | study: EMG produced TPA metagenomics assembly...
GCTCATATGGATCGGAGATTGGACATGAATATCGTTTGTTTGATATCAACTCAGTGAGTGGACTATTCGGATTTCAATAGGTCACGTTTACAATATCCCTTCACAACGCTATTTCGTCTAGGAATTCCAAGAACTAATCAGTCAAAACCCAATGTGCTAAAAACAATGCATTATGAGATACTCTTAGACATTTCCTACGTGTGTGAACAGGAAAGAGAATTGTATATTTTCTATTTTCTGTGCAATTATGAGCTTTGAAAATGATATATGAAATTTGGTTGTAAAATCTAAATGTTGCCGAACAACTTATCTTGAAGCCCAGGAATACTTCTGCTGACTTCAATAACACGAGATGACGTTGTTGCTTGTAGACTGAGGTGTGTGGCGGAAATATGTGTCGGGATAATGAAACATGTATAACTGGTTGTGGATCCCAAGAATTACGATCACCAATATGTGTCTGTGAGCCAGTTTCAAAACTCAATCAGAGATATATTTGACAAGTTTAAATTTGCTACTACAGTTTGTGTTAGATTGAATTGTTTCATTACAAGTTCCGTTTTTCAGCTGGTACCACTTCTCTTCAATGCTAACTATTCTGATTTGTTCCAAGAAACTAGACAGCTTGATTGTCAACTGAGCACTACCCTTTTCCAGGTAAACTTTCTATTTCACCATATAAACATTAAAGCCCAACTACAAAACATAAAAGTTGACAACACAAAAATGAAAATCCATCATGAAAAAATCAAAATCCACATAGTCAATACATACCCATCTGTTTTATGACCAATTATTTTACAGATGACAATTCATAGAAAATTAACAAACAACATGTATTGTTCATTTTGAAGACAATGATGAGAGCTCGGGGTGCCCGCTGCATATGTCGTATATTAACATGAGATACTACTGGAACACTACTGTAGGCAGCAGTGAAAATGACGGTATAGTATGGGTACGTTCAAACTCCATGATTTCTTCCACAATAGGGCATTTTAACAACAACCAAGATCAATATAATATGCTATTATCGACGGAGTTTGCCTGGACTTTCCGAAAAAATGCATTGTGGGATACTCATTAACATATCTTATTTTTGATCATACATATATCACTGCACACATTACAAATATGATTACATTATACCTATTGTATTTGTATTTCATGTATTTTATTTTGTGTTTTGTAGTTTATATATTTGAACGCCTAGATGAAATGATGAGTTCCAGCCCTCACTATTATTCATGTGTGTACTACATATAGCAGCTCCCAGAGTTTTTGTCCATCAAAGTTAACTCTCTTTAATGCTGATCAATAGTAAAAATCGTTTTGATTTTGAATTAATTTCTTTATTATGTGCATTTTGTATCATAACATACCTATGTCCCACATGACCCTTCCAACCGCAAATACCAAATCAAATTATAGGTATCCTGAGCTGTTTCTTCCCTTGTTGTATTGTAGTCAGTTACCTACCTTAAGTTGAGAGAGAGCTCAGGGTTCAGGGTTATACAGCATGTCAACGTTAGAGGTAGTGCAGGAGACGCTGACTACTGTAAGAGGTGGTATTTGACATTCAACAGTCAGGGTGTGCTCCAACCCTGATACGATTGAGCATCTGGAATATTCCGATGTAAAAAATACGCTACGCAAAGGCTCTGATAGTGAGTACAAGTGATGAAGTTTTTAGATTGATTTTTGGGTTGGGCATATGCTGAAAATTGAACATTTTTTTAAACTGGTCATACGCAAAGGTATATTCAAATTATTTTCGATCTCAAGTTGCCTGCTCCTTATTAAAGATGAGACAATCCATTATTGTCACTGGTCATTATATTAGATTACTAGTAAGCTCAAGTTTACTTTGATCAGGGGGTTGACCCCATTTGCTGTGACGCTAAGATGATGCATGTTAATATCTATTTTCTGATATCAGCTGTTTGGGTCACCGAATGGTATGATTGGGTTAATTTTGCGCTATAGTCGATGGTACATGCTATGGATTGCCACAGGGCGACATTACAGTTGCGTCAGTGATCGTTGGTTGTGATGGCTACCCAGCCGAAGTGCCTGGTGAACTTACTAATCAAAAAGCTCCCAGGTCGACTATTATTATGGAGGTGATGCCGGCTCCTAAATTATGTACAGGTAATGTGATCAAAATAGTGTCAAGAATGGTAATATGACTTCATTCAGACTAAGGTTACATCCGTTATATCTCACTTAAATTGACTTAGTTGCAAGCATATAATGATGCTAAAAGTATTTGTGAGAGAAGTACCCAGTTTTTTCAAAGTATACCGTAACTGTCAATAAGTGGCTCAGGTCAGGTTATTTGTCTCAACTCTTTCAGAAGATTTGCCTAAACTTGGCAACTGCTCTGGACTAATATCTTTCAACTACCCAGTACTATACATGGAATGAGGAGATCGATTGGAGGTTAAATGCCACCAATGACACTGGTAGCCCAAAATTGATCAAGGTATATGTAAGCAGATCAGAATGCAAATGTCTAGCAGCATACTTTTTGGGTATAGCTTTTAAACTGTTATTAAGAGCCGACCTGTTTGTGCAATAGACAGTAGAGCCATGCTTTGCCTAACCTGTTCTACGACACACTACAAGATTTGTGTACCTTGATGCTCATCCTGTCTGTGATGTTATGACTACCCTACAGGAACATGGAATTTAATTTAGCGACTTGGCTCAGATTGGTCAAATTCAACAAATTAAACATTAGTGAATTTTGATTTTCAATTATATAAGCTATCATTGAGAGATTTCTAAAAATTTAGTAATAAGTGGAATTTAAATTTAGCGAGTTTGCCTTAAGCGAAATATCAAAAATTAAATTCCCATGAAAATATTCCTCCTGTGGGGTATATTGTAGGACTGGAAGTAGTTACAATTTCAAAACACATATTATATATTTAATTTGATTTGAAAACTGATATACTCTAATATTCATGTCGCTGCATTTTTTTACTTACTTGTGTTAAATAGGGTCAGTTTGAATTTGTCTCTTGAGAATGCTGTCAGAATTACATGATTTTCAAACCGATAGTGTCATTTAAAACAATATTGGAGTTGATATCAAAATTCCGGTATTTCAATATTCGATATTGGTACAAATTTCTGTACTGATAATTTTTAAATATTGCAAACCAGCACAATATACGTGGGTCATCGACCAGTTCTACTTCTACCAGAGCTAAAAAATCTGTTGAGCTTCCACTCCTTGGCGTGGCTAAAGATTTTCCAGTCAGTCAACCTTGAAAAATACCACTGTACTGCTGAACATGACAAAAGTGCGATCGTCACAACTGTTATATTGAAGCTGATACACCTCGGGTCTATTCGGATAGGTTGATTGGTTGGTTATACAAAGACCTATATCCTGTGAGCTTATATATGGATAAAGAGAGAGGATTAGCTGAGGACTTTTGTAAGCTGTGCTTCTACTTTATTGCTAAGAAATGTTGATAAAAGGTTTGCTAAAAGTTGCAAACCTGTGAGGGGAGATTATACTCAACAGACGTCCAAGCAACCGTATAACTACACCATCTGATTACTTAGAAGGTATGTGAGTGTACTATAGTTATTATTACACTAAAGGGTTAGTTTTTTGATCCGTTGTTTCAGTCAGTGAACTACACAAAGCTTTACTCAGCAGATGAAACAAGCCTGAGAATCAAGTACAGCGCACTTATCGGAGTGATATATGAATATGACAATACTGAAGAAATCTACCATTGTGGAAGATGGTAAGTGGAGCTAGTTCTTTTTACATCAACTCACACAACAAATACCGGGCTACAAGTTCAACAACAGATGATACAGGGCACACACCACTTTGATATATCACCTGATTCATACGGGTTTTTGCTGCTAACTTCAATTCTCAGGATGGAAGTGTAAGACCAACGCTATAATTTACTTTGATTGTATAAGCATATTTGACTTTCGCTGTTTTTAGAGAGTGGGCGCCTCAGTGGCATAAACTGATGAATAATTATTTTATTTTTCAGGTATATTGTCATTGATGATGAGGAGTGTAGCCCTGTTGCTGACATGATGGTGTTGCCTTCACATGGAGAACCATGGAATAAGTTCAATATACAGCGGAGAGTCAGCACAAGTGGGTTTTTTTGTGCATGCTGAGCATATATTTGACATATTTAGGATTTGTGCATGAGTTAAGAAGGCTCTTGTGTGTACAGTCACTTTTCTGGGTGCACAACTCCAAAGCAGAAATTTGGCAGCCTCGTTTTTTGTTTGGAGTCTTTTTTAATGGAGTAGGCTGTTAGGCTTTTCAATTTATCCCGTATTAATGTCTTTGGTATTTGGTTATTGACCATCCAGGTTCTAGTTAATGGATGATATCAATTTTAGCAAATTTTAGATTAAGTTGAGCGTTAGATGCACTCTTTATAGTATCAATATAACTTCTTTATGAAATGGGGTCTTCTCTATCAAATCAGATCGAGTTCTACTGCATAAATAATCATAATCGAGATCATAAAAAACATTTATCTTTGATGCCTTTAACATTGTTCCATCATTATTCAGTTGAGGCTTTCTGTTTGAACAGCTTGGGCGGCGGAAACCATGAGATGAAAATATATGTCGGTACTTGCATCGGTCTTGGCTTCTTAGATGACACTAACCGCGTTATAACTGGTGGATTAGGTACGCCGTCCCGACTTCATGTTGAAGAAGTGAGAACATCTCAGTCTATTGATGTAGGTAATTAAGTCAAATACGAACTTGAAGCCATGGTACTGCTTTCCCAAGGTTGGACCTGGACAATTAATTTTTATTTCATTAATGAGATTTAAATTATCTCGACATGATGAGTTTGTCTTTAAGTAAAGGAGGGATGGCTGGTGCTGTTTTCCTTGTCTTCCATTAAATTTTTTGAATGATACTTGGAGTTCTACAACTGAGTTTTCTGTGAGTGCATTATCTGATGTGACCAGCAGAACGCCAATTTCTCAATGATTCAAAATTTGATGTGTAGTGTAGGTATATTTATCCAGCAAATATATTTGCTGATCTGGCAGGAACCCACATCCGCGGTGAATATATAATATTCATATATGCTTATGACAGAGATTTGGTGGTTTTATGCTCCTAGTTTTATTTTAGATTGTGCCAGTATATAGACAACGAATTTATTGACATTTCTTTATGTTAGCGCATTTAATAAATCCATCCATCCATATTGATACATATTCTGCGTAGTATGTGATAGAGATGAGACGATTTACAGGAGTCTCTATGGCAAGATCAAGTATCAGCAATGGTGGGGTATGAATAACGATGAAGATGATGGCAGTATCTTAGAAGTTCATTACCTTAAGGAGTACAGTGATACCGGTTTGAGAGTTACAGCAAGTGGCGAGCACAGGACTTGGTTTCACAATGGTTTATCATACTGTGCAAAACGGTAAGATAGGAAATATTTCCCTTTCAAAGTATCCCACTAGCAGTAGCCAGAATGGTTAAGGGAGGGTAAACTTAAATCATTACTCTACCCTTGTCCACTGTATGTCCCCATTCCTTCTTTGATAGAGTAAACTTACGAAAGGACCACATAATATACACATCTAATAAACATAACATCATAATTACCAAAAGTACTTTTTTAGGTATTTCCTCTTCGACGGTTCACCGTGCACCATTCCTGGAGCCATCGAGATGACATCAGAATATAATGAGATTGTGAATGTTCATCAGCCCATGCAAAGTAAGTTAACGTGTATCCATACATGTACATGACCCACAACAATGTGAGCGTGAAATGTGACAAAGTGGATCATTTGTTATCTTGTCAATCAGGAAGTAATATCGTAGTTTTATTTACAACAGTCCAGCCTAGACAAATACATTGGCCTCTTTTTGTATTGTATCGTATATACAAAAAGAGGCAAAAGTATTAGCCTCTTTTTGTGTTATTGTATTGTATATAAAGTAAAATGCCAATATATTTGTCTACCATTAGCAAAGTACACAGTTTTAAGTATACTGCAGCACATGTTGACCTAGGTATAATAAGCCTCACTGGCTGAAGATCTATACTTTGCTACTATTCTATCTGTTTATTAAAAAACTATAGATTGGTTCTTTTTGTATTTACAAAGCTAGTGGTATATGTCTTGGAATCAGAAGAGGCGCTCTAGTCATCAGCTACAATGTCGGCCCATGTGATGACAACACAGTCTCTGATGCCCATACTGGTTATGAGTCATCGTTTCATATCTTCGTTGAGGAAGTACGCGCAGATCTGGTGAAGGATTGTGGGATAGGTGAGCCTATCAACTGTGACAACTAATGAAGTCTCAGTTTGGACATAACTGCTGCAGATAACAGCAAAGTCAATTTTGCAGTTTGAGCCCTGCTTGTCCTCATATGAATCCCCAAAAAATTTAGTTAGTTCATCCTAGTTCTTTAAAATGACAGAGAAATGGCAAGAAAAAAAAACTGGTATCTTACATTTTTTCTTATTCCAAACCTTGATTAGAAGAGGTCTTGCAAACATTTTGCAACATTTTGCAACATTTTATCATCCGATGTGTGCACACATCGGATGATAAAATGTTGTATGTCTTATGTGGCATGTACTTATCTATTTTTCTGTCACAAGGAAATGTTTTATATTGTATCACTACTAAGCCTTATTATTTGTCATACATTTGTCATAGTACTTGGTTAATTGCCTTCTCTTACTTCATGAGCATATAACTTCGCTTTGCACCATTGTAATCACTAAATGAGATAAATATATTCGACTTTTTGCTTCATTTTCAGCAGGTTCTGATCTAATATGGCCTATATCATTTATTTAAGATTTATAACCTATCAGCTTCTACTTGTTTTGTTTTTTGATCGTTGTTACCACAGACCACCTACTGCTGTTATTGTAAACACTCTGATTCCTGGTTAAAAATATTGATAGGATATTGGGGAGGGGGCTAGCCATTTAAAGTGTGACTAAATGTGAAGGATGATAGAAGGCCATTCTTAAACTAGAGGAAGTGTCACATTAGAAAAATGAGTCTTAAATCTAGAGTACCAGTACCTATGCTGAACACTAAAAAGGGCTCATAATTGACAGTTTTCAAAATGTGAGAAGTGTGAAGCTGAATAATCATGGCAGGACCCCCATATTGAAGTTATTGCAACATCACCAACGATATAAGGGTTCAACCAAATATCCTCTTCTTCAAGTATAAAAGGTCCATTTTAGCTGTCTACGAATGCAATTTTGATCAACCTGCCTCTCTTTAGTAAGTGCCTAAAATTCAGTCATTCCAAACTTCCACGCGGTTATAATAACTTGTACATGCAAATTGTTACGGCATTGAACATGTTTTGACCATTTTGCTATCTCAGCCCATCATGAAGAATGATATAATAGAAAATCTGGTGTTGTTTGCCATCCCCCATCGAAATTCTAGCCAGGGTTCTCTGTGGATGTGAGACAAAAAGGTCAAAACACACGCTGCCGTGGTTGTTTGCCACTTACGCCAGGTCACCAAAGTGCCTGTTATTGGTGATCCTAATTAGTGATGAGCTGTGTGGGGTTCAAGGAGTTAGATAGCTCTGACTCCTTGGTGGGTTGCCCGAGCTCATTTCCGATTACTTTTGTTTTGAAATAAATAAAGTATTCAGCAGCAATCGTTATTCCTAGGGCTTGCAAGTTAAGTCTCTCAACTACATTTACGTTTTATGTCACACGTAATTGTTATTATATCAATCAAATAACTATTACACTCATAGACGGATATTCCATTGGGCTCCGAGGTCGCAAGCCACCCCTTCGTTTGTGCCCCATTTTTGGGATTTGATAATAAATCTTCACACACCATTAGCTTCATTTTAGCCATGTTATACGCAATTATTGACACCCTCAAGTATTTATTCTAAATGGAACTGCAAAGCCAACAAATGACGCAATATATTATTTTCACTTCCTGAAACACTTTCAGGCTTTCCCATTGTCGAGAAGGCTCAGAGCGGTGATAATTATAAAATTAATCAATCAAAGGAAAGGAAAGGTTTAAACGCTCAAACGCAAACACTTTAAATTTCCATGGATTAACTCAAAATACTATAATATAGTAGGCCTTTGCAGCAGCCGCAGAAGTATTTATCATTGTCCACTAGGCTACACCTGGGCGTTTGCTTCGAGATATCTGTGCATTTAACCACAGCATCAACCAGTAAGTTTTGTTCTGTTATAGTGTATAGTTTTCAATACCATATCTATCCAGCCTGGGCAGCAGGTGTCTGTCAACCCGGCCCTCCGCTCGCCACTATCTGAGCCTCCTATTGCTAGCCATCTTCCCAAAACTGTGCATTGGATAAAAATATGAAATTCGCTAACCTCTGCAGGAAATTGCTGCCACACTTTTTGCAACTTGAGGTCCTAAATCAACACATAAAATCCTTCATGTTTAAATGAAGACAAAAATGCATATTGCATGGTGTAATTTAAAAGACAATCTAAAAACATTCAGTCAATTATGCTGTTAGGGTATAAATCATTTTATTATATGGTCTGCTTAAAAATTTTCAACCTTGCTGGAAAGGTAAAAAGGATGTCTGCATCATCAATCTCATGTCGCTAGAGGTGTAAATATGACGCTGTAGCTTCAAAGTTTTCACATTGTTCAAACCTCATCTAAGCTCATATTAATCACTTGTTTGTTATCTTCACATCTAAATTCATATGGTTTTTTATCACAGTTCGAATTCCATTTTTTCATTCTTTCCATGATTATACCCCAGTTCCTCAATTGTCCAAAGCAATACACATACCCCCTCACTCTATAATGATTTTGCATGAGGAGGAATAAGGATAGAAAATTGTATCAAATCTGAATGATTCTTAGAACAAACCATCATATAATTTTATTTTATTGGGAGTTGTTTACACAATGAACTATATCATAGCAATTGTTTATTAGGCCTCAGCATAGTAGACACATTAATACAAGTTTGGCCAGTTTGCGTTTCACTTTGCTATCATTTGACTGATCACCAGTAGAAGAAAAGCATGCAATAGGGATCAAACTTCTTCTTCTACTAATAGAATACCGTAAACAACTAAATCTATCTCAGGAAGAAGATGACAACTCCCAATAGATGCTTCCGTATATTCATATTTGATTGTAGTTTTACTCATTTTCCTCAGGCTATGAAGAGGATACTTGTGCTTATATGGAGTTTTATCTTTGGCAAGCAGATCAGACACTCAAATGCCACATCGAGTGTATTAGGTTAGTCTGTAACGATAGAAATGCAAAATACATTTATCTGATATTTCGAAGGACTGTATTTTCATTGTTTGTGTGCCAACCAGGACATTAAGTAGTAGCACAGGAATAACATCATCTACTTGGAAATACTATGTAGATATTAAATTTTGAAATCAGGAAATTGGTACTCAAAAGTTTGACATCAGCCAAACATGTGACAGCCTATATGCGTAAAATGATTGTTTCTCACATGACACGATAACTTCTGAGATCAATATTCCACAAGATATGCAAACTATAGCTGCAGTCGAGGCAGCGCAAAAAATTAACATTAAAACAATTAACATTTTATGGAGATACGTGATAGTCAAAACTTCCCAATGCGAATGCGTATTAATTGATGACGTATATTTATGCATTTTTGTTAGTATTGCCCTCTTACTGCGGAAATATATTCATGGTAACACCGGGATGCACCACTGCTTCATGGCTCTTAAACTCGGATCAGATTCAGACGAGATCGGGTCTGGAGTGCATGGTTAAGTGTCTTCAGGGCTCATATGTTGCGGCACTCTATGTAAATGATGATCCAGGTGACGTTCTATTATAAAGCTTCTTAGTTTGGGAGATAGAAAGAACTTAAAGAAGTTAATGCTTAATTTTAATAGCTGGTAGCATTAATAATAAATGCTTAATGTCAATCTTCATTTCATCAATCAAATGCTTCTCAAATCTCAACAAGCTAATTATTAAACCCAAAACTTCGCAGCAGGCAAAACTATATCTAGTCCTCTAAAGGGAAGGCAACTTCCAAAGCATGTTGTTTTAATTCACAAGCTTTTCAAAAAATGGAATTGAACAGGCTGTGAGTGCTGAATAAGAGTGAGGTTGAAATTATGAAGCACTACAATGAGAATGTCAATCCAATGAAAGTCATGCATTTTATGAGTTCCCAAAAAAGGCTACTTCAAAAGAATCCTTTCCTTTTTACCCTAGCTGCTTAGGTTGTACGCCCCAAAATATACCAATGAAGTATTAAAATAAAGTAATTAAAGTATTAAAAATATTGATACTTCCACATAGGTTGTGATCTCAACACTCCAAGTAATCACGCATGATTGCATGAACCGCCAAATATACCTGTTAATGTAGTTTGCTTAAATATTTGAAATGAAAGTTTGATGAGGGCTTCAGGCTGATTTTTATTCCAGAGAGTTGGAATGGGGTTCAGTCCTAACCTCACTGGCTCGACATCTTTTTTTGTATATACTGGGCTAGTTCGTTTATACTTGTCAATCTGAGTGTATAAAAATAGGCGTTAGATAAATTTTTAACTTAATATTATTATAATAACTTAATAAAATTAATTCAGTTGCTGATAATTATAAACACTTGTGATTCATTTTTTGAAGAAAACCGTTGTTATCTGCAGAAGAGTGTTGACTCTAACAAAACCGCACCGTGTCCGCATGGGCTAAACATGGGAGAAGAGTATAGTTTGTTCAATACAAACTCGGTAAGTAAAGATCTATTACTGCCTATTTACAAACCCGGCATAGCTTGAATTAGAGATCAGAATTAGAGAAAGGAATCAATTCACAAGGTTACACTTAATACATTAGAGTTATCCTCTTCCTGTTCACGTAACCACAATTCCTTCCATATGACTGGCCTTATAGGTTCGGGATTCTGCCACCAAAATGTGGTGTCGTTTTCATTTTAAATCCACTGTTGTCAGCCGTAAGAGTAATTTTTGCAATATTTTATTCCTTCGGACTTAACAGGCCGGAATTGTCACACTTTTTAAAAACAAAGTTGGACCCCAAGGTTTGCTAAGCACTTTTGATAATTTGTTGACGAACTGTGTTTGCCAATAAATCAACTTAAGTGAGAGCACAGACAATGTAAATAGCTCACTTTCCTGTTGCAATGAGTTAACAAATTGCAAGGTTTGTGCCAAAAAACTGTGTTTTAATAATGCTTCATACAAAACCCTTCAAAGGCCCAACATTTACATGATGTATATCAATCACTGATGAGCATGATCGTTTTCATACCTTATATCCACCTTTTTATTTCATTATGGTCTTTGATAGTTTCAGAGAGCATCCCTAATTTTTTTTGTTTTCCTGACCACCTTGCCCTTCGTTGTGAAATACAGAAATCTGGGTGAAATAAGTGGTAGATAGGTGACTGTCAGCAGAGCAACTCTGACCACGAGGAATCTTAAAATTGACATCTTCGAAAAAAATGATGCTCTTATATCTCCATCATTTCACAGTCAGAGGTCTGCGGTGGAACTGAATGTGGATATGATGAAGTGTGTATAAGCGGTTGTGGATCTCAGGAGATATCGCCTCCCATGTGTCTATGTGAGTAATGAGTATACCATGACTGATAAGTAAAGCAGGTACAGAAATATCACTTTTTTCCAAACATAAATAATGTCTACTTTTTGTGGTTGTTTACCAATTTGGCAAAACATTTGGCCAGCATTTAGTTTGTGCTGCATTACACAACTCTTAACACTATTTGATTTAAAAATATTTCATAACGCGTATCACATCACCTACTTTAGATCCGTAGTATTTGAAGTATTCTACAATGTATAAGTTCTAAAGACTCCAAATCAAGTTTTACTTGGTGTTATCTGCCACCGCTAGCTAATAGCCGAAAAAAAAACATCAAAAAATGTTATAAGCTTGAAACTTTTGCCAGCGATGATAATATGTAATAAATTAATAGAGATACAGAAGATATGTGGATTGTAGTTAGAACAGTATCATCCTGAAAGGGGTATGCAGTAGTGCGCATGTATACTATGTATTAGTTACTTATCATCTGAATAGGTGTGTGTTTTTTAATTTTTGTGTTTATCAATTCATCAAAAGGGCTAGTATAGCAATGAATACAATATATACATGTATAAGAAGAATATCCAAGTCCAACCACTTGTTTTAGACAATGAGAACTTAGATTGCCAGCTGGATATGTCATA
>ERZ1740072.815-NODE-815-length-12257-cov-10.257335_pt1 | contig 12257 bp, 13 predicted proteins | sample MGYA00581733_ERZ1740072 | MGnify/ENA primary metagenome ERZ1740072 (study PRJEB43018, sample SAMN04849741) | marine metagenome | isolation source: floating plastic debris | place: Pacific Ocean | collected 2008-08-30 | study: EMG produced TPA metagenomics...
ACTGAATATCTAGCACTGTCGGCAGGTGTCCTACCACCTAACCGACAGCTGACCCACAGCTGAGTGAGCAACTGCGGGCTTTGGTTATTATGCCTTAGCATCCCCGGTGTGCATACATCTCGTGCGGTTTGCTAAGGTGTTCGGTTCTGGTTTCCTTCGCAAACACTACGTTTTGGAGATCAGAATCCATGTTTCAATATCCATCCGACGGCGCTGATACGCCGAAATCTGAACCTGCGCCTTTACCCGAGCACCAGTTCGAGATTGTGCGCCATACCCTGTTTGGCACCCTGACCGCTGTGCGCAACACCATCGCGCTATTGCACAAACTCAACTACTCTGAACCTAACGATTGGAGTAAGCCCCTACCCACCGGGCGACCCAATGAGGTGATGGCAATTTTGGCCAAGCGCGTCAGAGTCGATTAGCGGTTGGCTCTGAAATAGTTTTCGTAGGGTGGATTAGCGAGCATTCGCGTAATCCACCGACTTTTAGCATTGAGATGTTCAATTTTTCGGAAATAATACGCCAAAAAACGTTTACGTTTATAAGTTCTCTGAACAAGAGAAATATCACCAAAAACTGACGAATAAGACCTGCAATTATGGATCTTATCCGTCAGTTATGATGTTGAATATGTAATTATTCCGCTTGCATTTAGTCTCGCAACGATCTAGTTGTCAGACACCTCTTTCGCGATAATGTCAAAATCCTTCGGCGAACAATCTGGCGGTCTATTGTCAATGTCGCAGACCAAAAGCCAACGATCATCCGCCGATCGACGATACGTGAACACAGCACGTCCTGCTTCAGGCGGAAATTGTTTATCGGTTGGTACGAGACAGAACTTGCCAACAGCGATTGCTATGTTACCTTCAACGAGTAAAACCTCCTCTTTGAAGTATGACTCAAATGGTAGTTGAGAAAGTGCATTCTCAAACCATGCGACAATGTTGGGAACACCACATATTAACGCGGCACGGTCATGCGCATACACTGCTTCTGAATCATAAAGGGTCGCCAGTTTTTCAAAATCACGGGTTTGGCATGCAGATAGCCACTCACGAATGGCCTCTCGCACTCGTTCTGCAGCAGAGAGATTATTCATTATTCGACTCCTATTGATTGTGTTAGAGGAAGGCCAAGTGGGCAATCGATAAAATATCCCCAGCCGCCGTTTTCAAGGCGCTTCACAACTTCGGTTGAGTTTCCTTTACCCAACACATTGCCATTATTATCTTCAAGTTGCCATTCAGCTTGAAGGAGCGCAATATCGCCAATAATGGCTTCTCCTGTAATCTGGCTAATTAACGTTGGTCGGCTCTCCAGGAAAGGAGCAAATGCATCCCTAACACCAGCGTGACCCTCATGGGGAGGTTCATGGGGTGGGAGGTAGATTTTACAGTCAGGATGGAACAAGGTGACAATGGCATCCAGGTTACCCTCCTTCAAATATTCTCCAACACGTTCAGAAACTTCGTGCGGATGTTCGGCTATACGGTATGTCATTCTACTATCCTCCTAGTTAAAGTCAGCTGGAGTACAATCTGGTGGTGCATTGTCCATATCAAAGAGAAGCCGCCACCGACCATCGTCAGCTCTGCGATACACAAGGGCAACACGTCCAGCAGCATTATTAGAAGGTGCTTGACCTACTGGCGACTGGAAGAAATATTTCCCCACAAGCAAAGCTAATCTTCCATCCTGAAAGGCATGTTCTTCTTTGAACAAAAGTTTTCCTTCAATATTGGCAAATACTCCTTCATACCAAGGCTTTATCTCCTCAATACCTTGCATCATGGCAGCGCCTGCATTTGCATAAAGACTTTCAGAATCGTAAAGCTTTAAAAGCGCTTCTACATCTCTTTGATTGAAGGCTTTTAACCAAGCATCAAGGTTTTCGCGCACTTTGCTAATCTCAGTCATGGTGTGTTTTCCTTTCTTTTTTGGTGGTCTAAAACGGTTCAAACTATTTGATTGTCTTCAAGAAATCACGCATCTTTGCGATGATAAATTGGCTATCTTCTTCTAGTGGAAAATGGCCAGTATCGAGAATGTTATAATCAATCTCTTTTACATCTCGCTTATAGGCTTCGGCTCCTGATTCTATGAAGAATGGGTCATTTTTGCCCCATGTAATCAGCATTGGGGGCTGAGTATCACGTAGGTATTGTTGCCACTGCGGGTAGAGTTTCACATTGCTCGGATAATCGAACAACAGATTAACGTTGATTTTATCGGCACCTTCGCGAGTAATTTTCATCGCGTCTAAATTCCAGTTGTCGGGTGAAATACTCTCTGGGATTCGGGTTCCATGGGTGTATTGCCATTTAATTGCTTGAAGATTGAACGTACTTTCAACCATGGCAGCTTCAGCTTCTAGTGTTCTTTCTTGCTGTAAGGACTGCATTACCATCTCACCTAGCCCATCTTCATAGGCGTTACCATTCATGACGATAAAGCCTTTGACCTTTTCAGGATGCTTTGTCGCAATCCGAAAGCCCACAGGCGCGCCGTAATCATGAATCATCAGCACATAATCGTTAAGCTCACGCTCAACCAGAAACTGATTTATTGTTTCAGCAAGATTGTCGAACGTGTAAGTGTAGTCTTCTGCACTGAGCATACTACTCTCGCCAAAACCAGGATAGTCAGGCGCAATTAAATAATATTGATTGCCTAGCGCGGATAATACCTCGCGGTACATGTGCGAAGAGCTTGGAAAACCATGCAACAAAACCACTGCTTGTCTTGATGGGTCACCAGCCTCGCGATAAAAAATATCTAGATCACCTACTTTTTGCGTATTGTAACGGACGCGATCTAACGTCTCTATAGCCTGTGTCATTTTGATTTCTCCTTGTTGTAGTTTTTTGATTGGAGTAAGGTATGCATTGAACAAAATCTGATTACTAGAGTCCACCTCTCTAGCGAAGTTGACGTCACATTAAAGTGCCTAGAGAGCTGCAGAATTGAGTGCAAAGGCAGGCTGAAGCTGCTCCGATACAGTTTGAACACGTATGGAGCCCGGCAACCATACCTGCGATATGAGACCCTGTCACTGATGTGAGAGAATCGCAGAAAATTTCAATGGGTATGGTCTCAAAAGAAAGCTAGCGACCTAAAAAACAGCTAAAACCATCTGCCAGGCGATCGCCATCCAAATCGTGTGGCTCGTCTAATTGACAGCTGTATTTGGGAGGTATCCTGACAAGACCGCAACGGTAATAACCGTTACGCGATTTGTTACCGCACTGATGTTTTAATCATCAATTTCCTCCAGCAGTACATTGGGTAAGTCCTGAGTCAGTTGTTGAAATCCCGAGAAATCTTCTAGGGCGCGGGCAACGATAAGTGCTCCCTGAATCCGTTCGATCGCAGCTTGGGCCCGCCTGGGTGCCTGTTGTTCTGATGCACCAGCTTCAATCAGGACACCACTCACGACAGTGATCCAGGCTGAAAAAGCATCCTTCAGCTCGGATTGAAAACGATCTGCACCGCCACTCAACACCATTGTGCCAAGAAGGCAATTCTTTTCGCCCCCCAGGTAAAATTCCTCAACGCCTTTGGCCCAAGCTTCTAGCTTCTGACGAGGTGTACCCTCCGCGACCAGAGAGGCGATCATTAATCGCTCAGCTTCTTGGGCCAACACCTGCATCGCAGCCCTAGCCATATCTTCTTTCCCTTTCGGGAAGTGGTGATATAGACTCCCTTTCAACAACCCCGTTGCCTTGGAAATCTGGGCCATAGAGGTTCCTTCATAGCCATTGGCACGCAATACATCGGCGATTTTATGGGCCAATGTGTCACGCAGTGAGGGGTTTGCAGGTGTAGCCATTAGATTATTTCTGCCACAGAAAGCAAGATTATACAAAAGGTTGGAACGGAAGAGGCGATGGCAACTACTAACACAGAGTCAACTCCTGTAGCCGATAACAAATACGGCCACCCTGAATATGTACTGCTCGCCAAGATGGAAATACTTGGAATGAATTATAAGGTCATAGTCTTTACCAAACGTTTGGTCAAATCTTAGCGTAAACGAATTTAAAGTGTCAAGCGCAGGTATCAGTTAAACGAGGGCACAAGCAATCTCAAGCTCACTTATTCTGCGGTAGGTAGTCTCACATAGCCCCATCGCCCGCTCTCCAGACGAGTTTCTATAATTGGGCTGGCTGATCCATCGTAACCACCCACATAGTCGACCCAAATACTACCGTAATTTACTTCAGCATAGCCATGGGAACTCTCTCGAATGACTGAGAACTTGGGTGACACAACAACATTACCCTGGCGATCAAGAAATCCAAAATAGTCACCGACCCGCAGACTGGCAACCCCATTGATAAACTCTCCTAGCTCTATCGGTTGCTCCCCGACAGTTTCTAAAAGCCTCTGAGGTGAGATTATCCATTGACCACTGCGATCAATATAGCCATTTTGATATTGGTTGGCTTGATCCGACTGTTGTTGTATGGCGGCTACTCCTTCAGCAAAGTCTCCTCCTAACTGGCTTAGCCCCTGAATTACCCAAGTACCTGTCGGGTCAATGTATCCATAGCGCTGATCTGTTGTGTCGTAGGTACCCACCGCGGCTAATCCTTCAGAAAAGCTGCTGGCTATATCAAATGTGGGGGCAATAACCTGCTGCCCAGTGCGGTCTATGTAACCATACTGACGTTGCCAACGAGACTCTCCGAGTACTTCAATGCGGGCCAAACCTTCAGAAAATGGCGAGACTGCGGAGAACTGAGGCTCAATCACCCAAGTACCTGTCGAATCAATAAATCCCCATTGGTTATTAACACGAACAGCGGCGAGGCCTTCGTGAAAGGGCTGGGCGGCTTCAAACTGGAGAGGTATGACTAGGTTGCCCATAGGGTTGATGTACCCATATTGGCCACTGTTGGCAACGGCAGCAAACCCTTCGGAGAACTGAGTGGCGGTATCAAATTGTGGTGAGATCGCAACCCCACCATTCTCATCTAAATATCCCTGCTGAGACCGACCCTCGCTGCTCTGAAATGACGCAACCACCCGATTTTCTGACGGCTGAGATAGGTCCGTAATGGTCCAATCAGGCGGAGCCGTGGCGATGATTGTCATCTCTCGCTGCGGGTCAAACCAGCCATGCTGTCCATTAGTTTTTGCTCGCTGCAGTTTTTCTAATTCTGGCGACAGCTCAAAGTGCTGATTGCCAGTCACCGCGGCTATGGGTACCAACCCATCCCAGCCAAACGACTGACACAGAAAAGCTGCAATGTCGGCGCGACTGCTGGCCACCTGGGGGCGTAGCTGTTGGCCACTGGGGTAGTCCACAATTAAAAAGCCAGCGGCGGCGGCAGCGATTTGATTCTTTGCCCAGCTGGGTGTTTGGGCCGCATCCTGTAAAAATCCGGTCAGTACAGTGTCTGGATCTTCGGGAATCGCTAATCCACGCGGGCGATCTGGATAGTTAGTGGGGATGAGGGTGGAGAGAATTGCTAAGGCTTCAACCCTGGCAATGGGCTGATCGGGGCGAAAGGTATTGTCAGGATAGCCGACAAAAATGCGTTTTTGATAGGCGGTTGCGATCGCATCTTTAGCCCAATGCTGATCAGACACATCGGTAAATCGAGGCACCTCGGTTGTCTGTGCCTGCACATCTGGAAAGCTATTGAGCATCAACACCGCAAACTCGGCCCGCGTAAGCCGATTATTGGGCCGAAAGCTGCCATCGGGATAGCCATTAAGTCTGTTTTCGGTCGCTAAGCGTTCAATACAGCTATTGCCCCAGTGCTGTTGTGTATCAGCAAATGTCTGGGCAGTGGCGGGTAGGCTGGACATCAGGGCAACAGACAGGCTAATCCATGGGCTATGTTTTAACGCTCTCACAAATTTGCTAACCATGCTTCAGCCTGCCTAGAGGTCTCTTTATATCAAAAATATTTGATAGATTCTCACTCACGAGGGTAAACCATTGAGGCACAGTGCTTTTCGGTACGGAAAGAACACTTATCAATGGTCTTGATAGTCCGTATCTTGACTGGGCTCGAAAAGAGATTTATAGTTTCTCTCAGGTCGCCTTGCGGCCCTACTACAGAACTGAATATCTGGCACTGTCGGCAGGTGCGTCACCACCTAACCGACAGCTGACCCACAGCTGAGTGAGCAACTGCGGGCTTTGGTTATTATGCCTTAGCATCCCCGGTGTGCATACATCTCGTGCGGTTTGCTAAGGTGTTCGGTTCTGGTTTCCTTCGCAAACACTACGTTTTGGAGATCAGAATCCATGTTTCAATATCCATCCGACGGCGCTGATACGCCGAAATCTGAACCTGCGCCTTTACCCGAGCACCAGTTCGAGATCGTCCGCCATACCCTTTTTGGCACCCTGACCGCTGTGCGTAATACCATCGCGCTGCTGCACAAACTCAACTACGCCGAACCTAACGATTGGAGTAAGCCTTTGCCCACCGGGCGACCCAACGAAGTCATGGCAATTCTGACCAAACGAGTCAGAGTCGATTAGCGGTTGGCTTTGAGATAGGTTTTTGTAGGGTGGATTAGCGAGCATTCGCGTAATCCACCGATTTTCTGGAAACGTAGCTTCTCCGTGATATACATGTCATGACGAATCTTAATCGATTGACTTGGTTAAACCTTACATGCCAGATCTGAGTTGATAGTGGCTACCATAGTAGATACAAGCAGACTACTGGATGCTAGCGATGTCCCAGGCAACTCAAAACAGAAAGAAAAGCTTTTCTAGCTTTAATTATAAGGATGCCTTTAAGTATTTGGGGGTGACTGAGCTAAAGCGCTGGACGATTGAGGCTGAGCCTGTGCCAGTCAGTAATTTTTTTCAACAGCGATTAGAACGACTGCAGCGGTTTGATCTAGAGAGTTTAGAAGTCTCCAAAACTCTTTTAATCGATGCAATTTGTGAAGAAGGCTTAGAAACATCTCAACGGCTGAAAGTTTGGAAAGGTCCCTACTTAGAGGGTGAAGATGTTTGTGGCAATGCCGATTATTTAATTGCAGAACGGCGAGCGTATTTAGAGCTGCCCTATGTTTGCGTCATTGAGGCTAAAAAGGATGACTTTGAGCAAGGCGCGGCTCAGTGTTTGGTAGAGATGAAAGCTTGCCAATGGCTGCATCAACAACAAGGTAAAGGGATTGATAGCTATGGCATTGTTACCAATGGTGAAGGTTGGAAGTTTTATCGATTAGCGGTCAATGGTGAGGTAAGTGAAACGCTGTTGACAGGTGTGGGCGATATGCCGATGCTATTGGGCAGATTACGAGTCTTTTTTGGACTATGCGAACAAAATCTTAATTAAGCTTCTCTTGAATGCATGCGCTACAATGCATCCCACTTGTCTGATTTAGGCCGTTAAGCGTGTTCAACCTCTCTTTCTTGGGAAGACTATCTCCAGAAGTATATAGAGATATATTTACCTATATGGAGATTAGGTATGATAGCTAGCTTGAGTGCTAAATCAGATTCAATCACTAAAGTTTTAGCCGGAGGATTTGTATTTTTACTAGCTCTTGTAGTTTGGCTAACCTATCAACTATCCAATCCAGCAAATGATGAAGAGGTAATGGTTGATCCAGGCTCACTCATAGTTCATCAGGTTAGAGAAGTAAGTGAACTAACTACAGCAATGTTTGAAATGGATGCTGTAGTACCAGTAAGTGAAAAATGGGGTTTGTCAAAAAGTCAGCTGCTTTATATCGCTCATGGTGATGTGCGAGTTGGAGTGGATCTAAGCGAGTTTCAGTCTGACGATGTTCAGGAAGAGGACAATGAAATTACTGTCACCTTACCTCCACTCAAGGTTTTGGACAGTAAACTCGATTTGTACCACTCGAGTGTTTATTCTTATGATCGAGGCTTTTTAGGATGGGGGCCTGATGTGGTGGATCTACAGGCACAAGCGCAACTTGAAGCTATTAGCAAAGTCGAAGAGGCAGCTTGTCAAGATTGGCTGATCCAAACAGCTAGCGATCGTGTCCAACAGACCGTCGAACATCTACTGAGCCAAGCTCTTGGGAGTAAAGGTTACAAAATTACTGTGAAGGCTCAGCTTCCTTCTGATAGTTCATGTGTCAGATCGCATGTCTAACAATTCTGATACGTTCGCTTAAATACAAATGTTTGCTTTACTGCCAAGGCATCGGTAACTGTTAACCAGAGCCGCTAACTTGAAGGATATTTCTCCAGTAGAGTTTTTCACATTCATGTAACACTTTCATTTCCGTGAAATGTAACTCTCATTTCTGGAATCATATTCTTAGCTCGTGTCACTGTAAGAATAGTGTTCTAGTGCTGACTATTCAGGCTTTTTCTCATACAACTTCGCCAATTTACTTTCGCTGTAATCTTATCCTGCTTGGCTTCTTCTAAAAAACGATAAAGATCTTCTTTCCTCACAAGACTAAAGTCGGGTTCGTCTCGGCCTCCTCATACGCATTACCCACTAGACAATAAATACGCCAGACCGCCAAAAAAAACCAGCACTCCCAGACTGGCATACAGACAATTCTTATCAATATCCGTATGCGTAATATCCACCTCCACCACAATATCCGGCGGCGGAGCGGTTTTCAGATCAACCGTCTTACCCGCAACCTTAGGCTGATTCTGAATGTAATAAGCATTATCTGGCTCTGCCCCCTTATCGAGGTCGGCCCGGTCCAGTGTCGTAGACCGCATCGACTTCAGGCGTAGGCCTAACTCCACCACCAAAATACGAATGAAAAGACCGATTAACTCATTGGCCCGTTCATGTTCTTCTGAAGGCGTAGAGATTTCAAAACACCACAGTCATAAGTAAGGCGAGCAGCACGAGTAGCCGGTAGTGCATGCAAAACCTGCTGGTAGCCCTGCCAGGTAACGTTGGGCAAGACAACCCGTTTCTCTCCAATCGGTGGGGCAAGTGTTCTAACCATTTTTCTGATTCAGCTCAGCGGTTTGACTCATTATTCATCCTTCCTATTCTCTGACTGTTGTTTTAGCCAATCTATCAACCCATCGCTAGTAATATCCTCTGCTGCCAACTTTTCCAATAGGTCTAATTGCTTCAGAGCCCGCCCTTCTATCTGCTCCACTACAGATGCATCCAAAGTCCCTAACCGTTGGGCCAGGGTGTCTAAAACCCCAGCTTTTTTCTCTGTCAACCGAGCTAGCCAAGTCTCCAAATCAGCCAGTTCATCAAAATCCAACAACGCCTCTGCCAAATCCTCCAACTGCATTACTGATAGCTGCTCTACCTGTAATAGGAGCGCTTTAGGTAATTTTCCCGCCTTGCGCTTGAGCAGTCGAACCACCAAAGCCCGTTCTCCTTCCTGGAGTCCTTCCTCGTAAACTTTTGTCTTTCTCAAATCGCTAATGGCAAACATATCGGCTATTTCCTGGCGGGTAAGGTTTGGAAACTTATAGACAATAATAGTCTCAAGGATTTCTAGTATGGTTTCAGTAGTCAGGATGGGCAAAGGTTGCTTCTGCGCCTGTTGCATCAACTGTTTCCCTAGGGTAACGGCTGTGCTGGAAGGCTCTATTATCAGTTTAACCAACCCCAAAGTCACTGACTGGTTTGGGTCCAGCTCATCTAAGAAAATCCGCTGGCACTGATTGCTTTTTAACAAACAGTCATAAGCTTCGTTATCATCTGGTTCCAAACTAGCCCTTGGGTAAATGGCAACTGCACGCCACTGCTGAACATCAGGGTGCTTCTGTAAAAATAAAAATACTTCCGCAAAATTGTGCAGAATCCGCATTCAGTATCCCCGCTTCAAAATGGATAATCCCGTAGGGGTTGGGTCTCAGGTATATTATGGAATGAACCTTCCCAATAAGCTCATTTCCCTATGCTTTACGCTATCGGTGTAATCGAAACCCACGGATTTCCAGCTTCGCTAGCAGCAGCGGATGCCATGGTTAAAGCAGGTCAGGTTTCCCTATTAGGGATTAATCAGGCCGATAGCGGACGTCAGTTTGTCACGATTCGAGGACGTGTGGGTGAAGTCGATAGGGCCATGGAGGCGGGGATAAAAGCTGCTGACGCCTGCCCGAATAACGGCAAAGTTACCGCCCACTACACCGTCCCTCACCCTACTGAAAATATTGAAAGTGTCTTACCCTTACACTTCGATGAAAATTCAGAGCCATTCAGAGTTTGATCGATACCTGTTCTAGGCCCCTAAATACGCTTTTATTACCTGGCTATCTTGTTGCATTTCTTTGCCGGTACCGGATTGCACCACCTGCCCAGTCTCTAGTAGATAGGCCCGATCAGCCACGGCTAAAGCTAGGCTGGCCATCTGATCTACTAGCAAAATAGTGAGTCCTTCATCGCGTAGCTGTGCCAGGGTGGTAAACAAATCAGTAACTAGCTTTGGTGCTAGACCCAGAGACGGTTCATCTAGCAACAACAGTTTAGGACGCGCCATCAAGCCCCGACCGATGGCGAGCATTTGTTGTTCTCCACCAGATAACAACCCTGCTTTTTGGGTGCGTCGTTCAAATAAACGCGGAAAGCGCTGGAGAATTTTCTGGATATCGCTATCCACATCAGCATCCTGACGGTTAAATGCCCCCAGACGCAGGTTGTCGATTACCGTTAGCTCTTTAAACACCTGGCGTCCTTCAGGCACCAATACAATGCCCTGTCGATTGATGTCATGGGCGGGCATCCCTAAGAGAGACTGGTGTTGCCAAACAATATCCCCAGACCAGGGGGCAATCAGCTGGGTAATGGCTTTCATCAGGGTGCTTTTACCCGCACCATTGGCACCAATGACAGCTACCAGTTCACCCGCATTCACAGTCAGGTCAACCGCCTGTAGTACCTTTAGTTTGTCGTAACCAGCAACCAGCTGTTTAGTTTGCAATAGAGGTTGCGGTTGAAAGATAGCCGGACGTGTTAGGTCAGGTGAGTCAACGCCTAAGTAAGCCGCCAAGACGGCTGGATCTTGCTGGACTTGTGCGGGAGAACCCATGGAAATGCGATCGCCACTATCCAACACCACAACTTGATCAGAAATGTCCATCACCAAGTCCATGTCGTGCTCAATCAAAATGACCGGAATACCGCTGCTGGCAATCCGCCGCACCAGCTTTGCTAACACCTGCTTATCGTCTTTACTCAGTCCGGCAGCCGGTTCATCCAATAGCAACAGCTGCGGCCCCAGCACCAAGGCCCTCGCGATTTCGGCTAACCGACGATCGACAAAGGGTAGGTTAGCGGCTGTCTGATAAACATCGCCTCTAAAGCCGACAAAGGATAACACTTCCAGTAGCGCTTTCTCTGGGTGGGTCGGTGCTTTTCCTTTGCCAACCAGAGCGGAGAATATTGAGCCAGTTTGGTTACCTTTGGCCGCAATTCGTAAGTTATCAATCACTGAAAGTGTGTCAAATAGTCTGGTTGCCTGAAAGGTGCGGGCAACACCGGAACGGGCGATCGCAACCCCAGATTGTTCAGTCAGATCGGTGTCCCCCAGCGCAATGCGACCGGTTTGAGTTTGATAAAAACCCCCAATCAAGTTCAACAGAGTTGTTTTACCGGCACCATTGGGGCCAATCACTGCAGTGACCATGCCCGGTTGCACCGTTAGGCTCAACTCGTTGACCGCACGCACCCCCCCAAACTGAATGCCCACCTGATTGACGTTTAGCGCAGCGGCCACCTGATTGCGCGTAATCAAGGCTGGCATCTCGGGTGGAGTGGTCAGGGGATAGACCGGAGAGGGCTGGCTAAACCAACGTTTGAGTGGTTGGGTTACGCCTTCAGGAGCCAGCCACAGGGTGAGTAGCAACAACACACCAAAAACTAGCAACTGGTAATCAGCGAAGTCCTTAATCAGTTCTGGTAAAAGAACAAGCACGATTGCGCCGACAAATGCTCCTTCGGCAGTGCCAATCCCTCCTAAAATGACCACCAACAGAAACAAGATCGAGCGATGCCGGGTAAAGCTGTCGGGGCTAACAAACCCAATGGTGGAAGCAAAGAAGGCTCCACCCAGTCCTGTAAATGCTGCCGAAACGGTGAATGCCATCACTCTCACCACTAGGGGATTTAACCCGAGAGAAATGGCGGCTGTTTCGTCATCTCGCACCGCTTGAAACGCTTTGCCCCAGGGATGTTGTTTGAGCTGGTCAAAGGACCAAATTGCAACAAATGCGAGTACAACAGCAATGAGAACAACATCTTTTAAAGCGGGTTCTAGGCCAAATAGCACCGGTTTGGGAATGCTGCTCAAGCCGCCAAAGC
>ERZ1740072.816-NODE-816-length-12257-cov-4.527127_pt1 | contig 12257 bp, 9 predicted proteins | sample MGYA00581733_ERZ1740072 | MGnify/ENA primary metagenome ERZ1740072 (study PRJEB43018, sample SAMN04849741) | marine metagenome | isolation source: floating plastic debris | place: Pacific Ocean | collected 2008-08-30 | study: EMG produced TPA metagenomics assembly...
GCTTTGCTTAAAGGTCAATGAAGATTTTGCGGTAATCGGTGTTTGCGGCCCTATTCATCATCCTGCATTTTTTGCGCTTCCTTGCGCAAGCGGGCAAACATTTCGGACACGTCTTCATCATCCTCTTCCGCCGACTCGGATTTGGGAGACTCTTCCTGGGACTCCTCGCTGGTCAGGGCTTCCAGGGTGAGCTCGTCCTCTTCATCGATGACGGGTTCGGGGTCGACCATCGGGGGCTCTGGTTCAACCTCTTCCGGCTCTGCCTCAGTCATTTCCGGCTTTGGTGCGGCTTTGGCGGCATCATCAAAATGACCGAGAATCGTCTCTGATCCGACCAGGGTCTGACCGGGGGTTGGGAGGACGCTTACGGAAGCCGGCAGATAGAGATCGCACCAGCCGCCGAGGCGCAGAGTGCCGATATTGCGGCCCAGTCGAACCGCATCGCCTGCCTCAGCGTCGACTTCCAGGCGCGGCCCCAGCCCGCCTGTCGCGAACCGCATGCCGCCCGCGCGGTCGCCGCTTTGCAGTGATACAAACGCGACGGCGAGGCCCGGGCGGTCCGGCTTCATCGCGGCAAAGGCAGCAGGATCGCCTATTTCGCGGATAATATGATCAATCGCGCCGTCCATCGGGGCGTGGATGCCATTGGTCTGAGTCGGGCCAATGGAGACCCGCACGCGCGTCCATTCGGCGCCTTCCAGCCGCAACTCGTCTGGCGGTGTGGCGCCATTGACCGAAACGACCATGCCATCTGTCGGTGCAACGATCAGACCTTCGGCTTCTGGCGGTGTCCGCTCCGCCGTCCGCGTGGCGAACAGGATCACGACCGCGGCAATGAAACCCAGCCAGAAAAGAATACCCAGCACATAGCCGAGCAGGATGCCGACTAGAAGCGCCGCCAGCGCGCCAACATAACCTTCAAGATCAAAGCCACCGCGCAGCCAGGGAAATCTCTCGCGACTGAAATCCTTATCTGCCATCCGACACAGGTCTCCTATTCGGCGGCCATGGCGAGGGCATCCCGTTTGGCCTGACGCGCCCACATATCGGCATATTCGCCCTCAGCTGCCAAGAGGGCGTCATGCGTCCCGCGTTCAACCACCTGGCCAGCATTGAGGACGACGATTTCATCAGCATTCTGAACTGTGGACAGTCGGTGCGCCACCATCAGCGTCGTGCGCCCCTTGGACGCCTCGTCAAGCGCGTCCTGCACCGCGGCTTCCGTGGCGCTGTCGAGAGCGGACGTCGCTTCATCCAGAACCAGAATCGCCGGATCGGCCAGAATCACGCGCGCAATGCCGACGCGCTGCTTCTCGCCGCCTGAGAGTTTTAGGCCGCGTTCGCCGACTCTTGTGTCCCACCCTTCAGGCAGGTTTTCGATGAAATCGAGCAATTGCGCCCGCCGCGCCGCATCCTGCAATTCCTCTTCCGTGGCGTCCGGCTTGGCATAGCCAATATTGGAGCGAATGGTCTCGTTAAACAGGACCACATCCTGCGGCACCAGTCCGAGCGCCTGTCGCAGGCTTTCCTGCGTCAGCTCGCGAACATCCTGGCCATCGACCAGAACCCGGCCTTCCAGCACATCATAGAAACGGAAGAGCAGTTTCAGAAGGGTCGACTTGCCGGCGCCGGATGTGCCGACAAAGGCGATTTTCTTTCCGGCCGGCAAATCGAAGCTGACATCCTGGACGCCAACCGCGCGGGCATCATGGGTGAAGCTGACCTGCTCGAACGCGACATCGCCTTTCGGGGCAGACAAAACTTGCGCGTCCGGCTTGTCCGCCACGTCCGGCTTCATGCCCAGAAGACCATAGAGTTTCTCGAGATCGACGGCGCCCTGTTTGATCTCGCGCCAGGCCCAGCCAAGAATATTTAGCGGCGCATAGAGCGACAGGAACAGCCCTTGAACCGCAAATATCCCGCCGACTTCCATCGTGTCTTGTGACACATTCCAGGCGGACAGGATGAGCGCGGACAGCATCCCCAGTCCCATAATGGTCGCTTGTGTGCCATTCAGGACGTACATGCTGCGGACGGCGTCGACATAACGCGAATTATAGGTGTCCATGGCGTCGTTGAACCGGTCGGTTTCGCGGGTTTCTGCGGCAAAGGATTTGACCGTCTCGAAATTGGTCAGAATATCGACGGCCGTCCCGCGAAAGCGTGTATCAGCGACGTTCATGCGACGCCGCTGACGCACCCGCCATTCCGTAATCAGCACTGTCGAAATGACATAGAGGCCAATCGTGCCAATCGCGATCAATGCCAGATAGACGTCATAGGCCAGCGCTAGCGCAAGCGCGGCCAAAACCAGCCGCACCAGAGTCGGCCCGATATTGAAGGCAAGGAATCTGATGAGATAATCAATCGCACCGGCAGCGCGCTCAATCACCCGGTTCAAGGCGCCGGTCCGGCGGGTTTGATGGAAATTCAGGGACAGACTTTGGGCGTGACCAAAGGCGTCGACACAGATCACGCGCTGAGCGTCCTGGCTGACCGGCGAAAACAGCCAGTCCCGCACTTGTGGCATGATCCTGGCCAGGATTTGAACCCCAAGGGCCGCCGCCAGCATGGCGGCTGCCGGTCCGAAACCAGCGACGACCCCATTGCTATCGGCAACCAGGTTATTGATCGCGAGCCCCAACAAGATCGGGGCGAGGACTTCCAGCACGGCGGCGCCCAGCGTCAGCAATATGGCCAGCACCATGATTGGGCGCCATTTACTGAGCTCCGGCCGGGCCAGCAATTTGATGATTCGTCCGATCGAAACGCCAATGCCGCCATCGGCGCTTTCAATCTTATCCGGATCCGCGGTCTGTGTCTCAACGCTCATAGCCCGCCATATGGGGCGGGCTATGGGGTCTGCATAGGGGTATTTATGAAAGAAGCCGCCGACCAGCGGTCAGCGGCTTCGAACTGTTGGTTTGGCCTAGAAGCGTCCGCTCAACGTGATTTTCGCGTTCAGCGGTGCCCCAACGGTCGCCTGATGCGTGCTGTGCGAGGTCGGGAAGTATAGCTCATCCGTGAGGTTCTCGACGTTCAGCTGAATACGAAGATCGTCCGAGATATCGTAATAAGCCGCCGCATCGAAGCGCGTGTAGGATGGCAGCGTCGGGTGCGGGTCAGTATCCCCAATATCGAAATCGGTGATGAAAGACTCATCCTGATACGTTGCCCCCAAGCCAAAGCCGAGCTTGTCGGTGACCTGATATGCGCCCCAGATGGAGAACGTATTTTCCGGCAGCTCGCGCGGGATTTCCGCACCATTGTCGGTTTCGCCATCGAGATAGCTATAGCCGGCCGTCACGAAGAGCTGTTCGGTGACATTGCCTTGCAGCTGCATTTCAAAGCCATCAATTTCCAGTCCACGGACTTCGAAATTCTCGCCTGTGACATCGTCACGGTCGGCGCGAGTCTGCTCGTTCTGGAAATAGGCGGCGGTGAAGCTCATACCGGGTACGAAATCCCATTTCACACCGATTTCGGCGGTTTCAAACACGTCCGGGTCAAATGGGTCTCCGCCGCTAATGGTGGCGAATTGCTCACCTGAGCGCGGCAGGAAGCTTTCACTATAGCTGGCATAGAGAGAAACGTTTTCCTGAGGCTTGAAGATCACGCCAGCGCGTGGCGACACACGATCGTCGGTGCTGGACCGCGGATCGATCGAGACCGTGCCCGTGTCGAACAGGACAGGATCAACCACATCGACGGCAAAGTCGAAGCTGTCAAAACGCAATCCAACAACGATATCGAGATATGGGTTCACTTCGATCTGATCGTTCACATAAGCGGAGAAGACTTCCACTTCAGCTTCTGAGCGGTCGTTCAGGTCAGCCGTGAAATCATTGGTTGTTGCAACGCCATCAAAATTGACGCCAGCGCCACCGCGGAAGTTCAGCGGACGTTGAACCAGGAAGAATTCGACATCGTCGGAAGAACCAGACCAGAACGCGTTGAAACGATCATTGTCGTTGGAGGTATCAATATATTCCACACCAGCAACGAAGGTGTGCCCTATGGAACCGGTTTCAAATTCACCGATCAGATCACCGGTCAGAGTGAAACTCTGGCGCTGGGTCGTGTCGACATAGCCATCAATGCCAACCCGCGTCGGATCCGCGGCCTGATCGAAGGAAGACGCATAAAAGTTTTGATACAGCTTGTCATAATCACTGTAGGATGCAGAGACCCGGGCCTTCAGTGTATCATTGAACTGATGCTGAAGAACGCCGCGCAAGAGGTGCGCTTCAAGTTCCGTCGTGTTCAGATCAGCATCACCGAAGACGATGTCTTCAAAAGCTTCAACCGGCTCGCCATTGGCGCCTGTCGGAATACCGCGATCGATGAAACGCTCATGATCGATATACTCATAAGACAGATCCAGCGTCGTATTCGGGGACAATGCGATCTTGGCCGTCGGGTTCAGACCAAAGCGGTCGCCATCATAGAAATCCCGATGGTTTTCCAGGCTTTCATACATGGCGTTGATGCGGATAGCAGCGGTGTCGCTGACGGCGAAATTGGTGTCAATCTGGGCGCCGAAGGCCCCGAAGGAATCCACACTGGCCTGATAGCCGGTGAATTGCTCGCCCAATTCAGCCTTTTTGGTCACGCGATTGATCAGACCACCCGTGCCGCCACGACCGAAAAGAAGCGCATTCGCGCCGCGCAAGATCTCGACCTGCTCGAGATTATAGAGCGGGCGGTAATACTGAACATCGTCACGGACACCATCGATAAAGAAGTCAGCTGTCGAGCGCACGCCGCGGAAGACAACCGCGTCGCGGTGACCTTCGCCTTGCGAGGAATTCACACCGGGCGTGTAGCTGATAATGTCCGAGATGCTGTCAAAACCCTGTTGCAGGATTTGATCTGCCGTGATGATGGACAGACTCTGCGGCACATCGATGATTGGCGTTGGCGCTTTCAGAGCATTGATCTGGTCGGTGTAGAGAAACTGTCCGACGACGACAATTTCATCCTGAACCGAGACTTCGTCTTCGGCATCCGCCCCTTGAGCCGACACAACCGGCGTCGCAAGCAAGGCCGAAACGGCCGCCGCACTCAGGAGTTTTGACATATTTCGTGTCATGATTTCGAGATCCTTTCATCTTCGATGCGGACCACATAGCTTTTTGAGAATGGTTTGCAATCTCACCCTGCAGTGTAAAAAAGTTTACGAAATAAAGTGTGTTTCCGGGGCCACACTCTGAGATCTAAGGAGTGGTGAACCGCCCCGCATCAATCCCTGCTGCAGGGACCGACCTTTGTTCTGGTTTTTGCAATCAACATCCTTTATGGCTCCAAGGGTTTGAACTCAGAGGCAGGAATGATGGGCGATTTGAAGTCTATTTGTGTGTATTGCGGCTCGTCGAATGATGTGAAGCCTGACTATTTGCAGCTCGCCCAGGATCTTGGGCGAACCCTGGCCCAGCGCAATATTCGCCAGGTCTATGGTGGCGGCGGCGTTGGCCTGATGGGCGCGTGTGCCCGGGCGGCGCATTCGGATGGCGGCGATGTGCTGGGCATCATGCCGCGCTTCCTGCTTCAGAAGGAACGTATCTTCGAAGACGTGCCACACGAAATCGTCGAGGATATGCACACGCGCAAACAGCGCATGTTCGACGAGAGCGACGCCTTTGTCGTCCTGCCGGGCGGTATTGGAACGCTCGAAGAGGCGGTTGAGATGCTCAGCTGGGCGCGTCTTGGCCTGCATGCCAAACCGATGGCTTTCCTTGACGAAGACGGCTTCTGGGCGCCCTTTTTCGAACTCATGGATCACATTATTGATGGCAAGTTCACGCCAGAAGTGTTCCGCGCCGCACTGGTGCATGAATCCACGCCGGAAGCCGCTATTCAGGCGCTATGCGACCGGGTTGTTAAGCTCGGCGACTAGGGCCGCCCCGCCTTTGGCAAGCGCCGCCAACAGGATGTCCAGATCCGACTGCCGTGTCCGGTGATTGGTAATGTTCACACGGATCGCCAGCCGCCCATGCAAACGGGTCGTTGACGGGGCGGCGATCCCTTCCTTCTGAATCCATGCCACCAATCGTTGATTGAGGTCATCGAGTTGCGCTTCCGACCGTCCATCCGGGCAAAACCGAAAGCAGCAAATATTCAGCGAAACCGGCGCCATCAGCTCAAATTGCGCGTGGGCGGAGACCTGTTCCCCAAGATAGGCCGCCTGGTCGCAATTTTTGGCGATGGAGCGCCCAATCTTGTCAGTCCCGTGCTCGAGCAGGTGCGCCCAGACTTTCAGTGCGCTGAACCCGCGCGACAATTCCGGTCCAAAATCGACCGGCCAGGGATTGCCGGCCGCCAGCGCCTCTCCATCCGCGGCGAGATAGTCCGGACGGCTCGCAAAGGCCTTGCGATGCGCATCGCCATCGCGGATCAACACGCAGCCGGCATCATAATTCACATGCATCCATTTGTGAAAATCAAAGGCCAGGGAATCAGCGCGTTCGATCCCCGTAAGTCCCGGGGCAAGGTCCGGATGGGTCATGGCGCAGGCCCCGAACGCGCCATCGACATGAAACCAGAGTTCCTCTCGCGCGGCCAGATCCGCCAGCGCGCCGAGATCATCAATCGCGCCTGTATTCACCGTGCCGACTGTTCCGGCGAGAAAGAAGGGCTGGAACCCATCGGCGCGATCGCGTGCGACCTGGTTCGAAAGGGCCTCAACATCGATCTCATAAGTCTTCGTGACCGGCACGATGCGGAGCGCCCCTGTCCCCAGCCCAATCATGTCGAATGCGCGCGCCAGACAGCTGTGCGCCTGTTCCGAGACATAGCCGACCAGCTTCGCGTCCCCTACGCCCTCGGCGCGGCTTGCGAAATCAAACGCTGAGTCCCGTGCCGTTTTGGCCGCGATGATGGTTGCCATACTGGTCCCGGATACGACCAGGCCAGACGTCGGCGCCGGAAATCCGAACAGGGACTTGCACCAGTCGATCACCTGTCGCTCGACATAGATGGCAATATGATCCCGCCCGCCGCAATTGGCATTCATCGCCGCACCGACAATCTCTGCCAGCAGGTTTCCCGGCGATCCCGCGCCATGGACCCAGCCAAAAAAGCGCGGATGTGTGTTCCCGACCCCATAAGGCAACAGGCGCTCAAGGCGATCCGCCACGGCATCGATCCGCAGGCCAGTTTTAGGCAGCGGCGCCGTCAGCTCCGCTTTCAGATCTTCGGGCGGCGGCGTCCAGACGCGCCCTTCTCGCGCCAGGCGCAATTTCTCGATCGCGGCGTTCAAGACGCGCTGGGTCTGCGCTTCGAAGTCTTGCCAATCAACGGGATCCAGATCGCCTGGATCGGTGGGACCGGTATCAGACATAACTTAAGGCGACGCCTATCCAGCGCCCAGGCGGGACAAGGCGCGGTCCCGCCCCATCAGGACCAGCATGTCGCCCACGCTGGGGCCGCGCTCCATACCGGTCAGCGCTTTGCGCAGGGGCATGAACAGGCCTTTGCCCTTGCGCCCCGTTTCGGCTTTCAGAGCCGTGGTCCAGGCGCTCCAAGTATCGGCAGTGATCGCGCCATCCGGCAACAGACGCGCCGCATCCGCGATGAATTCGGCATCCTCGGCATCGATCACGGGCGTGATCTCGCCACCCGCCACGGGCACGAAGCGCGCGGCATCTTCGACGGTGACGCAGTTTTCGCGTACCAGCGCCCAGAAGGTTTCATCCGCGGCTTGCGGATCAATCACGGTCAAACGGTCCTTCGCCGCGGAGAAGGGCATGGCATGCGTCAGCGCCGCATTCAGATTGTGCAAGTCGGCTTCGTCAAAGCGTGCCGGGGCGCGGCCAATCTTGGCGAAGTCGAACTCGTCCGCGAGCTGATCCAGGGAGTCGCGGATTTCGACATTGTCGCTGGTGCCGAGCTTGCCGAGCAGGGAACAAATGGCGAGTGGCTCGATGCCCTGGCTCCGCAACTCACCCATGCCCAGCGAGCCGAGCCGTTTGGACAGGCTGGCCCCATCGGCCCCGACGAGGAGCGGTGTATGTGCCATTTGCGGTGCGGCGCCGCCAAGCGCCTTGAAAATCTCGATCTGGGCACCTGAATTGGTGACATGATCCTCGCCGCGTACAACGTGTGTGATGCCGGCCTCGATATCATCGACACAGCTCGGCAAGGTATAAAGGTAGGAGCCATCGGCACGGATCAGGACGGGGTCGGACAGGGAGCTGGTCTCGATGGCCTGCTCGCCGCGCACCAGATCAGTCCAGACAATCCGATCGCCACTCAGCTTGAAGCGCCAATGCGGTTTGCGCCCTTCGGCCTCATAGGCCGTCTTTTCCGCGTCTGTCAGGTTCAGGCCGGCACGATTATAGATTGGCGGCTTGCCGCGCGCCCGCTGCAGCTTGCGCTGGCGGTCGAGTTCATCGGCGGTTTCGTAGCAGGCATAGAGCAGACCCATGTCCCGCAACTTGTCAGCCGCCGCATCATATTGCGCGAACCGCTCAGACTGTTTGAATGTGTCGCCCCAGTTCAGGCCGAGCCAGGTCAGGTCATCCTTGATGCCTTGCTCATAGGCAGCGGTGGAGCGTTCAAGATCGGTGTCGTCGATGCGCAGGCTGAGTGTCCCGCCCTGCCCCTTGGCGTACAGCCTATTGATCAGCGCCGTGCGGACATTGCCGACATGCAGATTTCCCGTCGGAGACGGAGCGAAACGGACAACAGGATTGGTCATGGCCATGCCTTAGTGAATTCGAAGCGCTCCTTCCACACGAAATTGCTAAGAAAGCCAATAGAAAGAATTCAGGCCCTCTTTAATCGCGGATCCCATCGAGCGCGATTTCGCATTGGCGTAGATTCCATTGATATCAGAGGTGGGAGGACCAAATCGATTGGTTCGCGTCTCTCCGGGCAGCACTATCAGGAATGGCCAAGACGCCACCAGCCACCAACCCGACCATCCAAGGTCGTGGCACCTTCGAAGCGATGTACTCCAGAATGGAATTGCTAGCAAAACCCCAATGACCGAGATGATAGTGATCAATGGCGTTGTAATATTTGAAAAGACAAGTGTTCGCTCATTCAAAAAATAGAAGTTTGGTCCTCCAACGAACAACATCATTACCCCGAGTAGGCTAATGTACTCCAATCGGGATGCCCGATCTCCCACCGCGCCGACATTGGCAATGGCGTGTTTTATGAAATCCCAGGCTGACATGGTCGTTCCGATCACTCCTGCTGAGCAAAACCACACGAAATTGCCCAAAATGCCAAGCCATTGCCGTCACAATTGACAGAAACAGTAGAGTCCCCGCACCATCCGTCGCGGGACTGATGGAGATGCTGATGATGAGACGATTATTTATTGCTGCCGCCACCGCTGGCCTGGTCGTTTCTGGATGTAGTCCCTCCACCGAGGACTCGACGGCGGCGGAGCCAAACCCGGAAACATCGGAGCCTGAGACAAGCGCTGTTCCGGATGAGCCCGAGGAGACCGCGACGGTTCCTGGCCTATCTGACAGCAATGGTATTGAAACCGTGGGCTATCCGGACGGTTGGGAGGTTCAGCCCTTCTGGTCCGGCGAATATCCGAATGCGTTTTCGGTGACCCAGGAAGGCGTCACGGTCATGGGCCAGGAGACGATCACATTTGAGACTTTCCCGCCCATCTATTGCGGGCTGCCTCACAAGGCGACGTACAGCCCGTGGAATGGTGCGCGGCGCGAATCGGATGATCTCGATTTCGTCGCCATGGTTTATCCGACCACGTTCACGATCATGGAGGATGTCAGCGTCGAAGCCTTTGTTGGCGACGGCGTGGAACAACTCGCGCTGAGCGCCGGTGATGAGCTGATCTATAAAAGCTATCTCGCAGAAGGCTTCTTTATCGCCGAGAAGGATGGCATTCAATATGAGCTGAACGAAGGCGAATTGCCCGCCAGCACGGAGTTCCAGCAAGGCCCCGAAGATCAGGAATGGGTTCTGGTCACCTGTGACGATGCGGACGGGACGCGCGCCTGGATCCTGTATCAGGACGCGCTCGGGGTGCCCGGGGTCGAACCGTTTGAATATACCGCCTTCGGAGAGGCTGCAGACCTGCCCTGATCACCTGTCGCTGCGCAAACAATTTCCATGTCGGCCAGAATGGTCTATCTCGCGGGAAGCGGGATAGAGGAGGCCATCCATGAGCGAAGTGATCGACACCCCAAAAGCCGGTTGGCGTATGAAAGTCGCCATATTCGCCCTGTGCGTTTCTATCTTTGCGGTCTTGTGGTTCGCCGTGGCCGCGCTCGGCACCAAATTCGGCTTCTGGCCGTGGCAAGTCGGCCTGGGCCAGATGACGATTGGCGTTGGGCCGGGCATCGCGCTGTTCGCGCTGGGTCTTTCCATCGTGGCGCAAATTATCGCCTTGATCAAAGCGCCGCGAAAGCAGGCCTTTATCCTTGCACTGGGCGCGACCCTGATTGCAGCCTTCTGCATGTTCCGCCTCGCAGGCCTCGGTGCGCAGGCGAGTTCGCTGCCGCCGCTGCACGATATCCAGACCGACTGGTCCGATCCAATCTCATTCAGTGAATCGCTGATGGCGGCTCGCGCCGGCGATGGCGAAACCAATCCTGTGCTCGATGCCCCGACTGTGCCGGACTATGCCGAGGCCCGCTGGCCCGGCACGGCAGGTCGCCTGGTCTCTGAAATCCAGGAAGAGGCCGAAGCCAAGGACGCCGGTAAACGAACGGTATATCCGAAGATGGAGACGATTTATTTCAGTCAAACGCCCGATGAGGTCGCCACCATTGCTGAACGCGTCATGCGCAAGCGTGGCTGGAAAATCGTGACCCCCGCACCGGTTGACGGCAATGCGGTCAGCCAGGTGCAACTGGAAGCGACGGAAACGTCAGGCTGGTTCGGATTCAAGGATGATATTGCGGTCCGCATTCGTCCCGGTGAAGACGCGACGCGCCTTGATATCCGGTCGACCTCGCGCGTCGGCCTGTCCGACCTCGGCGCCAATTCGGCGCGGGTCTACAGTCTGATGGTGGAACTGGAAGACCGCGCCGATGGGCGCCGGGCGCCTTAAGCGTCGACTTTTGTCAGGCGAAACGCGCTCTGAACAACCGGGCGCGCATCGCTCGAGGTGACACGCCCTTCATCAATCAGCTTGAACATATGCCCCAGCAGGCTCAGGCACGCGGCCGGGAATAAGCGTTCCTCAAGCCCGACATACATGATCTTGACCATTTCCGGGATTGAGGTCTGGCCGGCTTTCAGCTGAGCGATGACGCCATCCTCGCGATCCTGACGATGCTGGCGATAGGCCTGGATGAATTCCGCGACGAAGGCCTTGCCCTCGATGGGCGACCCGTGTGTGGGCCAGAGGATGTCAAAGCCGCGGGCTTCGATCTTGTCGAGGCTTTTGAAATAGTCCGACATATTGCCGTCTGGCGGCGCGACAATCGTCGTGGACCAGCCCATAATATGATCGCCGGACAGACAGGCATTCTCTTCTTTCAGGGCGAAACAGATATGATTGGACGTGTGGCCCGGCGTTTCGATCGTTTCCAGCGTCCAGCCGGGTCCTTCGAACAGATCACCGTCGCATGTGCATTCATCCGGCGTGAAGCCCGAATCATCTTCGCTGCCCAGCTCACCCTTGGCGGTCGGCTCGCCGCAGCCTTTTGCATAGACTTTACAACCAGCCCAATCCGCCAGCGGTTTGGCGAGGGGTGAATGGTCCGAATGGCCCTGCGTCACCAGGACATATTTGGCCGTCTCGCACTTCAGTGCCGCTGTCAGGGCGTCATAATGGGTCTCGTCCATTGGGCCGGGGTCAATGATGGCGACTTCGCCATGTCCGATTATGTAAACGCCGGTACCGACAAAGGTGAACGGTCCAGGATTGTTCGCAATGACGCGGCGGATCAAAGGCGAGACTTGCTCGACTTTTCCGTATTCGAATTCGATTTCACGCACAAAAGGTATAGCCATGGGAGATTTGCTGCTTTGTTTCTTCTTATTTTATCGTGGGCCAATTCGCCTCAATTTCACAAGTCCGGCAATCTACTTACGCTTCGGTGCGAACGCGGCGACGAAGGCCTTGGCCATGCGGCGGGTCGATTTCAGCTTGTCGCCAAGCTTCAAGGCAACCGGGGGCCCCATATCGGTTTTGTTCGCATCGACAATGTAAATCTTGCCCGATGCATTATCGCGTAGCACGTCGACACCGCCCCATTCTAGGCCGATCTCTTCAGCAAATCGTGAGATCACGCGAATTTCATCGTCCGTGTAGCAGTTCTTCG
>ERZ1740072.817-NODE-817-length-12249-cov-8.396424_pt1 | contig 12249 bp, 9 predicted proteins | sample MGYA00581733_ERZ1740072 | MGnify/ENA primary metagenome ERZ1740072 (study PRJEB43018, sample SAMN04849741) | marine metagenome | isolation source: floating plastic debris | place: Pacific Ocean | collected 2008-08-30 | study: EMG produced TPA metagenomics assembly...
TCGTATTATCTGTACCGCTTGTACAATACATTACCAGGATTCCATGTGTCGGCGGACTTGTGGATTGATAAGCTGTAATAGAACTTATAGTTGAAATAGCGAAGCTGAAAGGAATATTGCGTGAGAAACAGTTCATATCCAAGGTGGTTAGTGTACGCGAGACATGTAATGTTTACAATTTGGAACAAAAAAATTTCTCATACATATAAACAGATCATGACATTGATTACACTGTGTTTGTCATAATCTCTGCAGTACACACATTAGAATTACTATTCAAGTATTGCGGCTGGATGTTCGAGTTATCTCTTGTCGATTATCGATCATCAAGTTTGGATTAAACTCGCAGCAGCCCAACTAACGGATTATTTACTGCCAGGAGGCTTGTCATCAAGTTCTGTTGAGCTGTCTCAAACACAAGGTTGGTACATCAATATCTCTCTCTGTTGAAGACGGTGGCGGACGGTTGGAGGTGGAGGTTACGCTATTTATAAACTTCTTCTTATGAGTTTACTTTTCCTGTGAAGACTTAAAAGTTTTCTCATGATATTACCAAATGTTACAGTAATTAATTGGATTAATTGGATTAAATTCCTCGTCAGTACAAAATTAATGAACTTGTACCTTCCTGTTAATTCTATATGGAAATGAAAATTGGAGACAATTTCTTTCCAAGTTTAGCATAGACAGCTCCATACGGATTATCAGTTTTTATTCTGCTTCATTGTTGCCTCGTCTGGCTTTAACATTATCGATGTCCTGAGCTATCTTTGGCTACAGGTTGTTCTTAATTAGGAAACCATTCGGTGGAGTGGTGGTTACTCATTTCTGGTGGCTACAAACCTCAATAATAGACCCAAGTCAGCCGGATCAGGATCACATCATATTTGTCACCAACTGTTTTGTGGCTGTCAACCACGTGTCCCAGGAGGTGTTGTAATGTTGATACTGCTTTATGTTCTGTTGATTTATGTACTCAATTGTTGGGTGTGTGTGAGTAAAAACACTTTCAAAAACCTTCCCATCTGTGGCTTTTTTGGTGTATGTTTGTGGGTGTTTGTTTGCTTGCATGTATTTTTGGGGACAATATATTTTGGGCACTCCAAATTCGGAATGTCATTTTACAAGCAAATGGATTAGGCATTTTAGATGTAACCTTGTGAGCAATGATTTTTTGAATGTAACCATTGCACAGCGGCAGCGGAAACAGTGTGCTGCCTCTACTTCCTAAATTTATCTCGTTTTATCAAAATCTCAGCTCGAGTCGACATCGACAAGCTCTATTCCGTCTGATCATCACCCACGATCAGCAATATTCCTTCCGCTCTTTCGTAATATCGATTCTACATCTCAGGAATTTTTTTATTTCAACTTTGAAGATAAAAAACCTTTCACAATTTCAGATAGTTTAAAGGTACTTAATCAATCCTTAGCGGCATGATATAAAAAGTCATAAATGCCCTCCGTAGTAATTACTCTGCGATTATAAAGCGCAGAACTGTTATATGATACCGAGGGGATGGGATAGAATAGAGTTCAGTTATGTATGAGCGGTGATTCCTTGTGTTATGACTCGGAGACGACAAAGCTTGGTGGTATATTACATTGAGCAGAACTGCTTACGCTGACATTTTTAACGACAACAGACTGCAAGTCGGTCATAGCAGCAGCAAAGCTTGAGATTTGGCAGCAGCAGCTCTGCATATATGCTTCCTCTGAAAAACTAGTGATTCGTCGTGGGCTGATTGATTAGACAGGCGTACACAGCAAACGTACACAAACCTCATACACATTACACATACATACACACTCCTTTGACTGGCAATGGGGATAATTAGCTAGATTTCCTAACACAAACTCTGACGATTAACAGGTACGTCCCACCTATACAAACACTTGATCACTTCACCCCCACCTACATCGCACCCATCACCATGGTAATAGCAGCGTACACGCAACTCGCCTCCCTACACCATCCCTCCTCCCTGCCTTACAGACCTATGTAGTCGTCACTAGCACTCTCCCTATAATTTCTACTTTGTGCTGAAATTCCTCATCGGCTTGCCATGGCGGTGATTACCATCATGGATCGCTAATTTTCAGCTCCTGCTAAGGTTTCTCACACTTATCAGTGTGATAGTACTTTTTTGGTGGAATGTGTTGGATTTGGCAAATCTCTCAACTGCTTTGCTACTACCACCATCAGCCGTCCATTCACTGGGTTGTTGATTTTGAGGACATAGTTTCGACTGACACAACGGAACGAAGTCTATGTGTTGCAATGCTTTTACAGTCTTTATCATTGCATAAAAGCAGTGAAATGTAAGTACAGCTCAAAATGTCTTAGTTGTCGCATTAGATGAAGAAGATTTGGAACAGTTTGTGGCGTATCTTGTTTGTTGAGATTATCTTGTGACGACTGTTTGAGGGTTTGGTGTGATTTCTTGGATTGGGTTGTGCGTTATCAATGTGTCATATCGGCTCAGTATTGAGATATGGGTTCTGATTATGGTTGTGAACCGCTAAATACTCACACCCTTATATTCGATGACTCAGCGATGGTGTTTGCATTTTATTATACAAAATTACACTGCCCAATCCTGAATGATTCTGTTATAACAACTTGGTTAAATAATTTTCTGCATCTAGTAGGTGTCAGTACATTGTTTTTTGATGAACCTTTGATACAAATGTGCATACTTGAGAATATTGTGGCAACGTACACCTTATTTTATTGTATCTGATTGAGATTATTTGTATATAATTGGAGGCTGTATATTGGTCAAGGAGAAACAATTTTTGATTGTTGTTATGCTCTGGAATGTGCATGTACTTTGTAGTGGCTAAAGTTTAGACCACATCTTCAATTCAGCTTTTGCGGAACATAAAAAATAAATAAAAGCACCGTGGCCGATGCAATGCTTTGGGACAAACTTGTTGCTAAATTCTGTGGCCAATTAGTTCAATATTTATAATTTTATCAGCAATGATAAGCACTTGAATTGAGATTTGAAAGTCTGCAAAACAAAGTGAATCAAGTGTTCGTTATTATGAAGCAGCAAACGGTTTGGTGTTGGCTTGACAAGCCATTCAGCATTATTAACATGAAGCCTGTGTGCATCATCGTTTCCTGTCAGACTACAATAATACCCTTGTTCCTAATAGCTCTACACCTATAATGTCCTTCAATGAAAAGAAAAGGATGGCGATAGTTTGAAGCACTCCCTAGAGGTAGGGGTCCTTGTCCAATGATCGTTTATTCCTATCCGCATGTTGTAATTAGCTGCTGCGTGACATGAACAGCCGTATCAAATGTCTTGTAAATTTCCTCCAAGTTTATAAACAAAGACATATTGATAGTCTTCATCTCAACAAATCGTTCTGCGATCATAGACGAAAAAAGAAGCTAGCTGGCACCGGTAAGCCGGGGTGATTTGTTGGGAGGCTGAAATGTTGCCACAGTATTTGTTTCTCCTACACTCAGAGGGGCTGTTTAGAGTGATGTTTTGTTACATGGATTAGCCTGTTTTGTTGACTTTGCACTTGACAGAGGAATGCTCAGTAGTGTCGGAATTTTATGTCAAGAATTAAAGCCTTGCTTGGGTTGGACACAGTGAGAACTCATTTTGCATACAGCGCTTGCGCGTAACGGACAAAAACCTTCTGTATGAGGTTGACTTTTTTCCAGATATCTTCTCTGTACTGACGCTGGATAATTCAATCCTATTCTCTTTGTACGTTGTGTGGTAAGTTGTATTTTGAAGTTTGTTTTGTTGATTTTGGTATTGACATTCTCAGATCAGTTGGCAATGAAATGGTCGTTTTCAATCTGTAAAGCCCAAGGTTTTCAATTTTCTGCTGGCTTTTTTCAGTCCCCTATAGAAGAATTTAGAAGTAGTAAAAAATCTGTCAACTGTGAACTTTTTTCATTGGTGCCATTGACTCTAAGGACACCAGTCTGTTTGGCATTTCACATATTAGGCGGACATTTACAACAGGGGCAGCTATCGATGACTGCTTCTGATTGAGTTTGTCAGCGAGTTGGCTCTATGCCGGCATTACAGCTTCGATGAGGTACACCAGAATGGGTGTTATTGTTGTTCTATTGTCATTATCTTAACCTAAACAATGGATTGCCTGCTTGTCAGTACAGTTCTAACATCAGTGTACAACTTGATTGACAATTTGACAGGGGAGGTAACCATAAAATGGATTATCGCTGATTCACTTTAAATGCTGTCGTATTTTCACACGCCTGCTGCAAGCATTGGTCTACACCTGCACTTTTGCATAGAGAGAAAGCTTTCTTTGGACGCTTCAAACATCACGTAACTGAAACACTTTGTCGCTTTCACTCTGTGTCTATCGAGTCAAAAGAAATGAAGATAACAAGTTAAGCTTCAAGGGTTCTCAGTATTGAGAATGGTTTTGACCGAGTCGGTTTATCTTGACTAGAGTTTTTGTGCTTCAAGAGCCAGCAAGTATGTAAACAGCAGTACATTTTCCTAGCTTGGGATATATGTTGTTGATTGATGTATGGCCATATACTGTAGTAGTGTGTGTTAATGTGGAGTGAACGAAAGGTGTCCTAGCAGCCAGAGGTGATGAAATTTGATGACGTTATATAACAATCACAGTCAATGTTTTTAATAAATCGATGCACTGTTTACTCCAGAAGCCATCAAAATGCCTAGCAGCTATGAGCACCATTAATATTGTACTAAGCTGTGTGAGGTTTATGTCTCAATAAAATCCTCTGCGTGTGGAGATAAATTCACAGATTTGTCAATAACATGTCTGTGCCGATGTTTGCAGTCCATTGTTTTTAGGGGACGGTGATAGTTTTATAGCCGCTAAATTCGGCAATTTTTGTATTTTTATCAATAATTTACTCCCCGCAACGTCGTGTAGGTTTTCACGTAAGAATGCGCCGCATGCCCCCACCCACACTTGGTGGCCAGCAGAAATATGCAGGGGATTCTGGGAAGGTTTGTCAGGCCGTTGGTGTGACATAGCTATGCCAGAGGGGATGATATGGCCTTTCATGCTCAGCTTGATCAAAAGCAACACAAGATTCGACATATTGCATAACAGTGCCATCGGAGAACTGAAATCGGACATGATACGGTTTAATATCAAAAAGAGATTTTTGTGAAACCTCACTTATGCTTGAATTGACAAGGAGGCTTGGAATGAAAACAAGCTCCCTTACATTGCAGTGTAAAGTTTGGTGAATAGAAAGAATGCCTGGCCAGTGTCAACAAGAGTGTATGTATGAATCAAGATCGTTTATTGTGGCAAAGACTGGCTGAACTGTTGTATTATCTACATCATGTGAACCTTTGTAGTTTACCATCAAATTATTGGTATAAAGTCAACCCTAATTCACCCTGATTAGAAGATGATGGCACAAAATTGTATAGTATCGCTCGACCAATCATAGTTTATTGATGCATGTATGTACAAAGAATTTGTACTTTAATTCGCTGACAACACTGCTTTACATTGAAGAAAGGGAGGAAAAACCAATAGATGCTACAGTATTATTTACTTAGACAATTATGATGATGACCACAATTTTTGTTAATTAGCGCTGAGGCGGGCGGCTTGAGTATATATAGGGAGAGTACACTGGGATAGCGAGCTCATACGCCGAGTTGATAAGGCATTGTAATGGTGTATAATTGTTAAATGATACGTACATCTATATCTATAATCATCTACCGCTCATACATTATTAACCTGTGTAGGTATCTAAATGTACCACTTCATACTCATCGAGCCTCCGCTATGGGGCTCACACTTTTTTTTCGCATTGCTGATTGTTGGGTTATTTTGAATCACGCATTCGGGAAGCTTTTTCTTGCCTCATGGCTGGAGTTTATTGGGTTAACTTTTATTTTATAACATGCATGCTCGCTACCACAATCCGCTAGACACAACTACATTTATAACTGAATTTGATCTGCCTAGTGAATATAGATAAGTTATCAGACATTCATTCATCGAAACCTTGTTCACTGCCGAGCAATAAGTGCATGTCAACGACATGAGCAAACGTTTCTCGTAGCCATAGTCAGACAGTACGGTATGATTAACGTCCTCAGTAAATGTTTTGTTTTAATTTTTCAGAACTTCCTTTGACATCGCCAACTCACTGGTAAGAACGTGTGAACCTCTCTGAAGCTGGATTATATTATTTATTATCTTCACGGAAATTGAAACAGAACCAACCTGGATTCTTGATTCTTGATCGGACAAGCGGTTTACGTTGACACGCTGATTTTCTTTACAGCACAAGCCTACTACAAAACTCCGATTTTATAAGATATAAAAACTGCTTTCATCTTCGAAGAATAACATCTTCTCAAACCTACAAACAGAAATGACTGGATTAAAAAACATCATCAGAAGTATGAAGGGTAACCGAAGCTTGTACAGCTCATTGTTACTACAGATTATCATCGTACTCATATCATTATCGATAGTATCCGCAGAACTTTTCCACCTGCATCGAGATCCGTCTATCGGCAACATAAAACTGGAGCCAAACAACAACGAAGTTACCAACTACGATGCATGTAAAGTAAGTTTGCGTGACTTCATGTTGTAGGGTTTATGTAACTGGATAAATTTTTTGTGGACTAAATACCATACATACAGTCTGCGAAAGAAATCATAATGTCCAGTAGTGTTAATATCCTCTAAGTTCAAGCTTATGTCTTCTGGAGCAATTAAATTTCAACAGCCAGCCAAATGGAATCTTTGGGGTCTTCGGGTCACATAGATTTTGCTGCCAAGCTTCGAGATTGACAAATTTTGGCAGATTGTTTAGTCATAAAACGTGCGCATGTTCATGTGTGTGGTATCAATTAACCAGGATTGAGAATATTTATGATCAATAAAAACTAGAATGTCATATTTCACAGTGTTTTTCCATTTTCCAGTGAAATTTTAAAATGATGTTGTTTGTTAGTGAATGCGGAACAAACACTTCTAAGCGCTATAAATTACTATATTTCCAGACAAAGCTCTTGCTTGAGGCTATACCACCTTCAGTGTTGATGAAAACCATCCTCTAAATTGTACTCAAGTCCAATGACAGGTTATACGCTACATATCGGCCTATATTTACAACCCCATGGTGATAGTGTGACATATTATTTATGGCTGCTATTACGCTCATGTGTCTTGTCGAGCCAATATCTTATCATAATTTCCGTTCTGTGATTGCGATTTTGCAGAAGTATTTATGTAAATATGGGTACCTAAGCTGTGATTGCCAGAGTGAGCTGATGCGAAAACGCAGGGATCTGCCTCAAAATATGCTCCCCACTGAATATGGGGTCGAAGATGATGTCATCAGTACGCCGAGGACTGACGACTCCAATGACACTACAACGTCTATTCCATCTACTTGTAATGAACAGGACTTTGAGCATGGTCTCAAGACCTTTCAAAAAAACTATAGACTAGATATAACTGGTGTGTGCGACATCAGAACAAAAGATCAAATGTCGAAGCGACGCTGTGGGCAGCCTGACAATATTATAGACAAACTAGATTCTGATGATTTATCTGACGAGTCTAGGACGGCAGCGGGGCAGCGCTACTCTCGATCTCTTACCAGTATTCTAACGCATGACACTAAACTCGAAGCATCTGTACTCAGGCGGAAACGTCAACTAAAGGATTACATCGAGCAGATTGACAATGAAAAGGAGGCAACTCCAAGCAAATCAAACTTGGAACGAGACAAGCGGTCAATGATCGAATCTCATGTAGTCAGTGACGAGAGCGGCTTTTTGACAAAGAGTCGAGTCAGCTGGAGACTCATGAGTGATCATTACAGTCATATCATTCCGCCGAATGCTCAGCGCGGCATCCTGAAGCAGGCATTCAGGTACTGGAGCGAAGTCTCACCGCTCTGCTTCTACGAAGACAAAGACAGCGACACCAAAGTTGATATCGAGATCGGATTTTTGGAAGGTAGGTAACTGTGTTGTTTGACGCGTTTGTAATTCTGTGAATTTCATTGCCCTCGCTTGAATGCGGTGACTTAATCGTTACCTAATCAGGTCACGTAAATGATTCAGTCTTTTCGAAAGATTTCACAAAATTATTGTAGAATCTGAAGTGCTTGCTCGTGTCAGCTAAGCCACGGTAGCTGCGCCGTGCTGCTCAGTGGTACGGTGCTAGTGCACGCAGCAGATTTTCTTTACATAGAATGTGCACTGATTGAGAGAGTCATTGAGGTTAAACCTAAACATGGTTGCATAAGATATGTTAGTGCTAAATGCATGTTTGTGTCTTCTCATTCCACCAATTTGTGCATCCATATTCATCTCACAACTTGTAATTATGTGCGCTGTTTTTCACAGGGGTACATCTAAGCTGTTATAGACAGTTTGATGGGTACGGAGGCGAAATTGCCCACAAGTATTTCCGAGATGTGCATTTTGATAACTCGGAGCCCTATACCACTGAGCTGGATTCCACAACGAGAATCAGCTTGCTTTTGGTAAGTGAAAGTCGAAAACGGACATGTGAAGGTTGAAAACCTGATCCATTTAAATTAAAAATTGTTATACGTTGTTGCCAGTGCATTGGTACTTTGAGATAAAAGGACCCGGATATATTTTTTGCTTCAGACGTCAGTGTTGCATCTGGCCGACTTCACGCCTGTTTGGATTTTAGATCAGTGTGGGCGCTAAACCCTTTATCATGATAGAATCGTGCCGTGGTACTGGCTGATCCCTAAGTTAAGAAAGAGCCCTTTGACCTTGCCAATTTTGGAAACAAAACATGAAAATGTTGTCAATGAAAGGTTTATCAATGAAATTCAGACTCATGACCATATCCTGTTAATCTTGTAATAAGGCACTGTCTATGAAAATTTATCGATATGGTTTTGAGTAGCATTTCATTTTTTTAGAAATCTAATGAAGCATGAAATATTTTTGGATAAAAAGTTGATACCTCTTTTTGGTCACTACTTGGGCTGATCAGAAACCGTTTAGAAAATATGAATGAATGAATCAAAATGATTGTCGCTTTCATCTTGGATTATTCACTTTATATGTTGACCAACTATTACTTGATTTACTCTAAATGTTGAGAGTTCTGGTACACCACTAATTGGGTCAGCAATGATTAAGTTGAAGTTAGCTGGGACCTGTTGTTGTCATTGTCAGCCCATATTTGTCTCTGGTGGCTATTAAGTAAATAATCAAACAAAATTTTTAATTTTACTTATGGGACTGCGAGCCCATTTCAAAGCAACACATACAGTATTTAGTCTGTTTGATTGATATCTATCAGACCAAACATAAGAGTTGTATCATTAGCTCGCTAATTAGACTAATGTGCCAATATCATGTTATCTGGTGCAAGCCGTCCACATCTGAAAAATTGTGAATAATGTTTGTGGGTTTTAATTTCAACTTCTAAACGTTTGTAAGTTGTAAACAAGTTTACCTTCAATTAGTGGAATATTTTTCAATGTCAAGGTTTTCCAAGGATGTTGCCTTATCTCACAATCATTTTGTCAGAGGGTCATGGGTGTGCAAATCTCAACTTGGCTGATAGCTGGCACAAAGCCAGCATAGGGTCTAGACTTTTCTCAATGAGCCCATCCTATAAGCTTAGCGAGCTAAGTAACCTTATAAAGATGTGTTATTGTTTCCGCTGTGCATCATAATGGTGTAACTGCCCTCCTTTTGTGTAATAAGTCGATGAAAGTTGGCTGAATCAGCCAACCGGGGAGTAAACTCCCTGAGCCAACATCCTGCAAACCTAACCAAACTAACTAGGAGTTGTTCTTTCATAGTACAAAATCTTATGCCGGCGTAGCAATGGCATACCGTGATGCTATTTTGGTGCCAACTTAGCCCCATGCTTCAAAAGACGCTTGTGTATACTTGAGATTAGGCATAAAATAGAATTTTTTGGGTAATGTGCCATTAATTGAGTAAATGACCCCATAAAAGAATTTGTTAAGCTAAGCACTGTCTGGTTGGAATGTCTTCCAGATGTCAGAAATACCATTCAATGTCTAAAAGATGTACATGTGCATGTAATGATTTTCTCTCTACTTGAAATAGTAAAGGCGTCTTTGACCTGGTGAAAAATATCATCTTCATGAGTTTGTGAATGCAAATTCACACACTTTCTGTACTTCGCAGGAAATTGCATTTTGGGACCGTTGTTTATCTTTGTTTTTATTTTAGGTAATATTAAGTCCATTTACGCGTTTGATGTTAGTGTATACCATACTGTATGTTTATAAACTATGATGTGTGTATTACATGTATGTTGTAGGTTGCTGTACATGAAGTGGGACACGTAATTGGACTGAACCATTCTAATGTTCAGCAGTCTGTGATGAACGCTATCTACCATCAAAGTATCCGCGGAGACTTTGAGTTGTCCCACCATGATCGTCGAGAAGTGAAAAAGGCCTATGGTTAGTATCTTATTCACATACGTATTCACATACTAGTGTTATGTCTGAAATTTCCATATTTTTAGCACATTTATGACTCAATTGTCGCACCTTATAATTATATTTTTATGAAGCAATGCTTGCTGCTATATCTGGCGCCTTGGTGAAAACATGGCGTCATAATTCTGGGATATGGTTTAAAGAACATAGTGTCATTCTTATGGTGCTAGAACAGATACTAAGATAAACCAAACATTACAGGGATGACCAATATTTAAATACAAATATTTAGTGGAGCTATATGAATGATAAAATATCACTGGTGAGATATTGAACTTTGTTACATAATGATATTTTAATTAAAACGGTATAAGCAGAAGACAAAATATCATTAATCAATTTCCTAACTCAATTTCCTCGGCCCTTGTTACGTAGTTCATACACAGGGCACTTGTGTTCTGTCGGTGTTTTACCTCTAAAGCTGTCGGATCACTGTCAATAATTACCTACCTACATGAGACCTAACGCTTATAATACTAACTAAATTGATATGCCTGATTTATCTATTGCTGCTACAGCAATGTCATTCAGTGACGTGTTTCTATCTTGAGTTTAATATCCGGCAATTACATCTAGAGCATAGCAGTACTGTGATTTGTAGTCAGTGCCCTCCTCCCTAAAAGAAAATAATGCTGCAAAATTAAATGAGAAAAATTCTCATATGTGTGATGATAACTCCCTTGCTATCTGACATTTAGAGCCAATCATGAGATAAATATTATTATATTATAATATTTACCCCACAAATGCAACAGACAGACAAACAAGATAAGCTCAATTATGGGAGTATTTTGTCTAATTAATAACTCTGAGAAATTTCAAATTAAATTTATTTTATTTGATTTTTCAGGACCTTGCACTGGAAAGTTTGATATGGTTTTTGACTTGGTTAGAAGTAGACCGGGAACAAAAAACAGCCGTATCTTCAACTCTTACTTTTTCCGAGATGACCACTATTGGATGTACGAGAACAACAACCAGAGGGCCAGATTTGGAGACCCGCTGCTAGTCACTCCTGAGTGGGGCGGCTTACCAAACAACCTCGACGCTTTCCTACATTACTGGCAGTTCTCACTGAACACTCTGACTTTTACTGATGAATACTACTTTTTCAAAGGTTTGTATACGTTACTGCTGTCTGATGCCTGATGCGGCAGCTCGTGTTTAATTATTAGACCATGTGGCTCTCCTTTGACTCATGCTACATCCTGTTTGTGTTTATAATCATCCCAATATCAGTACAAATCTTCTGCCAAAACCCTGGATACAAAATGCTGTTGGCTGCAGCTACCTAAAAAATACTTGAAATATAGCCACCACTTGCTAGTAATTGGTCTTAATGGACATATAAGCACCTCAGGGTCACGTTAGCAGGCATTTACCAATCAATTTATGGAGGAAAAAATTAGTTTCGTATTAAGCTAATGAGGTTGCACATGCAGTAATTATGGCCGAGATAGTGATTTTTTGGCACATTCATTCACAAGTTATATATAAACTTATTTGGGGATAGGTTGATTGTTGGAAGCTGAATTTAGCCGGATGTCCACAATTAGTTCAAACATGATCCGTGATAATCTAAATACATTTATTGGTGTTTGCTGATCCTTGAATGAAAATTTATACAAGCAATTGTGTTTTATGGTAACACAAAGTTGATTACAAATTGTTGGTTGATTTTTCATACAAGGTACCAAAATATTCGACTGTACTGTTTGAATGAGGTGTAGGGTGTCACAGCAGAC
>ERZ1740072.818-NODE-818-length-12234-cov-5.589211_pt1 | contig 12234 bp, 12 predicted proteins | sample MGYA00581733_ERZ1740072 | MGnify/ENA primary metagenome ERZ1740072 (study PRJEB43018, sample SAMN04849741) | marine metagenome | isolation source: floating plastic debris | place: Pacific Ocean | collected 2008-08-30 | study: EMG produced TPA metagenomics assembly...
GAGCAGATGGAGGATGCGGGACTGGCTGCAGAATGACATGCCAGCCCCAAACATCGCGCTCTATCGCTCAAATCTGGGTCATTCATGAGTTATAGAACTCCATCCTATAACTCATGACCATTTGCGAGCTTGGCGGTCGACGCCTTGTTGACTTCCAATCACCAGGCATTCTGAGGTCAGGCTGCGTTGATCTCCGCCTCCAGCGCCGCGATCGCGCTCATCACAACGTCGAAGCTAGGCGCGTCGCCCATGATCATCTCACGCATACCGGCATAGTCCCGACGCAGGGCGGACTCGAGTTCAGCGCTTGGAACGAGGCGGAGCGATCCCGGTTTTGCATCTTCGTATCTTGCCCAAGCCGCCTTGAAGAATACCGACTTATGGTGGCTGACCTCGCTCAAGAGGTCGAGATTGGCCAAAGCGCGCGCCTTGGCTTCATGCTGGGTCAGTTGTGCCATGTCGTAGTAGTGCCGAGACATGCGGTCAGCGAGCGGCTTGCCCGCGTCCTGATGGAAGAGCATGTGAAGGATCGTCGCCTTCTCCCAGAAGGTGCGCTCGATCCCAAGAGTGCGCACGTCAACAAGGGCAAGGCCGGGCAGATCGGGAAAGGCCTGTTGAACATAGGTTGAAAGTGTCCGCTGCTCTGCCGGGAGCTTCGCGCCACGTGCGCCGAACTCAAACCGTACGATCGGTTGGATGTAGCCCGGGTTTTCGTCATCGAGAGATGGGTAGGTGAATAGGATTGTCTGAGGGTCGCCGTCGTCGATCTGGAGCGAGAACGGCTGATCCAGGCGCGCTGCGAAGGCGGTGTTGATTTCGTCGAGCAGCGGACCGGCAACAGTGACTTCAGCGGCGTCTTGAAGCTCCTGCAACAGGGATTTGCGTTTGCCGCCTGAAAGGTCCGGGTTCTGAGGGTCACGGTCTCCCTCAAACCCGAGTTGGGCGCGGTCGAGCGACAGATCCACGTCCTCAGAAAACCGATGGATGACATCATAGGCTTTCGAAAGGGATGTGCCTCCCTTGAAGATCAGGTGATCTACAAAGGACGGCAGGGCAAAGAGGTGCTGGAGTGACCAACAGACCCAGAAGTCCTTCTCGACAATCGCCTTGGCAAACCCGAGTTCTGCCGCGGCCTGGCGGAATGCTTCATCGCGGTTTGCAGGCGTGTCGTTCGCGAAGGCATCCATGCTCAGGCGTATGCCACGATTTGCTGAACCACAGGATGCATCCAGGCCGGAACGTGTCGGCTTTGCTTAGCCAGCCGCGCCCGGTCCTTGGCATCCAGCTTGCGGGCGATCTTGCCGATCACCTGATCGTCGACACGATCCTTACCGACATAGCGGAGCGCCTGGAAAACAGTCCCTGTTTTTGAACCGGCACCAACCAACGTTTTCGGCGAGGCGTTGCGGAACTGGATCACCTGCCGCCCGATCTTCTTGGTTCGTGTGGGCCCGTCGGTCATGTAGGTCGGATTGGACGGGACCTGGGTGGATAGACCCAACTGGTTCGCCGCCATGGCAGGCGAGGGCTGCAGAACCTGGTTGTCCTTCCGGGCAACGGCGCGTGCGATGTCGTCGGCTGAGGGTGCCAGAAGCCCGAAACGTGGGCTGAGCTTAGGATAGTCGTAGAGCCCACGCGTCAGGCGCCGGATCACACCCTGATCGGCCAAGCGTGACAATGCTTGATCGACGCTTGCACGCGATCCGATATCGAGAAAGTCCGACGGGGCGAAGATGGCGCCTCGGCCCTTTCCAACGATGCGTTGCTTGATTTTCGACGTAATCATGTTTCAACTCCATGTCAGAAAATAGGATATGTTTTTCTGAACGTCAAGATGGAGAGATTTTGGTCGGGAGGGCGGGAACCGGACTTTCTCTGCGGGTGCGAAGTCGCTCTTTACGATTGGCAAAAGCGGTCATTAAACTATGTTAATTCGCGCCCAAGACTCCCTTAGAGCGCAGCGATGTGGCGTCACAGAAACTGGCGTCGAGTTCGCACGCGCGCAGCCAGTTTTGGCAACCCCTTAGCAGTTAGATCGAGTACGAATTCTGACGGTGTGAATGCGGGTTTGCTGTAATGTTCTCTGAGCTCGCGGAGAACGGCCATGGCTTCGGCGGTATAGAGATCAAAGGTGCGAGCCAAGAATTCGTCGGCCTCTATCGCTTCAATGTCGAATGGTTCCAAAGCCTCATGAGGGAAATCTCGGATATTTTCGGTTACGATATGCTGCGCGCCACATTGGATGGCTGCGGCGAGAACATGGAGATCACCAGGATCAGGGAGCGATAATCCCTCGCATATATGTTCGTAGCCGGTGACAAGAGCATCTGGAAAGACGGCTTCCAGTTTTTCTCTTTGAGCAGAGATGCTGTTGGCCAGATCAGGACGTTTCTCCAAAAGGCTACCCGTCCATTCCGAGATGATTTCATCTGTCCATCGCGCCCGAAACAAACCAGATTCGTAAAACCGCAAGAGCACATCTCTCTTGCGGAATGGATAGAGGACGTTCGCGTCCAGCAGGACGACAAAGCGATCTGCAAGATGGCTCAACTCCCGTCAAACTCCTGACCTAGATCGGCCAACTCATTCAGTGTGGCCTTTCGCGTACTGTCTCGTTGTTCTTTGTAGGCCATGAGATCGGCAAACATCACCCGTCTATGCGACCCGACTGGCACGTGTGGAATTTTGTCTTCCTTTAGAAGCTTGCTTAAGAACGGGCGGGAAACATTTAGAATGTCCGCGGCTTGCTGCGTCGTTAGCATTGCACCAGTTGGAACCAACGTCACCATGTTGCCACTTGCTACATGGCCAAGCAAGTTCACGATTAGATCCGAGATCGCAGGTGCGAGTTGCACTTGGTCGCCATTGTCTCCGCTCAACACCAGGCCTCCCGACTCCGATTGAACTCGAGCCAAGGCTTGAGAGGCTTCCGCAGCGCTCTCGATTTCATCATTTGTGGGCAGCCTCTGAGTGAGGTCTGTCACGTTTGCAGCACCTGACATATCGTCCTCCGCCTTTCTTGTATGGTTCAAACATAGAGGAAGCCATCTTTACACGCAACCGTAATAAGTGTAATAAGTGAAAAAACCGTAAATATTGAAGGCGAATCGTCTCTCTGGGAGGAAGAGGCAAAATACAGGAGACTGCCAATGCCACTCGACGCCACCGCACCAGGGATGGATGCGCTACTACTCGCAACCGTCCTTCAGCTTGAACTCAGCGACCGCGACCTTCGCGTTGCCGACAAACGCTATCTTTTTGTTCCTGAACATCTGCAAAGGCCCTCCAGCCGCATGCGGCACTTGATGGAGACAGCGCGCATCTACCCACAAGGTTCGCGGGCAATTGGGGCAACGATCGTTGACGGTACAGGTGAGGATCGGTTCGATCTGGACGCCATCCTAGAGTATGATCGACCTTACGGATGGGCACCAGGCCATGTGCTCGACGAGTTATTTGAAGCCTTTAAGGGCTTTCCCGATGTCAAAAAGATCGAACGCTGCACGCGCTGTATCCAGCTGCAATTTGCCTTCATGCATCTAGATGTAACGCCCCTTGATCCCGCAGACGAACCACGGCCCGAGCGCGTAGGCCAAATCTTCCATAGCCCGGACTATGGCCCGGACGAAGTGCATGATGTGAATCCGTTTGGTTTCATCGAATGGTTTAAGGAAATGATCACGCCCGGCAAACAGTCTTTTCTCGATCACGTGCAGACCACTCGAAAGGGTTTGAGCCTTCGGGATCGGTTTGATGGTGGGCAGATCATGGCCGACACTGAGGTCGACGCGCTCCCCGAGCCTATCGATCCAATTAGGGATGCGCCTCTGGTGATCGCTCTGAAGCTTATGAAGCGTTACTTGAACCTGCGCTATGCAGGGCGAGATCTGAAGCGTCCAGTCTCGATATATCTCTCTAAGGTTGCTGCTCTTGTGCCAGTGAGCCCGTTTGGGATTTGCGCTCAGCTTGAAGGATATGCCGCAAATCTTGAGCAACGCATGACACATGCATTAGTCTCTGGAGAGCGGCCCGAGGAGCGCAACCCTCGCTTTCCCGAGGAAAACTTCAATGATCGCTGGCCCAAGTCAGACCGCGACCTGCGGATCTTCCGGGAAGACTTGCGCCATCTTCAAGTGGAGCTGGCACGGGCCCGTCAATCTGAGTTGAGTGAGATCCAGAAGATATTCGATGATCTTTTTGGCGAACGCGTGTCCGAAGGGGCGGTTCGCGCCTACGCGGACAGTATTGATGCCAGCGGGGGAAAGAGCAGCTTCGAGCATGGACGGGGCTATGTTGCGGCACCGGTTTTCCTAGGCAGCACGGCTGCGGCGCAGCCCAAAGTCTCGCGCGCGGCACCACACAAATTTCATCCGGGCGAGGTGAAAAAACGTTGAAACGACGAAAGCCACATACGCCTTTCGGACAACTGAACAGAATGCAGGCCCGTTGGTCGCAGTTCAGCTTTGAAGTATTGGACGATGGACCAACAATGGTTTGGCGTGGGCGCGTGCGCGGTTTTCAGAAGAATTACCGGATACAGGTCCAATGGAGCTGGATGAGCAAAGGAACGCCGCCCTTTGTCTATATTCTCGATCCCGTAATCCGCCCCAGAGCGGGTGAGGCGTTTGTCGATCTACCACACCTTATCTACAACGATGACGCACCAGAGAAGTCTGCATTGTGCCTCTTTGACCCTGACACAGGCGAATGGAGTGATCGTCGACTGATCGCCGACACCACCATCCCCTGGACATCCGAATGGTTGCACCACTACGAGCTTTGGCACGTCACCGGAGTCTGGTGCGGGCCGAACGCACCTGGCCCAATCTCGGTCGGAGAGATGCGTCAATTGAAAGAGCCGACTGACGTCACCTAACCGGGCCTGTTCCGCGCATCACTCTGTACGCGGACATCCTTCTTCCACGGTCGACGTCACACGCGCGGAAGGCGCCACTTGAACGACAGCTCCGCTTAAGAATGCTGAAACGACACTTCGACAACTATCTCACAAAGCTCATCGACTGGTGGTTCCGGATAGCAACGATCGAACGCTATCTGATCGGGACGGGCATAGGTTTGTTGGTCGCGATCTTTGGCGGCGTGCCCCTGCTTCTTGAACTTTTGCGATTTGTCCTTGGAGCGGTTCCCGAAGGGATCGTACGCTTCGAGGCAGAGCTTGAGACCATCGATGTTCTCATTTTCGGAGTTGCGCTGCTTCTTGTAGTTGTAGGCATTGCATTCGCGATGGCAAGATTCATTGGAGAGGCACGAGCACAATCGAAATTGCGGAACATAGTTATCGAGGCGCGCGGACTTCGGGACGACAACGGCAATCCATTAGCCGACATGGTAGCTAAACACCGGAAGGGCTCGGTGGTGCCCATCCTGCTGGACTTGCGAAACAGGCTGGACGGCCAAGTGATCGCACCCGAAAGAGCTCTGAACGAGATAGCATCAATGCACCGATCTGTTTTGCAGAACAAAGAGGATGGTGACAGGGCTGATCTTACGACGATCTATGGCGGGCTGACATCGGTCCCTTACACATTCTTGACGGGTGCATTGCTCGACGACGAAGGAAGCATCAGCACGTATGACTGGGACCGCGCTCAGGAAACATGGCGCAAGATCGAGGGCCCTGACGATGGAGCCCAATTTCATGTGGACGGGATCGAAGCGATCGGGGGGGTGCCAGAAGTCGTATTAGCAGCGGCATTCTCATACCCGATCCAAGATGACGATTTGGCGACCACTTTTGATCTCCCGATTGTCAAATTAGCCCTCGAAGGCATGTCATCGGACGCACACTGGTCGCAACAAAAGCAGAACCGCCTGGCGCAGGAATTTCTGGAGGTTGTGAAGTGCCTTGCCGGGAAAGGCGTAATGCGGTTGCATCTGGTGTTGGCCGCACCGAACAGCGTGGTTTTCACATTTGGCCGACGCTACGATAAACGGAACCTACCGGAGATCGTTGTTTACCAATATCAGCGCGGCGAGCCTATCGCCTATCCTTGGGGTGTATCTATGCCAGTAGCAGGTCTTACCGATGCCAAAGTTGTGCGGAGCGCAGAGCCGGTTGCAAGAGTAAGTATGACGCAATGATTTACTACGATGAATTTCAAACTTGGGAGAGATCATTCGGCGACCTAATGGCCCGTCTAATAGGCGAGAAAGCCTTGAACGATCTGTCATCGTCAAATTTCGAATTTATCGAAGATGCAGGTGACTTTGTGGTCAGCCATTCGCATATCAAAACCGCTTCGAGCGAAATTCAGGGCTGGCTCCTGGCACAAGAATATTGCGTCTTTCATGGGACTAGACTGCTCTCCGAAGAAATTCACTCAGTGCAATACGAAGGGTTGCGCCCTCTAGTAGCCGCTGACCGTGAAAATCGCCTTCGAGAAATTCTCGAACGCCATCCCAGGTGGCTTTCTGTAGAAGATAAGCTTCTTGAGGTGATTGAAGATGTTGGTCCCAAGGAAAAGCAAGGTAGAAGACAAGGGCAAGTCCATTTTAGTCTTTCCAGATCAGGTCTCCTGAACGGTTTTGATCACTATTTGACGCACGGATCAGAGTTTGATCAGCACGTTGTGCAACGGTTGTTTGGTGACCAATCAGGCCTCGAGCTACTCAGCTCAGAGACTGTTCCTGTTCTTGTTCATGTCTCCATAAGCGGCGAACAGCTCATTCAAGGAGCTCATCCACACTTCACCTATTCCGACGTCATTGGCATGGGCGAAATCCCAGGGATCGCGCGAACGTTCCTCAATTCTTGGGCGTTTAAGACAGCAAACCCAAGCTTTGAAATCGAGAAACTACGAACCGATTGCTGTATGATGGAGCGGGTAGCAACACCGCCAGAAAAAATTCTAACGATCGAAAAGCTTGACGACTTGGCCGCTAAATAGGTGCGGGGCGTGTCATCATGCTGTTTGCCAATTTGTCGACGGATTGTCGAATACAGCGGCAAGTTTATCGAACCGTTCACTGCGCAGGTTCAGCCTCGCTAGGATTTTGCGCTTGCAGTGAATGGCGGGAATGCGGGCTGCGACCGCAGCATCGAAGAAACCGGCTGAGTGTCTGGTATGGGCCGCCAATGAAGGCGACCCATCTACGCTAGATTTCAATGGCCTCGGCGATTGCCAGAGCGTCCTCAAGTTCGACGCCCAGGTAACGGACTGTGCTGTCCATCTTGGTGTGTCCAAGCAAAAGTTGGACCGCGCGTAAGTTGCCGGTCTTCTTGTAGATTTGGGTCACTTTAGTGCGTCGCATCGAGTGTGTTCCGTATGCGCTCGCCTCAAGGCCAATTGACGTAACCCAATCTCGGACAATTCTTGCATACTGGCGTGTCGAGATATGGAGACGTTCGTGGAACCGACCGGGCCAAAGATACTCGGATCCAACCATCAGTTCGTATTCCATCCATTTAGCGACCGACGTGCGGGTGCCTTCTGAAATTTCGAAACGCACCGGTTTCTGAGTCTTGCTTTGCAGAACAGAAGCCCGTTCCTTGATCTGGCCTGAGGCCATGACATCGACGACTTTCATCTTCACCAAATCACAGCCGCGAAGCTTGCTGTCTATCGCCATGTTGAACAGAGCGAGGTCGCGATGGTTCTCCGCGAGTTCAAGCCGAACCCTGATCGCCAGACGTGTTTGGGCTTGAGTGGCCGTTTCTGACCGACAATCCGGCCTTTGTTCCAGGCGGGTCGCAGAGCGCGGATGGCAGGTAGGTTTGGTGTTTGCATGACTGATCCTCCGATCCGCCATGCCCTCCCACAACGACAACCCGACGTTGACTGTGCCAGCATATCACAGGATGCTGCGTTGCATTCGCTGGCGGCAACGAGCCCAAAACGCCAGATGCTGCATCGTGTCCCAAGTTCGAAGCAGTACCGACAGCTAGAATTGGTACTACTGATGACAGGCTGAAGCGGTCATCCATCAATCAATTTGATTGCGGCGGTTGAGCCCATTTGCAGTCATTCGATACTTTTCTGCAATACCAGGATACTCGAAATCACGATCTAGGGATGGACCTGTCGATCAGGGGAGGTTTAACTTCGTTTATGAACAGACTTGTCTGACAGGATCTTGTGGAAAACACACCTTCTCGAAAAGGCGGACGACGCGGGGGGCTGAGCATTGGCGATAACAATAAAAATGGCATCTGACGACGCGGGCGTTGAGAATGCTCGTGGTCTTTGTCGACAATGGCTGGACTGGCATTGGCAAAATTACCCATCTGATTGGCCCGTGGACGGAAACCCGATGGAACGCGCGAAGTTTGAGGACATCCTTCAGAACCTCACAAACCTGCACGCAAGACCGCGGGGTGCTATCTTTGTGGCGTATCTAGAGGGCCAGCCAGTGGGCTGCGTCATGTACAATGAAATGTCGGCTGGTGTCGCTGAATTCAATCGCATGTTCGTCAGCGAAGCGGGCCGTGGTCACGGGCTTGGTCGTCTTCTGCTGGATAAAATGTTCAGTCAAATGATCGGAGACGGATACCAGAAAGTAGTTTTCTCATCGGCCATTTTTCTGACACACGCGAAAAATATGTATGAAGCTGCTGGGTTCCCCTGTGCGCCTCATCCCGAGGGCTTTCCTGACGAATGGAAACCGTACGTCTATTTCATGGAGCGTGCGCTCTAACGGCAATCAGGCAACTTGATGTTGTGAAGGTCGCGTTCGAAGCCAACTTATCGACGCAATGACAGCGTGGCAGGACAAGGCATCATGCAAAAGTAAACGCGTTCACTGTGTCCGCGAACCCTTTCAAACGAACATCCGCGATCTCGCTAGTTTTGGAATTGTCTCGCAGGCCAGCACGTGTGGTCTGATCAAACAAGATCTCGCAGCCGGCGACCTTAGTGTGCGCCTCCAGTCGTGCTGCCAGGTTGACCGTTTTGCCAATGCAAGTATAGGTCGCGCGGTGTTGCGTGCCGGCGTATCCGGCGACCACTTCGCCTGTGGCGATCCCAAAACCGATCCGCAAAGGCACCTCCGATAACATTGCACGTTCCTCATTCAAGGCTGCGGTCATCGCAAGCATGTCTTGCGCAGCCGAAACCCCGCATTGTGCGGAATTCTCCAGTGCGTTGGGCGCACCAAAGAGAGCCATGAGCCCATCACCGACCATTAAGCTGATAATGCCCCCCTGACTGGACACCGCATCGAACATCAACGTGTAGTATGTGTTGATAAGATCGATCGTGGCTTCTGGCGTCATGGTTTCGGAAATGGCGGTGAAATCTCGGATATCGCAGAACAGCACCGTTGCGATGCGCCGCTCTCCGCCAATGGCGAACCCGCTTTCGGTAAGCTGGTCCGCAACCTCTTCGGTGGCGAAACGGTTCAGCAGTTCCTTTTGTTCGTCCTGAAGACGCTTGCGTTCAAGGCTGGCGCCGACGCGGGCCTTGAGCAGCACCTTGTTCACAGGTTTTGGGATGTAGTCTTCGGCCCCCAATTCGATACAGCGCACAACGTTGTCGAGCCCTTCGACAGACGAGGTCACGATCACGGGCAAGTGGCGCAGGGTGGGCATGCACTTGATCGCTTCGAGCACTTCAAAGCCGTCCATTTCGGGCATTTCGATATCCAGAAGAAGGATGTCGAACCGATCAGCCGCCAGCATATCCATCGCAATCCGTCCGTTTTCGGCGACAGACACGCGGTGGCCCAGCATCTCGACATTGCGCGTCAAAAGCAGGCGGTTCACCTTGTTATCATCGACAATCAACACATGCCCGGGCGCATCATTCATCGCATAAAGCCTTGAGCGCCGTTTCCGTATCCGACCACGTGGTTTCAAGCTCCCCGATCGGCGACGGTGCATCAGACAGACTGGTCAGTTCCATCTGTCGCGACAGGTTAGCCAGCGCCGTTGCACCGAAAATCTCGGCATTGGATTTCATCGAATGCGCCGCGCGGCGGTAAGCGTCCGCATCCTCCTTAGCCACAGCGGTCTTGAGGGTTTCAAGCATGGTCGGTCCTTCGCTCAGGAAAGTGTCGAGAAGCTCTGCGGCAAAATCAGCGCCCATCGCCTCACACAGCTCGGTGTAGGTTGCGGTATTCACGATGTCCTGGGTCATTCCTGATCCTCCCGCGATGTCGGAACGTTCAAAAGCGCTTCGACCAGGCGATCCACCCGGATCGGCTTGGCGATATAGTCGTCCATGCCTGCGGCCAGGCACATTTCGCGGTCGCCCTGCATCGCATTGGCGGTCATCGCGATGATAAGTGGGCGCGCCTCAGCATGTTCGCGGTTGATCCGGCGCGAAGCCTCAAGCCCGTCCATTTCGGGCATCTGCACGTCCATCAGGACAACGTCATAGGTCTGGCGTGCCACACTTTCGCAGGCCTCAATCCCGTTGCTGGCCAGATCGATGCGATAGCCCATCTGTTCCAGCAACCGCGTGGCGAGTTTCTGGTTCACCAGGTTGTCCTCGGCCAGCAGGATGCGCAGGGGATGACGCTTGGCCATGTCTGGATCCGATTGCGGCTTGCCCGGTGCCTTGGGTTTGACCTTGGTGGCGACTGCCGGCGCAAAGAGCGTGACCAGCGTGTCGAACAGCTGGGACTGGCGCAGCGGTTTGGCCAAAGCGGCGGCAAAGAGGTCCTTGTCCGCGTCCGTGTCGCGCAGCCCCAGCGAGCTGAACAGGATCTTCGGCAGGTTCGGTTGGCGTTTCTGGATCTGGCGGGCGAGGTCGATGCCGTCCATCTCGGGCATGTGCATGTCCAGGATCGCAAGATCAAAGCTCTGCCCCGCATCAACCGCCTTCAGCGCATCAGACGGCGTCGAAAACGCTGTGGTCTGCGTGCCCCACTTCTGAGTTTGCAAAGTGAGGATTTTAAGGTTCGTCGCATTGTCATCGACGACCAGCAGACGCTTGCCCTGCAGCTCGGACTGTTCGCCGATCAGGCTGCGGCTTTCGGTATCGGGCAACACCGCGGGCTTGGCTTCGATGGTGAAATGAAAGGTCGAACCCTTGCCCGCGCCGTCGCTTGTCGCCCACATGGTACCGCCCATGAGTTCCGCAAGTCGTTTGGAAATAGCAAGGCCCAACCCGGTTCCGCCATATTTCCGGGTGGTCGAGCTGTCAGCTTGACTGAACGATTGGAACAGGCGGCTCATGCCCTGTTCGGTCAGCCCGATTCCGGTGTCGCGTACGCTGAAATCCAGAAGTGTCTTGCCGCTGTCCGAGCGGGCAGCGCTTACCGACAACACCACCTCGCCTGCATCGGTGAACTTGACCGCATTCGATAGCAAGTTAAGCAGGATTTGACGCAGCCGCGTCAGGTCCGCACTGATCCCGACCGGCACGCTGTCGTCGTAGATATAGGCAAGCTCCAGCTGCTTTTCGGCAGCGCGCCCGCTGATAAGGTCCAGCGCGGACTCGATACAATTCCGCAGATCAAACGGGTGATCCTCGATATCCATTTGCCCGGCTTCGATCTTGGAGAAGTCGAGGATTTCATTGATGATGCCAAGCAGTGCATCGCCACTGGCGCGGATGGTACGGGCATAATCGTCCTGCTCGGCGTTCAGCTGCGTATCCATCAGCAAGCCGCTCATCCCTATGACCGCATTCATCGGCGTACGGATTTCATGGCTCATGGTAGCAAGGAAGGCGGATTTGGCCTCATTGGCTTTTTCGGCCTCCTCGCGGGCGTTCTGAGCTTCGCGGAACAGACGCACGTTTTCGATGGCGATTACCGCCTGATCGCAGAGCGTCCTGGTGATGTCGATTTCCTCTTGCAAGAAGGCACGCTGTGAATTGCGGATAAAGGCCAGAACACCAAAGCATTCCTGCCCGCGCAGCAAGGGCATCATCAAGCCAGATTTGATGGGCGTCCGGTCTCGCAGGTTGGCGTCAAACGGCGGTAAGTCGGCGGTTTCCCAATCCGGCGTGTGGATCATCGTGCGATTGACCACCGCTCGGGAGATCAAATTGTTTTCCGGGTCGATTGGGATAGCAATTCCAGAGTGATCCGAAATCAGTCCGTCATCAGCGGTTGCCACAGCCATCTGGTCCAGCACGTTGTCTCCGACAATCACGGACACGGTCAGATCGCAGGACACCAGATCAATGGCTGCCTCAACAATTGCCTCGAAGACCGGCGTGGTGTCAGACGGCGATTCACTGATCACACGCAGAATATCGGCACTCGCGGTCTGGCGCGCCAGCGACGCCTGGGTGTCATTGAACAACCGCGTGTTTTCGATCGCGA
>ERZ1740072.819-NODE-819-length-12221-cov-8.018330_pt1 | contig 12221 bp, 16 predicted proteins | sample MGYA00581733_ERZ1740072 | MGnify/ENA primary metagenome ERZ1740072 (study PRJEB43018, sample SAMN04849741) | marine metagenome | isolation source: floating plastic debris | place: Pacific Ocean | collected 2008-08-30 | study: EMG produced TPA metagenomics assembly...
GGCTTAATGTTTCGCAAATTAGCCTAGTATTTTTTTCATCAGGCATTCAGCTCTATAACTCAGTGATAGAGCATCTCAGGTTTGAATCCCATTCAGAGTGCATTCTTTTCACTATAACACACTTCTCCAGTGTTTTTTTCAGGCAGATAGCACCTGAGAAACTAAATGCAAGCGGTGTTAACAGTTCGCGATTTTTGGCAATCGCAAATTTCGCAAACATTAATTATATATTATATTATATTATATATATATATATATTATTATATTATATATTATATATATATATAATCCAATGAATAGTTTTGTCCTGTAGGGTAGCTAACAGCTTATGATGCGTTTTTCCTGTACTACGGATTATGGGTGAAATTCTCTTGTTCTTGCTTTGGTTTTCTGCTGTCTAAGCTCATAAACTTTGTCTGATCAATCTACACACCATAGGAACTATCTATACCATTAGCTATAAGCTGTGGCAGGGTTGTAGATCTTGGCCTAAACACAAAACCCGTGACAAAATTTTAGATGGTATTATTCCGTCCCCTCAAACCGCTGTTCCCCAAATAAAAAACAGAAACCAGTGTGCGAGGTTTCACATAATTCTCAGTCAGAGTGTCTAAGATTTGTACAGACCTTTAACTGTGAGGTATATGTCAGCAGAGCCTGAGCCGGCTTGATTCTGAACCATTACACGGTAGTTACCAGATTGGTGTGGTTCCACATCAGTTAGAATAAGACTCGTTGTACCGTCTCTGCTCTCTATCTTAGCTGCTACAGCTGATGAAGGACTAATCATTTTACCATCTTTATACCTGTTACACAACAAACACTTTGTAATGACACCACACCATTCCATTCATATTCTTGACGTCAAAAAGGAAACACAGCTAATACACAAGGAAACATGTAACAGTGAAAATTTAGGATAGAACAAATCGCGATCGTAATTTGTGAAAATGTTTTTATAATTTATTCAGCGGTGCTTTGGTGATACTTGATCCAATAAACACAGTATAAACCATCCTAATATTGCTATGCTATTATAATTTATTCAGAGGTGGTGCGTCGCGATGAAGAGCCTTTGAAAATTAACACAATTTTTGGTGAAAAGGTTCGCGATTAGTCTAATTATTAAAAAGGCTTATATCGATTTGTAAGCCTAGAGCTTTGAAATGAGGTATAACTTGTCCAAATCAACTAACTCGGTTCACCAAACCTAAAACAAATTATAACGAATAAAAGTAAATAACTTCCTCCGCCTACTAAGCATGTACTAACCAGGTGACTTGAGGAGATGGTGATCCTGTAACAGAGGCATGAATGGTGTGTGATGATGCAGCTCTTACTCGAAGTCCTGATGATGGGTAAGGTCTGTCAAACTCTACCCTTGGTGCCTCTGGAAACGATCAAACGACATTTTACACACATCCGGTCATGATAAACAATAAGGATTATGTACATGTACATTGTATATTTATTTAGTCTCTGCATCAATAATTGATGACAACCAGTAGGCAGTTAATTCTTACACTCAGGAAACTTCCATGGTCTTTTGGTGACTCTTCCCTGTCGAATTTGGCCTATCATCAGGTTAGGTTGGTTACAACAACACAAGCAACCACAATAAATCAAACCATAATACGAAATTGTGAGTTGCTACATACAGCCACATGTAACAACTTACAAAAGCAAAGGCCTATAGCGTAGGTGTCTTTGTAAATGTACAAAATGCCAGAGACAGAAAACTGAGGCCTCACATAGCAAAGAGGGTATATCATACTCTTTGCATATAGGTACATTTTGGCCAACATGGAAAGCTCACAGTTTTACCTTACCAGTTTTCTCTGTTCCTGCAAAAACAATGTTTTTAAAATTGAATGGTATCTGAAAATATCACACATGGGTACTCACAAAATAATCACGGTTTTTGCTCCAAATTGCATTTGCTGGTAAACATTGACTTACCGCTTACAGATAGTTTACAGCTCGATTTATCTCTCCCAAGTGGATTTGAAATTTCACAAGAGTATTCGCCGGCATCACTAGGTTTAACATCCTTCAACACCAGAGTAGCTTCTCTACCAGTCAGGGTCATGAGGTAATGCTTGGATTTTGTCATTTCTTTATTTCCTTTGTACCATGATGCAGTCACATCCAGTCCACCATTGTCAAAAGTACATTTCAATGTTACTTGATTTTTTACTGCACATGTCACATCGGTGAGCCCTTTTTTAATGGTGGGTTTGTCTCCAACTAAAATGTAAACATTTCAGACTTTCCTGTATTAAAAGGATGACATGAGCGCTGAGAATATACAGGTTAATTAATCTGAAAATGTATGTGGTAATAGCTCCTGTTTTCAAGTGGGCCATTGAGCTAATAAAGCAAAGATAAAGGAATCCCATATTACCAAAGGCTAAAATGAAATCTTGTTCAAATCTCATTCAAGGATAAAGCTGAATAAATGACATACAATTACAAAGCAATCCAACGTGTCTACCTATTGGGTAGATGTGAATGATCACAATCTGAATTCTCATATTATGTTATCTCATCTGTCAAATAAAAAATATTTCATAGTTTATTTGTTTGAAGCGCTTCTTAACAAACAATGTTTTCTAAGCATTTAGGGGTCTATGTGTGCACTGTAGTAAGATTTGAGCTTTGTTTTTCAGGGGCATAACAGGTTACGATGTGGGAATCATTCGGGGATGTGAAGTGTTTTATTGGCTGCAGGGGATGTTTTAAACACATTTTAGTTACATATTGAACTAAACTCCACTTCAAGACTATTGTTCAGACGATAATGATTTTCAATGCAAATGAGCTCCCCCTCTTCTTTGTGCAAGAGTATTATCAAACCTGGAGTTGATCTTGATTTGCCATCTCCTTTCATTTCTGTGTATGGTCCTGCACCAGCGGCATTCTCGGCACATACTCGGATGTCATAAAATCTTCCCTCCCTTAGTCCGAGTATCTGATAATTTGTTGTAGCAACAGGCTTCTTATTGGCCCTCATCCAGCGACTTGCAACACCAGGTGCCCTTGTCTCTATTATGTAGTTGGTGATAGGGGAACCGCCGTCAGTGTCAGGAATCCTCCAAGCTAAGCTTATTGAATCAGGTGTAGTAGCGATAACTTGAAGACCGTTGGGAGCACTTGGTTTTGCTGTAAAATTGAGGCAACACATTTTTTAAGACGAAGTGAAATTGCAATCAGTGGATTTATGATTACAGCATCAAGAAAATCGGCCACCTAGTTGAAGCAAGTTCAGCTGTGAAAGAAAATTGGCACTTGGTAAATCACGAGTTTGAGCAATGCTCTGTCATTGAATGTCAGAATAAAAAACATCAATTTCATTAGTTACATCTACCTCTTGCATCACAAGTGGTCTGATTATAATGTTACACATATTATTCGGTGTTAAAATATCTAACATCAGAGGTAATAAAAACTTAGTATTATATTATACCAAAAAAATTATCATCGCAATACGAAACCCACTCATAATGATCTTTTCAATGTACATGCAGTCACCTAACCTGTTGACAGAAAACTCACTATGTAGGGAGCAAATAGAGAGACCCGCTATTTCAAAAATAGTTGTGTGATGGGCATCTTACTTAGCATTACTCACTGAATTTCGATTCACAGATAAATGTATCTGATGGTTCACTGGCTTTACTTTCTCCCTTCTTGTTTACAGCTATCACTCGCCACTGATATGTTGTTCCCTCAATTAGCTCATTCTGTTCAAGCTTAGCTCTATTCAAGAGATCTCGAGTAATTCTGAACCATCGATCACTCTGATTGGTTGATCTCTCCACATAGTACCCAGTAATAGGACTACCACCATCATTAGTTGGTGTATTCCATGTGAGACACAGAGATTGGGGTGATGTGCATGTTATCTGTGGTGCAGAAGGGGCAGTTGGTACATCTGTAAAAGAACAAGCAAGGTCGATACAGATACAGTGCTTGCAGTAAACCTTATCTTACTAAAAATTGAAGATTTTGATGAATTTTCTTGTACAGCAGACTGGGTATTTAAACTTCATTGTTCTCTATTTTGTGCATATTACACCATGTATCTCTATATTTGAGTTACCATGAGGATTTGCAACTAGGTGTTTGTGAATTTCATGCTAATGTTGATACAGAGCCAATGAAATGAAATGGTTCATTGACGGAGCCTATGACTTACATTAAGGGAGGGGGTGTATCACTGATTTGAATTTTTGGGGTGTATTTTATCAGACTGGAAATAATCATCAAACAATAATATAAATAATAATACCAAAGGTACTGGCTGGAGCAGTTGGTTGGAGAATTTCAGCAGGATCGCTCAATCCATACTCGTTTTCAGCTCTGATTTGGAAGAAGTATCCTTGTCCTTCGATTAGGTTCTTCGCAACGACTTTCATATCTCTTACACTATCCACCTTTTGCCATGATCGCCTTGACGCTTCGCGCTTCTCAACAAGGAAGCATCTGATTGGACTACCACCATCATGTTCAGGAGCCTGCCAGGACATTGATACTGTGTCTTCTGTAACCTTATCTACCTTAAAATCTCTTGGAGCTGACGGCTTGTCAAGCACAGTGAGTCTATAGTTGGTGGATAATTCCCCATGCTCGTTGGTAACAGTCACAGTGTATTCACCAGCATCTGACAGCTTACAATGTTTCATTCGCATAGTGGACATGCATGAAATAGTCTCCTCTTCTATTCGTTTGTCTTTTGGTAGTGGAACTTTCCCTTTGCTCCAGCTCACTTCTGGTGTAGGATAGGCAGTAAAGGGAACCTCAAAGATTGCAACCGATCCAGCTTTAACAATAAGGTGGCGTTTTGATTTACCAAGGTGGTCCATTTCAGGCGGAACTACAAAGAGGAGATTAATATTGCTACAGTGTTACAATTACAGCTGAACCACAAAAACCATCCAGCCTTATATGGTAGTGCTTTTTCAACCTCAACCTCTGCTAGGATTACCTTTTTCGATTTTAGGATTATCACACAACTAAATTTCACAATGTTAAATTCTATAATTGTACATGTAAGGTTCAATATTTTACAACATGCACAATTCATCTACTGCTATAGCACTTCCATCATGCTACACTACACTACTCTATCGCCTCCTGGATCTTGTGTGGGGAGGTTCCCATAAAAAATTAGTTGGGTATCCATACAAGAAAAATCGAGTGAACATACTGTCTTATTCAGTGATCACCTACTTTTAGGCAGCAGTTTTGCAGAAGTTTTCTTGCCTCTACATGTGAATGTGTACTCTGCAGCATCCTCTGGATTAGTGTGTGGTATAGTGAGTTTATAGGTACCGCAGTCAGCTGACATTTTGTAGTGTCTGTCAGCTAGTAATGGTTTGCCATTTTTAAGCCACGTGTAATCGTGCATATCTCGTGACAGCTGGCATTCAAAGGAAACTGGATGACCAAACGATTTGATGGAGATGTCTTCAAGTGCTTTGGTGACATCGACATCATCCTCTGTAAAGTAAAAAGATTGCGGTTGGCACTGTTTGCAGCCTTTGTACAATATTGAACACCCGAGAGTATATTGTATATTGTATTATATTGTATATATCATGTCAACGGATCAAAGTTTCAGCAAACCCACCTTTTATGTCAACATTCGCTTCTAGAATACAATCATCATCATCAAAGTTCACAGAGTATTTGCCGAGGTCTGACAGAACCGACTTGCTAATATTCAACATGTGGAGTTGCCCATCATGTCGAGTTTCTATTCTGAAGTCTCCTTTCAGTTGACTGCCATCCTTGTACCACACTGGTTTTACTTTGGATTTGTTGATCTTGCATTCCAGAACAAGGGGTTCACCCTCCTTGACAATGGTGTCCTTGAGAGACTGGAGAACGCTAATTGGTTCTGAAAATGATGGGTTAAAAATTGAGAACAGAAATGGTTACACAAAAAAGTGCATAAAAGCTATAACATTGATGCAACATGTTGTCGTATTAAGACCACGTAGCAATTTTCATTCCACATACGTAGTATTTTTGTTTTTGAAAATCACCATTTTCAGCAAAAGTATGTTTAATTTTTGGTTTAACATCATATTCAAACAAGATCGTATTTTGACTTTGCTCAAAATGCATTTTCAACTTGATAACAATATTTCTATTTTGCACAAAACAAAATTTTCAACCAAAAATGCTACTTTCATTTTGTTATAATACGATTTTTGAATTAAAACACAACTTTTGGCAGTACAAACTACGACGTACCTGGCATAAAACTTGCTGAACACAAACTTTGTTTTGTTCTGACATTTTTATTTCATTGGAATGGTAGTATTTAGATGATCTCAAAGTTATGATAAGATAAGCTGTAGTTCACTTGGTACCGTAGGGTTATGTCAGCCTGTTTTTGTACGAGTGGACTTGAGATAAAAAACCCAGTCTTCCCAGCATTTCGACACGTGACATTTTGCAGGGTTATACGTCAAGTCTCATAATTTCATTACATTAAAATATATGTGCAAATGGAATGGTGTTTTTCAAACCCTTGGTGAGGGATCCCACCTGACAATTGAGGTCTTTTAATTTTGAAGAAATAGAACATCGTAAAAATATTGGCCTTAAACTTGGCCAGTTACTTTGGCTTGTGTGCAAACCCCATGCTAGTATCAGTATATTACCATCTTGAAAGACACTCACCATATGGCTCTTGGGCTTTATACGGTCCTGCAGTATCACTTGGTTTAGACATTCCTACTTCATTCTCAGCGATGACTCTGAACTCATAATCTCTACCCTCAATAAGATCACTCATTGTTAGAGTGGGAATATGAACAAGTTTTCGGTTTACAGTAATCCAACGTGGATTGAATCCTGTACGCCTCTCCACATAATAGCCTGATATCTCAGCTCCACCATTATTCTTTGGAGGATGCCAAGAGAGAGTTAGGGAGCTGTCATCGATATCAGAGGCTTTGACATCTGTTGGAGCTCCTGGTACATCTGTAATCAAGTTACATACTCGTACCAATCTGATCATCTCAGCAAGAGAGAGTTCAAACCATACAACTGATTTTTCTCCCACAGGAAGTTTGCGAAACCGCCATAAAAAACACTGTCAATGATCCAGCTCAGAAGCTAGAAACATAACCCTTCTTCATTGAATAATTTAGAGATATACTCAAATCTTCACAATACAATTATCGGTAGTTTTCCTCTGAGTTAATAAGAGGATAATTCCTAAAAGAATTACAATATTAGGTATTATGTATTCTCAGTTCGGTGTTTACCAAATGTAGACACTATTTCTCTCATTTTGACTAGTTTCAGAACATAGAACTTAAAAATTATATCCTAAAGTCTAGCAGCTAAGTCGCAATGTTTGACAGTGTGGGTTCAAGAACGTTTTGATTTGGAGCACTGATATGGTTCAGTATGACATCAAATATTCAGAAACTCACCATATGGGCTCTTGACTGTGACTGGTGTGCTTATGTCAGTTGGTGAGCTCATTCCTACCTCATTCTCCGAGCTGACTCTGAACAGGTAATTGTTACCCTCAGTTAGTTTATTGACAGTAAAGCACGTCTTATCAGCTGGAACTGTACCAGCGGATGACCATGTTCCACGCTTAGTGTCTTGTTTTTCAATGATGTATCCAGTGATTGCGGAGCCTCCATCACTGCTGGGAGATGCCCAGCTCAGATCCACTGAATTTCTGTGACACCCGATGACCTCAAAATTCTTCGGAGGTTCAGGCTTGCCTGAAATATGTTACGATTATGTACTTAAAGTCATCATTTATGGATAACAGACACAAGTGATTGTATTTATTTGTATGGGTTAACATCACATCACAAAAGTTTAAAAGAAAAAACAAGTCAAAATCAGAGTGTATTGGATTTTCAACATTACATGCACACATTACACAGCAACATCTGTATCAATTTCGCAGCATATTATATTGGTTGATATTTGAGGAAACTTACTGATGACGCAAAAAAAAATTCATAATCTGCTTACCTATAACCTCAATGTTGAAAGTAAGAGTATCCATTCCAGCAGAGTTCTCAGCACTTACAGTGTAAGTACCAGCTTGTTGCAATGTAACTCGCTGCAGTGATAGGGTTGTGTAGGTGTCTGCAATTTTGACGTTATCACTGTCAGCAGATCTACCGTTATACAACCAAGTAATACTAGGCTGTGGTGAACCTGTGACTGATGACTCACAAATAAAAGAAGAGCCCGCCTTTAGCGTTTGATGAGTTGACTTAGCGCATTTTAGCTCCGGTTTGCCTAAAATGTTAAAATAATTAACATAGTGTCATAACACTGGATTAATATTTTTATATTAATTTGTGTAGAGAAAGAGGAAGCCAATCTCATAGCATGTTCAAAGTGTTTGTTGTCACAGCCACCGAAGAAATGAAATAGCAAACCTGAGGCATCAGAAAACACTTGTCAGCAAAAGCAATTTCCCAACAGCATCAGCCCTGAGAAAAGTTACACCGTTCTGATATGCAATCACGACCACAATTATAACACATTTTTTGCCACACATTAAAACTTATACACAATGATATGAATACTATTAATCAGCGCTTTCGTATACAGTATTTATACAGGACATTGAGTGACAATGAAGTGTGAGCCATTAAAAATTTCATGATATACATTCTATTCTTTATCAGCAGTGCTCTGCTGCTCTTAGTTCTGTTGAATAGTCTTTCACCCTCCAGATGACCTTATTCCTATTATGACCACATGGTAATAGAAAAAAACAACAAAATTTTACAAACTTACATCTTATAGAAAGCTTTGCCTCGCATTCCACCTCTCCCACAGCATTCCTCAACAGACACCTATAGGTGCCTGCATCATTGACTACGGGCTGCTTTATTTCTATCTCAGCGCGACGTTTGGTTGATGATATGTTATATCTTTCACCTTGATACAGTTCTTTCCAATCCTTAAACCATTTGACCTCAGCTACAGGTGAGCCCAGATCTACATCCACAGATAGCTTGACTGTGCCTGGGATGATTGCATCTGTGTCACTGAGTGATCGGGTAAAAGAAGGAGCCGTACCAACTAAAAATGAGGAACAATATTCCATAACATTTTCCAGCATTTTATACGCACTGAGGTGAAAGTTGGAGTTAGTCTTGTGTTAAAAATTCTAAGTGACACATTAATATGTTGTAACTTTATGCCAATATTGGTCGACATTCAGCCAAACATCAATTTTTTGGATATTTTGATATTGTACTTGATTGTGAAACTGTTTGAGAAACGGTATTGTATAGTAAATTTGATATCCATATCGTGATGATACCTCAAAATATGAAATCTCTAGGGTAAAACCCTTAAAATACCAAATTATGGCTCACCGATCTTTTCTTTCACCAATACTGATTTAGATGGTTCAGAGAATTGTCCAGTACCAGCCTTATTACATGCAGCTACTCTGAACTCATAGTCGTAACCTTCCACAATACCACTAACTCTGTGTGTTGTGTCAGTGACATCTTGTGCAGACTTTATCCAGCGGTGCTGTGTGGCAGCCTTGTATTCAACAATATATGATAGAATGGGTGCACCGCCATCATGTTTAGGAGGTGACCATTGCAAATCTACCGAAGTTGCTTTGATGTTTGACACCAGTGGTGCATCAGGGGCACTGGGTTTCTCTGTAAGAAATAAGAGAATATTCAGTACACTACTAGAAAGGATCAGTGACCTAGGAGGCCTAGAACAACAGGTAAGTGGTAGGAAAGTGTAGGATATATGATTATCCAAAAGAATATCACAGGAGATTAATGACCCTTATTTTCTTAAAACCAAATTACAAAATTCGTGTGATGTTACACATCTCACATGATTACAGCGGCAACCAAGCAGCTTGACTATCATCAACATGCCACACCACACCATTAGTCTCACCCCATGGGTCTTTAGCGACGAAGTCACACGGCTCCGATGGTTGACTTTCCCCTCTGGCGTTCACAGCTACTATTCTCCATTCGTACTTTGTGTCATCCATCAAACCGTCAGCAGCATATGTGAGATTATTGATAAGGTCTCTGCTTACCCTAAGCCAGCGACCACTGTTGTTAGTAGATCTTTCCAAGTGATAGCCGATTATTGGTGTTCCACCATCACTTGCAGGAGCTGTCCAAGTTAGTGTGGCATGATCAGAATGTATATCAGATGCAACTGGAGCTTCTGGCTTATCAGGTACAGCTGAAGATAACAATTGAGTTCTTTTTCATATAGTTTTCTAATGACATGAGCATCTAAATAGTAATCAGTAATAAACGATATGTGGAGCCTTGTTCAAAGGTTGTTTTTACTTGCTTCAAGCTCAATGCTTTCAGATTTGATTGAGAAAGGGAGTAGAGCTATTTTTTGACATGTACTTGTAAACCTCATCTCAGAAAGTATGAGACATGGACTTGATAGTACTGTGAACGTAGACCAACACATTGGCCTCTTTTTGTATACAATGCATTGGTCTACTATGAACATACTGTATTTGCTGGTAGGGGTGACAGGCTTGCTAATTTCAGCGGCTTCGCCAACCCCCACTTCATTCTCAGCCATGATCTGGAAGGAATACTTCTCTCCTTCCTGTAGACGAGGGACAGTAAATTCCAGCTTGTCTGTACGACCATATTGATTCCAGCTTCGCCTTGAACCGATACGACCCTCTACTATGTATCGTATAATCTTACAACCACCATCATCGACAGGGGGCTGTAATGTTACAAATTACTTTTTTAATAGTGTGAGTCGAATCATGAGCAATAATAGGCTGGGGTTCTCTCTAGGATATCTGATTGCATAGTCTTGATAAGACTACAAATAGACCAATCTTCTTAGGGTACCGGTAATTCAGATGGCGCTACCTCATGCACTAACAGACAAGCAATGTTGGTTGATTTTAAAAGTTCCACTGATCAATGCCAATACATTTTAACGAAGTGTTCAGCAAGATTCTATATGAACAACCTTCCAGCTCATAGTGACAGATGATTCTGTGATATCTGTAATAGTGAGGTGCTGCGGTGCAGAAGGCTTATCCTGAACGATAAGCTTTATATCAGCCGAGATCTCACCCACGCTGTTCTTCACCAGTACTGTGTAAACACCGGAATCTGAACGTTCAATATTCTTCAACCTTAGAGTAGTCATACAAGATATCGACTCAATCTAAAACAAAAACTTGAGAGTAAAATATCATACAAATTAAAATATAATGCTCACAATACTGATATTGGAAGTAATTACCGAGCATGCATGATGAGAATTCGGTACAGTACCAAGAAATGCAGATTCTGGGATGGGGGGGATATAACCAGCCATAGTTGATTTTATGATCTTCAACGCTTAATAACACAATCGCATTTTCTGCTGGTCTTTCTTCAGTCTTCACATGTGGACGATTTGGAGAAATCCTCAGTCTTCAATTCTTCACTCAAGCATAAATTGTGTCTTCAGTATGTTTACACTTAAGAAACCATAATCTTGAGTCTTGCCAAAAAACCCGAATAGAGCTCAATCCGTGATTTGATACCAATGGTGACCTGATTTGATCAGATTTGACAAGGTATTAGCCATGAGCTAAGTTTCATCACAAGGCAACCAGGTGCCGCGCTCATGCCCCTCTTCTGAACAAATGTTTTGTAAAAGTTAATAACACACGGAATACATCTCCTGCTTTGCATTCTGACAGTATAAATGTTCAAACACAGGCATGATATGATATTTTAACTAAGCGTCATACACGCTAGACGTGAGTATTCATTAACAACATTTCACTTTGATGAAACATAAATGAGTAAAACATTACCTGGAGCCTCTTGCTCTTGGGAATATCTTTTTCATTATAGAACCACATAACTTGGGGTTTTGGGTATCCCTGAAATGGTATCTCAAATACAGTGGCACTGCCAGCCTTCACAACTACAGTCTCTGCTAGCTTCTCATTGATGTGCAATGATGGGTATACCTATCAAAATATAAGCATGATTCCATGGTATAGTACAACTACAAATAAGCCTCCGCTTTCAGACAATATATAAGCCTGTGTTGCCTTTTTTTGTCTTATTGAATGTGAAGATAAAATTGATAGCTTACTGTAGAACCAGTTATTTATACAGGAACAATATCCAGCGAGTTTGGCGTGCCTTGACAAATAGCCCTAATTAATTCCTGCAGAAGGTTTT
>ERZ1740072.822-NODE-822-length-12196-cov-5.155012_pt1 | contig 12196 bp, 14 predicted proteins | sample MGYA00581733_ERZ1740072 | MGnify/ENA primary metagenome ERZ1740072 (study PRJEB43018, sample SAMN04849741) | marine metagenome | isolation source: floating plastic debris | place: Pacific Ocean | collected 2008-08-30 | study: EMG produced TPA metagenomics assembly...
AAGCCTGTTGCGCGTTCTGCCCGGGCCCTCAGTCCAGCCAGAAAGCGACCGACGACGGTGACGAAAGCGACTGACTCGTTCAGTAAGGTCCGGCGCTCACGCATCAAGGACGTGCCCAGCAACGATTTGAGCGCGCGCATGTAACGCCCTTCCTCTCCAGAAATCAAAGCGGCGTTTGCGGCACTGCCATAGACTGTTCGCCGGGTTTCGAAATCCAGAAAAACAGCCGTGGGAAGTGTCGTCGCTCCATTCTCAATGGGGATCAATTTGGCGGTTCTATCTACACAAATTCCTACAGCCGAATTCGAAGTGCCAAAATCCACCCCCAAAACTGACATGTCTTTTACCCCTAACGCCGAAAGCTGCCCGCCTATCGCAGCGTCACGCGCGTGCCAAGGCTTGTGTGCTGGCAAAGTTGTCCGGATTTGGCTAGCCTTTCGCCAACTGTCATCTGAGGGAGATACCCATGACCCATATTCGCCCCCTGTTTATGGCTGCAGCGAGTGTTGCGTTGCTGGCTGGCATGGCCAGCGCTAAAACCGACATCACCGTCGCCATGCAACTTGAGCCGCCGCATCTTGATCCGACGTCTGCTGCCGCCGGTGCCATCGATTCGGTTCTTTATTCCAATGTGTTCGAGGGGCTGACCCGTTTCATGGGCGATGGATCCGTTGTTCCGGGTCTGGCTGAAAGCTGGGAGATTTCGGACGATGGTCTGACCTACACATTCTCTTTGCGCAGCGGCGTTACATTTCATGACGGCACCACTATGGATGCTGAAGACGTGAAGTTTACGCTTGATCGCATCCTTGCTGATGACAGCGCGAATGCCCAAAAGGCCCTTTATGCTGCGATAAGTGCGGTTGAGGTCGTGGACCCCGCAACTGTGCGTATCACCCTGTCTGAACCCAACGGAAATATGCTTTTCAATCTTGCCTGGGGTGACGCTGTCATCGTTGCGCCGGAATCTATTGAGAACATCAAACAACAACCCATCGGCACCGGACCGTTCTAGTTTGACAGCTGGACTCAAGGCGACAGCAGCCAGATCAGTCAGTACGGCGACTATTGGGGTGAACAGCCCAGCTTAACCGAGGCGACGTTCAAATTTATCTCTGATCCCACAGCGGCCTTTGCCGCGATGATGGCCGAAGATGTGGATGTGTTCACGGGCTTCCCGGCGCCAGAGAACCTGCCGCAGTTTGAAGCGGACCCCCGATTTCGGGTTCTGATTGGCTCGACTGAGGGCGAAACGATCCTTTCGACCAATAACCAGCAGGCGCCTTTTGATGATGTGCGCGTACGTCAGGCTCTGGCGCATGCCATTGACCGCCAAGCGATCATTGATGGCGCCATGTTTGGGTATGGCACACCGATTGGCACACATTTCGCGCCGCACAATCCCGCCTATGTAGACCTCAAAGACGGTTCTGCCTTTGATCCGGACAAGGCGCGCGCGCTTTTGGCCGAGGCGGGTCTGCCTGACGGGTTTGAAACCACGCTGCACTTGCCGCCCCCGTCCTATGCCCGGCGCGGAGGCGAGATTATTGCCGCACAGCTGGCCGAGGTTGGCATCACTGCCGAGATCATCAATGTGGAAATGGCCCAGTGGCTTGAAACGGTATTTCGGGGCAAAAGTTTTGGCCTGACCATCGTGAGCCATACCGAGCCGATGGACATCGGGATCTATGCCAACCCGGACTACTATTTCCAATATGACAACCCCGCGTTTCAGGAGCTGATGAGCACCCTGAACGCAACGACGGATCCCGATGCGCGCGACAGCCTGATGGCTGAGGCACAACAGATCATCGCCGCTGATGCGGTGAACGGCTATCTGTTCCAACTGGCGCAATTGTCCGTGGCCAAGGCAGATGTTCAGGGATTGTGGACCAACGCCCCGACGCAAGCCACAGACCTCACGGGCGTAAGCTGGGCAGAATAGATCCAAAGGCGCACCCTCTGGTGCGCCTTTCGTTTCTGAACCCTTGCAGGAGTCTGTGATGAAGATTTTTGTCGCCGGGACGCGTCCCTCTATCCGCGCCAATCCGGACTACTTCACCGGGTCTGTCTGGCAGGATCCCATCATCTCGGCCGAAGCCCCTGCCCGACTGCACGCGCTGTCGGTGCATTTTGAGCCCGCTGCGCGCACTGCGTGGCATACGCATCCTTTTGGTCAGACCCTGCATGTGACGCAAGGGGCGGGCCTGGTTTGTCTTCGGGGCGAGGCTCCGAGCGCCATTCGGGCAGGCGACACCGTGTGGATCCCGGCTGGGGCAGAACACTGGCATGGGGCCGGGCCCGAGACGGCGATGACCCATATTGCGATGCAGGAAATGCAGGATGGTTCGGCGGCGACGTGGCTGGAACAGGTGAGTGACGCGGAGTACGCCGAGCCACCTGCCTACGGGGGCTCTGCCCCCCCCGAAGTTTACTCGGCAAGATGAAGTTTTGGATCAGAGGTTTTGAACCATGGTCCGCACGTCGTCACGGATTGGGCCGTGTCGTGGTGCGTCAGCGAGCGTTGTGAACCAGTGCGCGGGTGGGTTCTTGCCCCGCCGATTGCCGTCAAATCGAAGGGCGCGCAGCGTTTCCTCGGCTTCGGGCGTCACCCTGTCGGGCACTTCGAACCCGTTCAGCGTTGCCCAGACCCCTGTCCATAAGCGCCCCACGGACCATGGGTTGTATCCGCCGCCGCCCAAAACCAGCAGGCGTGGCGCGAGGCCCATCAACGCGCTCACGATGGCCCAGTGGGATTGATTGGACAGAGATAAATGCGCTTGCGGGTCTTCCTCGACCCCGTCTGCACCACATTGCAGAACATTCGCGTCAGGGCGAAAGGCTGTTGTGCGTGGCAGGATCACACTGTCCCGGATCAGGGCCATTTCGTCATCATTGAACCCGCGTGGAACCGGCAGGTTGATCAGGGTTTCTGTTGCCTCCAAAGCACCGGTGCGCGGCCAGAGCCCATCTTCGTGCACAGAAATCATGAGGACATCGGTTTTTGTGCCAAATGCATGCTCCACCCCGTCCGGATGGTGGGCGTCGATGTCGATATAGACGATGCGCCTTGCCCCGTTTCGGCGCAGGGACAGAATGGCCAACACCGGGTCATTGAGATAGCAAAACCCGCCCGCCCTGTCCGGCATGCCGTGATGCGTCCCCCCCGCAGGGTGATAGACAACACCGCCCCTCGCCAGCAACTCGCCCGCCAGCAGTGAACCGCCCGCAGCCGTGGCCGGGCGGCGGTACATTTCGGGAAAGACCGGGTTGTTGGGTGTTCCGAGCGCATGACGCCTTCGCACGTCATCACTGACCGACTGCGCTTCTTCGGCGGCGTGCAGGGCGGCGACATAGTCCGGGGTGTGCCAGACCGTCAGTGCTGCTGGCTTGACCCTTGGGCTGGGCACGAAGACCTCAGGCGGCAACCACCCCATTGCACGGCTGAGGTCCATCACCGTCGAGACGCGTGGCACCCGAAGCGGATGCCACCTGCCATAGCTTGAGCCGCGGTAAATCTCGGATCCGATGAAAAGGGGCCTGTCCATAGCCCCCTACATAGAGGGTTTCCGGTTCGAGACGACAGGTTAAGCTGCAGTTGCGCCCATGGTTTCAGCCTTTGCCAGCCAGCGGTCTATTTTCGTTGCATCCGCCAGTTTGACCGAGCCCATCTGGATGACTTTGCGTGGCTTTATCCCGGTGAATTTCATTACCTGATTGCGCATAACACGGCGGCCCGGGCTGCGGTAGATCAGCGTATCAATCCAGCCGGGGGTGTCCGATGTGATGATCGCATCACCCGTGCGGCCTGTCAGCAACTTGTCCCAAGCTACACCTCTCGCTTTGTATTTGTAGGCAAAGCCGGACAACAGACCCGCATCCAACACCGCCTTGGCTTTGCTGGGCATCGCGCCCCACCAGTAAGGGTGCACGATCATCACGTGATCGGCCCAGCGGATATTGTCCTGCCATTTTTCCAGATCAGGCGTCAGATCGCGGCGGCTGTCATATCCGTCAAAGTCCTGATCAACGTCCATATCAGACAGTGCCATGATGCGTACTTCCGCGCCCTTTGCCTCGGCGCCTTTGGCATATCGTGCCGCAAGAGCCGCATTCAAAGAGTTGGGTTTCGGGTGCGCGACCCAGATGAAGATACGTTTGGTCATAAGAGAATTCCTTTCCTGAGATTTGCTTTACACAGTGTCAATTGACAGCCTGTCAACTAAGTGCTACTTTACAGCATGTCAAGCACCTCTTTCGATACCCCGACCAAAATTTTGCGAGCCACTCTTACGTTGCTGGAGCAGCCCGATGCCAAGTTGCCAACGATGTCCGATATTGCGCGGGCCTCCGGGGTCAGCCGGCAAGCGGTGTATCTGCATTTTCCAAGCCGCACCGATGTGCTGGTGGCGGCGACGCGCTATCAGGATCAAAGCAATGATGTGAATGCGGCACTGGCTCCAAGCCGCACGGCGCGTTCGGGCACCGAGCGGCTGGACGCGTTCGTCACCGCCTGGGGCAACTACATTCCGCGCATCTACGGCGTCGCCCGCGCCATCCTTGCTGTGGTAGACACCGATGCCGAAGCCGCGCAGGCCTGGAACACCCGCATGGCAGATATGCGCGAAGGGTGTGCAGCAGCCGTGCAGGCCCTCGCGGAAGATGGATCACTGCCGGCACACACAGATCCAGAACAGGCCACCGACCTGCTTTGGACGCTTTTGTCCGTGCGCACTTGGGAGAATCTGACCCAAACCTGTGGCTGGGATCAGGACTGCTACCTCGCTACGATACGTGGGTTGGCGCTGGCCGCTCTGGCACAGGATACCGGGGCACTGACGGACGTGCTTGCGCACACTGAAGGCCCCGCCTAACGTCACCTCAATGCTGCGCTATGCCCTGAAACGCCTGCTCTCACTGCTGATCAGCCTCGCGATTGCGTCGCTGGTGATCTTTGTAGTGATCGAGGTGGCGCCAGGCGATCCGGCCTCGTTCATGCTGGGGATTAACGCTCAGGAAGACACGCTGGCCGCGTTGCGCGCGGAACTGGGCCTAGATCAAACGAAAGTGCAGCGTTACCTCGCTTGGGTCGGCGGGATGGTGCAAGGCGATTTCGGCACCTCCTATCAATACCGCACTCCAGTCGCCGAGATGATTGGGGATCGGCTTTGGGTATCACTGCCGCTGGCTTTGTACGCGCTGATCTTGTCCACCCTCATAGCGTTCCCCGCCGGTATCTTTGCGGCCTCTCGCAGAGGCAAGGCGGGGGATATCGGAGTGATGGGGGCAACCCAAATCGGGGTAGCGATCCCCAATTTCTGGTTCGCGATGATGCTTGTTCTGATCTTTGCAATCAATCTGCGCTGGTTCAGCGCTGGTGGATTTGCGGGTTGGGACAGTGGCGCATTCGCTGCACTCAAATCCCTAACGCTGCCTGCAATTGCACTTGCTTTGCCACAGGCGGCGATCCTGGCTCGGGTGATGCGATCAGCCCTCTTGGACGTGTTGGGGGAGGACTTCATGCGCACCGCACGTGCCAAAGGGCTCAGTCGGGGTCAGGCCCTGCGACGCCATGGGTTGCGCAACGCGATGATCCCCGTACTGACGATCCTTGGCCTGCAATTTTCTTTCCTGCTGGCCGGCGGCATCATTATCGAGCAGGTTTTTTATCTGCCCGGACTGGGGCGGCTGATTTTCCAAAGTATCTCGGCCCGCGACCTGATTGTCGTTGAAAGTGTAACAATGCTTTTGGTTTTTGCGGTGATCGTGGTGAATTTTGCGGTGGACCTTGCATATGCCGCCGTTGATCCACGGCTCAGGGCGCGGACATGAACCGGACGCTGATCCTTGGAGGGGCGTTATCGGCACTGGTGGTGTTTGCAGCGCTCGTGTCATTCGTCTGGACTCCGTTTGAACACACGGAGATGGACATACCAGCGAAACTGCAACCGCCCAACGCATTACACTGGTTTGGCACCGACCACTTCGGGCGTGACATGTTTTCCATGATCATGGTTGGCGCGCGGACCTCCATCGCTGTGGCTGTTGTCGCTGTGGGCATCGGCATCGGGCTTGGTGTGCCTCTGGGCCTTTGGGCGGCGGCCCGGCAAGGGGGCTGGGTGGATGAGGTGATCATGCGCGGCAATGATCTGATCTTTGCTTTCCCGAGCCTCGTCATCGCTATTCTGATCACGGCCATCTTTGGCGCAGGGGCAGTGAATGCCATTATCGCAATTGGTATCTTCAACATCCCAGTCTTTGCCCGTGTGACGCGCGGCGGGGCCCTGCCTATTTGGGCGCGCGAGTTCATTATGGCCGCGCGGGTCGCTGGCAAAGGCCCGGCGCGTATCAGTATCGAACACATCCTGCCCAACATCGCCAACCTGCTTATTGTGCAGGCCACCATTCAATTCTCACTTGGCATTCTGGCCGAAGCAGCGCTGAGCTATGTAGGTCTTGGCGCGCAACCCCCGACACCCAGCTGGGGGCGCATGCTGGCAGATGCACAAACGCTGGTCAGCATCGCTCCGCATATGGCACTTGTGCCCGGTTGTGCCATTATCATCACGGTGCTGGGACTGAACCTGCTTGGAGACGGCTTGCGCGACGCCCTTGATCCACGTCTGCGGGTGGCACGCGTATGAACCTGCTTGAGATCAGCAACCTGTCGCTGTCGATTCATGGCGCGCAAATCTTGCATGACGTTTCATTGAATGTCCGACCGGGTGAAGTCGTCGCCATTACCGGGGAAAGCGGATCAGGCAAATCGATGACCGCTTTGGCGATCATGCAACTGCTCCCGGATGGAAGCGAGATGACGGGAGGCATCACGTTTGACGGCGAGGATATCTCGCAATCGAATGAAACGCGCATGTGTGCCTTGCGCGGTGATAGCATTGGAATGGTGTTCCAGGAACCGATGACCGCGTTAAACCCTGTGCAAACCATCGGCGCTCAGGTGAGCGAAACAGTGAGGTTGCACCGACCCGATCTTGATGCGACTGCCCGCACCGCAGAAATGCTTGACCGGGTTGGATTGGCTGAAATTTCACCCGGGCGCTATCCTCACGAACTGTCGGGAGGACAACGCCAACGGGTTGTCATCGCGATTGCGATTGCCTGCGGCCCAAAGCTGCTGATCGCGGACGAGCCAACGACAGCGCTTGATGTCACCACGCAGGCCCAGATTCTTGACCTGTTGGTCGAGTTGGCGCGCGCAGATGGGATGGGTCTGTTGATGATCACCCACGATCTGGCCGTGGTGGCGAACATGGCGCATCGCATTGTTGTCATGCAAGACGGGGCAGTGGTTGAGACGGGTGATACTGCCGCTCTCCTGAATGCACCAGAACACCCTTATACAAAGGCGCTTTTTGCCGCTTCGGCCCATCAAGCCACACTGCCAGATCAGACCGCACAACAACCCTTGCTTCAGGTGCGCGGCGTGGTGCGGGATTACCTTTTGCCCCGCACAAAACTGTTTTCAGCAGCGGGTACGCACCGCGCAGTGGACAGTGTCAGCTTTGACATCCCACGTGGGGGGCGGGTCGGGTTGGTTGGAGAGTCTGGTTGCGGCAAGTCCACTCTCACCCGTGCCATTCTGGGGCTGGAGCCGGTGCAGGCAGGCGAAATACTCCTCAAAGGGCAACCCGTGTTTGCGAGTGGCGCACCCAACCTGGCTGTGCGGCGTAAGATGCAGGTGGTCTTTCAGGATCCCTATGGCAGCTTCAATCCCCGCCACCGCGTGTCTCGCCTGATCACAGAGCCTTTTCATCTGCTGGAAACGCCACCCCCGGACCGCGCTGACCGGATTGCGGAGGCTCTCACCGCAGTTGGCCTGTCGCCAGATGATGCCCAGAAGTATCCGCATCAGTTTTCCGGCGGCCAGCGCCAGCGCCTTGCGATCGCACGCGCCCTGATCATTCGTCCGGAACTGATCGTGTTTGACGAAGCAGTAAGTGCGCTGGATGTGTCAGTGCGTGCTCAAATTCTCGACCTCATCGCCGATCTGTGCAGGCAGTACGACCTGACCTACTTGTTCATATCTCATGATCTGAGTGTGGTGCGCGGAATCACCGATCATGTGATGGTTATGCAGCACGGAAAAATCGTAGAACAGGGCGATACAAACGATGTCTTTGACGCCCCAAAACATGCATATACCCAGACGCTGATAGAGGCCGCACCGAAACTGCCCAGAACCGGGACATGATGCCAGACGTAACTTTGACAGCGTTACATCGCAGCGATGCAACTTGGTTGCACGCGGCCGCCACGGCTTATTTCCATGAACTCGTCCCAGATGTGACCGGACCACCAATGGCGGAGGTTGAACATTGGTTCGATGATCCGGACTGTCACACACTTCTGATCAATATCGCGGCCGAGCGCGCTGGTTTTGCCTTGATTGACTGCGTGAAGGACCAACACGAACTGGCGGAAATTTGCGTCTTACCAGACTGGCGCAATACCGGCATCGGAACCAAGGCCGCGATGTTGTGTTTCGAAAGGTATCCGGGCCCGTGGACCCTTGGGGTCGCCTCGGCATTGGCCGGCACGGCACGCTTCTGGGATCGGCTGTTGCCCGGGCTGCCGGGAATTGAAGGGCTTGCGCGCGGCCCCGCTCTGACCCCTTATCAGTCCCACAGCTACACGTTCACGATCCGAGACAACACATGACACATGCCATCTGGTTCGACCCATCCCTTATGCTGATCGGAAACACATGGCGCGCAGCGGACAACACGCTGACGCTGATCAATCCGTCAGACGGGTCTCATTTGGCAGAGATCGCAGCGGGCCAGGCAAACGATATTGATGACGCCGTTCAGGCAGCCCATGTGGCGCGGAGCGGTCCATGGGGCCGGATGAGTGCAACCGAACGGGGCCGTATTCTGACAGACATCGGACGCGCCGTTTTGGAAAGAGTCGATGAACTGGCTGAGATAGAAGCACATGATGTCGGCAAACCCCTCAGCCAGGCGCGCGCAGATGCCATCGCCCTTGCGCGTTACATGGAATTCTACGGTGGTGCAGCGGACAAGATCATGGGGGAAACCATCCCCTACCTGGACGGTTACACAGTCTACACCTTGCGCGAACCGTATGGTGTGACAGGGCACATCGTCCCATGGAACTACCCGATGCAGATCATTGGTCGCTCGGTCGGGGCGGCACTCGCCATGGGCAACGCCTGCGTGCTGAAACCGGCGGAAGAGGCCTGCCTGACCGCCCTCGCCTTTGCGCATATCGCGCAGGACGCGGGTTTGCCAGACGGCGCTCTGAACGTGGTGCCGGGACGCGGGCCAGAAGCGGGGGCTGCTCTGGCCGCCCACGCCGGGGTGCACCATATCAGCTTCACCGGGTCCGTGCGCACGGGTGCTTTGGTGCAGCAGGCCGCTGGCACCAATGTTGTACCCGTCACACTGGAACTCGGCGGAAAATCCCCACAACTCGTTTTTGACGACGCCGATCTGGACGCCGCCCTGCCCTTTCTTGTGAATGCGGGGATTCAGAACGCCGGGCAGACCTGTTCTGCATCCTCGCGCATCCTCGTCCAGCGGGGCGTTTATTCAACTGTACGAGATCGCATGGCAGAAGCATACCGCGCCCTGAACGTCGGCCCCGCCATGGACGATCTGCACGTCGGTCCCCTAATCTCGGCGCGGCAAAAACAGATCGTCGAGGGGTTTCTGGCCCAAGGGGCAGACCTGAAAATCGCAGCTCGCGGAATGCTTCAAAACGCGCAAGACACCGGCGCCTATGTTGTGCCAACTCTGTTTGACGACGTCTCACCCGATCACCCGCTGGCCCGCGACGAAATCTTTGGACCCGTACAGGTGCTGATCCCCTTTGACACTGAGGAAGAGGCTATTTCGATTGCCAACGGCACGGATTACGGCCTTGTGGCCAGCATCTGGACAGCGAATGGGCCCCGTCAAATGCGGCTGGCGAAACAACTACGCGCGGGACAAGTGTTCATCAACAACTACGGCGCAGGCGGTGGTGTGGAACTGCCCTTCGGCGGTGTAGGCAAGTCTGGGCATGGTCGGGAAAAGGGGTTTGAAGCGCTTTATGGCTTTTCAACACTCAAGACCGTTGCGGCCCATCATGGGTGAGATCACAGCAGTTACTTATCCAAACGACAGTGCCAGCGTCCTTGATCTGTGCCAGAGGGCGGAAGACTACGTTAGGCTCGAAACCGGAGCGCCTCCTGACCATGATTACGTGCGCGAGACAATGACTGATGCACCGCAAAGTGTACCCCCTCATCACGTCTGGTGCTGGGGCTATGCCTCGGCAAACGGTTCTCTGGATGCGCTGGCGACCTGCCTCAAAGGTTTTTATGCGCCGGACGATTGGTATCTTGGCTTGTTGCTGGTTGCGAGGACAGCTCGGAGCTTGGGCCTGGGCACACGCATGGCGCAGCACGTTATTGATCAAGCGCGTAGCGACGGCGCTACCTGTCTGCGGATCGCCGTGTTGGACAGCAATCCGCGCGCGCACAGCTTTTGGCAGGGCCTGAACTTTGCACACGAAAAATCCACCACGGACGGGGATGGGCAACTGCGCCATGTCCACCGGCTGCAATTCTAAAGAGGACCAAACATGATCTTTGAAAGCCGTTTTGAAGGCCGCCATGCCGTTGTAACCGGAGGTGCCGCAGGCCTCGGCGAAGGCATCGCAGCGCGCATTAAGGCCGAAGGGGGTACCGTCGAAATCTGGGATATCAACAGCCAAGCCCTTGCCGGGATCTCGGACCACGCCACGCGCCAAATCGACGTAACCAACGCGGACGACGTTACCGCGGCGATGAAGCAGGCAAACCCGGATGTCCTCGTCTGCTCAGCCGGTATCACAGGACCCAACAAAACCACATGGGACTACACCGTGGGCGACTGGCTGGCTGTCCACAATCTGAATCTGAACGCGGTGTTTTATTGCTGCCGCGCCGCGGCCCCGCTGATGAAAGCAAAGGGTTGGGGCCGGATTGTTAACATTGCCTCAATTGCTGGCAAAGAAGGCAACCCGAACGCCCCCGCCTATTCATCATCCAAAGCAGCCGTCATCGGGCTTACCAAGTCACTTGGTAAAGAACTGGCGACCACCGGCGTCACCTGCAACGCCATTGCGCCCGCGGCAGTCCATACAGCCATCTTCGATCAAATGACGCAGGCACACATCTACTTCATGAAATCTAAGATCCCGATGGGTCGGTTCGGAACAGTCGAAGAAATCGCCGCTATGGCTTGTTGGTTGGCCAGTGACGAGGCAAGCTTTTCCACCGGCTTTTGCTTTGACCAGTCCGGCGGGCGGGCAACAGCGTAAGGCGCGCCTTGAAAAGCGCACCCAACTCGGAAAGCATGCCCCAAGTCGGCCAAAGGAGAACGCGATGGAACTCAGTGGGAAAACCGCCCTAGTCACTGGTGCCGCCAGCGGGTTCGGAGCAGGAATTGCACGTGCTTTTGCTGATGCGGGTGCGACCGTCATGGTGGCGGACATCAATGCGGACGGGGCCGACGACGTTGCAAAGGGTTTGAGCGGACACAGCGTGCAAGTCGATGTCTCAAACGGTGCATCGGTTCAGGCGATGGCGGAACACACGCTTGAGGCTTTCGGTCACCTCGATATCCTTGTGAACAATGCAGGGATCACGCACTTGCCTCAAGCCATGGAAGAGGTCAGCGAAGATGATTTCGACCGTGTCCTCGCGGTGAACGCAAAGTCCGTCTACCTCAGTGCGCGCAGCCTTGTGCCTCACTTCAAGGCACGCAAGGCCGGCGCGATCCTTAATATCGCATCCACTGCTGGCGTCTCCCCGCGTCCCAACCTCAATTGGTACAATGCGTCAAAGGGGTGGATGATTACAGCGACAAAAGCCATGGCAGTTGAACTCGCCCCACATGGCATACGTGTCAACGCTTTGAACCCGGTGGCCGGGGAAACGCCACTGCTCAAATCGTTCATGGGAGAGGACACCCCTGAAATCCGTGCAAAATTCCTGTCCACTATCCCACTTGGTCGCTTTTCGACCCCCGAAGACATGGGCGAGGCGGCTACTTTCCTGTGCTCTGACGCAGCTTCAATGATCACTGGCGTCGCGATGGAAGTTGACGGAGGCCGATGTCAATGACGCAGATTAACCTCGCGACCTAACTGGCCCAGTTCGCTACTCCCAGGGACCCGCATAACGTCG
>ERZ1740072.824-NODE-824-length-12174-cov-5.105042_pt1 | contig 12174 bp, 13 predicted proteins | sample MGYA00581733_ERZ1740072 | MGnify/ENA primary metagenome ERZ1740072 (study PRJEB43018, sample SAMN04849741) | marine metagenome | isolation source: floating plastic debris | place: Pacific Ocean | collected 2008-08-30 | study: EMG produced TPA metagenomics assembly...
CCTTCTTGGAGAACAGGCTAACTCAAAACACCGGACATTTCAGGGGAGCAGGTCAGTCAAACAAATCGATCTTGGTCAACCAAAGGAGAAGCTTAACCAACTTTTCCTGCATCAATCATTAGTTAGAAAGACGTGGAACAGCCTGGCTTTGGCTATGTCTGCGACGTTTCGAGTTCAATGTCAGCTCACTAATAACGGTTGAGCCGCTAAGACCCCCAACGCGAGGTACCCGACTGCGCGCACTTAGTCTTACGAACTCCAATAAGCAGCGTCTTCAGTCGGACCGTAGAAAACGACCCAAACCGCCAAATCATCTGAAAAGTCTACAAAGCGATGGGGCTGATGCGCTGGCACGAAGGTTATGTCGCCAGTTTCAAAGCTGTGCCGAACCTCTCCATTGATAAAATCGCCATTGCCACGAATGACGAAGTAGTATTCGTCCCTGTCATGTGGCTCTTGCAAATCAAGCTTTTTGGGTGCGTCGGTTTTAAAGACGGTAGCAAAGGTTGGGTCGTCTAGATCGGGACCGGGAAGCGCCGACAGTCCTTGCTCCTCGGACATATGCCAAGATTGACCGGCTGTGGCATAACCCTTTGCGTCTAACGGTCTAGGCATTGCTAATATCCTTTCGGTGGTGGAATGACGGCATCACCAACTGTCAGAAGACCACCGTGTACTATTCGCGCGATCAGCCCCCCACAGTCTTCGAACGTTTTCATGAAGCTATCTTCAGTCCCTGCTCGTTTGCTTGGCAGATTGCAAGGATCGCAGTAACTGACCCCCTCAAAGGTCGCATCACCGATTTGGAACTCACGACCTATCAACCACATTAGCTCAACGCCTTCTACAAAAACGTTCCGGCGGCTGTCAGAGAACGTGAACGCAGTGTCTTCAAAGAAGCGTGCATTCATGAGCGTGACCTGCCTGTGGCCTGCGCGATCGCGATTGAACCTGCCCTCCGCACGTGAATAGCGATCCCCTTCGAGACCTTTGCCTTCGAGCGCCATAACGCTATCGACTTCAGCCATACTCACGAACATCGTTTCGCTGATACAGAGACCGACGATTGTTCCTTTCGCCATAGAGATTGCTTTCATGGTTGACGCGCTGCTCTAGCCCGAACACAGCTGCTTGGAATACTATAGGTATGGGCGCATACGATACATAAATGATGGCTTTCCAGGTTTCATGCGGCCACATTAGATGCTCGACAATAGTATCGATTGAACAAATCGGACCTAATCTGAAAATAGAGAGGGTAGCGATAAACCCCTTTGATTTTGGCGGGTGCAAAGCCATTGGATATACAGACGCGACTCCAACGAATGGTAGCCCCATGGAACACTGCAGGGAAAAGGCTACTTGAACCTGATCCATCCAGCATCAGACATCTTCTTTTACTGCAATAGCCTGTATCTTGATCTTCGCGCCGAAAGGCAGTTTTGCAGCTTGATAAACAGTCCTCGCAGGGAACTGAGCAAACCGTTCCCGACAGACCTCATTCACCGCTGCGAGGTCACGTTCAATATCGATGAACGCGATGTCGACATAGACGATTTGATCGGACCTGAAGCCAGCAGCATCGGCGATTTTGAACACCAGATCGAATGAGCGACCAGCTTCTTCATCTGCGCGCCCTGGACGGTAGCCGTCATCATAAACAGCCAATTGACCTGAGATGTGACACGTGTTTCCGACGACGACCGCGTGAGAAATCGGAGAGGGGGATGCAGGTACGCCCGGAACATTCGTGATGAAGAGGTGTGGCATGTGAAGGCCTTCGCGTGATGGGGATAGGTTGACAGCAGTTTATGCTTTCTGGCTTGTGTCGGAAATGACTTCTAACCTTCAAAATCAGACAAAGCGCCCTCAATCCGTTCTTATCATCGGTTTCGATGACGTTCTGCTCATGGATGTCGCCGGCCCGGCTCAAGTCTTCTCATCGACAAACAAGATTCTGGGCTGGGATGCCTATACCGTTGTTATGGATAGTATAGATGGCAAAGACGTTGCAACTGACACAGGTCTGATCCTGCGCACAAGTGGACCCACAGCGGAAGTCGCCGCGGCAGATATATTCGTTGTGCCTGGTGGCCCAGGGGTAGATCAACGTCTCGACGATCGAGACTTTCAACAACGCTTGATCAAACTTGAGCCGAATGTCGCGCGTTTCGTCTCCATTTGCTCTGGAAGCCTCCTCACTGCTGCTGCCGGTCTTCTAGATGGTCGGAGAGCCACAACACATTGGGAGCGGGCAAACCTTACCCGTCAACGGTTTCCAGAAGTCGACTGGCACCTCGACGAGATTTTTACGCAGGACGGTAAATTCCACTGCTCTGCAGGCGTCACAACGGGCGTCGATTTGACGCTCTCAATGGTCGAAGCGGATCACGGACGGAACGTTGCACTAAGCGTCGCACGGGAAATGGTCGTGTTCATGCAAAGGCAAGGAGGGCAATCCCAATACTCCGGCCCACTCAAAGCACAGGCGACGACCAGTAAGCGCATGGGAGTTCTCTACAGTCGGATAGAGGATAACCCCGCTGCGCAGTGGAGTGTGTCTAGGATGGCCCAGATTGCAGGGACGACGGAAAGGACGCTGCATCGTGACTTCATACAAGAGTTTGGACAGACGCCTTCTCGCTTTGTCGAAGAACGGCGGCTTGCAATTGCCCGCATGTATTTGGAAGGGAGTAGGAAGCCGATAAAGGAAATCGCCTCACTTTCGGGTTTTGTAACCGAACAAAAGATGCGGCGGAGCTTTGTGAAACTGTTAGGTATCGTCCCCACAGACTATAGAAGTCGGTTCGGAAAAGCCGCCATTGGTGCCGAGCGCAGCATTGGTGAATAACGGCTCGCAGTTAGGTTTCGTCGCTCAGAGTACGAACAACAGCCGCTGATCGGCCAACGAGTGCTTATCGCAGGACCAGCTACGATTTCAGTGGCTTAGCCAGACGATTAGATGGCCAGTGTTGGTCGACTTGCCGCCCTAGCATTGCCGGGTCAGCATTTGGCGACTCTGAGCCCAAAATCACCGAATGCTGCGCCTGGAAGGAATGGCGGCTTTGATCTCGGTTTGAGAAGACGCCAAGAAGGATTTTCACCATAGTTTTGACAATTCTCGCAAGGCTTCAAAGCATCTAACGCCAAGAATAGAAACCTTTACTCATTTCGATTTGCATCAAGTATTTCTTCGATAAGAAGGTCGATATCTGCGTGATCCGTTGCATGATTGATGATTGATACACGTATGATCTGCCTTCCCTTCCACTCTCCGTGACTCGGATAAACACGTGCTTTCTCTTGGATGCGCTCCAGAACCTTCCCGGTCTTGTCATCAGTTTCACAGGCAATAGCGACCTGGTTAAGCACGACCTCGTTCATGATTTCGATGCCCGGTTCCTGACTTAGACGATCCGCCAAATACGTCGCGAGCGCGCAATGATGTGTGATCATGTCGCGGATGCCATCGGCCCCTAGGTGCTTTATGATGGCGAAGCTTGGGATACCTCGTGCGCGCCGACTGAGTTCCAGTGTCGAGTCGCTTGGTTCCCATGTTTCACCAATACCCGGCAAATATGCCCCACGGGCGCTCATTGAAGAGACGAGCGCGCTGCGATCGCGTACGATACAAAGCCCAGCATCATAGGGCGCATTCAGCCATTTATGGAGATCGACCGCCCAACTGTCGGCACCGTCGATGCCTGCCAAACGGTCTTGCATCCCGGGAACGGCATTGGCCCACAGGCCAAACGCGCCGTCCACATGAACCCAACCACCCGCGTCATGGATGATCGGTATTGCCTCTGCGAATGGATCGAAAGCGCCGGTATTGATTTGACCTGCTTGGAGAATAACCATAGGCGGGTTTTTACAGGCCTGTAGTTCGGCACGAAGTGTGTCGATGAGAATACGGCCCTGATCATCCGTCGCAAGGCGCGTCGCACGCCCTAACCCAAGGCCCGCGTAGCGCACGCCTGCCATCGGCGCGGAATGGGCCGCGTCGCCGATCATGACAGGGATATCCGGTGCGCCAAAAAGACCATCTTCAAAAACATCCCAGCCTTGTCGCTTTAGCAATGTATCCCGGGCGGCAATAATGCCTTGAGTGTTCGCCACCGTCGCCCCCGACACAATGCCAACGCCACTGTCCATTGGCAGACCAAGAAGCTCAAGACACCACTGGCAAACAGTCTGTTCAATGACAGCTACAGATGGGCTTTCCCATGAGGACGCTGCGTTTTGTCCCCACGACGTCACAAGAAAATCTGCCGCTGTACCCACCGGCATTGATCCGCCACACACATAGCCAAAGAACCGAGAGGACGCATGACCTTGTAGCCCCTTGCTTGCAACTTCTATCAAGTCGTCAATAACCGAAGTCGCCGACGCTCCTTTGTCCGGAAGCGATGTATCGAAATTTGCGGCAAAATCGGCAGGCCTCAACTCCGGCTTTACAGATGATGATTTCAGATCTGCTCTGTAGGTGATAGCTTCCCGTGCCGCGGCCAACATAGCCAAACGGTCGTCGTCGCTCAGAGGTAATGTTTCGCTTCTTTCCATGCGTCTCAATCCAAAAGTACTTTTTTAAAGGTGGCTTAGCTTCATTGCGCATATCGCGTCGGGCTCATAATGCGTTTTAAGATGCTTTCTGTCCACGTGCGTCAAAGCAGCCATTCAACGCAGCCGCAGCGCGGCAGCGTGTAGATTTACGTTGTTGCGGCAATTTTCACGCTGCATGTGCGCGCAGCAAGAAATCACAATGACCGCCTTAGGCGCAGAGCGGTCATCTGACGCTTTTGGCTGGGTTCGTAGAGGTCAGACGTAGCGGCAAGGTCGGCTCTGTGGAACTCTACTGCCATTCAAGGGTGGCCATTGAACGTCTGCTTGCACGGATTTCCAGTGTTCTAACGCAGCATCGGATCAGACTGCTTCGTCTGGGTATTGTAGGTCATCTAGGGGTACGTTCACGAAGTCCGGCGCGGGCGTCTTACAAAAACGCACCGCCGGTATCTGCGTCCGGCCCTCGGCTATTGCTTTCACAACACGATGCATACCATCCATCAGCCGACCTTCCGCGCAAAGGATGATAGGATGACGTGGATCAACTTCATTGATCAAAGCGAGGTGAGCAGCAATTGATCGCGGTGTCGTTACGGCATTGTCGTCGCTGTACCACCAATCTTCATCCGCCTCGGCAATGTGGTTCAGCGGAACCATCTCAACCTCGAAATCACGCGAAGCGCGCATGAGGCGGTGCACATCCCATATGTGACGGTCCGACCCGACTTGGCGAGAGTGATACTGTTTTCTTACGGGCTTGCTATCCGCTTCATCCATGGGCGGCAGATAACAAGGTGATCGAAAAGGGCGCAAGCGACCATCTTCGATACTTAAGAGCCAACATTCGTTCACTGTGCAGCATTCGACACTTTGGGCTCTTTTTCATCTTTCGCCGCATCTAACCCGAACGTCCGCACCGGCGGCGTAGGGGCCTTGTGGCCCTAACGGCCAAGCTCACCTTGCGAGCTGGTATCCGCGCTTCCGCTTTGCATGGTAAAGCGCTGCCATAGCGTCCGCTGCGCTGCCCATATCTCTAAACAGCTCGACCCGGTGCCGCCCCTGAGTGCCGATCCGACCCCACTCGCGCAAAAGCGACACGCCGCCAAACAGGTCAGGCATAAGCCGCAGCCGATAGAACCGATACATATTCGTCTCGGGGTCCACGCGCTCAATGCGGATGTCTTCGGGAAACATCTCAAGCTGCTGCATCGGAGGCCTCCCGCATGACGCGGCTGATCGTAGAGCGATGAACATTGAACAGCCGTGCGGCCTCGGCCTCGGTGCGCTTACCGGATCGCACCATATCGCGGATTTCCTTGCGCTGATCGTCTGACAGTTTTGGCTTGCGCCCTGGGTGGCGTCCCTTCTTGCGGGCACGTTCCAGACCGGCGCGGGTGCGCTCTCGGATCATCTCGCGCTCAAACTCGGCAAAGACGCCCACCATCTGCATCATCATCCGCCCTGCCGGCGTCGTGGTGTCGATGGCTTCCGTGATGGATCGGAAGCCGGCACCCGCCGCGTCGATCTTCTCCATGATGGACAGAAGGTCTTTCAGGGACCGCGATAGCCGGTCGAGCTTCCAGACGATCACCACGTCGCCGTCGCGGAGCTGGTCAAGCATTCGGTGCAGCTCGGGTCGATCCCAACGGCCACCAGACGCCCGTTCTTCGAACATGCGTTCACATCCGGCGGCACGTAGGGTGTCGAGCTGTGCGGCGGTGTCCTGACCCCGATCTGTAGAAATGCGTGCATAGCCAAAATTCATATAATGATTGTTGCGCTTTATTGTTGCTCAATCAAGTAAATTCGCAACATAGTTCTGCAACAGTACTGGGTAGGGTCGGCGGCTTGCGCCTTCGCAGCCCTAGCACCTGATTTTATTGGCTTTCTGCGGGTCTAACCGGCACCTTAGACTCACCGGGCCAGGATGTGTTTCGCAACTGACCATTTTTGCGCATTTAGCTTTCTCCGGGTTGCGGAATGAAGCAACATGCTGACTTGGAGGCTTGCATGGCTGCTTGGAAATTCAGTCGATCCCTAAATATGCTCCTTGGGAGACCTTTCATGCTCCACCTGCGCAATTGCTTTACCATTCTAAAGCTGTAAGGTCCGACAAAACAGAGCATGGCCAAGCCCAGATGAATAGCGTTGAAGCAAAGCTCACTTCGATTTGGGCAATATATAGAAGATATCAGTCAAAGCTGGTTGGACCGATGTGGCGGTGCAGTATCTTGGCGACGGCATCGGCTTTGTTGGACCTGCTGCCCGTTTTGGCGCTTTGGCTGTCCATCGTGCACATTGTTTCAGCGGAGCCTTCGCTTGCCACGCTAGCGCTATATGCGGGTATTGCTCTTTTCGGAGTGCTTTGCAGCATTTGGGCGCTTTCCAGAGCAATGAAAACATCGCACCTGGTGGCTTTCGAGGCCGTTCACGCGCTGCGTCTTGATCTTGCTCACCATCTGGGCGAGGTGCCGATGGGTTTGTTTGCTCAGCGGTCTTCCGCGCAAACCCGCAGTTTGATCGTGGATGAACCTGAGCGGCTGGAACAGATAATCGCTCACGCAATCCCCGAGAGCGTGTCTGGATTTATTTCCTGGATCGCAGTCACGCTTTGGCTTTTCGCAGTAGACTGGCGCATGGCGCTGGTCTCGGTTGCTATGACACCGATTGCGCTTGGCATTATGGCGATCGCCATCCTGCGAGGCAATCGAGAGATAGGTAGATTACACTCCGCCTCTGCCGCGTTCAATGGAGCGATAGCAGATTTTTTCTCCGCAATGCCCGCGCTGAAAGTGTTTGGATCAGGCCAGAAACTTCACGCGAGAACCGCCAAGACCGTTGGGGATTTTGCCGATATGCAGGTCCGGATCGCACAGCGTTTTCTCCTGTTCGGCGGCACGTTCAATTCGCTGATCCTGGCAAATGTCTGCATCATCCTACCTGCGGGTCTTATGCTTTTGGCCGGTGGCAGCCTCGACATTCCAACATTTCTTTTTTTTCTGATTCTGGGTTCGAATTACAGTCAGCCGTTTTTGAAGATGATCAACCAGATGGGGCAGCTGTCGCAGGTGGCAGGCGCGCTTGAGCACGTGAACAAAGTGCTGGAAACACCGGCGCAACCCGACCCGGGTGGAGTATCCTTGCCAGAGCACGGGGAGCTCGTTTTCGAGGACGTGCGCTTCCGGCATGCCGACGGCACGCTCGCTCTCGACGGGGTGAACTTCACCGTCAAACCCGGTTCATTCCTCGCCCTCGTTGGTCCTTCGGGGGCCGGAAAGAGCACGGCAGCGAGCCTGATACCGCGGCTTCATGACGTCACCGACGGGCGGATCACCTTCGGGGGGACTGACATTCGAAACGCGCCTCTAGCTGATCTCATGTCACGCATCGGATTTCTGTTTCAGGACACTTTCATGTTCTCCGGCACCGTCGCTGACAACCTGCGGGTTGGGAAACCTGATGCTTCCGAGACAGAGATGAAAGATGCCCTAAGGTTAGCGCAGGCACAGTTCGTTCCGCGCCTCCCCAAAGGTTTAGAAACCGCGTTGGGTGCTAAGGGTGTGACGCTCTCTGGCGGGGAAAAGCAGCGGCTTGCGATCGCGCGACTTATTCTGAAAGACCCCGATGTCATCGTTCTTGATGAGGCTACGGCTTTTATTGACCCGGACAATGAAGTGGAAATCCTCAAGGCGCTGCACGCCCTGGCCAAAAACCGCACCGTGATTGCCATTGCGCATCGCTTGCACACGGTGCAGCGGGCAGACTGCATCGTGGTGATGAAAGCCGGGCGTGTCGATGACAAGGGCACACATTCGGAGCTTTTGGTCCGCGGCGGCCTTTATGCCGAACTCCTTCGCGCATCAAGAAGCGCGCGTGAAAGCTGTCTGCGTGAAGCAGATCGGGGGGCATCAGATGATGGGTAATCCAGATCAAAAGACACTGAGTTTTGTACAACACATCCGTGCCGCGTGGCGTATCGCCAGGCCGCATCGGGCCCAAATTGTGCGCGGTCATATCTTTAGGGCTGTCCAAACCCTATTTTTAGGCGTCGCTATGGCGACAGGGGTGATTGCAACAGCACGGCTGTCGCAAGGCCAAAACTCGAGCACTTTGATTGGCCCCGTACTCTTGGTGATGGGGGTATCGCTTTTAGGCCAAATACTCTTTGGGTACCTAGCCGTGCGGGACACCTGGCTCGGTGCCTATCGCCTTGGTCGCGACTTGCGCCTCACCGCCCTAGAGCACCTCAGGTCGCTTCCCATGTCATTTCATTTGAGCCGCCACAGCGGCGATACGTCGACGGTGCTAACAAACAACATTCAAATGATAGAGAGCCTCTTTGCAGAGGTTTTACCCAGGCTCGTTCAAGCATTCGGGCTCCCCTTCTTTGTCTTCGTTTTTCTGCTTTTTGTCGAACCGATGCTCGCACTGGCACTGGCAGTGCCTGTTATCATTGCCAGCGCGTCCTTTCTCATTGCCAGCCGAAAACTGGCCTGGCTTGGGTTGGAGCGGCAGGAATTGCAAGGAGAAGCCGGCGCACAGATGGTAGAATTCGCGCAAGGCATGGGCGTAACCCGCGCCTTTGGTCGGCTTGAGCGAGATCAAGCCCGAATGGCACGCGCGATTGAAGCCTACCGCGACATTTCGATCCAACTCGTGCATGACATGACGTCGCCGATGTCACGTTTTGCGCTGATCACGATGGCGGGGATACCCTTTATGATCGCCGTCGTTGCGGTCGCGCTCGTTCTTAATGCGGTTCCAGTGACGTCAGCCATCCTAGTGTGGATGTTGTTGCTTGCCCTATACTCGCCGCTCGCTGGGCTTTTGGGGCTCATCGAATATGCGAAGGCGATCGGCGGCGCAATTATCCGCCTTAACCGATTGATGACAGCAGAGCCACTACCGACCGGGGAAGTTAGCGCAATTTCTTGCGAGGGGAGTGTCACGTTCGAAAATGTGTCATTCGGCTACGGTCCTGAAAACGTCGTGCTGAAGGATGTGAGCTTCGAGGCACCGGCGGCTTCATTGACGGCCATCATCGGGCCTTCTGGCGCGGGCAAAAGCACCGTATTGAACCTGATCGCCAGGTTTTGGGAGGTAGATCGTGGACAAATACGCATTGGCGGTCAGGACATTCGAGACCTAAGCCAAACCGCGCTTTCTGATGCGGTGTCATTCGTTTTTCAGGATATACATCTGATATCGGGCACAATTCGTGACAACATCCTGCTGGGCCGCCCGGAAGCCACTCATGACCAGGTCCGCGACGCCGCGAAGCGGGCCTTTGCCCACCGTTTCATCATGGAAAAACCCGAGGGCTATGAGACTCAGATCGGCGAAGGCGGCAAGCGTTTATCTGGCGGCGAGCGTCAGCGCATCGCAATTGCCCGCGCCCTGTTGAAAAATGCGCCAATCTTGCTCTTGGACGAGGTCACCGCCGCCTTGGACCCTTTGAACGAACAGGCGATCGCACAAGGTATGGCAGAGCTTGCCCGCGACCGTACCGTCATCGTTGTGGCGCATAAGTTGACGACAATCGAAGCCGCTAACCAAATCCTGGTGCTGGAAGATAGCATGATCGCCGAACGCGGCATCCATGAAGAGCTTCTGGCCAGAGGCGGCACCTACGAGCGTTTCTGGTCGCGGCTAAGGCAGGCTGAGGATTGGACTTTTTGACGAGGTCAGCGCACCAGCAAAACGTCGGTGTTTTCTGCAATCAAACTATGGAAACTGACAAAGAATGCGGCCATTGCGGCTGGTCCACTGATGATCTGAAAAAACGGTACGCCTTTGAGCGCGCCGCCCAGCCCCATCTGGATCAGGATGATGGCAGGCGCTGGCAGAAACGCGTAGTGGTACCATACCATAACCAGACGGCCATCGGCACCTGCGTAAGCGATGGCGACTGAGGCCACGACAGCCGACATAAAACAAAAGAGAAGAAGAGGTTTTGCCAAGGACTCCATTGAGGTCTTTAGGTCAGGGTCGCTGTGCAACGCGGCACCGATGAAGCCGTAGCAGACGTGGAAGGCCAAAGCCGCTGCCACGTAGCTGCAAAATGAGATGTAGGCCACGGCCCCTGTGTCGCCCGGGATGAGTGCTATGAAGGGGGCGGCCAGAAACCAGCAGGGAATTGTGACCAAACCCACGAGAGCGCCGGTGCGCACAAAGCTCGGCGGCGTTTTGGCGAGCGCTTCAAAACCCGGCTTCCAATTTGTGTGTCGCGATCCCCAAAGCAGCAGTACGTCGCCCGCCGCGTTCACTGCGCATGCAGCCAATAATAACCAAAGGGGTGGCAGCTCAGACAGCATTTTCTGGCTCAAACAGAGCCGCCTCATCTTGACGCAGGAGCCTGCGCGCAAGGGGAACCACGAGCAGGTAAAGCACGGCCACGACCCAAAACATCTGAGCGACCCCGACCTGATCCGCAAGCACCGCGCCAATCGGCGAGATGCAGAGTGCAATCAGCGTGTCGATGGTGACAAAAAACGTGAAATCGAACCCCCCATGCCCTTCGCCGCTGCTGCGCAGAAAGAGTTGATACATCAGTACCAATCCGTATGAGCCAGCAAACCAAATTCCTGCCACCACCACCATGGCTCCAAAAAGCGACTCCGAGCCTATGACTGCGCTCATCGCGGCACACAGAAGCGCCATGATCAAAAGCAGCGGATAGACCGCTAAAGCCCCGCCAAACCGCTTGATCGCAAGCCCTGCGAGGACCGCGCCCAAGGCGCTGGCACCCATGGTCCAGAAGACGTTGAACGCCACGAGGTCGGAAGACTCAGCTCCGAGGTCCAAAAGGACGGGCTGCAATATAATGGTGATCAATGCCGCTGGTGCCCGGATCACAAAGGCCATAGAAACCAGCCATTTTGTGCGCCGTTCCCGGATGAGATCCCAAGCCCGTCGCCACCCACCCCGGTCCTGTTGTGGCGCATAGGTAATGCGCGGCATCAAAACGACGGCGACTGAGGAACAAAGTATCAAAGCCGCGAGCGCGAAACACATGGCTGGCCACCCACCTGCGCCATAGAGGACCAGCATTACGGCGCCCCCGACCACAGCGCCTGCAGCCCTCCCTGACCCCTGCAACGTTACCCCAGACCTTGCTAGTTTATTCCACTCTCTTGGTCCTAGATATGATAGTGTATTTTGGCCCATGTTTGTTTTTCTTAAGGGTAGTTCAAGTTTTAAGAAAGAGGATCTTGTTTTAACACTACCTTCATCTACTATGTGAAAAATATCATTCATAAAACTGGGGCATTTTTTGCTAATAAACTTAAATATTAACGATCAATAGTTTTGTTTGAATCTGTCACAAGTATTTAACCAGTTTATTTTCTCGAAATGTTCAAATGTAATGGATGACCTATTATCAAGTTGCAAGCAAAATCTAATGCACTTATTTTGACATACTTGAATTTTTCTCTTAAATTTTTCTGTAAGATTAGGATACCACAATATACTAGCGTAATCAAAGAGAGGTTGTATGAGTGTGTTATAGAGTAACCTTCTTGTTTGTGGTGTAAGGAACTTATCATTTCTAAAGAGAAATCTTAATCTAGAATTTACTTTATTGATAACGTTTAAAGCCATAGATTCTCC
>ERZ1740072.826-NODE-826-length-12170-cov-9.261164_pt1 | contig 12170 bp, 5 predicted proteins | sample MGYA00581733_ERZ1740072 | MGnify/ENA primary metagenome ERZ1740072 (study PRJEB43018, sample SAMN04849741) | marine metagenome | isolation source: floating plastic debris | place: Pacific Ocean | collected 2008-08-30 | study: EMG produced TPA metagenomics assembly...
GTCTCCTTCATTAATTGGATCTTAGACCGCTTACACAAAATTCAGATCACTCTCTTGAAACTGTTTTTGATCGCTTTGAGCAGCTTGATACCTCAGATGTCCGCCATCATCAGGGAGGTACAGGACTAGGACTGGCCATCTGTCGCAGCATTGTACAACAACATGACGGTAAAATCTGGGCACAAAGCACCGTGGGTATCGGCACGACTTTTTACTTTACGCTGCCGATATTAACCCAGCCTGCTCTAGAAAAATAACTTCCATGACTAAACTCCTATGAGAAAACTATCGATGAAAACTAAACACATTCTCATTATTGATGATGATGACGATATTCGAGAAGCCACCCAGCTTTGCTTAGAGATTACTGGCCATTGGGATGTTCTAAAGGCAAGCAATGGTCAAGAGGGCATTGCGATCGCACAGTCAGAAACACCTGACGTCATTCTTCTAGATATGATGATGCCAGGGATGGATGGACTAACAATCCTAAAAAAGCTGCAAGACAATCCTAAAACACAACAAATTCCAATCATCATTCTGACAGCTAAAGCTCAGTCCCATGAACAGGAATTCTTTAGACAGCTTCAAGTCTTATCCGTTATCACTAAACCCTATGATCCGCTGACCATATCCGATCAAATTTTTTCAGCACTCACCTGAAAAAAGATCAGGCTCCGCTGCTGGAGAGATGTTTCATGAAACATCTCTCCAGCATGATCCCATGCTCTACTAGTTGAGCTACCACTTCTCCAACCGTGTTCAGTGGTTTTGCAATACTTTTTTATGTTTGCTTAGCCACCAGTTAAGCCTGGTGTCTTCTTTATATTTTTGTGCCTTTGGGAGTCCCTCACAGCGCCATAAATCCAAAGTATTTAAATTTGAAACGATTGACCATAAAGTACCAAAATTTTCTTTTTTAAGATTAAGACAGACACAGCCGTCTGTATCACATAGAATGTCCTTTACATCATCAATACTAAGCTCTCTACAGGAAGAAAGCTTAAAATCAATTGTTTTTAACCGCTCCTCTGTTTTACTCCAACCCGGTTTTTCGGTCTGTTCATCTTTCATTGTTTCAGACAAAAAATGATTAGTGCAAAAAATCATATCCTCAGATTTTCTCACTGCATATTTGCGGGGTGATTTTTCAACCACTGCAAGGCTTCCACTCTTATCGGCAATCAAAAAATTATTAGATTGAGACGTGTCAACATTAGTAATAATATCTATTGCCTCTGCGGTTGTTTGGCAATGTTCCAATATATATCGGACTATAAAATAAAAATTCACCCCATATTTTTTCTCTTTCCCTATAACAGTAGTCATCGCAATGGCTAGACCTGCTTCATTAATGCCATCTTCTCGGCCAATAAAGACATCTGATTGACTAACGTATGCCAGTTTGTTGTCAGGGCAAATGAGGCTACTTTCTGTAAATTTTTTAAATCTTAGTAAAAAATCATAATTCCGGCCAAAAATAACACCGTTCTTGGTGTTAGCCGCCAATATGCTGCACTGCCCCACGTTCGACATTACACCTATACTCAGAAGAAAGGCAGCTACCTCTATCTCACTGACCTTTACTTCTTCTGAAAAAGCCTGTATCTCTTCACATACATCTGGATAAAAGTCTTTAAGGATAGAATAGCTATTCCTCCCAAATTCTATTTGATCATCACTAACGTTTGGAAATATAAAACCATTTTTATGTAGTAAAGCACCGTATTTTTTACCCATTTCGGTGTAACTACCTTTCAGTCTTGGATGATACATTTTCGATGCCTTTTCATGACGTTGGAATTCAATCAGCTCGTTCACCTCAGTGACTATGTTAGCTTGCCAAAAAAGCTTTATGGTTTACTCCAGCGGTTTTTGAGAACAGACTAGCGTCAAGGTTTTCGACAGGTCTCATAGCGTGATGGCTGATATTCGAGAGCCAAGCGCCAACGTAGGGGGGCATACAGCTAGAAAAATGGGTTGGTGTGTCATTTGCACACCAACCCACTTTAAAGTCAATCATTCCTGGCATTCAGAGCGACCGGTTCTTAGTCATCGCCTGAACCGATCCCAAATCCGAACTTAACCAATCAGCTGAGTAAAGGATGTATCATCTAGAGCTGTCGTGACGTTCTGAAGAATAGCGAGAGTTTCACCACCTGTATTCAACAGCAAGCCAGTGCCTTGAACTGTTTGTGTAATAGAGCCAAAGCTTAGATTGCCGATCAGACCAATCACATCGGTGCCCACCTCAAAGTCAGTGATGATGTCAGTGCCATGACCTGTTGCAAAGGCAAAGGTGTCGCTGCCTTGACCGCCGGAGAAGTTGTCGCCAGTGAGAGTATCGTTGCCGATGCCTCCCGATAGCAGGTCATCGCCGTCGTCACCCCAGATCATGTCGTCACCGGCATCGCCAAACAGCAGGTCGTTGCCGCCCTTGCCGCCGATGCGGTCATTGCCAGCACCGCCAAAGATGGTATCGTCACCACCAGAGCGGCCTTGAGGACTTCTGAAGTTGAGGTCTCCCCGGAGAACGTCGTCACCATCGCCACCGCTGATGGACTGATCGCCTTCACCACCCGCCAGGGTATCGGCTTCGCCAGTGCCAATAACGTCAGCGTCGGGTTCAGCACCGCCAGTGGAGCCACCGTCAATTACAGTGTCCTCACGGAAAGCCAAGTTCTGGATGCGGGTATCTTCTTCGGGAGAGACATCAGTGTCGCCAAAAGCAGTCTCGGCAGCGCCAAAGTTGTCGGCTAGGTACTCGGCTAGGGCATCTTGCTCAGATCCGTCGGGGGCAAAGGTAGCCACACCCGTACGGGGTGCGTCGTCCTCTTGGGCGAGCTGAACCACATCGCGCTCGGGGAAGGGATAGCCGTCGCCGCCACCTGCTAGGAAGCTGAGAGTTACCATCCGGAAGCTGCGGCTGGGGTCGCCCACTAGCTCACCGTTCTCCACAATCACATCGGCGTCGTTGCCTTCTTCATCAAGTACTACAAGTGACTGCACTCGGTCATTGGGAGTAGCTGTAGGGTCAAAGCTAAACTCCAGACCGCTCACCTGGGGAAACTGTCCAGGGGTAGCACCCTCTTCGGTGGCCGATACACCGTGCTCGATGACGGCTAGCAGTTCTTCTGCAGTGATGGTTAAAAGAGTCAGACCGTTATTGAATCGCAGGGTGTTGGCAATATCAGTTTCAGAGATGCCGCCCTCAGGTTTAACGCCGGGAATCTCTTCATTGGGTAGCAGTTCAGGGTTACTGGTACCGCCAGCAGGAACCACAACACGACCGATATCATCGCGGATGCCGCCACCGTTTTTGAGGGAGATAACAACGCTGTCGTCCGTCTCTTTGGCAATGGCCAGGTTAGCATCGGCGGTTAGATTACCTAGGTTGGTTTCCTCAGTCCGCACGCTGCCACGGACGCCGTTGAGATAGACATCGCTGATGCCAAAGACATTGCTCTCTTTAGCAACGATCACCTCTTCTAGGGCATCTACAATAGCCTGAACTTCAGGATCAACCAGACCTTCTGCACCCAGGGCTGCAACGCCAGCATCGTCGGTGGCGTAGGCTCCGCTAACCTCGGCGTCATAGCTTTCAGGAATGATGATGCCATTCTCATCAAAATCAACCACCAGACGACCAACATAATTGTAGTTACCGTCTGTGTTGACAACAGCAACAGGGTTGCCATCGGCGTCAGTGGTGAAGATGGGGTAGGTTCCCTGAGCTTCATCGCCGTCGCGGAGACGATCAGTTTCGTCTGCCAGAAGAGTATTGGAACCACCGGCAACAATAATATCCACGTTGCGCAGGCGGGTGGCCAGTTCCTGTTCGATGCTGATTTGCTGCATGTGGGATAGAACAATCACCTTGTTCATTCCTGGATTGAGCGCCAGCATCTCATCCACATCTTGCTGGATTGCTGCAGCCAGATCATCGAGCTGGGCAGCGGTGGGAGTACCATCGAAGTCTTCAGGTAGAACCGTTACACCATCAGGGCTGGAGATTGTCGGTAGTGTGGGGGTGGTAGCCCCCACGTCGCCAATTTTCTCGTCACCGACGGTGATTACCGTTGTGGCTGCCAGACTATTGGGCTGAGGTGCCTGGTCATCGGCGACTACCAGGTCAGCCAGATTCTCATCGGTGCTAAAGTCCAGGTTAGAGCTGAGGTAGGGGAACTGAGCGCCTACGAAGGACTCATCCACATCAGGGGTTTCTGGGTCGTCTTCACCACCGGCAATTAGGTCAGCTAGTAAACCAGTGCCCAGGTCAAATTCGTGGTTGCCTAGGGCAATGGCTTCAAAGCCTAGCTCATTTTGAATCAGAATGTCGGCGCGACCCTGACCACCAAAGATATCCTCACTGGCGCTAAAGAAAAGGCCGGGTAGGATCGCATCACCGGAAGACAGGGTGACCGTGTTGTCAAAGTCATCGCGCAGGGCGTTGAGCACAGCGGAGAAATTGGGCGCATCGTCCAGGGCAGGAATACCCGCTTCTTGGTCAGCGGCGTGGAGCAGCTGTAGGGTAAAAATAGAGGGCTCAGTCACTGTTTCTTCTAGGGTAAATTTTGCAACTAGGGGTTCGTGGTCACTGGCGACAATCGTGTCTGTAAACAGGGCACCGTTGTCGTCGCGGGTGAAGTCATTGTTGACGTGAACAATGTCAAACTCGGCCCCCTCTAGCAGGGAGTCGGTGACAAACAGGTGGTCTAGCACCTGGCTGTTGCCATCAAAAATGAAGGTGTAGGCATCGTCGTCAGCAATGGCTTGGTCCACCAGATTGGTGAGAACCTGCTCATCGCCAGTGCCGGGTAGAATCTCCGCCAGGTCGTTGGTAAATTCAAAAGTGTTGAGGTCACCCAGTACGATCACCTTGGCCTCAGGGTTCGTGTCGACAATGCTGTCTACAAAGTCGTTGAGGGCCTGAGCCTGGGCTTCACGCTCTGCTTCTCCTGCCTGGATGAAGGGCTGGGGGCCGCCAAATACAGGAGAAGAGCCAAACCGAGAGGTGAGGTGGTTGTTGACCACGGTTACCTGATTGCCGTTGAAAGTAAAGTTGGCCACCAGGGGTAAGCGAGTGCCTTCAAAGGCGGGGTCTTGCTCGATAGCCGCAAAGGAGTCGAGGGCAACGCGGTCTGGGTTGTACAAATGGGCATTGCGGATGTTGCCACCGGGGACGCCACCCTGGGTACCGTCTTCGGGGGCGACATCGAAGAACTCGTAGGTGGGACCGCCAGCGGCTGCGATCGCATCCACTAACTGCTGCAGGGTCTCTGTCGCATCCACCGTCCCGTCATCGGTGACGCCATTGTTATCCTGAATCTCTTGCAGGGCAACAATGTCAGGAGCATTTAGATTAGTGACGATCTGCTCAGCCAGTAGACCAAACTGAGTCTCATCAGTGCCGTCTGCCGCCAGGTTGAACACGTTGTAACTAGCAACCGTGAGATCGGTCTCACTGCCTGCAAGGTCCGTGACCTCCTGCTCAAGACCGCCAGGGGTAATCTCAAAGGCTTCGGTAACATTCACCTCAAAGTTACCAAAGCTGTAGCCCACCACACCGGTCACATCGCCCAGACGATCGCCCACATTAAGAGCCGGGGTATCAAAGCCCTCAGGCATTGTGTTGGGGTTAAACTGAATCTGTACCCGCTCCGGGTTCTGGTCGCCTGTATTCTCAGGACCCGAATTGAGATTGATGCTGCCCCGCGCGGTCAGACCATCTTCAGGCGTGACACCCGCACCCTGATTGGGTAGAGTTACCGCCTCAGCAGAGAATGGGTTAAACACTCGGGTAGGGGATACCGCTACCGCATCCTCAACGGTGACCCGCATTCCTTCTAGAGTTTCGTAGAAGTCAATGGCGTCTTCATCGGGGTCGAAGTTGCCAGCTTCTTCCTGCAGGTTCACCGGTAGCTCATCGGCGCTGATAACTGTTTCGCTCGGGGCCAAACGACCGCTCTCACCGATGATGACGGCCTCAGGCAGAGCGTTGTCAGAAGAAAGCACCACCACATCGGGATCTCTCATCTGAGTTGTTGACAGGTTGCCGGTATCAGCACCGCCAGGGATAAACTCGCTCACCACACCAAACAGACGCACCTCATCCCCAACGCTGACCGTGGGGCTGTCACTGGTAGAAATAAACAGACCCTCAGACGTAGCGTCATTGCCGTCATCTTCTCCCTGGACGTAGAAACCCCGGAAGTCTACGGCTGTGACAATTCCCTCAGTCTGTACTAGCTCACCATTCAATGGAGACACATGGCCTTCGCTTTGAATCTCAGAGATAGTGGCCTCAGGCACGTTAGTCTCGTAAATGGCTAGGGTACTAGATACTTCATTAGCCACCGCTAGTAGGGGCTGACCGCTGGGGCTATCCTCCGCTGAGATAAAGGTGAAACCTTCAGGAGCAATATCTTCATCACTGCGAGCATACTGAACAAACTCAGGATTGGTGGGGTCGCTAAGGTTATACACCAGCACACCGCCGCCCGCACGCTCTAGACCGACAAAAGCGAAGGGTACACCGCCGATTTCGCCAGTAGTTACTGCCTCGGGTTCAGCGCCTTTATTGTCAGAACGAGTATCAAAGTCTTCTGGGTCACCGTTATTGGCATTGAACAATTCAGGGGTAAGCTCTGCTGTAATTTCAGCAATCTGACTACCGCTGTCAAACACCTGGTTACCGTTCTCATCCCAGATAGAGAAGGAGCGGGCACCGTAGGAGAAAATTTGATCAATGTCGCCATCGCTATCAATGTCGCCGTCGATGGAGGAAATTGTCAGTCGACCCAGGTTCTCATCCTCAGCCAGGGCTGGGGCAATGCTCTCGTCTAAAGCTAGACCATTGCGGCCAAAGGACGTCACATCCGCCAGGTCACCTAGTCGAATAGCATCGCCACGTTCGTCTTCGTCAGCATCACCCCGGTCGTCACCTTCATTAGCCGTGATGTAGAAAGTTTGACCATTGGCTTCAAAGGAGGCAATGGAGTCGGGCATAAACAAACCAAACACGGGCTCATTCTGAATGTTGATCGCGCCGTCTTGGTCGTTGGCATCCAGACCGTTGTCACCATTAAAGTCGATCAGACCGAGCTGAACCGCTTCTGCGCCTTCTTCTAAACCAAAGTCGTTATCGTTGAGAACAGCCAGACGACCATCAGGCAAAATTGCTAGACCCTCGGGCTTATCGGAAGGCAAGTAACCGATGGAGGGCAGATTTGTCACCTTGATTTTGTTGACAGGTTGAATACCAGCTGCCGCTAAGTTATCGGGAGTCTGCTGCTCTAGGGTTTCAGCCCCAAAGTCTTGACCCAAAACGTTGGTAGCACCTTTAATATCCACTTCAAAGACAAATTTCTGGGCGGTGGGATCCAGGGAAGAATCCCGCTCCATCACAAAGAATTTGCCATCGCCTGCGTAAACCGCATCGCCGATTTTATCAACGTTGTTGCCCAGTTCCGGGTCCTGTAGCAGGTAAATATATTCAGCAACAGGTTCACCAGTCTCAGGATTGATACCAATCATGCGGATAACGCTAGAGGCGTCGCCATCAGCGCGGGTAGGATTGTTCAAGGGCGTCTGGATAAAGGCATAGAGAATACCCTCATCGGTGTCTAGGGCCATGCCCTCAAACCCTCGATTAGCCCGACGGTTGAGATATTCCTCGGGCAGAGTTTCAGTACCAAAGGTGCCCTCAGTAAAGGTAGTACCAGAGTTGGCTTCGTTGGCCTGGTCCACGGTACCCTCAGGAACAAATCGGTCAATCAGGGTGCCGTCTTCATTAAAGTGATAGATGGCAGGGCGATACTCATCTACCATCCAAAACGTACCGTCGCCCGCTCGGACAATGCCCTCTAGGTCAGCACCAAAGGGATCAAAATCGGAGCCAAATTCAGACGCATCCAGCTGAGTCAGGTCGTCTAGATCAACAGGATTGGCAGCCGCGTCAACAGCGGTACGGTCTACGTTAGGAATGTTGGGCAGGCCAGTGATGGGGGTGCCATCTGCTTGAGTTAGTAGCAGCTCATCGGTGATGGAGACTTCACCCGTAGATTCGTTTAGCTCTAAAGAAACGACGCGAGACTGGTAGTCGGGGAGCAAAAATGCCCGAGATTCAGTGCTGCCGTCACCATCCAGGTCCAGCGGGTCACCATTGGGGCCTCGGTCGGGGACAGCCAGAAACTTAAGGTTGCCATTTTCAGCTATGCCATCAAACCAGAGACCAGAGAAACCACCCAGCTCGACAGTCTCACCATCTGCTGTGGTCAGCGGGTCGCCACCGTTGGTAATATCACCTCGGTCGGTAATGTCAAAGGTGGTGAGATTGGGCAAACCCTGGCTAAAGTCTTTGACCCCCAGGGGTACAATCCCTTCGACTTCGTTGGTCTCTAGATTGATAACGGCTAGAGCGTTATTCTCTTGCAAAGTGACAAACGCCTGGATGCCGTCGGGAGAGACCGCCACATATTCGGGTTCAAAGTCCTGCGCCGCTGTAGCATCAGGAAAGATACGGACGCCATCGGTGCGCAGATCGGCTTCACGACCGTTAAAGGCTTCAAAGCCAACGGTGGTAACATCGGCTTGAGAAAGACCGGTTACGCCCCCCGATATATCGATGATGCTCACTGAGCCATTGGGGTCTACCCCATCATCGGGCTCACCCTCGTTGGCTGAAATCACTTTAGTACCGTCAGGGCTAAAAGCTACATTGTCGGGGAGGGCCCCCACCTGTACAGTTTGAAATGCGCCTGCAGCCGAGGAGTTGGTAAAAAAGACATCCAGGTCAATTAGGGCAACCGAGCCAGGGTCGGTTTGAGGGTCGGCTTCAATTGCGATCGCAGCCAGTCCATCGGCGATCGCAATACTGTTTACTCCACCAATATTGGGAACAAGGTCCGCTACATCAAATACAAATACCAGAAAAGGATTGCTGGGGTCGCTGGCGTCAAACACTTCAACTTCAGTGCCCCCGCTAACCACCAACAGGTTTTGAGATTCAGAATCGTAGGCTACAATCTCAGCTCCCTGGTCGCTAGTGACATCACCAATTCTTTCTAAAAAATCTGCCATGTTCTCTCCACAAATATACAAGCGCTATTGACACACATTCAGTCCCCATAGCTTTTAGGGAGAAGTTTTGGTGAGACGCTTCTCCCCAGCAACGGTCACAGCTCGGCCCAGCGATCGCGTTGTTCCGTTAAAATCAGCCCATAAGAGCTGTGTCTCCTGAGCGACAGTCAAGTGTTAATGTCTCAGGAGATTTGGGTAAAGATAAAATCAAACTGTTCCCAAACCCTCAACATCAATGCACTCGGCGATCGTCCGTCAAGCACTGTAGAGAATGCAGGTAAAGGTAGGTTTATGGGAACATTATCGTCTTAGAAAACAATCCGGGCAAAAAACAGAACTTCACAGAAACTTTTTAAACTGGCAATTTTCTTATGATTTAAACTTATTTTCTGGGTCCAATAGTGTGTACTCAAGAGCGAGAAAAAGCGGTCGTCAATATCAGCCATAGAAAGCTACACTGTGCCTCCCAAAGACTGTAAAAATTTTCTGCCGTGCCACGCTGAGGAAATGTGCTGATTTCTTCCCTCCTGGGCGGGGTGGGTGAAGTTATTCAATAATGCCTAAGGATTTATTGCCCAGGCGTATCTTGCAGCCTTTCTTGTACAATCGCTTGAACCAGCAAAATCTCGCTGTCTATCCGAGTACGTCTGGCTGCCCACACTCGGTTCAAAGAGGCAACACCGGCTTCTTGTGCGATCGCTTCTTCGGCATCGATCTGTTTGGCAATTTCGAACTGACGTTTGCGTAGCTCTATTTGCTGCTGAGTGACGGTCGCAGGTAAAGCCGGCAGCGTATTGTCTGATTCTAGGAGCCGCTTTGCCTGCAGCAGCATAATTTCGCAGTCGATGCGAAACTTTTCGATTGATAGCACATCGCGACTGGTGGTGAGAGCGGCCTCTCGGTCCAGATTGGCCTGCTCTTCGATAAATTTGGCAAAGTCAAGCTGATACTGGCGCAGCTCAATTTCTTTTGCAGTGACGGCGGCTGGAATAATGGGAACCGAGCAGGTGGATGGCACTGAGTAAACACCGGGTAGGGCCCGAGCGGCTATTAGCTGAGCGTCCGGCAGTTCAGGCTGCGAAACTCGGGCAGCTAGGACAGTTGTACCTGCCATGATCACAACTAGGATAGCGATGAGCAGCGATCGCAAAACTTTTGGAGCCCGCTGCCCCATAGATCTTAGATGTTTCATGTCAGAATTTGCGCGAGGACGTCTTATATTTTATTCGGCTTCGTCAGTGCCTATCGGTAGACAGAGACCAGTTAGGTTGCGATCGCAGCCCGGTTAATCTAATTCAGCAGATATCGTCTACCCGCGATCGCTTTACTTTACGAGGCATCCATCTGTAGAGATCTTTCCAGTGCCAGAGAGATAAAATAAAACAGACAGTCAAACCCATCAAAACGATCGCAGCAAGAACAGATTGTATTAGGCCAGCAGCGTGGTTTAGCTTATCCGCAAAAGATAGATCTATTAGAAGCTCTTCTTCCCATCCGATGGGAGTGGCTACCGCAACAATCAAAAATTGCACTATCCATAAGCTAACTAAGCCAACTAAGCTCAGAGCAAAATTTCGAAACGTTGCCAATTGTCCTTGTCTTGAAAGCAGAGCTTTTCGGGCCGACATGGTCAAAAATACTGACGCCAGCATTGTTACTATCATCGATACAACAGTGACAACTTCTGTGGAACTTTCAAGCAGAACTCCTAACGCAATTACAGAAAGTCCTGTACCGCCTACCATCAAACCAATTGATAAAACAAGAAAATAAGACAGTATCTGAATAACAGGTGGAAGCACAACCTGTCTACCCATTGGAACAATACCAAGAGCGCTCAGCATTTTAGTCGGATTGGGCAGGAGCATACAAAAATATCTGAGATTGCGTAAGCCACGTCGAAAATCAACCCACTGAATGGGAGAGAGCTTAGAATCTATATCCTCAATACTCTGTAGAAGTACCGGAAAAATGATGTGTTTTTCGGGGCTATAGGTCGTAGTCTTCTTAAAGCTTGATATCAAAACGATAATAATTTCGGCAGATGATTCGTCTTTCTCAATGTGATGACCATATCGCTTCAGCTGGCGCGTGATAGCACGGGCATAGCGTCTGTCTTCAACCGCAAAATCCAGCATAACTCTCATCGGTTCTACACCAACATCTGCTGAAGGCCGATAAGACTGTGCAAATATGGGGGCTGATGCCATAGGTTTACCCCACCGCTTCATTCCAGGTAAACGTATTAGCAGCAACATCAGCGGAGCGACAAAAAAGCTGAGGATAGCTGCACCAAATATAAAATTATATGTAGTAGAGTTTTCCATAATAAGCTCATCTACAAAGAGCAAGCTCAATATCGTCATCAGCGGCAGCAGTAAAAGTGCTCCTTGAACCTCAAAAAAGACAAAGTTTCGCTTTAGTATCCGATAAGGTAGCGGAAATAGATGGTATGGAAAGTAAATAGACCAAAAGGCAAACAGCGATAAAACACTCGTTAGCAAACTAACAGCAAAGACAAGCCAAACAGTTAGCGGAGCTCTAAATCCAGACTGAGGTGGAGGCGTACTTTGAACAGCTGGGTACTCTAACTGCGCTACCAGCTTTTTCATGCCGCGCCTTAGCGAGGTACGAAAGTCAATCCACTCACAATTCTGAAGCTCAGCTGGCAGCTCGACAGCTTCAAAAATAATTAGAACGATCCGCTTTTTGAGCTCGACAGCTCTTTGCCATTCGTACTCTGCATTTTCAGACTTAATAGATTCAGCCGAAACGACCAGCAAAAATACCTGCTGGTCTTCTATAGCCTGGGCAATATGTTCTTTCCATCGCTTGGCTGGAACTAAGTAGTGAAAGTCCAACCATGTCTCGTACCCAGCTTTTCTAAGCTTTTTAAAGAAGCGACTAACAAACGGAGTTTCTCGACGAGAATAGCTAATGAAAAGAGTATCTTTCATTCCCTAAAAAGATGAATAAATATTGAGAACTATTTTTGCTATTACAAACCAGCGACCTGAATTTAAGTAGGATTTACAGGGTAACAACTTAAGCCGGGAAAAGCTCTGCGTGTAAGGGATTTACCAGATGTG
>ERZ1740072.827-NODE-827-length-12170-cov-5.610235_pt1 | contig 12170 bp, 13 predicted proteins | sample MGYA00581733_ERZ1740072 | MGnify/ENA primary metagenome ERZ1740072 (study PRJEB43018, sample SAMN04849741) | marine metagenome | isolation source: floating plastic debris | place: Pacific Ocean | collected 2008-08-30 | study: EMG produced TPA metagenomics assembly...
GCCCCATGACCTTCTGCCGCAGTGCAAACTCCATGGTTTCGGAGGTTTGTTCAGCCAGGGGAGCAAACTTCACATCTCCAGCGGTCGAGACAACGGCGTCAATCTGGCCCAGAGTATCATACATTTGATCGACCGCAGATCGATCCGACACATCCACCTGGTAGTCACCCCGAGACCGCCCCACACGCACAAGGTCATGTCGCGTTCCAAGTTCGTCGCAGACCACTCTTCCGATATCTCCATATGCCCCGACTACTAGTATTCGCATGCTATAACTTCCTTTCAATATTACCTTAGGCGATTGTTGATCCGGTGATGTCCTTAACTTTCTGAAGGTCTGGTCGCCCGCCGCTCTCCAAGCGCCAGAACACCACAAATCGCTAGTATCAATGCAACCCCTGACGCAATTGTCCGGACCTGATTCCAGATTTTCCAATCTCGCGAATAATCAAGCCAGATTTCACGCGCCGTCGCGATATCTGAAGGCACAGCTATGGATGCCAGCGCTTCGTTCATTGGTACATTGACCAGCATGGTGAGCATAAGCCCGCAAACAAGATAGACCAACGCCGCTGCTCCAAAAAGGATCGCACTCTTGCCCGCATTGGACCTCCAGAGGACGGTCGCCGCAAATGCCAGCGCAAACGGGGTTCCAAAAAAAGCGGGCGCAAAGACTATGTTTCGCACAGATGCGTTCATGGCCTGCATAGAGGCGATCGCGACACGAGGGTCTGCGGCATCAAGCCCCCACATCGTCGAGCAGACCCACGCATAAAAGAAACCGAAAATCGCGGCATTCAATGTAACGGCCAAAATCATTGAGAGGTTCGCAAAAGATTTCATCTTCAGACTCCAAAATCGTACACATAGTTACGGATTTACAGCATGCGTAACGATATGTACGTTTTCTTTCAAGCCATTTTTTGGAGACGCAAATGAAGGACGCAAAGAAAGCGCAACGTCACGTCGAGATTACGCAAGCTGCCTATCGTTTGCTGGCTGAAAAGGGCTATTCGGGCACGTCGATGTTGAGTATCGCCCGTGCGTCAAAGGCATCCAATGAGACTTTGTATCGGTGGTATGGCGACAAAGTAGGGCTTTTTGCCAGTATGGTCCGCGACAACGCTCGGGAGACCTGTTCCATGCTGGAAAGCGCGATCACTGAAGGCGAAGATCCGAAGGCTGCATTGGAAGGCGTGGCGCCGGTGCTGCTCTCGATGCTGTTGGGCGAGCGAGCGATTTCACTCAACCGCGCGGCCGCATCAGATGCTAGCGCAGAACTGGGTGCTGTGATCGCACAAGAGGGACGCGAGAAAGTACGACCACTCGTGATCAGCGTGCTTGAGGAGCTATCCGCACAAAGTGGGGTCGAACCAAGTATTGCGAGCGAGTGGTTCTTTGGTCTGCTGATCGGAGATAGGCAGATTCGGCGTGTAATCGGGGTAATGCCGCAACCGTCGACGCTTGAGATCGAGGAGATTTGCCGTGACGCCCAAGCAGCGTTTTTCCGGCTACTGGACCAAGGGGCAGCGTCCTCAGCTGCCCGCTGAACGCAACGCGCCGAAGTGCGCGTTCCAAAGTTTGATGCGGGCCCTGTCTCTCGCCTCATAGGTCTCTATCGCAGCGTCAAGATCGGGCTGGCCCGGGTCTCTGTCTTCTCCGATCTCAGTCAATCGCATGGAATACCAGGCCGTGATGCCCCCTTCGGGCGGGGCGTTAAAGCGGGGAAAAGAGATGTCGCCTTGGCTCTCGAAAGCGTCAGTACCCCACCGGCGTGGCAGATCAGGGTCAAGGGCAAGACTGCGTGCAAGGCCGACCACATCAGCGCCACCGCTGGCAATCGCCTCTATTGCCTGCTCTCTTCTCTTGAACCCACCGGTCACCATGAGTGGCAAGCGGGTGCGCTCTCGCGCCGCCCGCGCAAACTCTAAGAAATAGACGTCCTGTCCCACAGCATCCGACGCAGACGCCGCCCCAGGGAAATAGGTTCCGCCGCTGATATCGATCAGGTCAATGGACGTCTCATCGAGGGCGCGGACGACATGCAGGGCGTCATTCGGCACAAGCCCACCTTCTAGCTGATCTGTCGCGTTCAATTTCACGCCGATAGGAAAGCTAGGGCCAACGGCACCGCGCACGGCTTCAATCACCTCAAGCAGAAGACGCATCCTATTTTTGATTGGCCCACCATATGCGTCTTCTCTCAAATTAAAGAGGGGCGAAAGAAACTGGCTCAAGAGAAACCCGTGCGCTGCATGGATCTCGACGCCACCAAATCCCAGGTCACGCCCCAATTGCGCCGTTCGAGCAAAGGCGCCAGGAAGCGCAGCAATTTCACAGGCAGTGAGCGCAGCGCTCTTCAACTCAGGGATATCCAGCACACTTGGCCCTTTTGGCGTGCCGATTGGGGGAAAAGTCATCGCACCCGCATGGCCTAACTGAAGCCAAAGTTGGGTTTTCTCGCTCTGCCCGCGTTCTGCCAGTGAGCGAAAGGCGTTCGCATCATATTCGTCCGCCAAGACCAGATTCCCGGGCTTCTCTGCGAAGTTCGGGTTACCCTGCACTTCCCCAATTATTGACAGACCAACGCCACCTTCCGCCCAGCGTTCGTAGAGCCTCATCTGAGCGGAGCTAGGGTTGCCGTGCCCGTCACCCAAGGAATCCGACATGGCCGCTTTTGCCAAACGATTGGCCAGCACAGCGCCGCAAGGAAGATCCAAAGGTTGAAAAAGGCAGGAGACGTCTCTGTTCATTTCTCAGCCTTTCGGTTTAGGGGGGAAAGCTCTGGCATGCGCGAGCGGAATAAAGAGGATTTTACGATAGACGTATGAGTTTCGGCGCGTTCATGCAGGGGCAGTAGGAAGCTATCCAGCTCCGCTACGCTTAACAAAGCCAGTCGTGCAATAAAGCAGTCTTCGCCAGTGACACGGTCGCAGGAGGTAAATCGCGGCTCGTCGCGGATCATTTCTTCAACCAGATGCATCTGTCGGGATCTGGGCTTGATCCGAACGATAGCTTCGAGCGTGTAGCCAAGCTCGGCGGGATCGATGCGAACGCTGAATCCCTCGATCACTCCGTTTTCGCGCAATCTACGAACACGATCACCAACAGAGGGGCCGGACAGACCAACTACCGCTCCGATCTCGGCAAACGTTGTACGCCCATCTTCGTCGAGTTCTTCGATGATTTGGCGGTCGATTCGATCAAGAACTTTTGGCATGAAAGCAGATTTGCACGTATAGCCTTCGCTGCGAAGTTATTTTTTAATTATGACCTTTCGAACTCCTGGTACGGAGCGCTCGTAAGACCCTATTGTCTTGTTCTAAATTCAAACAGGAGACGACGCATGGATGTCTTACGTATCTCGGCCTTTAGCCACGAAGGCACTGGAGGAAACCCTGCCGGTGTTGTGTTGCTTGACAAACTCGCCGAACGCGAAGAGATGGCCCGCGTAGCAGCCCAGGTTGGCTACTCCGAGACCGCTTTCGCTGCACAAGCAGACGACGGAGCCTGGCGCGTGCGCTATTTTTCACCTGAGTCCGAGGTGCCGTTCTGCGGTCATGCGACAATCGCCCTCGGGGCGGCGTTGGGGGACACTTTCGGCGCTGATACGTATCAGCTCGTGCTTAATGACGCGGAGATTTCTGTTGAGGTCGAGGCGACGCCCGCAGGGATGGTCGCAACACTCACTTCACCGTCCACCCACAGCTGCGTGGCAACAGCGAAAGAGCGCGCCGATGCACTCAAGTTGTTTGGTCTCACCGAGGCTGACCTTGATGATCGACTGCCGCCCGCGCGAATCCATGGTGGCGCCGATCACCTTCTTATTGCGCTCTCAAAGCGGACGCGCCTGAAAGCAATGAATTACGACCTCGACAAGGGTCGTGAGATGATGCGGAGGTATGAACTGGTGACCGTCATGCTGGTGCACATTGACGGGGAACAGACCTTCAGCTCACGAAACGCCTTTGCCTCGGGCGGTGTTCTGGAAGATCCCGCCACTGGTGCTGCTGCCGCAGCTTTTGCAGGATATCTGCGCGATGTGGGTTGGCCCCACGGCGGCAGCTTCTCCATTCGTCAGGGTGAAGACATGGGCGCACCCTCCCTCCTCTCGGTCACCCTAACAGACACTCCAGGAGCCCCAGTGCGTGTCTCCGGCCGAACCCGCAAAATCCAATCATAGTTTCTAGCCTGCATCTGCGCGTTGAGATCATCAGTCGGTCGGACAGTTTTCGGTATGCATGACACAACTTGCCTCTGGCGGCCCGTCTTGCTCTGTATCAGCATGAAGTTTGCGGCAAAGCCGTATTTCGAGGTTGCTTATTCAATCTTGTGAATTGTGAGAGATAGTTGAGACAGTTTGAAAGGTGCCCTGGAAATGACATATCCAGTGATCTCGTTTGAACCAACTTCAGACCATGCGGAAGTCTCTGCCGAAATAGAAAGGTACCTTCTAGACGCGCTTGCCTCGCTGAATGCTCAATCCACAAACGAGAGCATCGTTGTGACGGCTAGAGACTCGAATGGAAGAATCGTCGGGGGTATCTCAGGCTCAACATCTTATGGCTGGCTTCTCGTAAAACTGTTGTGGGTCAACCAAGAGCTTCGGGAAACTGGAATAGTCAGAGCGCTGATGGCGGAAGCTGAAACGCGAACAAAAGCTCTCGGATGTCATGGAGATTGGCTCGATACTTCATCCGAGCATGCTCACGCATTTTATCTTCGACTTGGATACTCTGACTTCGGAGAGCTGAGCAATGGCCTCAGTAATGATCCCATCGGTCATCGCAGATGGTTCATGCAAAAAGCTCTATAGAGTAGGACTGAGCGGCAATGTCGTTTGGGGAAGTCTGTGTTCGAACTGCTTCTGATCTCGTATGGGGGTGAAAGCGGTTCGGACCGAATCTCATTCACCGTTTATGAAAGTCCGCTTTCGCAAATAAGTAAGAACAACGACATTGCTGAATAGAACTTCAAACTCGTATCCTTTGCTCCATGCGCGCCAGTGGTAGTCTGCACAAAGCGATAATTCAGAGTCAGAAATCCATTGGGCGCTTTGTCCGCGATACGTAAGTTTGACCAGTCATGGATTTTGGCAGCGCGGCGAATGTCGGCTATGCGGGCTGCGACCGCAGCATCCTGACCGTCAGGTGAACGGCAGCATTGGGCCGCCTATCCGTTTTGCTGTACCCAACCTAAGACCGCATAGGCAGTTTCTAGGTCATGAATGCGAAGCTTCACCTCTTCTTTTTTGGTCAACTCAGCGCTGGGGAATATCTGCACCAGCTCTGCAGCGTCTTGTCCCAGTCCAGCTAGAGCCGGTCTCGTGAAGTACCAAAGCACCCATGACTTGTTGAGGACCGCTGAGAAATACCACCGTTCTTCACGTTCGACTCGCAACTCCTTCTCGATAAATCCGTGCCCTGCGGGACGAATATGATAACCGTCGGGCAGTTTGGCATGAGCCAGCAGTAAATAAACGGCTCGAACGCTATCATCGATAGGTCCGGCGAGTTGTTCACTCAGTTTCTCTTTGTCTTTCAGCACTCTTGATCTCCATGTAGCCCACTTACCATGAAGACTACTTTTCAGGATATGTGGAAAGCCATCAGGCGAATCCGCAACGTCTGCTTCAAGGAAGCTGCATCGCGGCGACATTCGGGGCTTTAGATGTCAGCTCTGGGCCGTCCTCGGCGTAATGGTTCGGGACCTGAGGTGGGGTGCTGCGCTGGCCTCGATGACTGCGAAAAGCCCATACCACCAACTTTCTATAGCGCGGGGAGTGTGGGTTTCGGTAGTTGGCAAAAGGTGTATCCTGAAATCAATCTTCCAAAACAATGAGGACTGTAACTCTGTGCCAACACAGACAATCAACAATCGCGTGCCTTGGATACTTGCCTTGGGAATGTTCGTTATCGGCACAACGTCGCTCAGCATATTGGGCCTCGGACCAGCGCTGACGCGCGATCTGGCCACTGATCCAGCAGACGCAGGTTGGCTCGTCACAGCATTCGCTGCGACTTTTGCCTTGGCCGCACCCCTCGCGCAATTCACCCTAGGGCGACGTGTCGCGCCCCGAACGCTTATCCTTTCGGGCGCGGTTATTCTCGCAGCTTCCCTAATCTGGTCGGCGCTTGCAGCGTCGTTTCAAGCGCTTCTCGTTGCACGCATCGCGTCCGCCGTTGGTGGTGCGCTCATCGCGCCCACCAGCGCAGCACTTGCCATCTCTTTGGTTTCGGTCGACCGGCGCGGTGCAGTCTTGGCCACAGTCTTTGCCGGGTTTACCCTTGCAACCGTCGGTGGCGTACCGATTGCGACCTGGCTGACGCTGTGGCTTGGGTGGCGTGGGGCCATTGCCACCATAGGGCTGGCCGCGCTCGTCTTTGTGGCGTTGACGGCGATCTATATGCCCCACGACACAGATACATCGCGTCCACAAAGGAAACAGCCCTCAGAAAGCCTGCGTCTCCTCGCGCCAGCGCTTCTGCTTATGGGGACCGTCGGCATGCTATCGACACAGTTTGTCATCTATGCACTGATGGGGGAACTGCTGGGACAGCAGTTTGGCGTCAGCGCGAGCGGCCTTCCAATCGCGATCCTCCTGTTTGGCGTTTTAGGTGTCGCGGGGAATGCGGCCGCAGGCGCACTTTCGGATCGCGTTGGACCCGGACCTCTAGTTTGGGCGAGCTTTGGTGGTCTTGCTGCGTTTCTTTCTCTGATGCTTCTCGATCTGGGGCCATACTTGGGTGCGGTTGTTCTTGCAGGATGCGCGTTCATGGGCACCCTGTTTGCGACGCCTCAACAAAGCCGTCTTGTGGGTTTGGTGGCCGAGGAGCACCACGGCTTTGTCCTCGCACTCAATTCGTCTGCAAGTTACCTCGGCATTGCGATGGGGTCGGCACTGGCAAGCGCTCTCGGCATCAGTACCGGGCTTTCGGCGCTGCCCGTTGGTGCATTGGGTCTTTTGGCTCTGACAGCTGCGGTGACGGCTGCATTCGGTATCCTCAAGAGACGATAACGGCTCAGACTCGAGTGCGAAAACATACTTTGGAGCAACCGCAGCGAATTCACACTTCCGTCCGGTTTGAGCCCATATTAGCCAATGCTGCGAAGTGGATGAACATCCCCTATGCTAGTCAAAGCGGACATATGCAGTGGTGGGTTAGACTGAAACAAAGATCAGAATTTCCAAAACACACTAGGCCACGTTTTGAAGCAGAAGCGGCAGTCGCTGACCCTGCAGCATCATATGGCTGCGCATGAGCTCGGCTGCGCGCGCTCCCTCCCCATCAGCGATCGCATTCCTTATCTCTTCATGTTCCTGCGTCGACTGAGAAAGACGGTTGCGCATCTTGTACGGCATTGAGCGGTACGGGTTGATGCGGGTTTCGATCTCCGCCAGCTCCTCAACAAGCCAAGCATTCCCCGACGCCGCATGAATGGCGGCATGAAACTGCAAATTAGCGGTGGCATATGCGACAGCATCACTTTGCTCTGCGGCTGCGGCGCAGGCATTGCAACCTGCCTGGATACGCGCGATTGCATCCTCGGTGAGCCTTTCAGCCGCCAATCGGCAGGCCAATCCTTCCAGTTCAGCTGCCACTTCAAAGATGTCGATGATCTCTTTCGCCGACAGTGTGCGAACGAAGGCTCCCTTGCGCGAGCGCGTTTCAAGAAGACCACATTCCACCATAGAACGAACTGCCTCGCGCACCGGTGTACGTGAGACGTCGAATCGCCGCGCGAGTTCCGCCTCTTCAAGCTGATCGCCCGGCTTCAAGGCTCCTTCGTGGATCTCTTTCTTAAGTGTTTCAATGAGTTGGTCAGCAACGCGGTTCATCTGCAAGTCCTTGGTTTTGATGGAAAACTAGCATTTTCATCGACGGGTGTCGATACATAAAATCACCTATTGCACCCTCATAATATCTATCTGTATACATATAAGTCATATCTGAACGCGCAGGGAGGAAATCATGCGTCTCATGACTACGGCTTTTGCCGCCGCTTTATCCGCAGTTGCCTTGACTACAGCAGCCCAGTCCCAAGAGCTTCGGCTGTCCCACCAATGGTCACCCCAAGACATCCGTCATCAGGTGGCAGAGATCGTAGCGAATGAAGTCGCAGCGGCTGATGTCGGTCTCGACATCAAGATCTTCCCGTCAAAATCGCTTTTCAAACCGCGCGAGCAATATCGGCCGCTTAGCCGCGGGCAACTCGACATGTCTGTTTTCCCTCTCAGCTATGCGGGAGGACAACAGCCATCATTCAACCTCACCCTGATGCCCGGCCTTGTCAAAAACCATGATCATGCGGCGCGCCTATCACAATCGCCTTTCATGGAGGCGCTTGAGGAGAAAATGGCCGAGGATGATGTGATGGTTCTGGTGCATGGTTATTTGGCTGGTGGCTTTGTCGGCAAAGAGAGCTGCATTACGAACCCCGAAGATGTGGTTGGCCTCCAAACACGCGCGGCGGGCAAGTCCTTCGAGCAGATGCTCGTTGGTGCCGGTGCCTCGATTGCATCTATGGCGTCCTCGGAAATCTACAGCGCAATGCAGACCGGCGTTTTGGACGCAGCGAACACGTCCTCATCCTCGTTTGTGTCCTACCGCATCTTTGAGCAGGTCGCCTGCTACACTCCCGCCTCTGATGTCGCACTTTGGTTCCTGTATCAGCCTCTCTTGATGAACAAATCGACGTTTGAGGGCCTGAACGCCGAACAGCAAGAAGCGCTTTTGGCAGCGTCCGAAGTTGCCGAAGCCTTCTATCTGGAAGAGGCAAAGAAACAGGACGCGGCATCGGTCACTGTGTTTGAAGAAGCAGGCGTTGAGATCGCAAAAATGACGGCCGAGGACTTTGCTGCCTGGCAGGCACTGGCACAGGAAACATCCTACAAATCCTTCGTGGAGACTGTCGATGGCGGACAAGAGCTGCTCGACATGGCTTTGGCCGTTGAATGAGGCCATTTCGGGCGGGACCGAGGTCCCGCCCTTAGCGTTTCACATTTCTTGAGAAGATTTTCCCATGACAGCAACAACCAAGACAATCGGCACCCAGATTGTGCCCGTCACACGCACCATCGGGTGGCTATCGGAGGTGTCCGGTTGGGTCGCCGCGTCGATGATCCTCGGAGCCGTTCTGCTGACTTGTCAGATGATTTTCGTTCGTTTCGTACTCAACGCCTCGACGGTTTGGCAAACCGAAGTGGTCGTCTACCTCATGGTGGGCGCGACGCTCTTGGGCCTTGCCTTCGTGCAAAAGCACAAAGGTCACGTAAACGTAGATCTGCTGCCGATGATGCTCGGCGCAAAATCTGCGCGTGTACTGGCCATCATTACGCAAGTTGCCGCCATACTCGTTGTCGCGCTCTGTCTGTTCTATGGATATGAGTTCTGGCATCTGGCACAGTCGCGTGGCTGGACATCTGACACAGTGACAGCTGTGCCTTTATGGATACCTTATCTGGCGCTCCCGCTCGGGCTCGGCCTCTTTTTGCTGCAGCTCATTGCCGATCTTCTCACAACTCTATCTTCTGAAGGGGACATCTGATGGACCCGTTAACTCTCGGCGCGCTGCTTGGCGTCATCACGATCCTTGTCCTTTTCTCCGGAATTTCTGTGGCCATTGGATTGCTGCTCGTCTCAGCAGCTTTTCTGTTCATTTTCGACGGGTTGCGATCTCTGGAGCTGATCCCAGAAGTGCTGTTTGGCAAGCTCGACAGCTTCGCACTCTTGTCGATCCCCATGTTCATCATCATGGGCGCGTCAATCGCGTCCACTAGAGCTGGCGCCGACCTATACGAAGCTTTGGAGCGTTGGTTGACGCGAGTACCTGGCGGGTTGGTCGTGTCAAACCTAGGGGCCTGTGCACTCTTTTCTGCAATGTCCGGGTCCAGTCCGGCAACATGTGCGGCCATAGGTAAAATGGGTATCCCCGAGATGCGCAAGCGTGGCTATTCGGAAGAGATCGCGACCGGTTCCATCGCCGCAGGCGGCACACTCGGCATCCTTATCCCGCCATCAATCACTATGATCGTCTATGGGATTGCCACCGAGACTTCGATTGGGCGGCTTTTTCTAGCGGGTGTTATCCCGGGTCTGATGCTCGTTGGTCTGTTCATGGCCTGGTCGATCTATGCGACTTGGGCGTCTGGCGGCCGCGCTGTGCTTGCGAAAGACAGCTATACCTGGCGCGAGCGGTTCGAGATCATGCCCCGCGTTATTCCGTTTATCGCGATCATCATCGGCGTGCTCTATGCGATGTATGGCGGCGTTGCGACGCCATCCGAGACAGCAGCAGTGGGCGCGCTTCTGTGCCTGATCGTCGCTATGATCATCTATAGGCTCACCAGCCCAACCGCTCTTTGGTCTGTCCTGCGCGACAGCACAAAGGAAAGCATCATGATCCTATTCATTATTGCGGCAGCTGGTGTGTTTTCCTACATGCTTTCCAGCTTGTTCATCACTCAATCGATTGCAGCCTGGATTAGTGAGCTAGACGTGAACCGTTGGGTTCTTATGGGCGCGATCAATGTCTTCCTGATCGTAGCAGGGTTCTTTCTGCCCCCCGTTGCGGTGATCTTGATGACCGCGCCGATCCTGCTCCCTGTCATCACAGGCGCTGGATTTGATCCAATTTGGTTTGCCGTTGTCCTGACGATCAACATGGAGATCGGACTCATCAGCCCACCTGTTGGCCTGAACCTTTACGTCATCAACGGCATCGCGCCTGAAATCTCGCTGAAGAAAATCCTGCGCGGCTCACTGCCTTTCGTCGCCTGTATGCTTATCGCTATCGTGCTGCTTTGCCTGTTCCCCGGACTGGCAACGTGGCTACCGGATGCCGTGATGGGCCCGGCGATTTGATCCCAATCTCACCCAGGAGTTTAGAAACATGAACACCCTTAAGTATCGCCGTGTTGGGATGATCGTTCCCAGCTCCAATGTCACTATGGAGACAGAGATTCCTGCGCTTCTAAAAGCGCGCGAGGCGATCCTGCCAGACCGCTTTACGTTCCACTCCTCGCGGATGCGCATGAAGGCGGTGGTGAAAGAAGAGCTTGAGGCGATGGACGCCGACAGCGTGCGCTGCGCGACCGAGCTTTCGGACGCGGCTGTCGAAGTCCAAGCCTATGCTTGTCTCGTTGCGATCATGTCCATGGGCCTCGGCTATCATCGGACATCTTCGGAAAAGCTCTATGCAGCGACCGTGGAAAACGGATGTCCGACGCCAGTGCTGAACTCTGCGGGTGCATTGGTGGATGCGATGAAAGAAATGGGTTTCAAAAAGGTGTCGATCATCTGCCCCTACATGAAGCCGCTCACGAAACTCGTTGTTGACTACATCGAGCATGAAGGCATTGAAGTGCAGGACTTTCTGGCACTCGAAATCCCGGACAACTTGAAGGTTGCAGGTCAGGATCCAGCCGCGCCCGCTGAGCTTTGGCGGAAGCTAGACCTTAGCGGTGTCGATGCCATTGTTGCTTCGGCTTGTGTACAAATGCCGTCTCTCCCAGCGATCCAGATGATCGAACGTGCGTCAGGTCTGCCAACGTTGTCTGCATCCGTGGCGACAACGCGGCAAATCCTACGCGAACTTGGGTTGACAGAAGTCGCACCAGGCGGCGGGGCGCTTTTGTCCAACGGCGTCCCGGCTGCTTTGCAACAGGTCGCCTGAACCAAGCCGACTTCCGTGCTTCCACACAGCATAACCGACCATAATGCAAGGGCCGAAACCAACGGTGTTTCGGTCCTCGACATCACTCAGGCAACCACTGCCACCTTCGCGGACCTCTACTTTCGCCAAACTTTTCTGTTCTTTATCGAGCGCGGGAGCAAGCTTGTCTCGGATTCTGTGCATGGCGATCTGGTGGGCAAAGCCGGGGATCTGATGATCTTTCCGGCGGGTGTTATGGTAACCATGATCAACAGGCCGCTGATGGACCAGTCTTATAAGGCGACAGGCGTCAGCTACACGCGAGAGCTTACCGAGACGGTATTTCCGCGACGCGCGCAAATGTCTGCGACGCCCACGGTTCGTATTCTGAGGGCGGACGAACATCGACCCGACCGAGTTCTAAGGCTGTTGCGAGACACTCTGACCGAGAATAACCTCCCTCAGGCCATTCGAGAGAGCCGAGTATTGGAACCCTTGGTTTGGCTCAAGAGCAA
>ERZ1740072.828-NODE-828-length-12162-cov-7.065582_pt1 | contig 12162 bp, 10 predicted proteins | sample MGYA00581733_ERZ1740072 | MGnify/ENA primary metagenome ERZ1740072 (study PRJEB43018, sample SAMN04849741) | marine metagenome | isolation source: floating plastic debris | place: Pacific Ocean | collected 2008-08-30 | study: EMG produced TPA metagenomics assembly...
CACATGCCTACCACATCAAATGCCTACCGTATCAACTCTCGTCTAGATATTTATATGGTTTTCTCTGATGTTCTAATAATGTCCTATAATGGCCCTATAATTGTAAATCTTAAAATATCACAGTGCTAATGCGGAATTGTGACTCCTCCCCATCCCTCCTCCCACACCCCGGATACTCATGTTGTCATTTAGGCAGTTATTCCATTTTATGGGAATTTGAGTGAGTGCATACATGTGAGCTGGTTACCGAACCACCTGTCCCAAGATTTATATGGCATTTTTTCTAAGTGGCCATCAATGCTTAAATATTGCCGAGCTGAAAACCACCCCTGGCTCTGGATTTTATAGTTGGTTTGTCGATCTCGGTGTCTTATAATACATGTTAATTCAATTCAATATTTGATAACACTCCATTCTCGTATATGATTTACTAGTGTGTGATGTTCTCAAACTTATAAATGTATCAATATACTGTTGTTGCACTAGAAACGTCCTTCTACCATGTATGAGTTACAAGGAATATGGTTTCTCTAGACTTTGCCAGACTCCTTTTTTATCCTAGCATCATAAGCTAGGATAATTTTTACATGGGATAAAAATGGCATTAAAGTGTCTAGTCAGTCATACACTATGATTGAGATAATTTGTCTCGTTCCCTTGAGCCATATACAGATGAAATTGGTGTCCTATTGTCATATCCAATTACTCGCTTTAAGATCTCAGTGATTCATAACACTGCTCATATGGACAAATACAATACCCAGCCATATGACAGTCCTGTTTAGCTGAGGTACTGACAGTGATTTATATTTATCGGACATTTTTACTCGTATAGGACTGTATGGGACTGACGGATTGATAGATGGTTATATTTAATAACAATCATTAGAGCGTTACTAAGCTTGTAAGGACATGCTGAGTGCAATTGTGTCTCAGTCGTGGCTATTATTTCCGTGCTTCGTGACCAGAGTGGTTCTTAGTCATAGCACAGCTGCATCGACATAAACGCATTTTTCCCTCTGTTCTTGAATAACGCAACTGTACATCAGATTTTCTAATCGGACAGAAGATCAACATCTATAGCTGAAGAGTCTCAAGGATTAAAACTTTGATTGTTCGGATAGTACAAAGCTTGCTACCTTTCATATATCTGGGAATATTTTACCTACAACAAAGCTTTTGTGTTGGAGGCCATACATCAAAACACTGATCTCAAATTACAAGGATAACAGTTTTCTTAATATCAATCCTTCACTAGCTTGAGGTGACAGACTCTAGCTTCTCCTTGCGAAAGGTGGGTGAAAAGATTGGTTGTGAATCATATCTACATAGGCTCATATGGCTTATCTTCATGGCTCTGGTTGACAGCCGTGGGATTATCAATTCAGTCTTTTGCTTGTGGAAACTTTTCTCATCTATGTGATTTCAACAAAAGGTCGGGGTAGACCAATCCACCCAAGGTTTGAGACGCTGCAAGGATAGAGGGTTCATGTATTATCATACGTGTTTGTCTTGATATAGTGCGTCTACAGCGTGATGTAAGATTTTGACGGATGTGGTACTGATATTGTCAGCAGTATGAGTTCGTTGACACTATCGATGGCACTGATTTGAATTAAAATCAGTGGTTGTATGTGATTGTGGCAGCACCAAGTTTACCCATTTTCGATAAAATATGCTGGCGTGGGAAACTTTTGTGCCTGTTCATTCTTCTGTCTATGTATCCTCATCAATATCGTAGAAATCATTTTGTCGTACTTCTCTTGCTGATCAGATCATCCAACATCGCTCCCTCTACACGCACTGGTTTGTTCTTTTATTATATCAGAGCTGTGCGTGTAATTGTGCGTGTTCGTTTCATGGCATGGCAATTCTTGAGACATTGTTGTTCCTATTTCTGTAAGAATGGTAAGATTTAACGGTATTCGATAACTGTCGATGCCAAGTCCATTTTTTATTCTTGGTTTGATGACTTTCTATCTAATGTATATTTGAAATATCAATATACAGCAAAGTTTTATTTTCAATTAATTTGAAATTGACTTTCATCAATATAGTGATTTTTTTATGAATATTCTGAATTTTCATATTTACATTACGGCAGCGGCAGCAGTAGTAGCTGTAGACGTAGACACTGATGAGATGAGAGACAGACACTCGGACAACTATTTCCATTACAAGGTATGTATTTCATTTCTACGCTACAAACATCAGCAAAATCAAAAGGAAACACTTTTCTTCTCGTTTTTATGTACTGCTATAATACCTAACTCCTGAGATATGATATGGTAGATTTCAGAACAATATTTGTTACACCTGAGGGGAATTGGTTTATCTGGTGCTAAGTAAGAATAATAGCTGGCTGTTGGGTGTGTAAGAGCTTGAGACAACACTGTCAACCTCAAGTAGAGTCCAGTGATCAGAAATTGCAACTGGGTATCTTTGTTCCGTACACAAATGTATTTTGGTGAGGCCTTGGGTTACATGCTTTTGACCAGATGTGTTGTGTTTGATAACACTTTTGTGTATAAGTTTGCCAGGCATGCCTAGTTGCTTACCTGCCTCGGTGAAGGATTTGTAAAGCTTTCTTGACATATTAAAGTAGTTGGGCGACGGCAATCAAGACTATTCATCAAATTTCTGAATTGGCACTTGTAGAAATTGCTAGCGATACATATCATTACATTTAGACTAGGAATGTGTAGCGTAGTCTCAAGCTGAATCCATAATTTTGTTGAATCAAAAGCACTAATGAGCTCACGGTTGGACAGTGTTAGACACATCGGTGATTTATCATCCTGAAATTATACCTTTAGCCAAAAAGAAAACAATAAGGCAACTTTTAATCAAAATTCAGCTTTGGCTCCAAAATTGGTAGGTGAGCGATAGGCAACTCTAGGCTGAGCTATGTTTAGATGTTAGAAAGAACCCAAAACCCACAAAACGATAAATTACACAACCCGATAAATTACACATCCGGTTGTTGAATTATAAATAAATCCGAATGAAGAATCACAGTTCCAATGCTTTCCAGCATACAACGGTCCTCCCCTCCAACACAATGATTAGATTCTGATGTATTGCTTCCCACCTAATATATTATGATAATTGTGATATGAGCAGTGCTTTCCACCATCAGACAAACATTCCTAAGTGTATGGTAGGCTGCGGTAGGCTGCATATAACTGGAGCTTACTTCCCATAATCCTTATATAATCCTATACATGTGGAAGTTTTTCTCCTTCATGTGGTATATAATCTGTTATGCAATACTGACAGATGAAGATTGTGGAGCAGAGCGCATATTATGGCTCATGTGTAATCAATATGGATATTGCCTTGTCTGAACTTATACATGAAGGACGGTCTGAATATCTCCATGTGAAGCAAACACAGTACTATAGTGCAGAAATAATCAAGCAGTAGCATGTTGAAGGATTCTGAAAGAATCACTATGACACGACATGTATTTTGTGGTTGGCCTATTCTGATGATTTTTAAATGGGGTTGTATGTGGGTTGGTCACTAGGAGTCATTCCATATAAATACATCTAAGATTTTCTGTATTCTTTCCTGGAAAGTCTGTTTGCCTTGGCGATTATTACCATAGCTGATAGGTAATTCAATGGCCTGTTTGCATAGTTTTGGCTACTATTTTAAGTTTTCACTGTCATTGCCATTTTGCTGATTGTTTTCCTGTAGCCTGTGGATGTAACACAGCAATCTAGTAAGGAGACGCCATATCTCTCTGATGTGTATAAATACTATGACGAGGATCTGCCATCTAACCTAGGAGAAAGAGATCCTACACCACCTCCTATGTCCAGAAAAGAAGTCATGAATATGAATAAAAAGGTATTGCTGGTTGCTGCCGAGTTCAATTTTTCTCTCCACACCCCCGGTTGTTAAGTTTTACTTTTATGACAATTACTCTATGTACATGTTCTGAATAATGAGATTTTGTACGTGATTGAAGTCGTCTTCTAAGCGCAAGACCATCAATGGACATATCTACGCTATTTTAGGTGAAAGTTCACACCGGGTTTTTTATTCTAGATTTATATTTATCAAGCAAAGTTACAGTTATTTGGCTAGCATTAGCCAAAGTTTGAGGGTGTGGTTAGGTAGCTGTAAAAAGCAAGAAAAATAATAAATTTAATCTCAGCATGAATATTTGTAATAAAACTGCCCCAGTAGCGGCACACTGAAATTATTTGATGTGGTTTGATGTCCCAATGCTGGGGCAGTTTTATCACAAAATACTCATGCTGGGATTAAATTTATTACTTGTATTATTATTGCTATGTCCTGCTCCCAAACCAGACCAGCGAATTTTGCTACTAACAGCTGTAAATATTTCATTTCCTTTTTACCAGAGTACACCATGGCAGGATGCTAAGGAGTTACCAGCTGAAGTGGACAGACGGTGGGAGAGGAGAGAGGTCATAGCTCCAGTCACTGATACTGCACCACCACCTGCCTCTGCTGCTGCAGTCACTCGCAGGAATAACCTCCCCACCTCATCTGCCTCGCGATCACCAGATAGGAGAAAATCTGCTCCAGCACAACCACGCTGGAATAGTCAAGGTTAGTAAACCGCTATACTAATATAGCATTTTGTGTTTTTTGTGATAGATGAAGTGTGACATAAAAAAGCGTAGTTTTGGAATTGTCAAAGGTTATTACATCAGGTACTGGTATGTCATGCTCACTGAATTCTACCATTTATTGAGTTGTCGAATTCAGTGGTCATGCTTTTGCATGTTGTACTGGCTGATAAGTTGCGCTGGTGATGATAGAATGAAAGCTCTCCACTGATGAAATGAAGAGAGGAGGGTTTAAAGATTCCATGAAGGATTAGTCTTGTGCTAATTAATCATGCTTTGATAAGGTTGATGAGGATTTATAAGTCGTGTTGTCACCTCTAATACAAGGATCTAACGCCTTTCTACATATACCAAGACCTGGTCATATATGGTCGACCTCTACTTACCGCTAGCTTATCATCCTTATGTGCTCGAGGTGTGGTCCTGTGATAAAGATGACAACTTTTTATTACACGTTTATTACCAATTTTTATGCGTTTTACTTTGACGTAATTCGAGGAGGCCTATGCAGTCTTTTAAGGGAGACTGGTCTGTAGAAGTTTCACTCACAGTCCACTGTATAGCCAAGGAGTTAGAATAACTCCTTGGCTATACAGTGGACCGAAACCCTGGTGTACTTTTTTGAGATTCTATTAATGGTAGCTGTATCCATTTATTGTCAAGTGAATCAATGGCTTCTAGATTCAAATTCACATACTGGTGGGCATCTGGTGGTTTTAACTTTTAATTAGTTCAGAATCTGATCTCTACTTTCTACTAACTATTCTGCAGCCAGCTGTGGGCTGTGTTAAACAATTGTGGTAATAGGACAATCGACTGGCTGTGACTTGTTTGGACACACGGAACATTGAACATGTCCCACAATGCATTGCACAGACCTGTCAACCTCATGTGAATCAATTGAAATAAGATTTGAGAAAGTGGGAATTTTTGGGGAAAAAGATGTTTATGACAATAGTATAAAAATAAAGGTGGTCAGCAGTAGGGAAATTTTCTCTTAAAACTGAAAGTTGATGGGGAAATTTCATAACTTTCTAGGAAAAAGCTTGAAAGTTGATAGATCTGTCACCAATCTCCGTATGTTACTGTTTGATCAGAATATGAGGAGCCATCATCATACAGACAGCAGTCATCTCTGGACAAACAGACAGACATAGATCCGAGTCTACCCAGTACTCTGAGGAAGGAGGATGTATTGAAGATGACAAGAGAGAAAGCCAGGTTCTCACAACCGAGACGAGCTAGTGAGATTCCTACTACTGCCACTGTCAGAACACAACCTATCAATCATAAGGTAATTCTGCTCTGCTGCTGTACAGGGAGGCCACTTCCAGCTATTACTGTTTGTTTGTTGTTTGTTTGATGTGTTGCGGTGTTGAAACATCATTGAGCCATTTGCTCACAAAAAAGACCACCCAGCTTGCACTTCTCAATTATGCGTTAACTTTGTTTTAGCAGATACATACATTGTTTCTGGGTGGGCGGGTTTGTTGTAGCAAATTTAAATTAGATTTCATCTCCTGTATTTGGTGTTTACCAAGTATTTAACGGCATTGTAGTCTAGTTTTCCAAATTCATTAGCCTGCGGCAATTTATTTAGGATTGCAAACCACTTGCCTGGAATCGTCCAAGTTTCCCATACAACTTTTGCTTGTCATGTTAGCCTTCGAATGTTGTCATGTAGATTGCATGCGGATTTTTCTCTCTGAAGAAAAATACTTAACTTAGTTTTGGGTCTGTAGCTGCTGAATGATAGATTTTTGTATCCTTTCCATGCTTGAGACGTAATGTCTGTTTTCATTAGACAATGAATGCAGTACCAGTAGCTATCCGTAAAAGTAATCTAGACTGGCTTAAACACCAGTCTGATGATGAAAAGCGTGCTCCGCAGGTAAAACTGTAACCCATAGCTGCACTTAGCTCGATTTACCTGCAGTCTGTTCAGTATCCTGTCATCTTTGTCCTCAGACTAGCTGAATAGATTGCTATTTTGCACTCTGACTGCATGTAGTGATTATTGTGATAGCTCATAAGTGATTCTGTTCCGTGTGTTGCTGCACTGCTGCTTAGTCGGCAGCAGTAATCGTTTAAATAAACCACTTACTCGAGGCATGCGGTAAGGAAGGGGCTCCGAGGGCTGATGGGTATCACCCTCCCAGAAGCTTTAAAACCCTAATCATTGCATGGGCTCCATAAAGTATCATTGCTCCTTAAATTTATCCATTGTAATTAATTTCCCCACAATGCATTGAATCATTTGCAGACAACTCCAAAGTTTGTGCATTGACAGAATCATGACTGTGTACATGAGTATCTAGACAAGATACGTTACCAAAAACAACTCAATAATATGTTACCTGTGTTCATGAGTCTCTAGACATGATTGGTTACCAAAAAGAACTCACAAACATGTTATTTATACTCTTTGTTCTACTGATACATCTAGGATGCCAATGAGACCGTGTTAAAATTACTTGAAAAAATTGCTTCAAAAAGTGTAGTGTTGCTGTCAACCAGTAATATTGGCTGACTAAGTGATGAAGGGATTTTATAACCCATTGCAAGGGTGATAGCTGTGTTATATGTTTTATTTTCTATATTTCGATATGTATTCATACTAACAATTGATAGTGTAGTAATTTTTCTACTCTTTTGGAGTGATGTGCTGATTAATACCCAGGGTTTAGTCAAACTAAGGGAAGTAAAACAAGAAAGCATTGAACATATAGCTTGATCAAGGAGTTTTAGTCTCTAAAAAAACCAGTGACATGATATTTTTATAGGCTTGTTCGCTCATTATCTTCTATTCTCTGTTTTGTAGATTGGAACAGATGAAGCCGATCAGGCGCCTCCAAAAAGAAATTCGAAAGGATTTTTCTCAAATAGAGCCATGTTTGAACAGCAGAGCCGTGAAGCAGACAGGTAAATACACTGTCTATATATGCACTTATGCATGTGACTTGGGGTGCATGGCTAAGTCGGAGTGCTCAGACTAGCTGTCACATAGAACTACAAGTCGCATTCATTTGCCTTTACGTTGTATAATGTATCTTTGTGGTTTCATGTGATGAAGTAACTCGTCTTGATTGCCTTCTCTCATTTTTCACAGTACTCTTTCTATTTTCTATTTATAATAATAATATGAAGTTTGACATTCACCTCACTAAAAGTACCGGTATTGTCGAACCTTTTTTTATATAGACGTTTTTAGTGTGAAATGTCTCGCTTTTATAGATAGATTCAGTTGCAGGCATATGATTGATATGTTGGTTCTTGTTTCATAGGCAATTTGCTGAGCAACAAGAGAGAAGATCTTCAGCTGCGTCTAAACCTAAACCAGCACCACTGAAGAAAGCTATGACTGTCACACAACCCCCTAGCCTGAGTAAACAAAACAGATCTAAGAGTGTAGATATGAGAGCTCCACCACTACAGCGGGTATGTCTAAGTGTAGTGTGTAGTATAGTATAGTATAGTATGGTATAGTGTTGTATGATAGTGGCAGAGTATTGGTGTTTGGAACAGTGAAATAAACGTGTTTGGAAGGAGTAAGCCTCATTGGTGTTTTTGATCAGGATAGGAGAGGTAGGGGCGTTTGCACTCTACGCATACATGTAACAATCCATTCCCAAGTTTGATTGTGATCTGCCCCAAGATAGTCCAGTAATGTTGCAGGCACATGTACATGTTTACAAAATGTACACAAAATAGTAATATATATCTACCTGCACTTCTGATGATTTAAAGGGAGATGTAGTGAAGGGACAAGACGCATCAGATGCAGCATACGAGCGTATGAAGGAGTTAGCTATGATGAAACAGCTACGAGAAGCGGAGGCGGATAAAGCTGAACAAGACGAGCAGGAGCGTAGAAACAGAGAGAAGAGACTCAGGGATGAACGACAGGTTGGTACTGTTGTACGTAGTTATATGGTGTGAAAAGCGTCTTGTGTTACCAAGCATGTAAATTGCTGCATGCGGGTAAAGCGTCACTGATTGTCAGAAATGGGAGAGATTTGACGGGATTTCCTTGAAGTCTTTTGTTTGCAGGTACATGGTTTTTTACCTTGGTTGATGCTGAATTCATTTTCCAGCATGTTGTTGATGTGATTTCCATCAAAATATGCAAGGGTTACAGCTGAAATTTGAAATCTGAGTTGTAGTAGAGAAGTTATTACATGTAGATAGCATTTACACAAGTTGGATCGCTGTAGAAGTCATCACCTACTTTTGACTGTTTGAACAGAGAGAATTAGCGGAGATACGCAAACTCAATCAGCAGTATGAACAGCAGCATATAGAGGAGCAGCAATCTCAGTATCAGCAGCAGCAGGATTATAATAATAAACCAGCCAATAGGAGAGAAGAACTGGATGCTGCCAGAAAACGTATGGCTCGAGAGGCTGAGGAGGTAATTCTCTACACCGCAGAGTTTTTGCCTTTTCCAAGTTTTCAAGTATTTTGACTGCAGCAAATTTGTATTTCATGCTATTTGACTTGTGTAACTAACTGTCAATATTTTATGACCATTCTTTTCTGTGATCTTCTTTTCAGCTAAACAGAATAACTGTTTATTCTTTTGTTTATGGTATAAAAAATGTGCAGTATTAATTTATCTACTATTTATCCTCCCAGTTAGCACGAGCTCAGATGAGACATGATCAGGATGTAAAAGCTGTACATGGTGTGGATATGCAGGCTGAGAGAAGACAGAGAGAATTAGACAACTCCAGCAGCAGGCGTGGAGGAGGCGTAGGAGGGCCTAGTAATGGACGTATGGGGGACGAGGATGAGGACAGGCTGAGACATGAAAGAGAACTCAGCAGTCTGGATAGAAATGAGAGAGAGCAGATGGCTCGTAAGCGCCATCAGGTAAATTCAGACTTGTAGTTTGGACATAATTGGAATGTGTGTAGATTTTCTCACACTGGCTGCAATATGCTAGTGTCAGCCAGAATATTCACTTTTGCTTTTCAAAATGTGGTGTGCACATTGCCACCTTCAACAAATCAGTAGCCTTACTCTTATTATACGTAAACGAACAACTTGCCCTATTTCTTTTCTCTGCACTTCAGAGATTGCTAAAAGAAACTTCTGTTAAGATGGTTCTATGCCAATTTGTTTCACTTGGATGTTGACACATGCTGTATATTACAGGAGTTAATAGAACAGAGTCGTCGTGATCAGCAGAGAAGGGAGGAAGCACGACAGATAGAACAGCGACAACTAGCTGACAGACAGCGTGACAATCGTCTACAAGACTACCGTCAACCATCACTACACAGCACCGCTCAACAACAACAAGTCGATGAGTGGAGACCTGAACAACAACCACAATGCAACACTGCACCTCCACAACAACAACCCAGCTATAACAGTCAGCCTCAACACAAAAAATACAGCAGTCGACAAGAACTGACATCCAAATACAACAACTACAGTCAAGCACCGCCCTCGAGAGATAGCAACAGACAGCAAGCACCACTGTACGGGAGCTCTACTAACCCATCACAGAGTCGAATGTCTGTGTCACCGGAGAGGCATATAACCTCAACAAGCAGTCAATCTTCTGTGAGTCCAGTTGATAATTACGGCAGATATGAAGACAATTTTGCATCTGCAGGTCCTCCACCAGTGACTAACGGATATGATAACAGAAGGGGCAGCTCACAGCCCTCTGCACCCCCTATGAGGGCACAGAATGACGCTCCTGGATACTATGGTAATAAGGGCGGATACAGTCAGCCTGGCAGCGGAGGGGACAAAAGGGATTCATACGCAGCACCACAAAGTCAGCCAGCTAAAGTGAGTGTGAACTAGTTATTACTTTTGGTTTCTTATTGATTCCTTATCACTCATGTGTGCAAGAACAGACCTTTTCTTAGCTCTGGAGTGAATAGATATTCATTTTAACTTTTGTTTTTGATGCGTTTTATCTAAATTACTTTGATTTTTTTCTAAATTTAGCAAAGCGCAGCACCTCTATATAACCACAAACCACAGAACTCTGCAGATAGAACATCACTACCCAAACCATATCAGAGACAAGAGCCGTTAGGTCACAATGTAAACCCTCGTCACCAGGACTCGACGTCGTATGAGACACGACCACAGGCAGCACAAGATAGACTATACAATAACCATCCCAGACAAGACTCTTATGATAGAAACTTACAGTCTGGCTATTCCTCATCTAGTACAGACGGATACAGTGACCCTAGGCCAAACTATGATTACCCATCGGGGCATCGTGCACCTCCACCCTCAAACAATAGACTGCCTAGCGAAGATCCACGCTATGGTGATGGCAAACCACCAGCACTGCCTTCTAATAACAATAATGATATCACTAAAAGAGATATCTACAGCAAAGATCATAGTCCTGATCCTCAGTCACAACCTAGATCGCGGGACGTCACTCCGCCCTCCAAACCAGCCAGAGCTCCTAACAGTAAACCTCGGTCTGAGGAAGATGAGCCAATAACTGTCAGTGCCAAGTACATGTGCGCTTACTGTACTCAAGAATTAGGTATGTCATTTCAAACCACAAGAGTTTGTCAATGCAACATAATCATGGTTTGAGGAAAGTTGATTCTAAGAATTGCCTCTCCTGTCACTGTGACTAATGAGAAGTAAACTTTCGAAACATTAAATAAGTACATTATATTAACACGGAATTATTGCAAGTTACAACTTATAATTTAACATCGTTTTAATGTACCTATTTATTCTCATTAGTATATGTTTGACTGCAGGTAAAGGTGCTGCGATGGTGATTGAGTCGTTAGGATTATATTTTCACGTGGAGTGTTTCCGATGTTGTGTTTGTCACTCACTGCTGTCTAACGGACAGATGGGAGCGGATGTTAGAGTACGAGGTAACAGACTACACTGTAAGAACTGTTACAGTAACGACGACGGTAGGTGAGGTGTCAGGGCTTCTACGTACGTACACACAACACTTAACTCTGCAGTATAGTCTGTCTCAACTGGATGATTATATTTATTCTATTAGGGCATGTTAACATTAAACTTATCTTCCTGTGTATTGGAAATTCCAGACTATGCTTACGCAACACGCAGTCAAAATCTGATGGGCTGTTCAACACTCAGTCAAGATTACTTAAAGCCGATAGGTTGTCTAAAGACAAGGGATTCCAAATTTTAGGAGAACCCCCTCTTCTCAGGCCCTTTAATGTGCCCTATTACTCAAACGACTTGGTGATTATTCGAATTTTTCACTTCTTTTGATGGAAAAGACACCAAATTTGTGTGATAAAATTTGTGGTTGCATACACACAACCTCTATCAACTGACTGGTTGAATGAATATTTTCATCCTGTTGGGCAGCGCTGCTTCATATTAACCCATGTGCTTACTGGCAGCATGCATGTCTCGAATGATAAGGAATGGGCATGCACTTTTTACGCTACCTCACATTTTGTCACAGGTGTACAGGCCAAACTAAACTAAAACTCAAACACGCTTACACAAGCAGCTTTACCTGGTTGTCATAGTCTACTCTCACAGTGGTGACAGTTGTAGTAGGGAGCAG
>ERZ1740072.829-NODE-829-length-12161-cov-5.161738_pt1 | contig 12161 bp, 15 predicted proteins | sample MGYA00581733_ERZ1740072 | MGnify/ENA primary metagenome ERZ1740072 (study PRJEB43018, sample SAMN04849741) | marine metagenome | isolation source: floating plastic debris | place: Pacific Ocean | collected 2008-08-30 | study: EMG produced TPA metagenomics assembly...
CTTGAACAGACTCTGGAATCTCCGAATCTGTCATATCTACGCCGAGGACATCGTTGTAAATACGCGCACGCATTCTGATCAAATCAACACACCGCCGAACGCCTCTTCCGCGCCAATGGGGATTTGGATCGGCACTGCAGGCGATTTAAGGCGCTCGCGAATCTGCTCATGAACCCTAAAAAAGTTGGCCCCAGTGCGATCCATTTTGTTGACGAAAGCGATCCGCGGCACGGTATAGCGATTGGCCTGACGCCAGACTGTTTCTGACTGAGGCTGTACCCCTTCCACCGACGAAAAGACGGCAATTCCGCCATCTAACACCCGCATCGCACGCTCTACTTCAATGGTGAAATCGACGTGCCCTGGCGTATCAATAATGTTGATTCGATGGTCGCGCCATTCTGTACTGATTGCCGCTGCTGTGATCGTAATGCCACGCTCACGCTCTTGTTCCATCCAATCGGTTACCGCAGTACCCTCATGGACTTCACCAATTTTATGCACCACTCCTGAGTAGAACAACATACGCTCAGTCGTGGTGGTCTTGCCCGCGTCAATATGAGCGGCAATCCCAATATTTCTAACGCGTTCTAACGGAGTCGTACGTGCCATGGTGGTCTCCTTGGCAATAGCGAGACTAGTCCATAATGCCTAGTCTATCGTTTTGAAAATCAAACGTCTGAGGCGGCAAACGTCAGGCTTAAATGCCTAGTATCGGTAATGAGCAAAGGCTTTGTTGGCTTCTGCCATGCGGTGAGTTTCTTCACGCTTGCGCACGGCACTTCCTGTTTCATTAGCCGCATCCATCAGCTCATTAGCCAACTTCATCGCCATGGTTTTGCCGCCCCGGCTACGCGAAAACTGAGTGATCCACCGTAGAGCCAGCGCAGTGCCGCGATCTTGGCGAACTTCCATGGGCACTTGGTAGGTCGCCCCTCCCACTCGACGCGCCTTGACTTCGACCAACGGGGTGACATTCCGAACGGCTTCCTCAAACACCTCAAGGGCATCGGAACCCGTCCTTTCGGCGATGATAGTAAACGCGTCGTAGACGATATGGCTAGCAACAGATTTCTTGCCATCCAGCATGATGCGACGAATCATCATGCTGACAAGACGGCTGTTATAAACCGAGTCAGGGGGAACGACACGCTTTTGAGCAGAAGTACGGCGAGACATGGTTATCCTTTCAATGCTTTAGCTAGATAATTACGAAGATCAATTGTTTGAGCTGTGAGGAGGACATCATTGCGATGCAAGTGCTGCCCGTCCTATGAAAATTGGGTCAAAGATTCACGACCAAAGAATCGGCAAAAATCTATTCTTTGGGCTTTTTGGCACCATACTTGGAGCGCCCTTGCCGACGGTCTTTAACTCCGGCAGTGTCTAGCGTGCCGCGAATGATGTGGTATCGAACGCCCGGCAGATCTTTGACCCGACCGCCGCGAATCATGACCACAGAGTGCTCTTGTAGGTTGTGCCCAATACCTGGAATGTATGCAGTGACCTCAAACCCAGATGTCAAACGAACCCTAGCCACCTTCCGCAGTGCCGAGTTAGGCTTCTTAGGTGTCGTTGTATAGACACGGGTGCAGACCCCACGACGTTGAGGACAGCTCTTGAGCGCCGGGGACTTAGTTTTATCGGTTAGCTTTGTACGTTCGCTTCTAACTAGCTGCTGAATTGTTGGCATTGGGTCGTCAAGTTAACTTTAGTGGGTGGTGTTTGGTTGATTTCACAAGCTCTAATCATACCGAAGAATTTCGTGAAGTGTCAATGAGAACATTTTAAGCCGCCTGCGCTTGAGTCAGTGCGGTAGCAAACTCGGGCCTCCTCAGCGGTGACGGCCTCGTTTAGGAGCTTAGGAAACGGGCATCAAGCAGTTATTTGACGCTGGTTGAGCGCTCATGACCACGAATGCCAGAAAAAGAATTCAAGAGCGATCACGCGCCGAATATAGCCGGAGGTCGTGAATGGGGGACGACACAGTTGGCAAAACTGGCATACCTGACCCGCAGAAAAAACGCCCCTGCTGACTTTAGCTGCCCAGGAGCATATTGATCTGGCTAATTAGCTGTTGAATCTCAAAGGTGTCAGGCGCGTCAGGATGATTGAGCAAGTAATACTTGAGGTCGTCGCGAGCTTCCAACAATTTGCCCTCACGGTAATAAATGAGCCCGCGATCGCGGCGTTCTGCTAGAGAGTTGGGAATGAGTAACAGGATGCGGTCAATCGCGGCTAAGGCCCGAGGAATATCGGGCTGCTGCAGATAAATCATTTTGAGGTTGGTGAGTATGCGCGCCAAGAAGGGCTTAGCACCGATCGCCTCTAGGTGCTGCGGCAACATTCTGGCATCTGCGCCGTATAGCGTTCTGATGAGATCGCGACAGTCTTCCTCAAATAGGACTTCTCCCTGATGGAATACATCCACAAAGATGGCCATGTCGGCTAACGTGGGACGGACTAAAAAATGTCCCGGCATGCCCACACCGGCCATCGGGAAGTCAATGCGTTTGGCGAGTTCCAAATAGACCAGGGATAACGTAATGGGAATCCCTGTCCGGCGGTCTAGGACTTGGTTCAGAAAACTATTTTGCGGGTTGTAATAGTCTTGGCTATTGCCGGTGAAGCCTTGGGTCTCAAACAAATAGTGGTTAAGCGCACGAATCATTTTGAGGGGATAGGCCTCTGTTGGTAACCGTTCCCGCAGTTCGTCGGCCATCGTCTCCAATCGTTGCAAATAAGCGCCGCAATCGAGATCTGGATATTCATCTAGGGCGATGTAGCGGGCAGCCAGACCCAAGTTGATCGCTTCGTCAGGGCGCTGAACTTCTTGAGTGAAGCGATCGCGGGCGAGAGATGGGCTCATGGCATTCCCTTATAGTCGCTACCGGTACCGTACTGCAGTGCATCTAACCACCGATGGTACCGATATTGTTGCTCAGCCGAAAGGGCTGCAGTCAATGGACTGGCAGCCTTAAACAGCGGCTGCAGTGCGGCGTATCCGGCCAGAGCACCGTAATGGGGTAGCCAGCGAGCGATCGCGCCGACCCCCACTTGGGGCAAAATTTGCGCTACCAAAGCCGGATGTTTCACCGAAGTGCTCAGCAGCGTTTTGGCCAACGCGGGAAACTGGACAACATCGCGCAAAAAGGGCTTGAGCGTCGCCTCGCCCAAAGCTGCCATGTCGCCAAAAATCGTTCCTAGAAGCCGATTGATGTGCTCAGGGGGGAGATGTTGATTCATGCCGACACGCATCGACTCTTGAAATAGCCAGGTGACCGATAAATTCGGCTGATAGGGCTGCAGCCAGCTCAACGCCTCGGCACTGAGGCAATCTTTTCGCAGCGCTTCATCAAGGCCAGTGGTGAGCCGGGCCAAATGTCGAATCATCGCACCAAAGCCGCCAAAGCTGAGAGGCGACTGACTACCGCTGCTGTCGCCGACTGGCAACATGCGGCCCCAAGGATACTGTAGAGGGCTCTCACGATAGCAGGGAAAGAACCCAAACAGCGCCCGCTTGATGTCCAACTCAGCCAAGGCAATTTGTTGGTAATCGGGCAGGAGTTCCCAATACTCATCAAACAGGGCCTCTAAACCAATGCGGTCAGGATGGATATCTAGATACGTAAATAGATAGGTCGTACGACCATCGCGAGCAGGAAATGCCTCCCAAAAGTATTGGCACTGCTGACGAATCGGGGTGAAAGAATAAATCAAATCACCGGTGTCATTGGCGGAATAACCGGCGGCACAGGTGCCGACGACCAAACAAACCCCATCCGGCGTTTGGCCCTGACGAGCCTGCTGCACTAGGGGTGAAAAGTGCCCCATGGCATCGATGAGCAAGCGCGCCCGGTAGGTCTCAGTCGTCGTTTTGACCGCCACGCCGGTTGGATGGACGATCGCTTGTTGAAAGGCAGTTTGCTCTACCAGCGTGCCACCGGCAGCCAAAAACTTTTGCTTCAGCACTTCGAGTAGATAGACCGGATCAACCCCGATATTGAGCACGCCATCGACCCAGACTGGCTCACTCGCACCAAACTGAATGCGGGCTGGGCTGTACTCGGTGGCGATCGCGGTCGCCAGTTCCTCGGCACTCAGCAGATCCAGCTCAACCAGTTCCTGCAGTTCCTGACGAGAAATATTCCATTCTTGATCGCGGCCTCGAAGGGTGCCCCGCTCTAAAACGGCCACGCGCCAGCCCCGTTGCGCCAGCGTGGCACCGATCATAATCCCAAGCGTGCCGCCACTGACAACGACATCCCAGTCAACCGAGGGCAAGTCCTCAGCAGCGATGCTGGCAACCTGAGGCACCGGCGTCTCGCCATGACGATACTGTCGCCAGCGATCGTCAACGGCGCGTAACCCCGCGAGCGTTTGTGGCAGCTGTGACAGCCAGTGAGCCGTATTTTGGGAATTTACCGAGACCATAGTCGAGAAAGTGCCGCTGAAGTTCAGTAATTTGTCGCAGGTTTGCCTGCAGTGAAAGAGGAACAATTGAATAAATCAATGGTCTTAGGACTGTTGGGCCAGGGAGCTTGTTTTTGATTGGGAAACATGACCGATTCATCGCTCAAACCAGAACCACGCAACAATCCGTTTTGGGCTTATCGTGACCCGCACTCAGGCCGTTGGATCACCCTGATGACGGCGACCCAATGTTGTCAGCTGGCTAAGCAGGTATTTACGCCTCGCAAACGACGGTCAGTCCCCCCAGAAACTGGCGATAATTCATCATCTGAGCAATCATCCTCTTGATTAACCCCGACCATTTGTTAGATCCTAGACTTTTGTCAAACGTTTAGGAATCTCTTCGCAAATGGTACTTTCTCGTCGCCAGTGGTTGATTCACCTGTGTATCTGCACCTGGGCATGGCTAACCTGGGGGTTCATGATGCCCGAGGCGTTGGCGTTGGGGGGGCCACAGCCGCCCATTGGGGAGATGGCTCCGACTTTTACCTTGCCCACCAACTCGGGGGCGGGCGAAATCTCCCTCGCTGACTACCGAGGGCGTTGGGTTGTCCTCTACTTTTATCCTCAAGATGGCACGTCGGGCTGCACCTTAGAAGCACGTCGGTTTCAAGAGAGTCGGCCCGAATTTCAAACTCTGAATGCCGAAATCATTGGCGTCAGTGCGGATGATGTCAGCTCTCATGAGAGTTTTTGTGCCGCTGAAGGCATTGAGTTTCCTTTGTTGTCAGATCAGGATGGCAGTGTCAGTAAAGCGTATGGCTCGTGGCTTACCGGGCGATCGCTGCGGCATACCTACCTGATTGACCCCGATGGTGTGATGCGAGAGCGGTTTCTTGGCGTGCGTCCAGCCATTCATAGTCAAGAGGTCTTGACCACGTTGGAGTCTTTATTGATGCCGACCTCGACAGTTTCTAGTCAAACTATTGAAAATTTATAGGGTAAATGCGATCGCCCCAATCACCCAGTCTATTCGTAGAATGGGTGGTATCCGCTTACGAACAATGGATGGCAGACAACTATGCAGACTTTGGCCCTGACCCAAGACAACGTTGAAAACGTTTTGGATGAATTGCGCCCGTATCTCATGGCCGACGGTGGCAATGTCGAACTGGTCGAAATTGATGGCCCGACCGTGCGTCTACGGCTCCAGGGAGCCTGTGGCTCTTGCCCGAGCTCGGCAATGACCCTCCGCATGGGGATTGAGCGCCGCCTACGCGAGTTCATTCCAGAAATTGCTGAAGTTGAGCAGGTGGCGTAACACTGCAACCCGAGGCTCAATTCACGATTGATTACGACAGGGGAGGTGAGCCAACAGTTCATCTCCCATTGTTTTTTAGAAAAGTCAGTTATTGGCGATAGCCGCTTTTGGCAGATGGCAGGTGAGCGATATCGCTAGGCGATCGCCAGTAATCACGATAGGCCCCTGGGGCGTTTCGACGATTATCTGCTGGGCTGATACCTGCACAACATAGCTCAAGGCTCCCATTCCTTTTCCTTTATTGGATGAAGCCTCTGATGCTAGCTCTCGTTGATTTGGTGCCGACAACAGTGGCTTCAAGCTAGGACGAGTTGTGTCTGCCGAGATGGCGGAGGCAAGCCCTGGCCCTGGAGCAAGCGACTGGTCGAGTCCGTTTGTCGTATCGGTTGCTTGTTCGGCGCTACAGCTGGGCTGGCTCCAGACCAAGCGATCCTGATTTTGTAACGCCGCATCACCCTGATCTGTGGTGATGAACAGCGTCTCTGCATGAAACGCCACATCCTGCACATGCTGCCATTGCCGGTTAATGAAGGCCATAATTTCAGTGTCTTTATGGGGGCCAACTAAGCGACGGCGGTGACACCACCAGTATTTCCAAAAGTTGCGAGCTGGGGTGTAGCGAATCTCATCTGCGTGGGGAGCCGGATGATATTCATAGGTCATATATCGTCCCGTGGTATCAGGCCCAACTGGGATGAAGTGATCAGCAATCAGCAGCTTACCGATCAGCTTGGCATAATCGTTGACCGCTGAGACCCCAATACGAGCAGGGCAAGCCGCATGCTGCGCCCAAGCAATGAGCAGCCCACTACGACTCAATAGTTGAAACATGTCTTGAGCGGGCTGTAAACGCAACCGATAGTTGGCTGCTAGGACGGTATCGCCCTTGATAAAATGTTTGATTAGCGTAACGTCGTCGATTTGAGTCGCCATGGCACCAGAGATCTGAAGCAGTGATGATGAGGTGCTGGGTCAACCCGATAGGCAAGTCGCCTCTGAGGTGAAACGTAACGCTGACGGTGTGACGGCTTTGTCTAATGTCAATCGCAAAGATATTGGCAAACGTCTAGCCAGGGTCGGTACGGCCGAAGGGGGAACCGTGCAACCTCTCATATTACTGATTCGTCCTTAGGTAAGAAAAATCCGGAGCTCATGGGAAAAATCGTTATTTGTACGGATACGCTCCCGATCTTGGCAGTTCCTAGCGTTCTGGCAATAGCGAAATCTATTTGCGACTTGCCGCCCCAACGTCAAAAGGGTTGAGGACTTCGTCCTCAACCCTTTTGATTCTCTTCTGAATCTGTGAGCGAACTCAGCTGCTAGCCTCAACCAAAGCGACCCGAAACGTAGTCGCGGGTGTATTCTTCTTTGGGGTTGCCAAAGATCACTTCAGTATCGTCGTACTCGACCAAGTACCCCACCTTGCCCCCAGCATCAGTCGCTTCCGCATTGTAGAAAGCGGTGCGGTCAGACACGCGAGAGGCCTGCTGCATGTTGTGGGTCACGATCACAATGGTGAACTTTTCTTTAAGCTGTGCCATCAACTCCTCAATTTTGAGGGTTGAGATTGGGTCAAGCGCGGCGCAGGGCTCGTCCATCAAAATGACTTCTGGCTCAATCGCGATCGCCCGCGCAATACACAGACGCTGCTGCTGTCCGCCTGAGAGTGCGAGGCCACTTTCCTTCAGTTTGTCCTTAACTTCATCCCAGATGGCCGCGCCGCGCAAAGAGCGCTCTACCAGTTCATCCATATCGCCGCGATAGCCGTTGATGCGGGCTCCCCAGGCGATGTTTTCGTAAATTGACTTGGGAAACGGATTGGGTTTTTGGAACACCATGCCGATACGACGGCGCAGTTCGACCGGGTCGAAGTTTTTAGCGGCTTCGCCAGTGGGGTAGATATCCATCCCTTCAAAGCGAATGGTGCCTTCAACGCGGGCACTCGCGATCAGGTCATTCATCCGGTTAAAGCATCGCAGTACGGTGCTTTTGCCGCAGCCAGACGGCCCAATAAAAGCCGCAATTTGATTGCGAGGGATGTCTAGATAAACATCACGAACAGCCAGATTGGAGCCGTAATAAACGTTGAGTTTTTCAACCGAAATAGCAGCGCTAGAAACAGCGGGGGATGAAGTGTCTTGCAACATAATTAGATCGCAAACAACAGCAAGAGAGTACACCAACTTTGCAACGAAAAGGTTAAGAGAGCTTTAGCGAGCTTTCTGAAATCGGCTTCGCAGAAAAATTGCGAAGGAATTCATCACTAGTAAAACCACGAGCAGCACGATAATGCCAGAAGCCGCTAAGTCGTGAAAGTCTTTTTGGGGGCGGCTTACCCAGTTATAAATTTGAATTGGCAGCACCGTGAAAGGATCAAGTGGCCCCTCGGGGAGGAAGGGGATAAAGGTTAAGGCCCCAATCGTGATCAGGGGGGCGGTTTCCCCGATCGCCCGCGATAAAGCCAGAATCACCCCGGTCAAGATACCGGGAAACGCTGTCGGTAGTGTATGGCTCCAAATCACCTGCCAGCTATTGGCCCCCAAGGCATAGCCTGCCTGGCGAATACTGTCAGGCACTGCTCGCAGTGCTTCGCGGGTGGCGACGATAATAATGGGCAAGATCAACAAGGTTAACGTTAAGGCCCCGGTCAAAATGCTGCGGCCACCGGTCCAGTCCCCGAGGATGATGACAAAGGCCGTCAGCCCTAACAGACCGTAAATAATTGAGGGCACTCCAGCCAGGTTACTGATATTGATTTCGATGAATCGGGCAAACCAGTTGTCGCCGGAAAATTCTTCGAGAAACAGACCAGAACCCACCCCGATCGGAAACGAAAAGACTGCCACCAAAAACATCACCCAGCCAGTGCCCGCTAGGGCTGACAGAATGCCCGCCTGCTCGGGCCGCCGGGACGGAAAGCTAGTGAGGAAACTCCGGTCGAGGCTACCGACACCACTGATCAGCACATCGAACATCAACCAGGCTAAAACGGCGATCGCGATGGTCGTCGCCGCGATCGTGGCCGCTTTAAAGATTGCATCTAATCGATAGCGCCCCGCTAAGTTGGGCTGAAATTTCGCTTCAGCTGCCACCAAATTGGACTCGGCCTGAGCGTCTGTGATGCTTTCAAATGTCATCACTCGTACCTCTCGCGGAATCGGCGAACAAACCAAAAGCTGAAAATATTGAGTGTCAGCGTCATCAAAAACAGCGTCATGCCAACGGCAAAGATCGTCTTGTAGGGCAGCGTCCCCACTGCTGTATCGCCGAGACTGACCTGTACGATATAAGCGGTCATCGTCATCACCGGCACAAAGGGGTTGAAACCCAGGTTAGGGTTTTGCCCCGCCGCCAACGTCACAATCATGGTTTCGCCCACCGCGCGGGAAATTGCCAAGATAATCGAGGCCACGATACCGGACAACGCCGCTGGAATCACGACCGCCAAGATTGTTTCGCGCTTGGTCGCGCCTAGGGCGTAGGCTCCATCGCGTAAACCCTGAGGCACCGAATAAATCGCATCTTCACTCAGCGAGGCTACGAGCGGCGTAATGCTGATGCCTAATACCAGCCCGGCACTTAAGGCGTTGAATCCTTCCAGGTAGGGAAACGGCAGCTCTAAGAAAAAATCAGGCTCATAGTACTGAGTGAATGGCAAAAAATCGAGCCACGCTGGAATCGGAATCGGCGTTCTGACAAAATCGAAGATTTCTTGCAAGAACGGTGTGACCGTCAACAATGCAAAGTACCCAAACACCACAGAAGGAATCCCCGCCAGCACCTCTAACAGGGGCTTGAGAGTTTTACGCATGGTGGTTGAGGCGTATTCGCTGAGAAAGATGGCCGAGAGCAACCCCAGCGGCACCGCCACCAAGATGGCGATGGTTGAGGTCAATAAGGTGGCACTCATCAGCACAAAGATGCCAAATTGCTTGCTGGCAAACAACGGCGTCCAACGAGTATCAGTCAGAAATTGCCATAGGGGAACTTCTTGGAAAAACTCGATGGTTTCAAAAATCAGAGTGCCAATGATCCCAGCGGTCGTGGCAATGGAAATCACGGCAAAAAAACCGCAAAGCACTCGGATGATTGTCTCCAGAGTTTTGGCGCTTTCATAGTTGGCTTGCCAAAGGTGGACGTTCTTTGACGAGGGCGTTTCAGCGGACATTAGCAACTGTAGGAGGAGAAGTTTTCGGTTGAGAATTGGCGGCGATCGGCAACTAATAAATCCTTTGCCGCGAATATCCTCAATGGCTGCAGCAGGCAGCACCAATCTGGATATGACTTGAGCTAACAGCAAGATACAGGAACGCTAGCTGGCATCGTATAGACAATGCGTAAAGGTCTGTTTAAGACTGGCTTAACCTTTTGTCTGGGAGCCGTCCCCGTGCCTGCCCGTCCTTCCCCTGTTGGGGAGGAATCTTTTAGGCTATAAACGTCGCGATCGCGCTTTTGCCATGTACACAGTGATTTATGATGGCACCTGCAATTTGTGTGTCACCCTCGTCCGTCTGCTAGAGCAGCTTGACCAGGGCAAACAGTTTCAATACGTGCCGATGCAGCAGACCGCCACGCTGCAGCAGTGGCAGATTTCGCCACAAGACTGCGAGCAGGGCATGATCTTGCTGGATCAAACCGCTCCGACGCAGCGCTGGCAGGGCAGCGACGCCGCTGAAGAAATTGGCCGGTTGCTACCTTTGGGAAATCTCTTTGTGCAGGCTTACCGAGCGCTGCCAGGGGCCAAAGCCGGCGGCGATGGATTTTACGCCTTCATTCGTGACCATCGCTACCAGCTCTTTGGGGGCCGTGAAGGCGTTTATGAGTCGGCCTATCCAACTTGCGAGGGCGCTCAGTGCACGCAGTTCTGAAGCGTTAGCGAGCAGACAGTGACTTGGATTGAAGGCTCACAATGGTTAATGATCCAAGGGGAATGACTGGGGTTTAAGGTGCATGGCCTACGGTTCCGAGTGGCACTGCCCAAGGGACGGGAGACTGCTGCCAAGGAAACCGATTTGTTGTCTGGTTTCAGGGGGGTGGGACAAACCACCAACCCGAAAATGCGGCGGCGATGTCAGAACCTTGCTTCAACCTTGCTTCACAGACGGTTGAGCCGACAGAATTTATCTGGCAGCGCCGCCTTGTGATCGTTCAAAGCGCGATTATCCTTTATCTTCGAGGGGATCACGTCTACCCAAATTCCACTTTTCTGCAGCCTTGACAGGCGCAAGACAGTAGACTGGTAAGCATATATACACAAATCTTCTTTTGAGATCATGACAGGCAGCAAGTCTTCCGACGTTCAGGCTTACGGCACCCTCTCGGAACGAGAATTGCAGATCGTCGAGCGGGTCGCCGCCGGCCTGACCAATCAAGAAATTTCTGACGAGTTAGAAATTAGTAAGCGCACCGTGGATAATCACGTCAGTAATATTTTGACGAAAACTGCCACCGGCAACCGTGTCGCGCTGGTCAGGTGGGCGCTGCAGTGGGGCAAAGTGTGTATTAACGACGTCAACTGCTGCCCGTTGCCGAGTGGTGCTGACAATGGGGCAACTTCCTGAAATCATGGCTGATTCTTTAGAAAAACCCGATATGACCGATCCGTCTGAGAGCGCGACCAGCGACACTGAGGCGAGTGGCGCAGCGGTGCCTCAGCAGGTTGAGTATCGCCTGCACAGTCCGCGCTTGCCGCTGGCGGTTTATCGCGAGGTGGCGGCCCATCTACGCCAAATTGAAGGGGTTAACACCGGCTTGCTCCCTCAGACGGCGAAAGAGTTTGACTATTTACAAAGTCAGGTCGGCGGCATTTGGATTCGCTATGACGCTGAAGCGGCGGCTCGCTGTCAGCCCCAAACCGAGGTCATTTTGACCCATTATGGCGATCGCTACGGCCATTGGGAGACTCTTAGTAAGTAGGCGATCGCCACGTTTTATTCAGTGATTCAAGGGTGACTAGGGCCGCATGGTAAAACTGCTGGTGCGATCGCCCGCCCCGATTTTGCAAGAGATGATGATGTTATGACACCCATGCAGGCTTTGCGCGGCACGCGCGATATTTTGCCCGACGAGACGCCGCTGTGGCAGTGGGTCGAGGCCACCGCTCGGGAGCTGCTCTATCGCGCCGCCTATCGCGAAATTCGCCCCCCCCTGTTGGAACAGACCGGCCTGTTTGAGCGGGGCATTGGCGAGGCGACCGACGTCGTCGGCAAAGAAATGTACACCTTTGAGGATCGCGGCGGGCGCTCGATCACCCTGCGGCCAGAAATTACGGCAGGTTTAGCCCGAGCCGTTAACGAGCATTCCCTGATGGCGCAGGGCAGCGTGCTGCGGCTGTGGCATGTGGGGCCAGCCTTTCGCTACGAGCGGCCGCAAGCCGGTCGGCAGCGCCAGTTTCACCAGCTGGACGTGGAACTGGTGGGGAGTGCTG
>ERZ1740072.831-NODE-831-length-12146-cov-9.148458_pt1 | contig 12146 bp, 4 predicted proteins | sample MGYA00581733_ERZ1740072 | MGnify/ENA primary metagenome ERZ1740072 (study PRJEB43018, sample SAMN04849741) | marine metagenome | isolation source: floating plastic debris | place: Pacific Ocean | collected 2008-08-30 | study: EMG produced TPA metagenomics assembly...
TGCTGATTTCGAGGCACGCTGAAAGCCTTCACGTTGGTCGCTCCCAAATCGTTCAAGCCTCGATGGTGCTAAATGAGAGAGAGAATGATATAGGAACATCTTTCTGCTATTTTTAAACCCTCTTAGCAAGAACATGACTAGGAATCTTATCTATGTCTTACTTGGTTAAAGACCCTTCAGTTTTTTTGTAGTTTCCATGAAACTTGATTGTTTCACCTCATATTATTATCGACATATGTTTTGATATTTGTTGAGCAGAGCGCTGATAGCGGGTGGAGGGGCACCTGAGACTGAGCTATCTATCAGACTCAGAGAGCATGCAGACACACTGCTGGGTATGCAGCAGTACTGCTTCAGAGCTTACGCAGACGCGCTCGAAGTTGTACCGTTCACTCTCGCTGAGAACGCTGGACTTAACCCCATCTCTACAGTAACTGAGCTGAGAAACAGACACGCCAACGGAGAAGTGCACACAGGCATCAATGTCAGAAAGGTTAGTTCATAGGCATATAATATGGATGGGTGCGATGTTCTTCCAGAAAGTGACAAGATTTGTGTAGCAAGTAATATTTCTTGATTGATTGCATTTAACCCCCATTTAATTAGTTTTTGTTGCCAAAATTTTGCAACGCATATTATGAAATGTAGATGCGGGCCCAAAAGAGCCACCTAATGACAATGCGTAATTTACATAATGTTTAAACAAACGTTTTTGTGCCTATACTACATAGTGAGTCTAGGGGGTGAAGGAACAAATAGTTGGGTTTGTGAAGAAATTCCTTGTTTTTTTGTGCGTTTTTTAACCAAGTATTAATTATTCATATTGAGTAATTATTTTGACATCATTAGAGGAAATCTCACTCTTTAAGGGAATCTCCTTATTTTTATGACACAATATGCTGGGAATTTCTCTTTGGCTATGAATAGCAGGAATTTCACATTGATATATTAATGTGTTGAATTAACCATATACTGCTCAACCTGTGTTTTAGTGAAGCCGCTCACACCTTGTTTTGTTTTTGCTCAGGGTATGATAACGAACATCCTTGAGGAGAATGTCGTACAGCCGCTTCTTGTCTCTACCTCCGCCATTACTCTGGCTAGTGAAACTGTGCGAAGTATTATGAAAATAGATGATATTGTAAGTACACGTCTTTTATTCCGATAAAATACAATAAATTACATTATTGTACCCTTTGGCAAAAAATAATACTCTGACAGTTGGTGATGATTTATCACCTGAGTTGCTGTGACCAGAGGTATACCAGATCTTAGACCCAGTTTTGCAGCCACAAGTGTGTTAAAAAGTTAGGTTATGATCTTTTCAAATTTTAAGTAAAACAATAAGAAGCTTTTAAATTTATTGAATTTGCCATCTGCGAAACAAAGGGTCCTTGGCAGAACAGTTAGCTACACTTTCCACTATCCACAGTAATTATTCATTCATGGGATTTTTGTTTAGGTTGTGTTCCTTGCCGTGATGAGTAGTTTTATGTAATTTTATTTTGTCATTTTAGGTAAATGTTGTTGGTCGTTAGAAGATTAATGGACTCAAATCTCATTAACTGTCTTGAGAGATGCAAAGTTTCTCATGCAGTCTGATCTAACCAGCTCCAGACGCCAAAAAACTGCGTGAAAATTATTAATTTTGACTTCATTAGTTTGGTGTCTGTCGACCCAAGGAATTTTTCCTGAAAGTCCTAACGTGCATACAGCTTGTATACGCCGGGAGAACTTGTGTAGCTTGGAATTATCTATCTTCATTTCTTTTTGTTGTGTGCACCAAGTTTGAATGATATGGTGATATTTTCTATGGCATTGCTTATTGAACAATCCAATAAAATAAAACAGTGCCCTTTTTTTCAGGGTTGTACTGATGAAATTGCTGTATAGTTTTTATTGAAGCAATAAGCTGAAAGTTATAGTTCAGGAGAGCACCAAGATTGATAAATAGTAATAGAATGGAGTCTATCATTATGTGAAAAATCAAGTTGGTCGAAATAATGATGGCTTGCTCAGTTGTCTTTGGTTGTCATAAGTATAAAAAATGTAGGTGCTGAGATCAAGAGAAAAGTTTTATAAAATGAAGATCTTAAATTAAAATAAATATAATAAATTAGTCGTTGAAAAAGGCCTGTATGTGTTTGAAGAGTTATCCTGGCCATTGCATCAGAAAGGTGGCATAGAGATTCCTATCAGAGTATAGATGTAGAGGTTTGTGTTGAATGGTTGCGTCTTGGTGAACACCAGACTCACTTGTGACTGCTGTAGGATGCTATGTTGATGATACAATCCAGATGGCTCATGGTCTTCAGTAGTGCGCATCGAGCATTGTGCAAATTGCCTTCAACAAAATTTAGAGGACAAGTTTATAACTTTGTGGAATATGTACTGATAGCCATGAGGCAAGAGTAAGAAGTTTAATGGAAGTTAATAATTTGCATGCACAACATAGAAAAACTCTTTCTAGGTGTGTGTTTCAAACAATGGAGCCAGCAATATAAATTAACAATTACAACGCCAACAATATTAACCCAAGAACCAAATACCGAACCATCAAGTATTTTCACAAACTACTATTTTAGCTTCTGGAGGTATTCTTGATTTACACTTGATACTGGAGCGACCTTGCCAGCGGTCACAACACCCAAATAGAATTCTATAATGTCTTTGGGTAACAAACTCCGGTAGTTCACTCACATGAGCCATGAGATTGAACTGTAGGCATTAGGAAGTTTAAGGTTGGATGTGGTTGACATCCGTGATCGTTTCTCAGACTGCATATCACTGCACTGATATCGCTGAGAAAAGCTTCTCTAACTGAACTATTCGCACTGATTAGCTCCAAGTCACTCATACAACCGCCATAGCAGGTAAATAAATCAGCTAGCGTTCGTCCCCCCTATAATAAAAGAACAATTACAGACAAAGGATGGACATCAACAAATTTACTTACATTTCACCGATGACAAAAACCAATTACCAGAGAAGTGCATTTACTTAGCTTATCAGCTATAAATACGACAATGTGAGGAAATCTGGTCTCGATTTTGTTTTCTATTAAATTTATTTTTGGGCGACTATGGATAGCTGACATAAGTTACAATATTTGTTGCCGATTAAAAGTTTGATAAAAACGGCCAAAACTTTTGGCTGTTACTGTGCAATCAGATAAATATTTATCTCAGTGGCTCTAACCGGGTTTTTGGGAAGACTGAAGATAATGGTTTCTTGAATTTGAAAAATGAATAAAAAACTTGAAGGTTAAATCTGTGCCAGCTCCTTTGTCTCCCTTTTGAGAACCCACAAACTAACCACTGTCTGCCTCTAACAAAATTTTCAAAAATAATTGATAATTTGGGGAATTTTATTTTTACCTCACAGGCACAGCAAACTATAAATTGTTTTTCCTTAGCTGGCTTTCTAGAATGTAGTCTCAACAATTTGCAATCATAAACTTAAATTTTTAGCATCTTTTAATAAAAAATCAATGGAGGTTTGGAGGCTGAGGGCTAGAAACTTTCATAGAAACTTCATATTGTATACTGTATGATGACTTGACAATGAGGGTAAATTCAATTTCTGCTCATAATTGGAATTCCCTACCGCATACCACAAAACTTCACACCACACAAATCTGACAACTCTTCAATCGGTAAATTAATTTTCATTCTTGATCAGATAGAAACTACAAAAAATGGAATGGCCACAAAAATGTTAAGAAAGGGTCCAAAGAGTGATTTGTTACAAATTTTGATTTTCCATGACCTATTCATTTATACAACCTGAGAAGTTTTGTGAAAAATATAAATATAAGCCGTGAATGATAATTATGCGAACTAGTTATTACTGTAAAGTCTCGCTAAAATAATGTGAATTTAGTCACAGGCTAAATATTGAGAGTCACTTTTTTTTAGAGAGAAATGGGACTAAAGAGTGAGACAATGCAATATAAATTGACTCGTTCTTTAGCCACGGTGTCTAAGCGGTGTAATGTGTCTAAACAATGAAAGTGACTAAAATTAAATTTTAATTTTTCATCTTAATTTGGCATGATTCACCATTTAGCCGCGTGACTATAAAGTGCAACTTTGCAGTATCAACAAAATGGAATTTAAATTCCAATGATATTATTTCTATAGAGCTATTATCTTTACTCACTGAAGTTGCTCTTGTATACAGAAATTGCGGACAGCTTGTTAGGCCACAGGTACGCTCTAAATGTCCAAGAGCAGCATTTTCCTAGTTAAAAAGAGAGCAGAATGTGAAGAAGAATGTTATGCTACACTTTTACAGTTCTTTTGAATTATTTTTTTGCAGTTTCAGACAAATCAGACTTTATGAAAAAGGGAAGACATCAGAGGGACAGTAAAACAAGACTTATATTTATTCATGGAAATACAAACCAGGATCTCCTTAATGGCTCCAGAAACAGAACACACTAGTACTAGTTGGCACATAGATTTTGATAAAAATCCAAAATTTATGAAATCTACTACTAACCTTGTAGAACTCGATTTGCAGGAAAGCATTGAATGCATTAATGTAGACATTGGGCAAACCTTCAATATGATCATACACAGTAAGCCTGCTTGCCTGACATGTTGCGACAACTACTAAAACTAAAATACAAAGTGTTGATTAATAATATCCGCGGGCGTAATGTAAATTTTGTTAACACAATTTGTATTTGTTCTTTAATTGTATATATAATTCCAGGAAAAATGCCAAGTTGTTTTTTTTGTTTTTCGATTGGATTGTGATCAAAACTAACAAAAATAAAATGTGTTATAAACGTTATATGCAATAAAGGATTACCAAGCAAGTGAACTATATTCTCCATATCTCCTTTTCTTTAAAAACGGTTGTTAGTCCCAAAGTAAATGAAAACGCTTTCAAAATGTCTTGATCAGCTATAACGCTACTTCAAACAGATTTTGACTGAGTTGACCCTTATTTTGTCAATTTATATACCACCTTGTTTTGTCTCTGTATTTCCTTGTGGATACCTACAGCTGACATCATGATATCCGCTAGTTTCAAGTGACCGTGTCCTGACATCAGACCAGGTATTACTCAAAATCTCATTTACTGCTAATTCTGACTATATAATTGGATGGTGGAGAATTAAAAAACAAAATTTTCAATTAAATCACTTTTTTAGTTTGCACTCAGTTTCCAATGTGTTTTGCAAGGTGTTTTCCCGATACAGAGTGTTGGAGACGTACAAAATATTTCATCTTCCTCAGTATGCAATTGCAATCTGTATCTACATTATGTATAAGTTGAGTTGAAAGTATGATAATGTGATTACAGTATCAGGAAAACCTAAGAACATTATTATAGTTCCTTGTCTAAGAGCCATCATGTGTTTTGCTCCATTGAATGTAAACTGTCATGTAATCAGGTCAAAACATACATACTACTCATAGCAACGCCTTCATTGTATACCCACATAAGTTAGGATTAAACAACATTACAAAGAAAGAGTAAAAAGACTACACATCAAAATTATGGTATAGCCAATATTGTGGCAGCTCTTTTCATTACCCATTTACAGTAGCAAATCAGAACATGTTATGACAAAAAAACAAAAAAAAAGAATGACTCGTGGTTTTTAACACCAGATTTTCTATTTAATTTTTCTCTACAGGCGTAGGTGTGTGCAGACCAATGGCAGTTAATGGGGAAGAAACCTGTTTCTGGTAATTATTGATGAATGGATAAGTTCTAAAAACCGACCAACCAGTTGGTGTTATGATTTTGAGCTTTTCGTAATTTTGTTAGCAATCCTCTTTATGAAGCAGTATCAGGAGTAATGTACATAATATCATAATTATTAATGTCATAATTATGATCAATTACACTGCATCTCTCCAGCTGATGCTGTTATGATTTTTATACAAACCATTGTGAAAATTGTTGTCCATTTATAAAACTGTAGAAAAGATCTCTGCAGCTGTTAGAAAAAAAATTAAATCTGTATGGACAATAACTATTATTTTGCAGTTTCAGTTTTAGTGTTCGATGGCCTTTACTCTGCTCTCAGAGACTGGAGCAGGTGGATCATCTTATTTAATCTAGAAAGCTGTTCTGCACAATAACAGTAGCGCAAGCATCTTTTCTATGAACATTAACTACGGAACATCTAACAGGTAAGGAACTTAGGAGTTGTCTTCTATGGAAATATATATTGTCCCAAACTATTTCCTCATCCCAAGCCCTGCCCCTTGCCAGCTCATACGAGCTTGCCTCCAGCTAAATAGCTTCCACATAGAATCATCTTAGCTTCAACCAAGAAGTTTTATGTTCGCATGACCGTGCTATGCAAGGTTGTTAGGGGTGACGCCAAGGGCTGTCCAAGTCTGAACACTACGAGCAATCAGATCATACATCATGTGTATATATCATATTTATCTCATCGCTCTGACTGAGCAAAAGGAGACATGAACCAAGTCCCATCTAAATTCGAATCAGTGGTTTTGCCATCGATTATCACTTCTACTGTGACAAAATTTTAGTGGAAAGCGGTAATTTGGAGGTATAGGGTCCAAGTTGGATGTATCCAGTTATAATCCGTTCTAGAAAAGAGTCTCTTTACAGTGGTAACAAGCGCCAAATCTCTTATCTCTTTGAATTATGATTGATCGATAGAAAAAACGCCTCTCAGGATTATCTAGTAGCTCTTATACCTGGTGTTTGAACGTACTCTGTATTCATTTTAAGCCTTTCAATTCGATTGCCCTGGGGCAATGTCACAACTTTTCCAGGAGATCTAGATAGGTACAACTTTCCCCAAATCCCCGCTGAAATGTTGTGAAAATCTTTTCCGTTACCTTTCTATGTTTGTTATCTCTGAATATAGTCAAGGAGATTAAGTAGTGTATATCTAATCACCATAGAAAAAAGGTATTTGTACCTAACACTTCTTTTCCTTCTAAAGACTGTTCAAAATTCACCCTTTGCGAGTATTCGTTCTTTAACATACCTGCTTTTATCATGGAATTCATGCTATTGTTTAGGAACTCCAAGCTGCACTCCACCCTTAAAATCTTTTGTGGTTAAAATGAACAAAAAGTTAGTGGAGCAGCCCGCACGCGTGTATATCTGATGTTATATGTTACTTTCTCTGTACTAGGGGTAGTAAGGTTACTAGTTCCTGTACCACGACCCTGCCAAAGTGACATTGTACCCAAATGATGACAAGACGAGACAAACAACATTTTGATAATTTTAAAACAAATATGAATATATTTGACATGAAAATTTTCAATGCAGACTGTTTCAGCAGATGGGGAATTTTAAAATGAGGGTTAGTATAAAAATCTATACTCGAATTTTCCCCTACTGGTATCTTCTTCGAGAGTAGATAATGGTCTAGCAATAATGATTAACAGAGCGTTTGACGTAGGCAGGGTGGAAAGAGCATGGTTTTAGCTTGTAACTTCGAAAAATTGATGAATCTGCTACATGTGCGAGCTGTTTGGATTGTCAACTAACTACAAGGACTCGGTATATAAATAACTAGAGTTTGTTGGAATGGGACAAAAATTCTATATACGCTACTACTAGGTTATCATATACATGCACTATAGTAGCACCTAATTATGCAACATTAGGAGTTGTGAAAACTTTGAGGAAGAAATGAGATGATAAGGTTTTCCTAGCATTATGTGCCGTGTGAGCACTAGCACAATTGCTGTAAAGGTAGATGATAGACCATCTCCAAGTCTCTAATGCTGTTGAAAGGCCCAGCAATCTGGGGAACGACATTGGATCTTGCCCGACTTATATTGATAGAAACTCATAACCCTGTTCAGTACCAGTCAGCTATTCCCTAGATGATTTGAACTCATCAGATAGTGTGATGTGAATTTCAGAGCAATTTGAATTTGAATTTGAATTTGAGCAAGCTATTACAAAAATAAATTGTGTCGGGGGTTACATGAGAATTAACTGGACAAGAATATTATTCTGATATTGATCAAGAGCAGTTTGAAGGAAACGTTATTGGAGCTAGAATATGAGATGCTTCCTTTAACCTTTTGCAAATCCAATAATCCAATAATTATATTTTAGACTTAGTTACCAGGTATATAGGCCTATATAGAACCCTGGGACATTAATGTATTCTCTACGATCTCGGACTATTGATGACCGTAATAACAGCTGCGAAGAAAAGGAAAAAATGGTATCTGCTCCTTTAGGTAAGCAGCAAGTCAGTTTATGAGAACAGTTTTGGTACGTTGAGTCAAGTGCACCACATGGAATTATAGAGGTTTTTTTTTTAAAGTATAAACCACTTCTTCAGAGGCGACTGTATCACAAAAACAAGCGTAAATGATAATTTGCTGTTAAGAATTGTGCTGGGAGTTTAATGGCTTACCGATGCATTATCTTGAACAGTCTTGAATTGCACCATGTCTATCATCATAGCTTACTATTGTGTCTTGGGCAAAGCCATTTTTGAGTAACCCCCATATGTAGCAAAATAAACTTGATTCAATTAAAAAATTAGCTTGCTTCCCTCAATACCGACCCCTGATATTGTATTATTCTGCAAAATATCTGTTGATTGCTGTTGATGTGTTCTACAAATTGACCTGCAAAGTTCACCCTGAATCTAAAAATGTGACGGACAAGACAAAACTTATCCCATTCCCATTTGGAGCAGTTGATTTTTTCAGGATTAAAATTTTTTTTTTGTGTTTACTCACATGCTGCACTATTGTGCCCGTGTATTTTTTCTACAGTATGTATGTAACAGGCAACACTTCACCTTGATTCATCATAATGGCGTCTTGTACGTCACAAATGTGATGGAAAAGTTTCCATTAAAGTAGCTAGATTTTAATCAGAACTGCTGTTCCACATTTTTTTCTAAATTCAGACAGCACTCAAGATTTCTGTGTCATTAGTTTTAGTGAGGCTCCCACTGTTCGCTATTTATCCATGCAATGAACAATTTGTGACAGACAAGACATGAAATGACAAAACACTCTGTATCAGGTATAATTTCAATTATCCATATGCTTTTGAGCTGAGTGCGAGAAGCTAACATCCAGGGGTTTAATCCCATCATAATACAGTGGCAATAAGGGAATTATTCACAATAAGGTAGATTTCACATCTGATAAACCAGTGAAATTCTCTGTGTGGTGAAACGAAGTTTTATAATCCAATCAACCTGCGTCAATTTAATACAAAGATGTCCAATTACCTAAATCCCTGACACAAACATGTCCGGAGAGTATAATAAAGGCAGCAGATGACTCCTCCATCAGTTGGAGTGACAACTTCGTGCTGTGCACAGCATCAAGAATCACAAACATTTGACAAAAAATGGCTGCAACTGCGAAGGAGCGAAAACAAAAGAGTAGGGCTAAGTTTATTGCTGAGCATGGATTAGAAAAGTTCCGTGAGATTCAAAATAAGCAGAAGGCTGCTCAGAGGCATGCTAAAAAGGATAAACTGACTGAAGCTGAGAAAATACTCCTGAGAGAACAGCAACGAGTAAGCAAGGCAAAGTGGAGAGCTTCGAAAAGAGCAGCCAAGGGAGTCGTTGCGACAGATTCTAATGCTACGGATTCAGGCACGCCTGCATCAGAGTTGGATAAAATCTTTTCAACAAACCAATCACAAGGTAACAAATTATACACTGCTAATAATAAATTTTTTACACAACTTTCCCCATAATTTGGCGACTTAAATATTGCAATTTCAGAAAAATTTTGAATTTTGGTAGGTTTAAATTAAGATACCGACACCAGAGCGGTCTGCTCATTTCACCATAATTTCATAGTTTTGAATATCTTGAGTATATTGTTTAAAGCATATTATTTAATAATTGCCGTGGTTTTCACATTCATGAACTTCAGTTTATAAATTGAAATAATTTTACAGGAAAGGCCAAGCGCCGACTGGAATCGGCACTACCTGATTGCCCTAAGAAACGTGCTAAGCTGCTGGGCCAGCAGATACTCCAGCTCACACCTTCCAAACAGGATATATGTTTCATGGAGTGTGGCAAAGCAGAAAACTTGTCAAAAACACAGATATCATTCAAACCTCGCAACCAACTTCCCCACTCAACGATCGCAGCTGTGAACGACTTCTATCTCGATGAAAAGATCAGCCGACAGATGCCTGGGAGAAAAGATACGATCAGTGTGAAGCAACCATTGGGAACCAGGGTAAAGCTGAGAAAGCATCTATTATCATACACAACTTCCGACGCTTTTGAAATATTTAAGACTGAGCATCCCGAAATAAAAATTGGACTAAGTAAATTCAAAGAGCTCAGACCAGCCAACTGCATTCCTACATCTCGCCATGACCAAATTGTATGTGCCTGCAAGTATTGTGAAAATGCTGAGTTGACCCTGAGTGCACTGAGGCTGGCTGGTGTCTGTTCGATTGACATGCCCTCAACCATTCATCAACTTCTCAAACTGACAACGTGTGATATGGAGAACGAACAGTGTGTCAAAAGAGAGTGCAGCAGCTGCAGTGTTGACGTCATCAACGGGCTAGTAACACAGAGTAAGGATTCAGTGGATGTATATCAGTGGCGTGAGGGTGATAACGGCTATCTGAACAAACTCTGCGATATGATGAGCTCTGAAGCAGCAACTGATCTCCTCAAAAGCCAGCTCTCCTCATTAAGTTTGCACATGTATACATCGAACAAGCAGCATGAAGCAATCAGGAAGTTAAAAGCAAATCTCAAGGACGGTGAAATTCTCATCCATGAAGACTTCAGTGAGAATTTCGCCTGCAAACAGAACACAGAAATACAGAGTGCATATTATAATACCATCGGTGTCACAGTGTTCACCGTAATGATCTACTTCAAACAGAATGGTGATCTTCAGCATAGATGCTGTGTGGTTGTGAGCGACAACATGGAACATTCTAAGGATTCTGTATACGCATTCAACAAGGAGATTATACAATATGCAAGGTCAGAAATCGGACTTGTGAATCATATCCATTTTGTTTCCGATGGAGCAGCATCACAATTCAAGAACCGTTTCACAGTTCAGAATCTGAAACATTCCCAAACCGACTTTGGAGTATCAGCAGACTGGTCGTACTTCGAGACATCCCACGGTAAAGGCGCTGTTGATGGAGTAGGCGGTACCATCAAACAACAAGTACTGTTAGCTGTTTACCGTGGCCAGGCTGTTGTCAACTCAGCTCAGACCTTTGCTGACACCGCAAAGCGCCTTACCGAGAAGTCTGCTAAGCCAATCAAGGTTATTTACGTCAGCAGCGAGGAGATTACGCAATCATCAAAACTCTGCCAGGATCGGTGGATGCAAGCCCCGCCAGCACCTGGAATACGGAAGTGCCATTTCATATATATAAAAGACAATACGCCGTGCCTGTTGGAGTTGACACCGACAGAGGTAAGATAATTTCAAAATACCAACAAAATAATTAATTATGCGCCATCACATTAATAATCTATAATATCATCCCCATGGATTGCACAGTTTTAAGATCAAGCAACTTTTTGGTCAATTGAAAAGTAAACAGATTGAAATATATGCTCAGTTGATCCTAAGTGTAAGGCATGAATCGACACAGTGATGTATAGCACGCATTGACCGGACTGATAAAATTCCGCAGAGAATTTTTTCAGACAGTTGGGACTTGGTTCTCATATACTGCTCATACACTTCCCTAATAAGCCTTTGTCTTTACAGAATGATGAATCTATGGATGTTGGTGAAGAAGCAAGCAGTGAAGCCAGCGCTATTGAGATGGCACCAGCTCCCGCTACCACCACCACCAACACCACTCAAACCTCTGCAAAGGTGGATGATTACGTTGTTATCGAGTACGAGGGAGAATTGTATCCCGGCAGGGTTCTAGACGTGTTTGATGGCGGGGTACAAGTCAGCACATTGGCAAAATGTCAAGGAATTGGGTGGAAGTGGCCTCACCCTAAGGATGTGCTGCATTATTGTTGGGCTGATGTACAATGTGTCCTTCAATCCACCGATGTCACATCAGTTAACAAGAGGGGTTTTTATAAGATCAAATGTGAGATGCTGGAGAAAAAGTGGGGTGCTTGACTCTTTTACAGTCCTGTGCTTTGTAAAACTACCTACTCTGGACCGTGATGTTGAAACTTGGCT
>ERZ1740072.832-NODE-832-length-12138-cov-4.568236_pt1 | contig 12138 bp, 10 predicted proteins | sample MGYA00581733_ERZ1740072 | MGnify/ENA primary metagenome ERZ1740072 (study PRJEB43018, sample SAMN04849741) | marine metagenome | isolation source: floating plastic debris | place: Pacific Ocean | collected 2008-08-30 | study: EMG produced TPA metagenomics assembly...
CATGACCCCGCGAAAGAAAGTCACTGCGTGAGCCAGGCCCGGCCGATCCTTTATTCCTTCCGGCGCTGCCCTTATGCGATGCGCGCGCGCATGGCGATTGCGCAAGCCGGGATTGAATGTCGCCTGCGTGAAGTGGTTCTACGAGACAAACCAGTGGAAATGCTGGAGGCGTCACCAAAGGGTACCGTACCGGTCATCGTTCAACCTGATGGCCAGGTTATTGATGAAAGTCTCGATGTGATGGCCTGGGCCCTGGAGCAGAATGACGCGGAATCCTGGCTGACCCCAGAGCACGGAACGCGTACGGATATGGACGCTCTGGTCGCCGAGTGCGACGGCCCTTTCAAACGTGCGCTGGACCGCTACAAATATCCCAACCGGTACGAAACCGAGGGCGTGGATCGTTTTGAGCAACGCGAGATCGGCCTGGAATTTCTGAAACACCTCAACATGAAACTAGCTGGTCGCGGGCACTTGTTCGGAAATCGCATCAGTTATGCCGACATCGCCATTTTCCCCTTCGTCCGACAATTCGCCAACACCGATCGCGCCTGGTTCGACGCCCTCGAACTGCCCCATTTACAAGCCTGGTTGGTCAGCCATTTGGACAGCGACTTGTTCAGGCACGTCATGCCAAAATTTCCGCAATGGAACGCCGGCGACGAAGAGCCCGTGTTTCCGGAAACTGCAGTTCAATTTTAGACCGTTTTTTCAATACTTTGCATTTCGGCGGCAACGCGCCGAAGTGCCGCTTCTGCAACGGTAAGGCTGGATTCCAGGTCCTCCAGCGCTTCTGGCGATACTGCCTCCAGGCAGTCTTTGGTCCAGACAATCGCCTTGAGCATGTCAGCAACATACTCAACGTCTGAAGCGGCCAAATTCGATTCTTGCATCTGAGTGCTCCGTTCGGAACAGATTCAATTAACTATCGGGGCGGGCTCCTTAGAGCCGTTGAAAGATATAATGAAGCCGGTTTTGTCAGTGGGCACTGCTTTTATTTGCAAAGACTTGCGATTGCACGCGCAAAGCGCGTATTGGCCGCGAAGTTGAAACCCCGGGAATTCAAACAATCACCGAAGCCTAGGCTTTCAGCGCCGCCCGCACCGCTTCGAGCGCGGCTTCAGCATTGCTGCCATCCGGGCCACCGGCTTGCGCCATGTCTGGGCGGCCTCCACCGCCCTTGCCGCCGACTTCTGCCGATGCCACGCGCACGAGATCGACTGCTGAATGCGTGTCGACCAGGTCGTCTGTCACGCCGACGGCAACAGCGGCTTTGCCATCATTAACGCCAACAAACACGGCGATACCCGATTTCATCTGCGCTTTGGCTTCATCAATCAGTGCGCGCAAATCCTTGCCGCCAACACCATCGGCGACACGCGCGATCAGTTTGACGCCATTGATCTCTTCCGGCCCGGACGGCGCGCCGCTTTCGCCCGCCATAGCGAGCGCGCGTTTGGTGTCGGCAAGTTGGCGCTCCAGCGCCTTGCGCTCCTCGCTGAGGCTGGATACTTTTTTCGCGACATCTTTTAGCGGCACTTTCAACTGATCAGACAGATCGACTGCAACCTGCGCGCGGCTGCGCAGGAAAGCGATCGCCTCCGCGCCAGTCGCCACTTCAATCCGGCGTACGCCTGCCGAAACACCACTCTCTGAAAGGATCACGAATGTGCCAATATCGCCCGTACGCTCAACATGCGTGCCACCGCACAGCTCGACGGAATAGGCCTTCTCGGCCTCCTGTAAGTCGACCCCCATGCTGAGGACGCGGACTTCGTCGCCATATTTTTCGCCGAACAGAGCCAGCGCACCAGCCTCTATGGCCTTTTCAGGCGATGTCACCGATATACCAACCGGGTTGTTCTGACGAATGACCGTGTTGACCTGGTCTTCAATCGCCTCAATCTCGGCCGGCGTTACCGGCGCGCCGTGCGAGAAATCGAACCGCATTCGCGCTTCTTCAACCAGCGAACCTTTTTGCGTGACATGCTCACCGAGAATGTCGCGCAAAGCGGCATGCATCAGATGCGTCGCCGAATGGTTCGCCATGATACGGGTGCGTCTGTCGCCATTGACCTTGCTGCTGACGGAGTCGCCAAGAGCCAGACTCCCATCCACCAGTTCGCCGATATGCACATGTAGATCTCCCGCGCGCTTCTGATCATCGCGCACGATGAAACGGGCTGTTTTGGTTTCGATCACGCCATGGTCGCCCGCCTGTCCACCGCTTTCGGCATAGAAGGGCGTGCGGTCGAGAATGAGTTCCGCCTGCGCGCCGGCTTCCAGCGCATCGGTTTGCGTACCCGCTGTAAGAATCGCCTTGATCACCCCGTCAGCCGCGAGTTCTGAATAGCCGAGAAACGCAGTGCCGCCGACTTCGTCGCGCACGCGAAACCAGACCTCACCTGAAGCGGCATCGCCGGAACTAAATCCAGCCGCCTTGGAGTCTTCCTTCTGGCGCGCCATGGCCGTGTCGAATCCGTCTTCATCGACTTGCATACCACGTCCGCGCAGGATGTCCTGCGTCAGATCCAGCGGGAAACCATATGTGTCATAGAGTTTGAAAGCGGTTTCGCCGGGCAGCGTATCGCCTTCTTTCAGGGATGCACTGGCCTCATCCAGAAGCGCCAGGCCCCGTCCCAAGGTGCGCTGAAAGCGGCTTTCTTCCTGCTCCAACGCGCTTTCGATCGCGGCTTGCGCGCGGCCAAGTTCGGGATAGGCGGCACCCATTTCCGTGACCAGGGCCGGCACCAGTTTGTGCATGCCCGGCTCGCGCGCGCCGAGAATATGGGCGTGACGCATGGCCCGGCGCATGATGCGCCTCAGGACATAACCACGGCCTTCATTTGACGGCGTGACGCCATCGGCGACGAGAAAGGCAGAGGTCCGCAAATGGTCCGCAATCACCCGGAAGGATCCAAGCTGATCGCCCAGTGCCTTTTGCACATAAATGTCTTCCTCAGCCGCAATCAGATTACGGAATAAGTCGATATCATAGTTGTTATGAACCCCCTGCAATACTGCCGCGATCCGTTCCAGACCCATGCCGGAAAATATGGAAGGCTTAGGGAGGTTGAGCCGGTCGCCGCACTTTTGCTGGTCGAATTGCATGGAAACGATGTTCCAGATTTCGATGAACCGATCACCATCCTCTTCCGGCGTTCCAGGAGGGCCGCCCCAGACGTCCGGACCATGATCAAAGAAAATCTCTGAACACGGGCCACATGGGCCGGTATCGCCCATCGACCAGAAATTGTCCGAGGTCGCGATACGTATAATCCGGTCATCAGACAGACCGGCGACCTTTTTCCAGATCGCAGCGGCTTCATCATCTTCGGCAAAAACGGTGACCAGAAGTTTGTCGGCGGGCAGACCAAGTTCCTTAGTGGCTAATTCCCAGCCAAAGGCGATGGCGTCATCCTTGAAATAGTCGCCGAAAGAGAAATTGCCGAGCATCTCAAAAAAGGTGTGGTGGCGCGCCGTGTAGCCGACATTGTCGAGATCATTGTGCTTGCCGCCAGCGCGCACACATTTCTGCGAACTCACCGCACGCAATTCCGGCGGCGTATCAGCGCCGGTAAAGATGTTCTTGAACGGCACCATGCCAGCATTGACGAAAAGCAAGGTCGGATCATTCTCTGGCACCAGCGGCGCAGAGGCTTTGCGAACATGTCCCTTGCCTTCGAAATAAGACAGAAACGCTTCGCGCAGATCGTTGACACTCGTCATCAGACTTCCTCTCGCCGACTCACTCAAATGAGGTCTTGGCCGTGGATATATGTCCATAAAAGCAACGCGCCAAGCGTTTCCACTGGCGCGTTGCAGATGATTTGATTGGAATTGGGTTCTAGCCGGCTTCCGCCTCAGGCTCAGCGTCCTCAGCCGGGCCGCCGCCTTCGGTCAGCAAGACGTCCGAGAGCAGACCAGACCGTTTGCGGATTTCAAGTTCAATCTCATCGCGAATGTCGGGATTGTCCTTCAGGAATTGGCGCGTCTTCTCACGCCCCTGCCCAATCCGTTCCGGCCCGTAGGAATACCAGGAGCCGGACTTCTCGATCACCTCGCATTTGACGCCGAGATCAATAATCTCCCCGGTTTTCGAAATGCCTTCGCCATAAATAATGTCGAACTCGACTTGCCGGAAAGGCGGCGCAACCTTGTTCTTCACCACTTTCACGCGGGTCTGGTTGCCGATCACTTCATCCTTGTCTTTCAAAGCACCAATGCGGCGAATGTCGAGGCGGACCGAAGAGTAGAATTTCAGCGCATTGCCGCCCGTCGTCGTTTCCGGGCTGCCTAACATGACGCCAATCTTCATCCGAATCTGATTGATGAAAATGACCATGCAGTTCGACTTGGAAATCGATCCGGTCAGCTTGCGCAGCGCCTGGCTCATCAGGCGGGCTTGCAAGCCGGGCAAACTGTCGCCCATTTCACCTTCAATTTCGGCCCGCGGCGTCAGAGCCGCGACTGAGTCGATGACCAGAACGTCAATCGCCCCGGAGCGAACCAGCGTGTCGGCAATTTCGAGCGCCTGTTCCCCGGTATCCGGCTGCGACACCAGAAGGTCATCCAGATCGACCCCCAGCTTGCCAGCATAGACCGGATCGAGCGCATGTTCAGCGTCGACAAAGGCACATACCCCACCATTTTTCTGGGCTTCGGCGACAATGTGCAGGGACAAAGTCGTCTTACCGGAACTTTCCGGGCCATAAATTTCAATCACACGGCCTTTTGGCAGGCCGCCAATGCCAAGAGCGATGTCCAGACCGAGCGAGCCGGTCGGAATCGATTCAATGTCCATGGCTTTTTGTTCGCCAAGACGCATCACCGATCCTTTGCCAAAGGCACGATCAATATTGGCGAGCGCCGTTTCGAGAGCTTTCTGCTTATCCACGCCGGAATCCTTATCCACGAGTTGCAGGGAGGGTTTGGACATGAGTCGTTCCTTTTCGTCTATATCTTACTCGGCATTGAATGGCCCCGAGCCTGCCAGCTGACTCACATGTACCACATTTGTTCACGAGAACAAAGCAAAAACTTCTTACCGTTTTCAAGGCTTTCCTTTGGCCGCAGGATCAGGCATTATAGGCCTCATGTTGAAAAAGACCGACCGACAGCCTGGCGAAGCCAAGATGCGTTATCTCGACGCTGACCTCGAACTGCTAAGTCCTGGGGATTATGTGATTTGCGCCGTGACCGGCCGGAAAATTCCGCTGGCAGCGTTGCGATACTGGAGCGTCGACCTGCAGGAAGCCTATATCGACGCCGCCGCCGCTGCGACGCGGATGGCTGCCGAAAAATAGATGTTCCTGAAAGACTGGCTTCTGGTTGGCTTGATCTGGTTCGGCATGCCCGCTCCCGTACAGGCCGATGAGGTGACGATTTCCTGCCAAGGTCAGGCGATGCAAGGCGGGCTGTTGCTCTGTGACGCCCCGGCTGGCAGCACACTTAGCGTATCCGGTCCGGATGGCGAAATGCGCCGCAAGGTGCCGGTCAATGTGGATGGCATCGCCACTGTCGGCCTGCGCCGGAACGAAAATACGATCCTGGTCATTTCCTCCGTCGAGCATGATGTATCGGAGCAAATCTTCACCCTGGAGGAACGGGATGACCCGTTTCGCACCATTAAAGGGCTCGATTGCGACAAAGTTGATGCCCGGACCGAAGCGCAAAAGGCCCATGCTTCGCGCAGCTGGGTCAAGAAACAGACCGCGTTCAAGACCTTTGCCAGCGGCGACGGCGCCCGCAATGGCTTCATCCGGCCGTCTTCAGGCCCTGCTTCATCCCCGTTTGGCCCGGCCCGAAAATATATTGGCGTCGGCAAGGATGGCGAGCCGTGCGAGCGGACATCGGTGCATCAAGGTTATGACATTGCCATTCCGGTCGGCACCGAGATCGTCGCCCCGGCGGCCGGCACAGTCACCCTGGGCGATCCGGATCTTTATTATGAAGGCGGTACGGTGTTTCTCGATCATGGCGACGGGCTGGTTTCCGTTTTCCTGCATATGTCGGAAATTGATGTCACAGCCGGCGACAAAGTGGCCGTGGGCGACCGTCTCGGCGCTAGCGGCAACACAGGGCGCACCAGCGGGCCGCACCTGCACTGGGCCGTAAAGTGGCGCAATCCCGGCACGACCGAGCGGGGCGGAGACTTTTACATTGATCCAGCTTTGCTTCTGGACATGACGCCGAACGGCTAGCGCATGCCATCCCTGTTGTAGCAATGGACGTGGCGATCGTCTCGGCCTATCTGAAGAGCAGACCGAATCCGTCCTTCGGCGAAAAAAGGAATCCACACATGCAACTGCCTCAATTCACCGTGTCTGGCTCAAGGGTTCAGATGGGCCAGCAGTATGGCCGCTTCTGCGCCGACATGATCCATGCTTTCGCGACTGACCGGGTTTCGGCGGTAGAAGTGTATCTCAGTGAAGCCGGCCATCGCGGAACCGAAAAGCTGTTTGCGGCCGGCGCGGAGTGTCTCGAGCAAGTTCGGAGCTTTGACCCGGAAGGACATGCCGAGCATCTCGCCATCGCCGAAGGCGCCCAAATTGACCCGATTCGTCTGTTCACCACAGCGAATATGACTGATGTTCGCGACATTATTGTACTGCCGGGTGATCCACCTGTAACCGAAGACGAAGGCTGCACCTCCGCGCTCGTCCCCGCCAGCCATTCCTCAAACGGACACAGCTTACAGGGCCAAACCTGGGATCTGAACGGCCCGGACGTAAAGCATGTCATCGCACTGCACCAGATCCCGGATGAAGGCCCGGAAGTCTGGACGGTCACTTGCGCCGGATGTCAGACCCTGATGGGCATGAACGAACATGGTGTCACGGTCGGCACGACAAACCTCAAGACGACCGGGGCGCGGGTCGGCATTCCGTATCTTTCGGTCTTGCACAAAGCCCTGAGACAGAAGACCCGCGCAGAGGCGAGCGCGGTTGCTCAAACTGCGCCCGTCGCAGGCAGCCATTCCTATTGGATCGGCGACGCGGCGGGAGCCGTCGAATGGGAACGAGCGCCAGACAGCGCCTTTCTCCGATCAACGGATGACGGGCCGTTCGCACGCACCAATCACTGTCTGTTTGACGCCAATATCGCAATTGAAGACGCTCTATCAGAAACCACACATTCGCGGCTAGCGCGTATGCAAAGCCTGTTGGACCAATCCACCGACCATAGTCTCGATTCCCTGAAACAGGCCTTTTCCAGTCGCGCAGATGGTCGGCTGAGCATCAATCGGTTCGCGGAAGACGAGTCGGGCGCGACCACGAATGCCGTCGTGGCGTTTAATCCGGCTGAGCTGGAATTTCTCGCGTGCCGCGGCCCGGCAACGGAGGGCGTCTGGGTCCAGCTGGCATTTGAGCGAAGCCTGGCAACGACATCCTGATCCGTACAGAATTGGCGTCTTGTCGCCTCAATACTGTCACGCGTGTCCGCCAAAGATGCGTGCAGACGGCTGAACGCGCGACAGGATCAAAATGCTCTATCTCATTCGACACGGTCAGACTGAGCTCAATTGGGCTGGACGTCTGCAAGGTAGCCTGGATTCTCGTTTGACGGATCGTGGTCAGGAACAAGCCCATGCCGTCGGCGAGAAACTGAAAACTGAGATTGGCACACAATCGGTGACGCTATGGGTCAGTCCATTAGGCCGGGCCCAGCAAACGGCTGGCATCATTCAGGAATATATCAAGCCATCCGACATCCAGACGGACACCCGCCTTGCCGAGATCAGCCTTGGCGATTGGGAAGGGATGACGATGGAAGACATCGAGTTCACACATCCCGGCATCCTTGATGGCAGTGACCGGTTTGATTGGGCCTACCGCGCCCCGGGCGGCGAAACCAGGGAGGCCTTCTTGGCGCGGCTGAAAGACTGGCTCAACGACATGGAACAGGCAGACACCGTCGCCATTGCAGATTCTCATGGTTGGTCAGGTAAGGGCCTCCGATCGCTCTATACGGGGCAGCCTTTTGCCGAGGTCTCAGCGCGTGGAGACTCGCACGAAGCCGTGTTTGAATTTTCTGACGGGAAGCTGCGCGAATTCTAGTCCTGTTTGATCGGTGCTTGGTCCAGTTGATTAGCTGATCGAGAGACAAATGACGCCAAACGTGACAGCAATCGCACCAATGACCTTGGACGCGGTCATCCGCTCATGGAGCACCAATATGCCTATCAGTGCTGCAAACAGAATACTGGTCTCACGAATCGCGGACACGCCGCCCATGCTGGTCAGGCTCATGGCCCAGACCGCAATACAGTAACCCAGCGTGCTCAGAATGCCCGCCACGACGACCATGAAGCCATCTTTTCCTTGAGGTAGAGCAGGGGCGCGCCGGCGTATGATGACAAAGGACAGTGGTATCAGACATCCGGCCGTCACAGCCTGCCAGGCCGCATAACTGATTGCACGTTCAGACACCCGCACTCCGAGCCCGTCCACAACCATGTAAGACGCAATGAAAACGCCCGATATCAATGCGGCAAGCGTTGACTTGAGATCCGGACGGCTGGCACCAATAACCAGCGCCATGAGGCCGAGCGACACAACAGCAATGCCTGCGAGTCCATATGCGTTCGGGATTTCACGCGCAAACACCGCCGCGCCGAATGTTACCAGAAGCGGCGCGGACCCCCTTGCAATCGGATAGACGCTTGCCAGATCGGCATCTTGGTAGGCCCGGATCAGAAACAGGCAATAGCCGATCTGCAATAGCGATGAGAGTGCCAGGAATGGCACACTCATCAGGTTTGGCTGCGGCAAGAGAATGGCAAACGGCAATGCCGCGACTGCCCCAACCAGCGTGATAACCGCAATCGACCAGAGCCGATCATCGCTATTTTTGACGATCGCATTCCAGCCTGCATGCACAATCGCAGAGGCGCCGAGTAGCGTGATCACAAAGACTGACATGGCGTCAGACTAGGAGATGGTCTGATTGATGGTCCAGCTCTATCGTGACCTGCCTGCCCGGGCGCTGATCGTTACGATCCAATCGCACCGCCGCCGACTTTGCGAATGGCCACCACGCTCGGGCGGGGCGGCTTGCCATCCTCGAAGTCCGGCCAGCGGGTTTTCGGATTTTCAAATGTAGCACCATCACCATCGCCGGGATGTTGGACCGCTACGAACAGCGTCTCGCCATCTTCAGTAAAACGGGGCCCACAAACTTCCGCACCAATCGGGGCCCGGAAAAAGGCCTTGCTGGTACCGCGCAGATCGCCGGCAGTCTCCATCGCCCAGATGCCATCGGCAGCGCCGGTGTCCGAGTTTCCATCAGTGGCCACCCAAAGCCGGCCAGAGGGATCAATCGCACAATTATCAGGACTGCCAAACCAGCCCTGATCACTGGTCAGCGGATTCCAGGTCGCGCCGAATTCAGCGACATTCGGGTCCCCGCACTGGACCAGAATATCCCATCGTGATTGGGTTGCGGTGAAATCGCCATCTGGCTCCGAAATCTCGATAATATGACCGTAGAGATTAGTTGCGCGCGGATTGGCCGGGTTCAGTTCATCGTCGGTACGGCGATCATTATTGGTCAGCATCACCCAGACCCTGCCAGTGCGCGGATCAGGTTCGACGTCTTCCGGCCGATCCATAGGTGTGGCGCCAAGCAGATCCGCCGCCAGACGTGTCTCAATTAATACATCGGCCTGTGACTGGAAGCCATTTTCCGGCGTCAGCAAGCCTTCGCCAAAGGTCAGCGGCAACCAATCGATCCAGCCATCCTCTTCGAAGCGCGCGACATAAAGCGTGCCGTCTTCGAGCAAGTCCTGATTGGCAGCTGGATTGGCCCCATCGAACCGGCCCGCGCTGACAAATTTGTATAGATAATCAAATCGCTGATCGTCGCCCATATAGACCACGACCCGGCCATCCGGCGCGACCACGCTCTCGGCGCCTTCATGCTTGAACCGGCCCATCGCCGTGCGCTTCTTCGGCGTCGAGGTCGGGTCTTTCGGATCGACTTCAACCACCCAGCCAAACCGGTTCGGCTCATTCGGTTCCTTTGAAATGTCATAGCGATCGAAATGGCGGCCCCATTGGTACCAGCCCCCGGCAACACCATAGCGATCATGATTGGCCTTTTCCGGGTGATCATCGGCCATCTTGCCGAGGAAATTGCCATTAAAGTTCTCTTCCGCCATCAGCCAGGTGCCCCATGGCGTAATGCCGCCAGCGCAATTGTTCATGGTCCCGGCGACGGTCAAGCCGTCCGGGTCTTCCTGCGTCTTGACCCGATCCGATCCGGCCACCGGTCCGGTCAGAGTCATCGGCGTCTGGTGGGCCGTAATCCGGCGATTATAGGGGCTGCCAATTACGGGCGCCCATCCGGCCTCCTTCAGAGACAACTCAACGACGCTGCCGCCATGCGCCGCCAATTCGGTCAGGCAGACCTCTCGCGTCATCGTCTCGGGATAGTTTGCCGCCAGGCCAGGCTGCATCAGCAGGCTCGAAACATATTCATGATTGGCGCAAAGCAAGCCGCGTTGTTCCCCGTTAGGACCAGCGGCCAGCGGGACGAAACCGAGAAAATCATTATTATAGCCGAACTGTCTGAGCTGCGCCGCCTCAGACTGGGCCATCGGATCAAAGCTCGGGCTGTCGCCGAACAGTGGGTCGCCCCAACGAATGACTGTGTCGGCGGTATAGCCCTCCGGCACATGGTGCATTTCGTCCATACCGCGAGTGATTTCCTCGAAAGAGAAGATCAGATCTTGGGCGGGTGCATCGCTCACATCCGCCTCTACGCTAACGCACCCGGTCATCACGGCAGCACTCGAGGCAGCCAGTCCTCCCAGAACCCCGCGTCGGCTCAGACGGACATCGACAATATCCGCGATGGTCCGTGCGCCGCGCGCGATGCGCGGATTTGAGGTCTGGTTCTCCGAATGATCCATGTATTGGCTCCTCTCCCGAACGCGGCCTGTCAATTACGGGAATATGCAACAGTTTTAGGACCATGCGAGCTCCAAAATGACGCAGGTCTGCTATATAGGCTCAGCCGCGATCACGTATTTATGGCCATGCACCAGCGCACCTTCCGTGCGGATCAGTTCCAAAGCCTCGTCACGCAACTTTTCACCCCGCGCTTTCAGGGCGTCTGCAAGCGCGCGATCCGGCAATTGATCAAGCGGCAACAGGTCCAGATTGGTTTGCGAGTTAACAAAGGACTCCTTGTAATGAACCTCAATCCGTTTGACCGATCGCACCTCGAACCGTGCGCGTTTCAGCTGATCGCTGACCCAGGCAGACGGGTATTCACGATACGGCATTTCCCCGGTCAGCAAGAGACAGGCATCGCGAAAGCGGCCAATCTCCCAGACCAGACGGCCCGCTTTCGAATCCGGACGGTTCGTGGGCACATATGGCTCAACGCCGGTTAGGTAGAACACTTTCCTGGTGACCTGGCGCAAACGGGGCAGCAAATAGGCCTGAAAATAAGGGGCAAATCCTTCGACGGCGCCCAGCAGATAATCGGCCAGCACGGTATCATAGACCTCGCCCTTGAGCAGATCTGCGCTCGCCCAATTGCCGAGGATGATCTTGTCATCGGCGCGCTGGATCCCTTGCATCGCCCCACGGACGCGTTCTGCATCGCCCGGTGCCCCGGTCACAGCGGTCCAGCGGTCCGTCATTAGTTGACTGATCCAGCCCATGGAATGCAACCCGGTCCCGGCATCAAGGAAGGTCCCCCAGGGCTGATCGCCCTGCAAGTCCTCAATATGCCGAAACAGCGCGGATCGTCTTTTGGATGTCACGGCTGCGCCTCCAGATATGGTTTATGGCAGCAGCAGCGTCGCGCCGACGGTCACGCCACTCTCAATCGCATCATGCGCCTGGGCGACCTCACTGAGCGGGAAGGTCTGGCCGATATGCGCCTTGATCGTGCCCGCGCGGAGCGCGCCAAACAGCGCTGCCGCCCCGCGTCGCAAGCCATCCGGATCGGCAATGAAGTGGAAAAGGCCGGGACGCGTCAGGACGAGCGATCCTTTCGCCCCAAGTACGCCAGGCGCGATGGGCTCTGCGGCGCCAGAGGCGTTGCCATAGCTGACCCACCAGCCGCGCGGCTTGAGACTGTCCATCGAGGCTTGAGCCGAGGTCTTGCCGACACTGTCATAAG
>ERZ1740072.833-NODE-833-length-12121-cov-3.773993_pt1 | contig 12121 bp, 8 predicted proteins | sample MGYA00581733_ERZ1740072 | MGnify/ENA primary metagenome ERZ1740072 (study PRJEB43018, sample SAMN04849741) | marine metagenome | isolation source: floating plastic debris | place: Pacific Ocean | collected 2008-08-30 | study: EMG produced TPA metagenomics assembly...
AGGGGCTGTATCTGACTCACTCCGTTTCCGGCGAAATCACCCGCAAAATCGTGCATATCGGGGCAGGTAATGTGATTTTGCTAGCTTGGTGGCTACAAACCCCAGCTTGGATGGGCATTATGGCGTCGATCGCCTTCAGTCTAGTGGCGTTGCTCTCCTACTGGTTGCCCATCTTGCCCGGCAGCAACAGCGTTGGTCGCACCAGTCTCGGCACCTTTTTTTATGCTGTCAGTATTGGTGTTTTGACCGCCACCTTTTGGCCGCAGGGGCTGCCTGAATTCGCCGTACTTGGCATTTTGACCATGACCTGGGGCGATGGCATGGCGGCCCTGGTGGGACAGTCAATCGGTCGTCATCCCTATCAGATCTGGGAGATGAAAAAGAGTTGGGAAGGCACCAGCGCGATGGCTCTGGTGAGCTTCGCGGCGGGATGGCTGGTCTTAGGCAGCGTGTATGGCTTTACCCTGACGATGGGCGCGATCGCCCTGATTGTGGCCTTGTCGGCAACGCTGTTGGAGTCGTTCTCAAAATGGGGCATCGACAACCTCACCGTACCGCTGGCTAGTGGTTTTTTTGCCTACGGGTTATGGGCTGTCATCGTGGCTAACCCCTAAGCCGCTTTGAGAAAGGCCTGGACTTCTTTGAGATAAATTTGTGGCGCTTCTAGCATCGGAAAGTGTCCCGTATTGCCGATTTCGACGTATTTAATTGCCTCAGGATTCAAATCTGCTGCCGCCTTACCCAACTTGGCGGGCGTGATCTGGTCGTATTGCCCTGATACCAACAAACTCGGGACGGTAATTTGCTCAAAGGCGACGGGCATCACTTCGGTCGCCCGCTTACTCACCGCAGTGTAGACCGTCCCTAAGGCCACATCGCCATCGGCTTCTAAATAATCTTCAAGAAAAGCGACTTTTTCAGCGGCAGGGATCGGACTGCTGAGAAAACGAGACATAAACACGCGAGGGGCCAGGGGAATTCGCTTGAGCCAAGCCGGACGGAAGCCCACAACGTAGCCGCCAAATTTATAAAATGCCTCAAAGGCCTTTTTATCGTATTCAAAAACGCCGTTGCAGGTCAGAATCGCTCGCTCAACGCGATGGCCATACTGATTTAAAAAGAAAACGGCGACGGAAGCGCCGGTCGAGTGGGAGTTCAACCACACCGTCTCTAAATTAAACGTATCCAGTAGCTCGGCCAGGTCATCAGCAAAGGTTTCAAGCTCATAGCCCCGTGCCAAAACCGTCTCGCGGTTCTCGGCAGCAATGTGCGATCGCCCGAATCCCCGCATGTCATAGAGCAGACAGTCAAACTGAGAGCTGAGAGCTTGGGCTGTGGAGCGCCAGTAGCGACAGGAGCCCCCCCAACCGTGAATAAAGACCATGACCGGCTTACTGCCAGGTTCTGCATCCCCCTTTTCGGTAATCCACTCGTAGTAGTGGTCAACGTCAGCAACTGAAACGTAGGGCATCTTGGGGCGCGTTAGGCAGACTCAGGCTTGGGCAAAGAGGACGGATGCAATAGCAGCTCAGCCGTAGAGCGTTGTTCTACCATTTCGCGGGTAATCATGCAGCGCTTCACATCCTTGCGGGAGGGCAGCTCGTACATGACTTCGAGCATCAGTTCCTCAACAATACCGCGCAGGGCACGGGCTCCCGTTTTCCGGCGGTAGGCTTCGCGGGCGATCGCGCGCACGGCATCTTGCTTAAACTCAAGCTGCACGTTATCCATACCCATCAACTTTTGGAACTGTTTGACTAGGGCATTTTTCGGCTCGGTCATGATGGCTACGAGCATGTCTTCATCCAGAGGATCAACCACCGTTGTCGCGGGAATCCGACCAATAAATTCTGGAATTAAGCCGTATTTGACCAGATCCTGAGGTTCCAACTGCTTCAGAATATCTGCCGTGCGCTTCTCGCGCGAGGATTGACTGTCGCCCGGCTGAATGAAACCCATGGATTTCTTGCCGACGCGCTGCTCCACCATTTTGTCGAGACCGACAAACGCCCCACCGCAAATAAACAGAATGTTGCTCGTGTCGATTTGAATGCAGTCCTGATAGGGATGCTTGCGACCTCCCTGAGGGGGTACGTTGGCGACAGTTCCTTCCAGCATCTTCAGCAGTGCTTGCTGTACCCCTTCACCCGAGACGTCCCGGGTGATCGAGGGGTTTTCGCTCTTGCGAGCAATCTTGTCAATTTCATCGATGTAGATGATGCCGCGCTGAGCTTCTTCCACGTCTAAGTCGGCGACCTGCAGCAACCGCAGCAGGATGTTTTCCACATCTTCGCCGACATAGCCCGCTTCGGTCAGCGTCGTAGCGTCTGCTACGGCAAACGGCACGTCAAGAATTCTCGCCAGCGTCTGCGCTAGCAGCGTTTTTCCCGAACCAGTGGGGCCAATGAGTAAGATGTTGGCTTTCTGAATTTCGATGCCTTCATCGGCATTGTCGCCTTGGCTTTGCAGATGACTCAGGCGCTTGTAGTGGTTGTAAACCGCAACTGACAGCACCTTTTTGGCTTCGTCTTGACCAATCACATGCTCGTCGAGATAGTTTTTGATCTCGCGCGGCTTGGGCACCTGGTTAAAGGCGATCGGTGAAGGAGTGCGGCGTCGCTCCGGTGTTTGTTCGCGCCGGGGCACTGACTGCGGCACCGTGGCCCCAGAGTCAAACAGCTCCTCATCTAAAATTTCGTTGCACAAGTCCACACATTCATCACAGATGTAGACCCCAGGGCCGGCTATCAGTTTCCGAACCTGCTCTTGTGATTTACCACAAAAGGAACATTTGAGATGGGAGTCGTACTTAGACATGGTGTACCCCTATTGCGATGCCGCAGCCGCCGTAGCCATGGTCAGTGAGTCTTGTTCGAGCACTTGGTCGATCAAACCGTAATTCTTCGCTTCTTCCGCCGACATATAAAAGTCACGCTCAGTGTCTGCTTCAATGCGCTCTAAAGGCTGCCCACTATGGTGGGCAATCAGCTCGTTCAGGCGTTGCTTGTGATAGAGGATTTCCCTGGCCTGAATTTCGATGTCAACGGCCTGACCTTGAGCGCCCCCCAGCGGCTGGTGAATCATGATGCGAGCACTCGGCAGTGACAACCGTTTACCAGGTGCGCCGCCGGTTAGCAGAAACGCACCCATGCTAGCGGCCAAGCCAAAACAGATGGTCACGACATCGGGGCGAATTTGCTGCATCGTATCGTAAATCGCCATCCCTGCCGTCACCGATCCCCCCGGCGAATTGATGTAGATTTGGACATCTTTTTCGGGTTCTTCGGCATCTAGAAACAGGAGCTGGGCCACGATCGCATCGGCGATCGCGTCATTCACCGGAGTACCCAAAAAGATGATGCGTTCTCGCAACAAGCGCGAGTAGATGTCAAATGCCCGTTCGCCGCGACCCGACTGCTCTACCACCATTGGCAGCATGTTGTGGAGCCCTTGGGAAAGACGATTTTGACTAGAGACAGGGTGGTTTGTTAAAGATTGCAACACCATTCAACCGGTTAATTTTCTGACGTCAATGCTTTTCAAAGGTTGCTCCGATCCTGGGTAACGAAACCTGTGTCTCCGCTTCACCCATTCATCGCAAGCATCCCAAAAGCTGAGAAGCCCTGCTAAAAATCTTGGCAGTGACTCTGAACAACATTATGCCTCAAGCCTCGACAAGCATACCTGAGAAGCCAGGAATCGGCGGCTCAGAAACATGCCGTATTTCCGCCCAAAGTTTAGAACAGTTTGGCTGTTATGGCAGTTCTTTGGCTTCATTAATCTTTGAGTTTTATGAGCCAGGTCTCAGCGCTGGGGGAAATCCCTCGGCCAGTGAGACCTGGCTACCCATTGCCGCCGGAGGACTAAGTCTCGTCTACTGGTGCCGCGGCCTCTTCTGGCGCTGCCGCTGCGGCCGCTGTTTCCGGTTCTGCGTCAGAGGCTTCATCAGCTGCCGGTTCGGGCACCGACTCGGGCTCAATCACTTCTGTAACGGGCGTCGCTTCAGCTTCAATCGTGGTCGGTGTGTCAGCGGATGCTGGTGCCGCTTCGCTATCGACGGCGTCAGCGTCAGCGGCTTCAGCTGCGGTTAAAGTGCCCTCTGGCACCAGCTCTACGGTGTTATTCGCCACCAGCCACTTCAAGATCTTTTCCTGGAGCAGCTCTTCATTGACGACTTCTCGCAAGCGATCTTGAGCAACTTCTTGGGGATTATTGACCTCCGCCATCATTTCATCCATCCGGGCCTTGAGGTCAGCTTCGTCAATCGTGACGGATTCTTGCTTGGCCACCTCGCCTAGCGTCAGGGTGCGTCTGAGCCGATCGATGGCTTCAGGCCGAGAGCGATCGCGCATGTTTTCGACAATCTCGGCAGTCAGCATCTTGTTGATGTCAATTCCCTGGCGACTGAGCTGCACCGCAGCCTGTTGTACCAGGTGGTTTGCCTCGCGCCGGATCAGAGTTTCGGGAATCTCCGCTTCCAAATGCTTCAGCAGCTCATCTAAGAGTGCTTCGAATTGGTTGCTTTCAGTTTTGTCACTGGCCTCGGTTTGAAAACGCTCCTCTAAAGAAGTGCGGAGCTCTGCTAGCGTTTCAAATTCGCTCACCTCTTCGGCCAAATCGTCATCGAGCTCAGGCAATTCCTTCTCTTTGAGTTCCTTAAGCGTGACGGTAAATTGAGTCGCCTTACCGGCTAAATCTTCTTGGGGATAGCTCTCGGGAAACGTCAGGTTGAGCTCTCTCGTTTCGTCCAGAGTGAGGCCCACAATGCCTTCGACAAATCCGTCGATAAACCCCCCTTCTTTGAGCTCCAGCTGAAAGTCTTCAGCACTACCGCCCTCAAAGGCTTCGTAGGTGCCATCGGCCTGTTCAATCTTGCCTTCAAAGTCAATGACGGCTACATCCCCCATTTGCGCGCCGCGGTCTTCAATCGGCACTAGGGTGGCCAAATTGAGCCGATATTGCTCCAGTACCTCATCGACTTGGCTGTCGTCATACTTAATCTCTTCGGCCTGCACGCTCAAGCCGGTGTACTGAGCTAACGTGACCCGAGGTGGCACATCTACCGAGGCTTGAAAGGTCAGCACCTCACCGGGACTGTATTGCTGAATCAGCTCTTCAAACTCAGAGGTGAGTTGATAATTGCCGATCGCCTCAATGGATTCTTGCTCAATGGCCTGCTCAACCGCCGTTTGTACCAGTTCTTCGAGCGCGGTGGCCTTGATTTGGGCTGTGCCAACCCGCTGCAGAAACACCTGACGGGGTACCTTGCCCGGGCGAAACCCCGGAATCCGCACCGTTTTGATCAGCTTTTGTAGGACTTTCTCATAGGTTTGCTTAGAAACCTCAGCGGGGATTTCAATTTCTAGCCCCACTTGACTGTCGGGCAGTTGTTCTTGAGTAACTTTCATGAAGAGTCCTACTTCCTGTGCAATATCGTTGAAAATTTGTAAAGAACACCCCTGCAAAAGGAAGGTCGTTCTGAGTACTAGAGCTGTTGAAATTTAACGGCAGTTAGCTATCATACTGCATTCACGGGGCAACTACCTCTAGCTTCTCGGCAGCATCTCTTAAGATTCAGTGGCTCAAAAAATGAGACGATTTCAGGATGCGCTCGGAGGCCTGAAGGGTGGATGGGAGATCATGCCAGGTGCTTGGTCGGGAGCGTCGGCAGGAGCTGTATCCAGCAGCCCTGTCGGAAAATTTGCGAAGTTGAGGAGAACATCATGGGGTCTGAAGGATATCGGGTTGCGATCGTCGGGGCGACCGGGGCCGTTGGGGCTGAGCTGTTGACATTGCTGGCAGAGCGTCAGTTTCCCGTGGCTGAACTAAAACTGTTGGCTTCGCCCCGATCAGCTGGTAAGACACTGTTGTTCCGCGATCAGTCCATCACCGTGCAGGCTTTGAGCGATCGCGCCTTTGATGATGTGGATGTGGTATTGGTATCTGCCGGAGCGAGTATCTCCCGCGAGTGGGCACCCAAAGCCGCAGCGGCTGGCGCTGTCGTGATTGATAACTCCAGCGCCTTTCGGATGGAGCCGCAAACGCCCTTAGTGGTGCCCGAGGTCAATCCCCAAGCTGCTGCTGATCATCAGGGCATCATCGCCAATCCCAACTGCACGACCATTCTCATGGCGCTGGCCATTTGGCCGCTGCACCAGATTCAGCCCATTCAGCGAGTAGTGGTGGCGACATATCAATCGGCCAGTGGGGCTGGGGCGCAAGCGATGGCTGAGGTGAAGGAACAAGCCCAGGCGATTTTGGCGGGCACTGAGCCCCCTACCAAGGCATTTCCCTATCCGTTGGCGTTCAATCTCTTTCCCCACAATTCGCCACTTGATGAGGCCGGTTACTGCCAAGAAGAGATGAAGATGGTGAACGAGACGCGTAAGATTTTTGCCGAGCCGACGCTGCGAATTACCGCCACCTGCATCCGGGTGCCCGTCTTAAGGGCGCATTCCGAAGCCATTAATCTAGAGTTTGCGGCTCCTTTTGCCCCGGCACGGGCGCGTGCAGCGCTGCTGGAATCGCCTGGAGTTACCCTGGTCGAAGATTGGCAGGCCAACTATTTTCCGATGCCTCAAGACGCCAGTGGTCAAGACAACGTTCTAGTGGGGCGTATCCGTCAAGATCTTTCTCATCCCAACGGTTTAGAACTGTGGCTGAGCGGCGATCAGATTCGTAAAGGCGCAGCCCTCAATGCGGTGCAAATTGCTGAGCTGCTCGTGCAAAAGCAGTGGCTCAAGCCCACCGCCCCGGTGATGTCGTGAATTCAGAGGCCGTGTGGCCATTCTGAGCGCACGCTGGCAGAGGCGACCCTGGGGCGATGAGCCGTCAGCCCTCAAGGTTCGTGCTGCAGCGGTTTCAGCTCCTCGCTGGGTTGCTGAGGGGAGGCTGACAGGTTAGTTCTATCAGATTGAGATCGTCAGCTGATGCTCCCTACTTAGCGAATATTCAATCCCTGGAGGCTATGGTCTTCCGGCCTGATGGTTGCTATCGTATTGCTGAACCTAGCCGGAGGGTTGAGTTGATTGCCCCGGCGCTCGCCTTTAAAGCACTCTTGAACTGAGAAAGGATTGTGTCAGCGTGGGATATTTCGGACGAGTATTGACCGCCATGGTGACGCCCTTTGCGGATGACGGCAGTGGCAACTACTCGGTGGCAGAAGCGCTCGCTGCTCATCTGGCCGATAACGGCAGTGATGGCTTGGTGGTTTGTGGCACGACGGGAGAATCGCCGACTCTATCGTGGGATGAAGAGTTTCAGCTATTTAAATGTGTCAAATCAGCGGTGGGTGATCGCGCCAAAATCATTGCTGGTACGGGCTCTAACTCGACCCAGGAGGCGATCGAGGCGACCCGCAAAGCCGCTGCTCTGCAGCTAGATGGCACCCTGCAGGTGGTGCCCTATTACAACAAGCCCCCTCAAGCTGGTCTATACCATCATTTCAAGGCGATCGCCGAAGCGGTGCCAGACTCTCCGGTAATGCTCTACAATGTGCCTGGGCGTTCTGGTTGTGGATTAGCCGTTGATACCGTCGCTCGCTTGACTGAGGTGGCCAACATCGTCGCCATTAAGGAAGCCAGCGGCAATCTTGACTATGCCAGCCATTTGAAATCGCAGGTGCCCTCAACATTTTCTTTGTACTCTGGTGATGATTCTCTGACTCTGCCGCTGTTGGCAATTGGCGGATGCGGCGTTGTCAGTGTTGCTAGCCACTTAGTAGGCAATCGTCTGCAAAATATGATTCAAGCCTTTGAAGCGGGTAAGATAAGAATGGCAGCCGAGGAACATCTGAGCTTATTTCCCCTGTTCAAAGCACTTTTTCTAGAGCCTAATCCCATACCGGTCAAGGCGGCGCTCTCGCTGCAGGGCTGGCAAGTCGGTTCTCTCCGTTCTCCCCTGGTAGCTGCGAGCGATGCTGTTCAGCAAGAGCTGAAGGCTCTATTGCAGCAGCTGTTGTGACTATCTAGTTCCAGGCCCGAACTGGCTAAAGCTTTTTGACAATCAATATAGACTTCATCTGCCTTGTTTATCAACATTTATTCTGGTTTTTCGTACCCTATGGCTCACGTTCCAATTCTTTCAGTTTCCGCCGCTACGATTGATTTAGCGCGGTTTCGACTGTTTCTGAACCGCATAAAAAGCCTCTGCGGACAGTTTTAATGGCTTCGATTTAGCGACACCCGCTCCAAGACCGCGCTGGTTTCAACGTACGGCAGGCCATTGATTCTCGTCGAGCCACCTTTTTTTCCTTATCATCGCCGGTTTTATTTCTGGCTTTCCGAAAGTTTTCTGTACAGCCATTTTTGGCACTCTTTACTCGATCTGAAACTATATGACTCAAAAAAACTCTGATTCAAAACTCAAAATCATTCCCCTCGGCGGGCTCCATGAAATTGGTAAAAACACCTGTGTGTTTGAGATCAATGATGAAATTATTCTCCTGGATGCGGGTTTAGCGTTCCCGACCGATGGCATGCATGGCGTCAATATTGTGCTGCCCGACGTGACCTATCTGCGCGAAAACCAGCACAAGATTAAGGGCATGATTGTTACCCATGGCCATGAGGACCATATCGGTGGCATTGCCTTTCATCTCAAGCAGTTTGACATCCCCGTCATTTATGGCCCCCGCCTGGCCATGGCTCTGTTAGAAGGCAAGTTAGAAGAAGCTGGGGTCAGCGATCGCACCGAGTTGCGGCCTGTGCGCCCGCGCGACGTCGTTCGTCTCGGCAAATCTTTCATGGTGGAATACATTCGCAACACCCATTCCATCGCCGATAGCTGCAGCGTGGCCATTCATACCCCCTTGGGCGTGGTGATTCATACGGGTGACTTCAAGTTTGACCATACCCCGGTGGATGGTGAATATTTCGACGTGCAAAAGCTGGCAGAATATGGCGAAAAAGGCGTCCTCTGCTTAATTAGCGACTCGACCAACTCCGAGGTTCCTGGCCATACCCCGTCCGAGCGGTCGGTCTTCCCGAACCTTGATCGGGCCTTTTCTCAGGCGGATGGACGCTTGATCGTGACGACGTTCTCCTCGTCCGTTCATCGCGTCAATATGATCTTAGAACTGGCCAAAAAGCATCATCGCATGGTCTTTGTCCTGGGCCGGTCAATGCTCAACGTGATTGCCCATGCGCGGGCCTTAGGCTACATCAAGTGCGAAGAAGATCGCTTCCAACCCCTGCGCAATCTCCGGCAGTATTCCGATCGCGACGTCATGATTTTGACGACGGGGTCGCAGGGGGAACCGATGGCGGCGCTGACTCGCATTGCCAACGGTTCTCACCGTGATATCAAAATTCGGGAAGGCGATACCGTGGTCTTGTCGGCCAACCCGATTCCCGGCAACACGATCTCCGTTGTCAACAACATTGACAAGTTGATGATGAAGGGTGCCAAGGTGATCTATGGCAAGCATCAGGGCATTCACGTCTCCGGTCATGGGGCTCAAGAAGATCAGAAGCTGATGTTGGCGCTTACCCGGCCCAAATTCTTTTTGCCGGTGCATGGCGAACACCGCATGTTGGTCAAGCATTCGCAGACCGCCCAAAGTATGGGGGTACCGGCTGAAAACATGGTCATCATTGACAACGGCGATATTGTTGAGCTGACCCAAAACAGCATTGGCGTCGGTGGCAAGGTGCCGTCGGGCATTGAGCTAGTCGATTCTTCTCGTCAGGGTGTAGTTGATCGTAATACCTTGCGCGATCGCCAACAGCTAGCTGAAGACGGCATCATTACCGTAGCGGCGATTGTCGGCAGCAACGGGAAGCTCATGACGCCCCCGAGCGTCGATATTCGCGGCATTTCTCAGACCCTTAACATTGAGCGCTTTCAAAGTAAGGTCGCTGATTTGATTGGGCGGATTTTGCGAGAGCGGTCGTCGAAAAATGGCCTTGAGGAGGATGGCTTGAAATCGGCGATTGAGTCAGAACTGCGCCGCCTGATTCGGAAAGAGCTGCCCAAGCGCTATCCGGTCATCGTGTTGCTGCTGAACCGCGTAGAGTCTCCCAACGTGGGCAAACCGGCACCAAAATCCAACAAGCCGGAACCGGTCTTGACGGCATCATAAGAACCCGCGCAAGTTGTTTAATAAAGCTGCTTCATAAAAGTTAATAGCGCTTAGCGATTGCCTATTCAGGGCTAGAGCGTCGGCTGGATACTGCAGTCTGTTCGTTCTGGCTCGCTAGCGCTATAATGCTCCCAACAGAAGCGACTGAGCTTTCAGGCTTGAGCGTTGTCAAGCAGCTTGCGGCCTGTGCAGACGCATTACCAAAGGCTTCTGTCAGAATTTTTTAGATTCGACAAAGATTTTGGTGGTACTAGGAAAGCCAACTCAAATGACTGCCTGAGATTGTTGGACGACTCAGGGTAGTTTGTTGCGAGTGTCGGTCTTTGTGCTAGTGCTTTTAATGCGGCTGATTTGCTTGTGGAATGGCCCGGTCGCTTTTGAAGACAGAATTGTTTCGCTGATTCTCTCCTGTGATGTTAGAGGAAGGAGAAGAGTCTTTATGAGTTTTGAGGATGTTGAATGCCCAAGCAGATCGTTATTGCTGAACAGCATCGCATTGCGGCTGTTTTTCAAGGAGACCAGATACAGGAACTCATCGTTGCCACAGGGACTCACCAGGTTGGCGACATCTATGTAGGGACTGTCGAAAACGTACTTCCCGGGATTGATGCGGCGTTCGTCAACATTGGTGACAGTGAACGCAATGGCTTCATGCATGTGACTGATCTGGGGCCTTTACGACTGAAGCGAGCAGCGGGGTCGATTACCGAACTTGTGGCTCCCCAGCAAAAAGTGCTGGTGCAGATCATGAAGGAGCCAACGGGCAACAAAGGGCCTCGGCTGACGGGCAATGTGACTTTGCCTGGGCGCTATCTGGTGCTCATGCCCTACGGCAAGGGGGTCATCCTCTCTCGGCGAATTCAAAACGAGCAAGAGCGCAATCGGCTCCGGGCCTTAGCGATTTTGCTGAAGCCGCCTGGTATGGGGCTGCTAATTCGGACGGAAGCGGAGGACGTTCCTGAAGAAGCCATCATTGAGGACTTGGAATCGCTGCAAAAGCAGTGGGAAACAGTTCAGCAGGAGGCGGTGACCCGGCGTCCGCCGGAACTGCTCAACCGCGACGATGATTTTATCCAGCGGGTGCTGCGAGATGTCTATAGCGGGGATGTCAACCGCATCGTAACGGACTCTCACACCGGGCTGAAGCGGGTCAAGCAGCATCTGATGAATTGGAATGCCGGTCGCCTCCCTTCGGGAGTGCTGATAGCCAATCACCGCGATCGCGTGCCGCTGCTGGAATTCTTTCGGGTTAATGCGGCTATCCGCGAAGCGATTCAGCCGCGTGTTGATCTTCCCTCGGGCGGCTATATCATCATTGAGCCCACCGAAGCGCTCATCGTGATTGACGTTAACTCCGGTTCTTTTACGCGCTCGGCGACTGCGCGCGAGACTGTCTTGTGGACTAACTGCGAAGCCGCAGAAGAGATTGCTCGGCAGCTGCGACTACGGAATGTGGCTGGCGTCATCATTGTTGACTTTATCGACATGGATGCTCGTCGAGACCAACTCCAGGTCTTGGAAACCTTTAACCGAGCCCTGCGATCAGACAAATCTCGTCCTCAGATTTCTCAACTTTCGGAGCTTGGCTTGGTCGAGCTGACCCGCAAGCGGCAAGGTCAGAATCTTTACGAACTCTTTGGTCGTCCTTGTCCTACCTGTAGTGGTTTAGGCCATCTCGTCCATTTGCCGGGTGAGTCGGCAACCGTTGATGTCCCTGCGACTGAGAGCGGCCGCGAGTCAGCGAGTTTTGGTAACCGGGCACATCCGTCTCTTAAAGAGAACTTGTCTGAAGATCTCGAACCTCATTCTGATCTGCAGGAACTTGACCTGCTCAATCATCCCAACTATCAAGAATCTAAGGGTGGTCGAGGGAATCGTCGCCGTCGCCGTCGCGATGCGCCGCCGCTGAGCCGCAGCAATGGCCGTAATGGCGATAATGCTAGAACTGCACCAACGCCGACGCCCACCCCAGCTCCTGTTCCCGACCCGGTGCCATAGCCAGAAGCGCCAGCAACAGCCGGCTCCGCGCCGACCACAAGC